>Ga0137394_10004436_pt1 | contig 10650 bp, 2 predicted proteins | sample czobulk116metaG_FD_108278 | JGI IMG/M metagenome (GOLD analysis project Ga0137394, IMG submission 108278) | Vadose zone soil microbial communities from Angelo Coast Range Reserve, California, USA - czobulk1.16 metaG | ecosystem: Environmental > Terrestrial > Soil > Vadose zone | place: USA... | reverse complement strand
GGTTGCCGGCAAGCCGCTGCCGAACGGACAGCCCGCCCCGACTCTTACGCTACCCGCCGAGTATGCCTTTAACGACGCCTTCTTCACCCAGGACGTGCGCCTGAGCCGCAGCATCCCACTCGGCGGCGAGCGCGTGCGCCTTATTCTGTTCGGCGAAGTCTTCAACCTGCTCAACACCGCGAACCTGGTTGGGTACGGCCGCAACCTCGCAAACCCCGCGGAGTTCGGTCAGCCCGGCGCGCGATTTTCGCAGGTCTTCGGGTCGGGCGGCCCGCGAGCTTTTCAGTTTGGGTTGCGACTGAGTTTTTAGGAAGTTGTGGCTTTTTTCCACATGTGAGGAGCTAACGCATTCGACGGGGAATGCAAATCAAATGAAGGTGACAAGGACTTTTAGGCCGGCCGAATCGCGCACGATACAAATCAGAGCGGACTGAATCGCGCACGATACTCGGGTGAGGAGATGAATGCCAGGACCATCTGCGCATCGGACCAGTTGCCATACAGCTTGAGTTTGGCAAGCCAAAATTCATAGCCTGCTTGATCGGGATTGCGCCTCAGGTAGCCGATGTACTCCATGAATACAAACGCATCGTCAAATTCTTTGTCGTAAAAAGCCTTGCCATATGTCGTGTTGAAAACCAGTGCTCCGCCTGCTTGAGTAGTTGTGCCATCTACCACTTTGAATACCACACTCGCTTTGGTCTCGGTGGCGCCGTTCAATCCATTCATCAGCGCTGTGCGCTCTGTAGGACTCGCGTCGATTCCAGTGGTCTGAAACAGTGTGTCGACAAATGCCTGGTTACTCAATCCATCATACTTCGCTTTGAAAGCCACGGTGTTCACGAACTGATTAACAAAGGCCTGCTTGTTGGCATTAATCACATTGGGATCCAGTTGGTCGTTGACTACGATCCCTTTCGCGACCTGGCTCATGTCGGCAATATAGTCGCTGTAAAGTGGTCTGCACTGGCCTGAATATCCGTCCGGTAAACTCGGGCATAAACTCTTGGGCGTGCCAGGCTGTTTTCCTAACGTCCCCCAATAAACGCGCACTACAAACGATCCGGTGTTCTGAAACTCCGGAGATAAGAAGAACGCCGCTGAAGTGTTTGAGCGCTTTCGTTCGCTGCACGCTGCCACAGACTCACCCGGTTGGCGCTTTGCAGCATCGTTGCATTCACTAATTTCGCCAGACCAAAAGGCCAGTCCGGGCACATCAGGATCGCGGCTCAGAAAGTCACGGTAGTGTTGCCACGCAAAAAACTGAGCAGTGTCCAACGCGTTCAGCTTCACCGGTTCGTCGAAGTTCAATATGCCATTTTCATCCTGATCGATCCCGTTGCGCCGGCCCGCACCCACCGGCACACCAGTGAAAGTCAATTCAGACCGCACGCCCGCTGACTGCAACAGCGTCTGCAACGAGACGGGCGTCTCATTCTGCTTATCGGTTTTAAATATGCCATTGCCCGTGTAAAGGAATCCGCGCGATGCACCGTTGTAGAGACCTTTAACAACAAGCTCGCAATTGCCGGGGATTACCTGGGCCATGAGCAGGTTTATTCGATCGACGGTGGTCTGCGAGTTTTTGTTATCGGCGTTAACTGTAACCTGCAAACCAACGGCGGGCGCAATGCCACTATCGAATGCCAATACAAACTGCTCAACATCGCGACGCTGATTATCGTTTTGGAACGTAAAAACCGGTGCATGTAAAAAGTTGAGCAAGCTGTCCGTCGATCCGTCGTGAATAAAACCATAGCCGGTGAGCTGTTCTCCGGCTGCCCTGGTGAAACCCGTCTTTTGATATTCGCCACGCAGTTGTGGAACCTTGAAGTCCTGCGTTTCCTGCAACGCGATTCCTGGGATCAAGACACCACTCGTGCCGGTCCCAAACGGTATTCCGGTGTGGCATTGATTGCAGGTAAAAGTGACGGCGTCAAGAGGAGCTGTGGTGAAAAGCTGAGCGCCACGTACCGCGTTTGGCCCGGTGGCGGGGTTGGGCAAAGTGCGATCAAGATTCTGATTTGGATTTGGTGGATAAGTTAGCGATTGTATGAACGTCCGAAAGTCTGTCATCTCATCCGGCGCAAGTTGGCGTGGCCCACCGAGCAAACTCATGAACGCCGGATTGAAGCTTGCAACCTGGGCTCGATCACCACGCCAATGGAGTGGCTCTGTTCCCACGATCCCGCGCAGAGATTGAGTGGTCATCGGACCTTTCATCGGATGGAACACGGATGGTCCAAAGCCAAAAGGACCGACCAGAGGATTGAGGACAGTTTGCATTGCGCCCTGCGGATCGCCGAGGTCCCAGGCAATCCCGTCTCGATGGCCATTGGCGTGACAACTCGCGCAAGACAGATCGCCGTGCGCAGATAAACTGGCGTCGTAAAGGAACCTGCGCCCGCGCTTGATAGCCGCGGGCTCGGGGTTGATCCCAACTGCGGTGGTAGCTATCTGTGTTCGCGTGGTCGTATCGACGATGCTGACGCTGTCGTCGAACCGATTCAGCACATAGAGCAAGTTTCGCTGCTGATTGAGTGCCAATCCCGTCGGTCCCTGGCCCACCGCAATGCGAGACTGAACCGCGCCCGATGAATCCAACACACCCACTTTTGCCGAACCCATCGCCGCGACGTAAAGCGTTCCGTCGGTGGCGCGAACAATATCCGCCGGGAGCGCCAGGCTGTTTGCGCGCTCAGCATCCGAGCCTGCAGGCACGGAGTAATTAATGTGCTGATTGAGATCAACTGGAGCGACAGTTGAAGTCGCAAGATTGACGATCGATAAACGCGTGTTAAGAAAACGGCCGCGCAAGTTGGGCTCGAAACGAACGTTGTTGCGGGCCTCGTCATTGAGCACCAGAAGTTGGTTGTTGGTTGGATCGACTACAGCGTTTCCGGTATGTGTGCCTACATTGCGCACTTCCCTGCTGAGCACTGCAACTGCTCCGCTGGTATCGAGGACGGTAACGTCGACATCTGCAAGCGTGTAAGGAATGAACGGTGTCCACCTGCCGTCGTTTCGTTCATCTGACCAACTTGATCCATTCCACTTTACAATCAGTCCCACGCCCGGCGCAGGCGGTAAGCCGCCAGCCATTGCCGGGTTTGGCGCAGGCGGTCCCCCTCCGGATACTACCTGGGCCGCAGGCACAGTGGTTGTCTGATTTCCCGATTCAAAAACAGAAACGAATACCTGCGATCCGTTCACTGCGCGAGTCAGCGCTCGCGGTTGCTTGCCGCGAATCACCATGACCTGTGGGCTATCCGATGGCGCGCTCGGATCATATACCTTGACCTGGTTGAGACCTGAGACACACACAAAAGCCATCTCACGTTGCTGGCCCGCGAAGACTACATCGGTGGGTTCGTCGCCGACATCAAACGTGCGCGTTACGTTCCAGGTCGTGAGATCGACAACGCTGACAGAATCCGAAAGCCAATTTGTCACCCAGACCTCGCGGTCGTTACGCGCCGCTACGCTAACCGGTTCAAGACCGACGGGAATCTCGGCCATCAACGTTAGGCTCCGGCCGGTTAAGTGAAAAACCGATAAGGTGTTGTTGGGAGTGTTGACTGCGAGGAGGCGTGTACCATCCGGAGTAATCGTAAGCGGATGAACCTGAGGAGCCTCAAAACTCTTGTAAGCTGCTGGTTGGCTTTGAGCCAAAACTGGAACTGAGTGCCGCAGTTCAATCCAGATCAGTGTAGGAGTAACTACGATAAGGACTGCGATCAGCCTGCTGAGATATCGGAATTTGGGGGATGACTTGGGGGACATCATTCTTTTCGGCCTGTTGCTTTAATACAAGTTCCGTAAGCCGGAGGAGACGGCGGGAGAACAGAAGTGGGACTTTATTTCCCTGGCGGCGAAAAGTCAATACAAGAATAGCTGCTGGTGAAAGTGAGTTACAGCGCTTAACCTCTCAAGCTTTTCACTGGGACCGCGGGCGTCCCGCCCGCATCGAGCGCTTTAGCGCGAGAAGTGCAGTGCGGCGCCACTTGACTTCTAATGATCACGGCGAGCGCTGCGCACTCGCTGGGCGGGCGGGACGCCCGCGATCCCAGTGAATAGGTTGAGTGGTTATCACCAGATTCTAGGGCTGGCCGAAACGTGCTCGATACTCGGGTGATGAAATAAACGCCAGCACCATCTCCGCGTTCACGAAGCTGCCATTAAACGAATTCAGCTTGGCTAACCAGAATGCATACCCGGCATCGTCAGGGTCCCGCTTCATGTAGCCGAAGTATTCCAACTCCACAAACGCACGGTTAAATTCCGAGTTGTAGAACGCTTGCCCGTAGGTGGTGGTGAACTGCTGGTTCCCTTCCGCGATCACGTTGATTCCGTCCACTACCTTCTGCAGCACGGTCGCTCTTGTCTCCGTCGCTGGAGTCGCGTTCAGCCCGTTGACCAGCACAGCCCGATCTGAAGCACTCGCATTTACTCCCGTAGTCAGAAACAACCTGTCTACGTACTGCATGTTGTTCAGACCGTCGTAAATCGCCTTGAACTCCGCGCACCGGTACTTCGTTGCATCCGTGCAGTTTACAAACTGAGCTGCGAAGTTGGCCTTGTTCTGGTTGATCACCGCTCCCGAGAGCTGACCGCTGACGACGATCCCATTACCCACAAACTGCGCGTCAGGGATAAACTCCGAAAGCTTCGGCTGTCTTCCCAACCCGCCCTGATACATTCGATAAACGAAGTAGCCCGTGTACTGAAATTCCGGCGAAAGGAAGAACGCACCGCTGGTTGTCTCCCGCTGCCGCAGTGTGCACTGCTCTACGGTCTGACCCGCAGGTCGTCGCGCCGGATCGCTGCACTTGGTGATGTTATCAGTCCAGAAGTCTTCACCCGCCTGATCAGCTTCACGATTTAGAAAATCTCTGTACTGCTGCTTCACAAACTCACGAGCAGTGTCGATCACATTCGCCGGTGGCACTGTTGAGCTGACTGTAAATGCCAGCGTCTTCGCCAGCGTCCCTGACGTCTTGAAGTCAAAGTTGTAGGTCCCATTAGCCAGTGGTCCAAGGTCGTAAATCTGTGCGGTAGTAACCACCGCCTGAATTGAAGGGCCTGGGAGGCGTTCTACACTCGCATCCACGCTAAAGTCGTTATTGTTCCTCACCGGTAATCCCCAATTAGCTACCCGGTAGCCGGCATCTGGAAACTGCGGCTTCACATAGATATAAGTTCTTCCTCCAACCGTCCACGCTTTGAGTTGGTTTATCTGCGCTGCGGTGAGTACCACATCATTATCTACAATGGTCAGCACTGCCCGGCCCGGACTACTCAGCCCGGAGCCAACCGGACTGGCAAGCATTAGATTCACAGTCTGATTCCCCTCAGCCACTGCGTTGTCCACAATCGACACACTGAAGGTTCTATTTGTCTGGCCGGGCGCAAACGAGAGCGTGCCTGCCGCGCTTATGTACTTGCTGGTTTGGGTCGCGGTGCCATCGCTGGTTTCGTAACCGATTGACGCCGCATCCGAGCTGCTTGTGCGGGTAACTGTAACCAGCACGCTGCTGTCGGCTTCTCCCACCGCATAAGTGCCGGCGCTAAACTGAAAAGTGCTGGTAACCAGACTGAAGTTGTCTAACACTGCAGTACCGGGAGTGGCCGGGGTCGAGGTTCCGGCGCTCAGTTCAGCCGTCATGGCCGACACTCCTTTTTGCAGGACCACCCGATGCCGCTCCACGAAGACGGTGTTGTCTGAGCTGGTTTCAAACACGATCGAGTTAGTCGCCGCTTCATGGCGAAAACGCATGAACCGGTGCAGTACCGGATCGTAAGGAATGCTTAAAGAGGTGATCGTTCCTCCCACATTGACTTGGAAGATCAACTGAGACACCGTTGGGTCCGTCGCGCTTTCAAACACTTGTCCTTTCGAATTAGGAGCCAGGACAGTGGATCCAGCAGCCGTATGAACCATAAAACGAGTGAAGTTGTTGGCATCGCTCCCAACCGCAAAGATGGTGTCCGCGCCCGCACTGGCCGCTTTCACTACTTCGACGGTGGCTGAGGCATTCCGTATATCAAACGCGTTTGTTGATACATAACCGTTGTAATGCAAACCGCTCACGCTCTTCAGGGGCGTGATTACCAACTGCCCATTCACCTGTGCAGTTGTGACCAGCGGATCGGTGGCTCCCGCTGGCTGCGTTAGCGTTCCCAGGTTCCACTTGTTCGGATCGCGGTTCGGACCATCGAAGTTATCACTCAACGACGGAGTTGGCCCAGGCACCGCGATCGGATCGGAAACGAAGTTGGATATTTGATTACTCCCCAAATTTGGGAAGTCGGCCCGCGGTGGAACAAAGACAAAGTACGGACTCTGCGCGGTCAGCGCGTAATTGCCGCCCACCGTCAGATTCAGAAATGAATAATTACCGTTAGTGTCCGTTTGGACCACCCGGGTGATCGGACCAGACAGCGTGAGGTTCACATTGCTCAGTCCGACATTACTGCTATTAGTCACCTTCCCAGTGATGTTTGCCAGAACCTGTGTTCCCACAAAGTTTCCAATCGAATTTGCATTCAGCTGACCGAAGCTCCGGCTGGTTGGCGCGAAAGAATAACTGTTGTGAGTGGGGGTGACGGTGTAGTTGCGTCCCGCCGGCAAGTTAAGAAAAACATAATTTCCGACGACGTCAGTTTGAGTGGTAAACAACTTGCCATCGCTCAAGGTCATCGTCACGCCAGCCAGGCCACCTTTTCCCGGCAGCGCGACCTGACCACTGATGTTGAACGTGAGTGGGCCAAAATCCCGTCTTACGTTCCTTTGGATATTGTCGGCCGCTTGAGCACTGAAGGTATAGTTACCCGCATTCACTGAAACTGTATAGTTGTTCCCGACGACCAACATTCCAAAAGTAAAGCAACCATTGGAGTCAGTCGTCGTTGTAGCAGACGGTACGCCGGTGAGATTCACTGCGGCGCCCGCGATTGGATTACCATTCTCATCTAACACGCGGCCGATGACTGTCGGATCGGCAATCTGCGAGACGAAGGCATCCGTAATTCCTCCAGGATTGGGCTGGAAAGCACCCTTGGTCGGGAATTCAACTCGCGCGAATCCGGTGACAAAAGCATTGCCCGCGGCGTCCAACGCTATGCCCTGGCCGGCCTCATCAAAACTAGTGTTAGGTCTACCGAGGCGGGTGGAATAAACCAGGGCATTGCCGGCTGGAGTGAACTTGGTCACAAAGACACCCCCGGTCGTCGCGCCGGGGATCTCGATCGGAGAAGAAATGGGAAAATCTGTGGACTGTGCACGACCAGTCACGTAAGCATTGCCCGCTATGTTGACTGCTACAGCACTGCCCTCATCAGCATTGCTGGCGCTGCTACCGCCGAGATAGGTCGAATAAATCAGCGCGGATCCGGTCGCGTCTAGTTTGGTCAAAAAAGCATCCACAAATCCAGCGTTGGCGGGTTGGAATGCGTTAACCACCGGGAAGTTTGTGGATCTGGTTTGCCCAGTGATGTAAGCATTGCCATTCGAATCAATCGCGATTGCCTTGCTGCCCCTGGCGACCTGACTGCCACCGAAATCCTGATCACTCCCGCCAAGGTACGTCGAATAAATGCGTGATGCGGCGCCCGAAAGTTTCGTGTTGAACTTTGCGACGAACGCATCAAAATTGCCGCCACCAAAAGTCGTTTGGAAGGCGCCAGGAGTAGTGAAGTTCGTTGATGTCGTTCCTGCATAGCCGGTTATATAAGCATTGCCCAACGCATCCACCGCGACCGCTCGAGGTTCCGAGAATCCTGTTGGACCAAGGAAGGTTGAATAGACAAGTGACGCGGCGCCTGAAGCATTCGTATTCAGCTTCGTCAAAAACCCGGAGCCAGTGTTTGTGGAATTGAAAGCGCTGGCCGTCACCGGGAAACCACCAGAGCCCGCCTGCCCGACCACATAGGCGTTGCCCACGCCGTCTGTGGCGACGCCGAAACCGCGAGTGCCCTGGCTACCGCTCAGGTATGTCGAATAGGCCAGAGTCCCTGTAGTCGGGTTGAGTTTGGTGAAGAACGCAGTGTCCTGACTCGAGCCAGTAAGCTTAATTGGCTGCAAAGCATTCGCGGTGGTGGGAAAGTCAGGAGCAATGGTATGACCCGCCACAAAGGCAGCGCCGAAGCTGTCTACTGCGATATCGTAGCCGTGCTCAAAACCAGTAGTGCCTCCGAGGAAGGTTGAATAGGCCACGCCAGAGCCGGCGGGATTGAGCACGGTAACGAACACATCCTCGCCGCCAAGGAAGGCTTGATTGGAAGAGACTGTCGGGAAGTTTGCCGATCCAGCCTCACCGGTGATGTACGCGGCTCCTCCGGCATTCACGTCTCCTGATGTACCTACCGCGATGGCGTAGGCTGTGTCCTGTCCAGTGCCACCAAGGTACGTGGAATAAATCAGAATCGGGTCGATGACGAGTGGCTGAGTTTGATCGTAGCCTCCCACTTCGAAACCAATTTGTTTTCGACTCTTCATCACGTAGCTGCCCGCTACCTTACGCCGCTCGTCATTAACCATCTGGTAGATCACGGGCTTGAGTAAGCGAACCTCGCTTCGCCCAACCTTCAAAAACAAACCGCCGTCACGCTCGATCGAAATCCTGCTCGCCCCATCGAAGCCCAGGATGATCACATCTGGGTCAACACCCGGAGCAACCACGAAATCGTTTTCCAATTTCTGCTGGTTGCCGTAGTAGACAACGTCGACTCCAGGATAGACTTCTCGGTAGTTAACACGCGCAAAGGTGGGAACATTTACGTGCCATTTTGTCGAATCGTTGCCGATGAAGTAATTCGACTTTCCAGGCAACATATCAGCGGCTTCTGTCTTCGGCGCCGGATTGGCTCCCACCAACTTCATTCGCACGACATCGTTTTGAAGCCGGGGCTGCCCATCGATACTACTTTTCGCGTGTCGCAACGATAGAACTGTTTCCGAGGTGGTCAGAAATAGATTGTAACCAGGTCCACGCGTTAGAAACTTGACCTGTTGATCCGTCTGTCCCTCGTTCGCTTCGAAGCCGAGCGGCACCTTGCCGTATGCCTCTCCCACACGGCGTCTGATTGCCGGGTCTGACTCCGCTTCGTCCGAAAGACCTGGCAGATTACTCCGCTCGAATCCTGCCGCCCGCGACGTGTGAAGCGAGGTGTGACTAAGCAGAACGAACACACTTACCAGACCGATTAGGACCAGCAAGAGTCCCAACCGAACTGCTTCATTCTTCGCAAAGTGGGTGTCAGACATGATCCCTCTTTCTCCTAGACCAACGATCGAGAAACTCTCGCCTCGGCTAGGCACGACAACTACGAAACAGTCATATCAGAACCGGGAGTGGTAGCGACCGGGTCCGCTTTGGCTGAAGGCCACGTTAACGAAACACGCTCAATCATGATTCTTTGGTGTAGAGGCTACCAGGTCGCTACCGCTGCCGGTTCTGATATCGGGTTAGATGAAACCCTGTTTGTGCAAAGCCTCTTGCTTCTAAATTTCTGCGCAGATCATTTGTGAATTAGCTCAAAGAGAGCGTTACCTTGATTGAGTTCCAAACTGTTCCGATCGGAGAACGTCTCGCGACGTCGCAGTTAACAGCAAGGCGGGTTGGCAACTTTCGGAAACAGCCGACTGATGGCTTCTCGAATCCCTAATGGCTGAGCAGTCAAAATGGAGGGAAGTTCCGGAACGTTCAGCGTTCATCATCTATGAGCTGTTGGTGGGTGTCAATAGCGGAACCAAACACGACAGTCGGTTAGTTTGGAAGTTGATAGTGTGAAAAACGAAGCGAGTGGATTTCAGCCTGAAGGGCCGTCAGATAGTAGCCGGTGGTCGCAGCGTAGCGCAGACCACCGGACAACAATCGAAAATAATTCCACACCCGAAACGGATGTCAGAAAAACCTGGCACCCCTCGGGGGTACGGACCACGTGGGCACTCCTTCCGGTGGTCTCCGCTACGCTGCGACCACCGGCTACTATCTGACAGCCCTTCAGGCTGAAATCCGATCGCTGCGTTTTCACTCACTCTCGACCGCCCTTCTTAGAAACTCCGCCCTCCGTAGCGACCCCGTTTAGAGACGGCACTTGTGCCCCCGCTGCGTCGGCGGACAAGTCTGCTATCTAAACGGATATGATTGTCGAATATGGCAAGTTTCATCTCGTTATCTGCTTGTCGCAGACGAGCAAAGCTACTCGGTTCTGGATTGGCATTACATTGACCAGCACTCTCACGGGGCCTACAATCGGGGGCACAATTGATCTTTTGATTATTCGAACCGTCCGAGACAGCGCAGAATTCCAGTCTGGACCAAGCCACTTAACTCATCGCGCAGGCTATAGTTAGTTCTCGATCTGGACCTGAAGCTTTCGATAATTATCGAACCAGGGTCTAAACATGTCCCCCACTCAGAAGAAACCATTCGTATCATATGTGCTGCGCCACCGGTACTGGGCCGTGGCTATCTTTCTCGGTTGCGCAGTGTGGCTCGGACTCGCGCTAGCCCTACGGCCCGCGAAGGATGTCTCTGCGAGCCCCTATGGCTTGAACACAGGGCTGGAAAACAAGGCACTCGATCTCCTCTTTCAACTCCGGGATGTTTTGCATCCCAGTCTGCGTACGCGCGGCACGAACGAACC
>Ga0137394_10004435_pt1 | contig 10651 bp, 12 predicted proteins | sample czobulk116metaG_FD_108278 | JGI IMG/M metagenome (GOLD analysis project Ga0137394, IMG submission 108278) | Vadose zone soil microbial communities from Angelo Coast Range Reserve, California, USA - czobulk1.16 metaG | ecosystem: Environmental > Terrestrial > Soil > Vadose zone | place: USA... | reverse complement strand
TGCCGGTTTATGAAGAATTCCTTGCTTCAGCTTGAATCGTCGCGAGATGGAGGGAGATTTGCTTTCTTCGTCCAGTGTCGTCCGTTTGTGTTCGAAAGTATTTCAGGGGGACGCACGGAACAAACGCGAGGGAGAACAAGGGTATGACAGATAGCAATGATTCCACCGGCTCAATTGACGAACCAGAATTCAAATTACCTCCGCCGCGCTTCGATGAAAGCGCAGCCTCTAACGCTCAACCAGTTCAGCCGATTCAAGTAAATCGAGCGTCGGCACTGTATGATCGTGTGGCACCTCTCGGTCGAGCGCTGACAAGCGGATCCAGAGCGCTTGTCCTGGTAGTGATCGCCGGCCTCGTAACCGGTACGCTGGGGGGTATCGCCTGGGTCGATGAACGTCAGGTAACTGATGTGCCGCCAACGACGAACGAGTTATCTGACGCAGCTCGCGAAAATCCTCAGAATGAAGAGCTTCATGCTGAAGTTTCCGGCGTCGCAGACTTGCAGAGTACCGGGCTGATGACCAGTCAAAGCCGCAAGGGTCGTTCGCGAGTGAGACCGAATCGCACCCGCGCTTACCGCGTTGCTGTGCTCCACTAATCGCTACTGCTTGATGCAAAGTTGCGTTTGCCGTTCGCGGCAGTTTCGCGTATTACTTCACGTGTAGTTTCGAAAACACTGGAGGTAAGAAATGAGGAGTTTCATCTATCGCGGTTTTTCATTCTCCCTCAGCATTTCGCTACTGGTGGTCATGTGTGCCGCGGCGGTGCCGGCCCAGAATAAGTCCAGATTGCAGGACGCGACGCGCCATGCCGGCGAGGCAGCGAAAGATTTTACTGAAATCATGAACGTGCGTGACAAGGCGATTCCGCAGGAATTGCTCGACAAGGCAGAGGCGATTGCGGTTTTCCCTGGCGTAATCAAGGCGGCATTCATTATTGGTGGGCGCGGCGGTCAGGGTGTAATCAGCCGGCGGACACGAAACGGCTGGACCGCGCCGGCGTTTTTCAATCTTACTGGCGGCAGTTTTGGCGCTCAGATTGGAGCCCAAAAAAATGATTACATTTTCCTGATCATGAATGAACAGGGAGTGAAAGGCCTGCTCGAAGATAAATTTGAAATAGGCGGCGAGGTGGGCGTGGTGGCTGGTCCGGTTGGGCGCGAAGCTGCTGCCTCAACGAATGCGACCTTAGACGCCGGCATCCTTTCCTACTCTCGCAGCAAGGGCGCCTTCATCGGAGCAGCATTAAAAGGCGTGGTTATTAGTCCGGACAATGATTTGAATGAAGCGGTCTACGGCAAGAAAGCTACCGAGGTTTTGACTGGGCCACTTACGCCATTGAGTCAGATGCCTGCCGGCGTTCGCATCTTTCCCCGAACTCTCGCGCGTTATTCCCATCGCTAGCGATTTTAAAAACGTTTGAGAGTTCAACCTTTAGTTCGTGGAAGGACCACAACTGAAGGTTGAGCTCCAAACTTCCGCGGTATACCAGAAGCTTAGCATCGGGTTCCGACGCATCTGCGCAACAAACACTTGACGCTTTTGTTAGCGCGCCATAGAATGCCTCGACATCTCAAGGGTCGTCTGCTCTCTTCATAACTGCGCGCTCGAGAATTGGTTGTTAACCTATGCTCCCACGTACACAACGACAGAAAGACATTCTCGATTACATCACGGACTTCTCCGAGCGAAATAGATACGAACCTTCCTATGCACAAATAGCCCGTCACTTTAAAGTTAAATCACGAGCCACGATTGCCAAACACATTGCCGCACTCGAACGCCGTGGATTGCTTACACGCACTCACGGAGAAGGATCGTTTGCGCTGTCAGTAAATGTGGATGACCCCGATGCTCTCTGTCAGGTAAAACTTCTTGGCAGGATTGCTGCGGGAACTCCGCTCGACGTGGTTGCTTCGGATGACACCCTCTCTGTGCCACGGTTCCTGCTTGGCCGCGTGAAGCCGGACCGAGTTTACGCGTTGCGTGTGAAGGGTGATTCGATGATCGACGAGCACATCTGCGACGGCGACATTGCTCTGATAGAGAACCGCACCGAAGTGCGCGATGGTGAGATTGTGGTCGCGCTCCTAATCGATGAGAACCAGGCGACACTTAAGAAACTTTACCGTCGTGGCGCGAACGTTGAACTTCATCCTGCAAACTCACAGCTTCAACCTCTCACCCTTCCTGCCAGTAAGGTCAGCGTGCAGGGAGTGTTTCGGGGGCTGCTGCGACCCACAGTCTAGAACCCAAAAAACAGTCAATACCTTAGGAAAAACGCGAATTTCGCGCGTTCAGGCCGAAGCTCGTGCAGAAGGGCTTTGTCGATCCGGTCTTCTGGCTTTACCGCGAAGCGGTTGTGTCTCAAAGCCCAGGGTTGTCGCTTCGGCTACCCTGGGTTACCGGATTGAATGGATGATTCAACCGCAACGCGGTTGCGTCCGCCGGCGCAACCCGTTCCGGGTTGATGATCGGGACTTGCTTATCCCAGGGTTGAAGCAACGCTCCCACCCCACGCGGGCTGCCCGCGCGGGGACCCCGGCCCTGGGCTTTGAGGCGAAACCGCTTCGCGGTACCAGCGCCTGTTGTATTGTTCATGAGAGTTGCCACTTCAAACTTGAATCCGTCTTAATCGAATCCACGCAGCGGCATTTCAGCCGGCCGTTGCAGCCAGTTGTCTTCCGAATATCGGGATTGGCCATTGATGATGTGGAGCGAATAGGCATGGCGCGATCTTGATGAGCGGTTTGCCAGACTCTTGTGTGGCAGAAGACCGTTGAGAACGATCAAGCTTCCTTTTCGAACTTCGAGTGGGACGAGCTGCTCTTCAGGCCATGACCTGGAATCTAAAACTTCAAACCTCATTCCTTTCGCGCTTCGCACCCAACGTGATTTGAGTCCCAGTCGATGCCCGCCCGGAATGGCCCACAGGCAACCGTTCTCGACCGTCGCATTTTCAAGAGCAAACCAGAGACCTGCGATGTCCTGCGGCTCGGTATAAAGAAACGTACTGTCCTGATGGCAGGTGACTTCGCCGCCAATCTTCGGTTGCTTGAAGATATACATCGATTGCAGCAGCAACGGTTCTTCAATACCGAGGTCAGCGATTAACTGTTCGATTGCCGGCGTGCGTGAGAATCCACTAAAAATCGGATCGAGTTCATGAAGAGCGTGACCGATTTTGTTAATTGAACGCTCCTTGCTTTGCTTGAGACTGCCATCCGGTAGGAAGGCATCTTCCTCAAAGAAGAATCGAATCTTATCTCCTGACTCAAGGAAGTAATCATCGCGAAGATGATTCTGTGCGGCAGTTGAAAAGATAGAGATGGTTTCGCGAGGCTCAAATTCCCGCACTAGCTCTTCGGCCCGCGCGCGCAAGGAGTCGCAGGTGCAGGCGTCAACAAAATCCTCCAGGACCAAAAAGCCATCAGTCGAAAATTGCTCGAGCTGGACCGGCGTGATTTCCTTAATTCCCCTAATCTCCATTGGGCTGAGATTATCACAGTCCCCAAATGGAGCGTTGGCTCTTACTTTCCAGGTTTTTAGGTATGGTAAGGTAGTGGGTGAAGGAAGATTAAGTGGAGCCGGCTGCCGGAGTTGAACCGGCGACCTTCTAATTACGAATCAGACGCTCTACCAACTGAGCTAAGCCGGCTTAGATGCAACCACTGGAAGGTGCCTGCGCGTGAGATTGCACTATACGAATGCAAAGTTTGCAGTGTCAAGCAGACGACCAAAAAAGGGGAGGACATAAGCAATATGGGAAGAGAACAAATGAGAAACCTTGATGTTGCCAAGGTTGGTGCCGGAAATCCGGTAAACGAATTTGAGTATCAAAAACACCAGGGCGAAATGACCGAGCAGGAACATCCTGGTAAACAAGGCGGGGGAGTTAAGCGTCTGACGAAAGCAGAGCAAGTAGCGCAGGTAATGGCGGCAGCTCACAAAAAGGTCGAAAAGAAGCGTAAGAAGGAAGCCGCCAAAAGCGGAGGTTCGAAGAGAGCGTCAGGTGCTAAGCGCAAGTGATGAACAATTCGCTTGAAAGTCTCTTCCCGATGAGCGACTCAGCGGGTGCATGGCGGGCCCTCTCTCGTCTGTGTGCACTGGCTTGTGTTGGCTTCCTCATTTTTCTGTGCGGCCCGCCACGTTCGCTCTTTGCTCAATCGTTCGTTAGGGAGGGAACTCCTCAGCAGTCGGTGGCCACGCCAAGGAAACTGCCGTCGGCGGAGAAAGTAATTGATAACTATCTGAAAGCCATCGGAGGAAAGAAACGTGCGACCACGATCAGGGATGCTACCTATGAATGGGCCATTCAACTGAAGGGTCAGCCGGTCGGCACCGCGAAGACGCTGATCAGGACTCCTGCATCCGTTCGAACGGAAATGACTCTCGCAAATGGCCAACTGGCTTCAGGAGCAAATGCGAGATCTGCGTGGAAGCGCGGACTGGTTGGAGAACTCCAAACTTTGACCGACGCAGAAGCAGCCGCAGCGAGACTGCAAGCTCTCCTCGACGCCGGTCACCTGGCAGATCTCAAGAAGAGCAATGTTCTTGCGCGCGTGATTTCAATCAAGCATGTCGGGTCGGAGCCGGCTTACGTGGTTGAGTTTTCGCTTCGAAGCGGTGCGCGTTTGCGATATTTGTTCAGCACCACCTCGAAGTTGTTGCTTAGCGTTGAAGATGACGCCCGGCAGACAACCACGCGCTTCGAAGACTACCGCCCTGAAGGAAATCTGCTGGAGGCACATAGCGTCAACATTAATAGCCCCAGCCAGGGTGAACTGACATTTCTACTACAGCGCGTCAGTTACAACGCCGGACTTGCTGATTCGGTTTTCGATCCGCCGCGCGGTGCCGAAGCGTTGGATGTAGTTGCATTGCTGCGCGAAGTGTCCCGTAATCAGGATGAACTCGAGAAACGTTTCACCGAGTACTCGTTTGTGCAGAAAGAAACCAACCGCGAGATCAGTAGCAAGGGCGAGATGAAGAAAGAGACGACAAAAGTCTTTGAAGTCTTTCCCATCGCCAATCGCGCAGCGGTGATGAAATTGATAAGCGAGAATGGAGTTCCCCTCGCGGGTGAACGGGCAACCAAAGAACAGAAACGAGTTGAAGAAGAGTTCCTAAAGGCCGAACGCGATAAGGACAAGGACGCGCAAAGAGTGCAGAAGGATCGGGCTGAGCGCGACCGGAAGAAGGCTGCCAGGGTCAAAGAAGGCGAGGATGATGACGTAGAGATTTCTCAGTTTTTGAAGGTTCATGAGTTTGTCTCTCCGCGGCGTGAACGCTTCCGCGATCGTGATGCAGTGGTTTTCGACTTTCGCGTTCGTCCGGGTTTCAAGTCCAGCAATCGTCAGGAGAATTTGATCTCGAAGCTGGTCGGAGTGGTTTGGATCGATCCTGCCGACAGGCAGGTGATGCGGCTCGAGGCAAGACTGGCAGAAGGATTCAAGATGGCTGGCGGCCTGCTGGTTAATTTGCGTCCTGGCGCAGCATTCATGATGGAACAAACGCGCGTGGCCGAAGGACTTTGGTTGCCGCGGATGGCTCAAATCAACCTTTCGGTAAAGGTACTCTTGTTTGGCGGCGGCGACTACAACCAGGCCTTCGAATGGAGTGACTACAAACACTTCTCGGGAGATGTCGGCGATTACAAACTCGACGCACCGAAGACTGATGCGTCTAAGAACGACTTATCGCCGATCCGGAAACCGTAAGCGCGGAGGGAAAGGCGAAGCCTTATCGCCTCGTCTTGCGTCGTTTAGAAAGCGCACTTGTGCGCCCCGATAGGAATAGCTCAATTCATAGTTTTTTGGCAGCGCGAGGCAGGCGCACAAGTGCACTTTCTAAACGTTAGGTACGGGTAAAATTGCGCGCCCGGATGGCGGCGCGAAAACAATGCAGGCAGGATGCCTGCGCTCCCAGGATATGAACAAAGTGAATGTTATTGGCGGAGGCTTTGCCGGCGTCGAGGCTGCCTGGCAGGCGGCGCGCGCGGGCGCACAAGTGCGGCTATTCGAAATGCGTCCGGTGAAAGGAACGCCGGCCCACCGCACCGACAAACTGGCCGAAATCGTCTGTTCAAATTCACTCAAATCCGACGAGGTTGGAAGCGCGCCTTATTTGCTCAAAGAAGAGCTGCGTCGTGGTGGCTCCCTGGTGATGGAGGCTGCAGCGGCGACCCGCGTTCCTGCCGGCGCGGCTCTGGCAGTAGACCGTCACAAGTTTGCCGAGCTGATTACGAAGCGGATTGAGAGCAATCCAAATATCGAACTGGTGCGCGAAGAAGTGACGCACATCGATGATAACGAAATATCGATCATCGCCACGGGGCCTCTTTCGTCCGACGCGTTGACTTTGGAAATCATGAAGCTGACCGGAAGCGACCAGCTCTACTTTTACGATGCGATTGCTCCGATTGTCGCGGCGGATTCGGTTGATCAGTCGATTGCCTTTCGTGCCGCTCGCTATGGCAAAGGCGGCGACGATTATTTGAACTGTCCGTTTGATATGGAACAATATGCGCGTTTCTATGAGGCGTTAATCGAAGCGAAGAGTGTCCCGCTGCAACGCTTCGAGGAGACGCGTTGGTTTGAATCCTGTTTGCCGATTGAGGAGTTGGCAAGGCGCGGGGTCGATACACCTCGCTTCGGTCCCATGAAGCCGGTTGGCCTGATCGATCCGCGCACCGGGCGCGAACCTTACGCCGCAGTGCAACTGCGCCAGGAAAATTTAATGGCTGACGCATACAGCCTTGTCGGGTTTCAGAATCATCTACGTTACGGCGAACAGGCAAGAGTGATGCGGTTGATACCCGGTATGGAGAATGCCGAGTTCCTGCAGTTTGGCCAGATCCATCGGAATACCTATATCTGCTCGCCGCGCGTCCTGGCGGCAACGATGCAGATGCGCGAACGGCGCAATGTTTTTTTCGCCGGACAAATCACCGGCGTCGAAGGCTACGTTGAATCTGTAGCGATGGGGTGGATTGCCGGGGCCAATGCGGCCAGATGGTCGATGGACCAACCACTGATTGAGGCGCCGCCATTGAGCGCCATAGGGGCTTTGGCGCGTTATGTTTCAAACGCGCAAACGAAAAACTTCCAGCCGGTTAATATTACTTTTGCTTTGCTCGAACCGCTCTCAGAACAAGATCGCAAGCGCTTTCGTAGAAAACGAGATAGACATCAACTTCAGGTTGAACTAGCACTCAAGGAATGGGATACGTGGCTGCAACAGATTCAATCCCCGGCCCTTCAAGCATTCGCATGAAGCCAAAACGCCGTTCCTTCATTCGTCCCTTATCGATAGTTTTTTTGCTGCTCAGTCTCAGCTTCCCGACAGGTGTTTTTGCACAATCGGGACGGAACACCGATAAAACAACCAAGCCGGCGCCGGCAAAGCGCAGACCTGCCTCGGATGCAGGTTCAAGCTCGTCATCCGGGACACCGAGTCCCAGTCCTCAAACGCCGGTAAAAGGCACTCGACCACGCGCGGTGGGTGACGAGATTGATCCGGCGGATACTGTCCGGGTCACCGCCAATCTTGTGCCTATCCCGGCTTCGGTGGTTGACGCGAGGGGATTTGCCCTGACGGGTCTTAAGCTGGAAGATTTTGAGTTGCGAGTCGATGGCCAGTTGAGAGCAATCAGCGATCTGACGCGCACAGAATCAAGCGTCCGGCTAGTTATGTTGTTCGATAATAGCGGCAGCGTGGATTTCGCACGCGAGTTTGAGAAGCAGGCCGCAATTCACTTTTTTCGCCGGGTGATGCGGCCATCCGACGAGGCAGCGATTTATTCGGTCGAATCAGAGAGCTATCTGGCTCAACCTTTGACGAGGGACGTCTCCAAACTTGAACGAACGATCGAAAATTTTGGTAAGCCCGAAGGCTCCACTTCACTTTTCGATGCAATCATTGAAGCCGCTGCGTACCTCCGTCCTTACTCGGGCCGCCGCGTGCTGGTCATTGTTTCTGATGGTATTGAAACCACCAGCCGCAGTGACTTTGAAACGACAATCAAGCGCGTGCTTGCCGACGACTGTCAGATTTTCATAGTGCAAACCGGTCTTTACGATGGTGCGAACCTGCGCGCGCTGGCAGCCGAGCGGAGGATGGAACAACTCTCGGGTCAAACAGGCGGTGCGGTTTACATTCCCAAGACCACGACGGAGCTGGAGCACGCTTTTCAACAGATTGCGGCGGACCTGGCCCAGCAATATGTGCTTAGCTACTATCCCGGAGAAGAACGTCGCGACGGAAGCTTTCACCTGATTGATCTGCGAGTCAGATCGCGGAAAGATGTTCGAGTGAGGGCGCGTAGGGGATATTATTCTCCGAAGAGCGCAAGTGTGGCGGCGACTGATTGGTGAATTTGCACGTTGAAAGAAATCAAGCAAGATGGAGAGCTAGACTAAAGATTAGTTGGTATTGACAAGACAATAGATTGCGCTTAGAACAGAAACTGATGAAAGAACTAAAGAAACAGTCTAAGTCCGAGCGCTCAAAGCGAGAAAAGATAACGCGCGAAAAAGCCTTGGAGCGAATGAAGTCCTTCCCCAAACGCAGGGAGAAATTCATTGCCGCTATCCGAAAAAGTACGCATCGAGATCTTCATTCCTGACCCACCTGACATCGCATATCGTGACCTGCTTGAGGAGCTGGCTACGGAACTCAGCTATGCGTTTGGCGGATGCACGGAAGTCCCCGCCTCAGGCAAGTACCGCTCTTTTGACGGTGTCATTGTTTCCGATAAGATCACCATCCTTTTTTCCGATGCCCCACTGCTATGGGAACGAGATCGACTCGCCGTTGGTCAATACGTTGACCGAGTAAAGCGCGCCGCTCAGCGGGCACTTGAACAGGAGGAAGTTGTATTGATCAGTGTCTTTTCGGTCTGTCATAGTGACTAATGCTATTTGCGGCGGCTTTATGCTCAACGAGCTTCTAACCCAGTTTCTCGAACATCTTCGTTACGAGCGCAATGTCAGCGAACATACCTTGCGCAACTACTCGAGCGACGTGGAGCAGTTTCTCGATCACCTCGCTCCCGCCCATCCCGAAACCGGAAAGCGAACTGAACCTGATCTCACAGCGATAGATCACATTACCATCCGTGAATGGCTAGCCACACTTCACTCGGCGCAGAAAAAGAAATCATCTATCGCACGCAAACTCGCAGCCTTGCGCACATTTTTTCAGTTTCTGGTTCGCGAGGGTTTGATAGAACTCAACCCGGCGAAGCTCGTCTCAACGCCGCGGTTGGAAAAGAAGCTTCCCGTCCATCTGTCGATTGAAGAGGCGATTAAGTTCATTGAAACTCCTGATGTCGAAACAGACCTGGGCAAGCGCGATCGAGCCATTCTGGAGTTGATGTATGCGACGGGCGTACGCGTCGCAGAGTTGACCATGCTCAATCTTGGCCACATCGATTTTAAGAACCGGTTGATTCGCGTGACCGGGAAGCGTCGCAAGGAACGCATCGTTCCCTTTGGCGATCCGGCGCTCGAAGCTTTGAAGAATTATCTGGACGTGCGTGACCGGTTGCTTGATGTTGCCCCAGTATCCGAACGGGAGCCGGAGGCACTCTTTCTGAACTACCAGGGAACTCGAATCACAACGCGTTCGGTGGGCCGGATGGTGGAGAAGTATATTCGTCTATGCGCCGGAAGGTATGACATCAGCCCGCACGCTCTGCGCCATTCTTTTGCTACCCATTTGCTCGACAGCGGCGCGGATCTGCGCGACATCCAGGAGCTGCTCGGTCACGCTCGCCTCTCAACCACACAAATCTATACGCACGTTTCAATGGAAAAATTGATTGAGGTTTACGATAAGGCGCATCCGAAGGCCTAAGACCGGTAAATGGTAAATGGTAAATGGTAAATGGCGAATCGTAGGAAGTACCGCGGAACAGTCTATTTTGAAGCGAAATAATAGGCCCGGTTACTAATTGTTATCATTCACACCGTGGCTTTAGCCCGGTGAAAATAAGGCAAAAGAAACCAGCGAACCGTTTTTAACGGTTTTCATTTTTTCAGCTTGGCCATCTCCCTAAATCGTTAAAACGGTTAGACGAATTCAGTTGAGCGGTGTCACCGGGCTAAAGCCGCGGTGTGAATGAGAGATACTCAGGCGAGAAAACCATTTACTATTTACCATTCACCACTTACCCGGTTAGAGAGATGAGTGTTCATCGTCGCCGTTGGCGGCTTCGATGATGGCCTGGCAATTGGCGTCGTAGCGGGCGGTAGGTACTGCTTCGAGCCGGCGTTCGTCGATCACCTTGCCGCATCGAGCGCACACGCCGTAGGAGCCTTCCTTGATTCGCAAGAGTGCCTGATCAATGTCTGCAATCATCTGAGACTCACGCTCACCCAAACGCAATGCCAACTCCTTGTTGACGTCTAACACGGAAAGGTCGACCGTGTCTTTTACGTCCTGGTCGGAAAGCTCGAGCGCATCGGCTTGATCCTGACGAATGTGCTCGGTGTGTTGGCGGAGCTGAGCGAGAAGAATTGACTTAAAGTGAGCTAGTTTCTCAGGCTGCATTGTGATCCCTTGTTTCTGTGTTCCACTCTCCAAAATATTTTACCTATTTGCCGACCTTATTTATTTTTGGGGGAGTCGGATTATAGCCTACAGGCTT
>Ga0137394_10004433_pt1 | contig 10656 bp, 14 predicted proteins | sample czobulk116metaG_FD_108278 | JGI IMG/M metagenome (GOLD analysis project Ga0137394, IMG submission 108278) | Vadose zone soil microbial communities from Angelo Coast Range Reserve, California, USA - czobulk1.16 metaG | ecosystem: Environmental > Terrestrial > Soil > Vadose zone | place: USA... | reverse complement strand
GGGGTCGCTGGTTCAAATCCAGTCGCCCCGACCATTTTTCTCCTCTTTGATAGTCGCGCCTCGGCCGGCGGGACCCCAGCCCCGCGACGGCCTGCAGCGCGAACAACCGTTTGATAGTCGCGCCTCGGCCGGTGGGGACCCCAGCCCCGCGACGGCCTGCAGCGCGAACAACCGCTATGTCTGTCCTGGTGCTCACCAACGATGATGGCGTCCACGCCCCGGGTCTCGCAGCGCTCGAGAGGGCGCTCGCCGAGCTGGGCGAGGTCTACGTCGTCGCCCCCGAGCGCGAGCAGAGCGCCTGCGGGCACGCGCTGACGCTGCACCGGCCGCTACGGCCGCACCGGCTCGGCGAGCGCCGGTTCGCGGTCAACGGCACGCCGTCCGACTGCGTGAATCTCGCCGTCCTCGGCTTCCTGCCGGCGCCGCCCGTCCTGGTGGTGTCGGGCATCAATCATGGCGCGAACCTCGGTGACGACGTCACGTACTCGGGCACCGTCTCGGCCGCGATGGAGGGCACGCTCCTGGGAGTCCCGTCGATCGCGGTGTCGCTCGTGGACGGAGGCGACTTCGAGGTCGCCGGCCGCGTGGCCCGCCTGGTCGCCATGCGCGTGCTGGTCGGGGGATTACCCGGCAACACGCTGCTCAACGTCAACGTGCCGGCGCAGCCGCCCCACGGAATCCGCCTGACGCGCCTCGGGCACCGGGTGTACTCGGACAAGATCGTCGAGCAGGCCGATCCCCGCGGACGGAGCCACTACTGGATCGGCGGGGGCGCCGCCCGCTGGGACGACCTCGACGGCACCGATATGGGCGCGGTGCACGACGGCTACGTCTCGCTCACGCCGCTCCATCTCGACCTCACGAACCACCGCGCGCTGGTGCAGCTCAACGACTGGCCGGGCGGCCTGAACGCCCAGTTCCTGAGCGAGACCGGGCGAGCGCCCCGCCGAGCGCCCGGGGGCGCGCCGAAGAGGAAGCCACGGAGAGGGTAGTGGAGCGGACGCGCGACGCGTACGACACGGCCCGCGCGCGGATGGTCGAGGAGCAGCTCGCGCACCGCGGGATCACCGACGAGCGCGTGCTCGCCGCGATGCGGCGGGTGCCACGCCATCTCTTCGTCGAGGAGCCGCTGCGCGACCGCGCCCACGGCGACCATCCGCTGCCGATCGGTGAGGAGCAAACGATCTCCCAGCCCTACATCGTCGGGCTCATGACGCAGCTCCTCGAGCTGCGCGGCCAGGAGAAGATCCTGGAGGTCGGGACCGGCTCGGGGTATCAGACGGCGGTGCTGGCCGAGCTCGCCCGGCGCGTCTGCTCGATCGAGCGGTTGCCACGCCTGGCCGAGCGGGCGCGGGCGCTCCTCGGCCAGCTCGGCTACGGCAACGTGTGGGTCCGGGTCGGGAGCGGGACGCTCGGCTGGCCCGACGAGGCGCCCTTCGATCGGATCCTGGTCACGGCCGGCGGGCCGTCGGTGCCCCCGCCGCTCTTCCAGCAGCTCGCCGAGGGCGGACGTATGGTGGTGCCGGTCGGGGATGCCGTGAATCAGACGCTGACCGTGGTGGAGAAGATCCGCGGCGAGATGAAGACCCGTCTCTGCGGCGAGTGCAAGTTCGTGAAGCTGGTCGGCAAGTACGCCTGGGAGGCTTGACGACCTTGTGCAGGCTTCACGACCCTGTACAATGAGCGCGTCGCGTCGGGGCGTAGCGCAGCCTGGTAGCGCGCACGGTTCGGGACCGTGAAGTCGGAGGTTCAAATCCTCTCGCCCCGACCAGCTCTCTGACCGTCCGGCGGCCGGGCACCCGGTCGCCGGACGGCCGACGGAACATCCGAGCCACATCAGTGAGTGGATCAAAATCGGCCGCCGAGATCGTCGTGGCGGGACGGGTCCAGGGCGTCGGCTACCGCAACTACGCGCAGCGTCGCGCCTCGAGTCTCGGCCTCGCCGGCTACGTCATGAACCTCAAGGATGGTCGAGTGCGCGCGCGCTGCGAGGGCCCGCGTCCGGTGATCGAGCAGTTCATCCAGGAGCTCGGCAAGGGGCCGCCCCTCTCCCGGGTCGAGAACGTGAGCGTCCGCTGGTTGCCGGCGTCCGGTCGCTTCGCCGCCTTCGGGATCCGCTACGCGGAGTTCGAGCAGTGACCGCGAGCGCCGTGTGCCAGGGCAAGCGGTTGGGGATCGCCACGCTCGGCTTGATCGTCGCCCTCGGCCCGGCGGTGGGCCACGCCGAGCCCGTCGCGAGTCCTCGCACCGCACAGCGCGTGTACGAGGTGAAGCCCGGCGATACGCTCACCGCGCTCGCGAAAAAGTTCGGCGTCACCGTCGCGACGCTCGTCAAGGCGAACCGGCTGCCCGGCTCCGACGCCCGCCTGAAGGTCGGCCAGCGCCTCGTGATTCCAGTGGCGGACACGGCGCTGGCCGCGCGCCGTGCGCCCCAGGCGGGCGCGCCCGCCCGCGCCGCGGCGCCCCCCGCGCAGCCGCCGCCGAGGCTCGCGCTCGCGGTGCCCGACTTCGACGGCGAGGCGCTGCCGTTCGCGTGGCCGGCCGAGGGCCCGGTGATCTCGACCTTCGGCCAGCGCCGGAGCGGCTGGCACGGCGGGATCGACATCAAGGCGCCGCTCGGGACTCCGGTCCAGGCGGCCGCGGCCGGTGTCGTCGTCGCGAGCGGGACGGAGGCGCGCTACGGGCTGGTGGTGAAGATCGAGCACAAGCACGGATTCGTGACCGTCTACGCCCACAACGACGTGAACCTCGTCGAGGTCGGCGACCGCGTGGATGCCGGAGACCTGATCGCCCTGGTCGGCATGACCGGCCGGGCGACGACCTACCACGTGCACTTCGAGGTCCGGCGCGACGGGCTCGCCTACAATCCGCTCTACCTGCTTCCGCTGCCGCCCCGGATCGCCCAGGTCGACGAGACCGCCGAGCGTCCGCATGAGTAGCGAAGCCGACGAGGTCGTGCCCGACGAGCCGCTCGATGCGCTCGCCGACGAGGTCGACCACGACGTTCGCGAGGAGACGCGCGCGACGAGCCGTGAGAACCTCAGGGTCTACTTGAAGGAGATCGTGGGGATCCCGCTCCTGTCGCGTGAGGACGAGGCGGCGCTGGCGCGGCGCGCGCGCGCGGGCGACGCCGACGCCAAGGCCCGGCTCACCGAGGCCAACCTCCGGCTCGTCGTGCAGATCGCCCGCCGATATCTGAACCGCGGCCTGTCGCTGCCGGATCTGATCGAGGAAGGCAACCTTGGTCTGCTGCGGGCGGTCGAGAAGTTCGACGCCGAGCGCGGCACGCGATTCTCGACGTACGCGACGTGGTGGATCCGCCAGGCGATCGTACGCGCGCTGGCGAACCAGGCGCGGACCATCCGTCTGCCGGTGCACGTCGGGCTCCTGCTCGCCCGCTACAAGCGCGAGCAGCAGCGGCTCACCCAGGCGCTCGAGCGCCCGCCGACGACGGAGGAGCTGGCGACGGCCCTCGGCACGACCGTGGAGCAGGTGGAGGAGCTCGAGGAGATCCGCCAGCAGCCGGTCTCGCTCGAGACGCCGATCGGCGAGGGGACCGGACGCGTGAGCGATCTCATCGCCGATCCGTCGGCCGACCCGCGCGCCGCGCTCGTCTCGCTCCTCCGCGCGCGCGCGGATCTGGTGTCGGTGCTCGATGACCTCGCCGCCAACGAGCGGACCGTGCTGCGGCGGCGCTTCGGCCTGGAAGGCGATCCCCCCGAAAAGCTCGAGGCGATCGGCCAACGGCTCGGCCTGACCCGCGAGCGCATCCGCCAGATCGAGAGCGCGGGACTGCGCAAGCTCCGCGCCCTGCTGGCCGCGCGCGGGATCGACGCGTCCGATTTCCTTTGACCACGCTGGAGGACACGCGAGGCGAAGAGTTCGTCGCGCTGGAAGGCGTGAGCGACAAGACCAAGGCCAAGATCCTGTGGGACAACTGCGCGCGGCTCTACAAGCTGAACGGCGCCCGGTGAGTCAGGGCAGCGTCACGACCGCGTACGAGGTGAGCCGAACCTCCTTGTCCACGTGAGGACGCGAGCGACGGCTCGTGCGGCGTCGGTCCGCGGCGACGTCCGTCGTGCGCTGCCGCCGCTCGCCGTGACGCCGATCGATCACCACCCGGACCGTGGTGTCGCCGGGGAAGTGCTGCTGGAGATAGTGCGCCAGCTTCGTGTTGCTCCGCGAGACGACGAACAGGAAGCGGTCCGGCGGGCTCGTCATGGGCGTCGCAGTGCCCTCACCGGTCTTTCATGCGGCGCGCCATTCGGGGAACAATATCGCACACGCCCCGCCGGAGGACGCACTTATAGCGAGACCGACGCGACTTAGCGGGCCGGCGTGATAGGCTCGGTGTAGGCGCATGTCATCGCGGAGGCGTCGCAAGAGCCGAGAGCGCGCCCATCGCACGGCCGCTCAGTGGCTGGCCCGGCTCAAGGGCAACGATGGGAACGCCGCCGCCCATCTACCCCCCGATTTCATGCTCTGGGTGTTCGCCGGTCTTCTCGCCCACCTCGATCGCCGGGGTGACGCGAACCTCGCCGACCTCGCGGAGGGCGCGCTCGCCCATGGAGGCGGCCTGGCCGTGCACGACGGCACCCGCTGGCAGAGCGCCGGGCCCGCGCACGAGGCGGCCCTGCGGGCGATCGCCCAGGCTTTCGCCGACCTCGATCTCAGTCGCGGGCGGCGGCAGGACCGGAGCGCGTGGGAGATGCTGGACAAGGTCGAGGCCGCCTACACCGGATTTTGCGTCGGGCTCAAGCCCGACGGGACCGAGTCCGACCGCGACTACCTCGACGAGGAGCTGGGGCGCCTCGGGCAAAAGAATCTGAGCGACTCGGCGATCCGGCGGAAATTCACCGCCAACCTTCGCCGCCGGCTGCTCCGTGCGGCGCTCGACGAAGTCGCCCGCCGGCAGCTTCCCGCGCGGGCGACCAAGCATCAGGTCCGCCAGCGCGGCGACGAGATCCGCCACCGCCTGCAGAGCGCCGGTCTGCTGAAACTGGTGGGCGGCTCCGTCCCGTTCATCACGGCCTGAGGAGTCGGAGGGCTCAGACGGTCGATCCGCGGGCGGCGGTCGGCGCCTCGCCGGCGTCATCGCCTCGCGGAGCATGGTTCCGTCCCCCCGTCGAATCGCCGGCGTGCAAGTCGCCGCGCTCACGGTAGAATCAGGGCACGCCCCCGTAGCTCAGGTGGATAGAGCAGCAGTTTCCTAAACTGCGTGCCGGGTGTTCGAGTCACCCCGGGGGCACCAACATCGTTACGTTCGGTTTCGTGACACTCGGGCCGGCGTCCTGGCCGGCACCGAGCACTCCCTTGAGGATCCAGTCGTACGCGAATTGCGCCTCGAACTCGAACCAGGTCCCGTTGTCGTGCGGCGTGATCTTGATCGGCGAGGTCACCAGGTCGCGGATGATCGCGCGGGCCTGCTGAGGGATCGCCGGGTGGTAGCGCGTGATCTCCAGGCTCTTGACCAGGGGAGTGATGAACCGCCGGAACCGATCGGCGTCCCAGATCTCCGCGGCCTTCTAAAGACCGTCGAGGTGCTCCCTAGCTTCGCCGATAGGTCCGTACGCTCGCGCTGGCGGGCCTGGAGGGCCTCCATGAGCGGCCGGACCTCGGTGTCGGTCTGGCCGATTGCGAGCGTGTAGCGCGCGATCTCGCGATCCAGGGCGGTCAGCCGCACCCGGATCGAGTCCATCTGCGTCTTCTGCGCGTCCGGGGCCTTGGCCTGATCGGCCAGGCTCCCGGCGACAACGCCCTCGATCACATCGGGCTTGAGCAGGCCCTCCTTGATCGCGGTCAGGATCGAGTCCGTCAGGTCGTGGTACGGCACGCCCCACCGGTTCGTGCAGCGGGTGTTCCCGCGCTTGTGGTGTGTCGTGCAGACGTAGTAGATCTGCGGCTCGCCGCGCTTCCCGGAGCGCGGAGCGAGGAACATGTTCCCATCGCAGAGCCCGCACCGCAGGGACCCGCTCAGGAGGTGATTCGACACGAGCCCGGACTCGTCCCGCCCTTGTCCTGCCACTGCGTCTTGCCGTACACGATCCGGCCTCGGTGGAGGTCGCGTCGCAGCATCTCGCGGACGGCGGTCGTGGCCCAGCCGTCGCCGCGCGGGGAGGGTACGTCCTCGGCGTTCAAGCGCTTGGCGAGCCCACCAGTGGCGCATCATCGCTTGCCTTCCTCGGCGGTCGCGCGCTTCACGCTGATGCGCTTGAGCGCGTCCCAACTTCGTATCTCCCAACTGGCGGGCTCGCCGATTTTCTGGACACGCGCGTGGACGATCCTTCCACCCCCTGTGCTGTACGGCGGGGCGATCACTTCCCACTCCCCGGTCTCGTCGGCGAGCCGGTCGCCAACCTGAAGCTCCATCGGCAGGACGCCGCGCCCGGCCGGCGCTGCTGGCTTGCTCTTCTTCTCGGGTCTCGGCCTAGCCATTCACGCTGGCCTTCTGCGACGTAGGAACATTGGGTGATCCTCCACGTATGAGTTTAGCGCAGGACCTTCTATCGTCCGAATAACGGCCGGCCGATCGCCGACCGCGATAGAAGACGCGGAGCGCGCTGGAGTGAGAAGGCTGTGGAGTCAGCGCCGGCTGGAAGAGCCGGATCCAACGCGCCCCGCGCCGGCGGCAGCGTTACCGCCGGACGCTGGTTACGCCGTCTCGATAGGCACCCAGGCGTAACTCCTCATAGGCTGTAAACCTGATCGCATCCGGATGGCCGCTCAGGATAGGGGCGAGGAACTCTTCTTCCCAGATCCGCCATTTCACACGGCCGCGTAGGTGTGAGGCCTCGCGCCCTTCACGCCCTTCACGAAGTGGTGGGCCGTGAGACCGGGCAACTCGAACAGGCCGCGCGCCTCGGCAGCCCGGATCGCTTGCTCAAATCGCTCTGCACTGGTTCCCCGGTTTCAGATCATATTCGTGGACGCTGATGATTCGAGCCATTCATCCTCCAGAGACCCGTGATCAATCGGATGGCCACTCGTGGGAGCAGATCCCGCTGTCCCAGCGGTCACGAGGACGTCAACCTTGAGACGCACCAGGTCGGCCGCCAAGTCGGGGAGCCGATCAAGCCTCCCCCCGCCCATCTGAACTCGATGACAATATTCTTCCCCTCCGCGTAGCCCAGATCACGCAGGCCCGCCCGCAGTGATTCGACCCGCTTCGCTTGAGCGGAAGCGGACGCGTTTCCGAGGTACCCGATCCGAAACACCTTCTCAGTCTGCTGCTGCGTCTCGCCAGCGAGCGGCGCAAGAGAGCGAGCGCGACCGCGAGCCCGATCAGCCGCATGGGCACCTCGGTTGGGGTATAGATGGCGGGAGTCTAGCCGATGGCCACTATGCGCACCAGCGCCCCGGCCTGGACGAGCACCGGGGGGGGGTGCGTCCAGGGCGAGCCCGAGGATTAGCTCCGCCCTCCACCTAGGGTTTGGAGCGTAAATGAGAGGGACGAGGAATGGGTGAGGAGGCTATTGATGAGACGCGTTTCGGCCGTATGCCCGACCAAGAGTTCCTTGATCACCCTGTGCGCCTCGCCGAGAAGTGTTCTTGCGCGCGCGATGAGGGCTCCATCGGTGAGCGTCGCGAGTACCGCACTGTCAAACTCTGGCGGCTTGATATGCAGGGTGATGCCTCCTGGAAGCGGCCCATAGCCGCCAGTCAGCCATTTCCGTACCTCCGCCATTTTGTGGACCAGATCGCTATTGGTTGTCATGGCGTTGAATTGTAAAACAGCGCTCGGCTATAACGCGCTTTCAAACGCTCGACTATGTCTCTGACTGGTCCGCCCGCAGCAGCCTGTGACCCGACTTACCCGCGTCCTGCTAAAGCATCGGCTCGAACTCGTAGCTGCCGCCATCCGCCATCAGCGACAGGAACAGATGCCCGTCCTTCAGGGTGTATGACCGAACGAACGGCCATTGCCTGGCGAGGTGGTCGTGCAACGATCCGGGTGGGCACATCGCGCGGGTAAGCGCGAGCGGGCCGAACCGGAGCTGGTTCGGTCCGTGCAAGATCCACGCACCTCGGCCGCGGTTACAGTCGAACCGCACGCTCACGTTGCCGTCGTTTGCGAAGGCGACAGTGTACTTGGCCTTGTCGTCGGGCACCAGGACCGTGCCGTCGCCGCCCTGGAACTTCACAAGCTGCCAAGATGTGCCGCCGATGCCCGCGAGCCGGGCCTGTGGAGCGCAGCCCAATACGAGGCCCAGCGTCACCAGCAACAGTAGAGATCGCTTCATGGGACGCCTCCCGCGCCCAGTATAGGCCCGGCAATCGGCCCTGCCGTTACAGCGGAGAATGGCTTCCGGATACGATTCGAGGAGCAGGCGGGCGAGGGGAACCCGGCGACCGTGGCCCACTGCCGGACCTCCGGCAGGGATGTCGCTATTGAGGTCTCGGCGGGACCTTGATCCACGCCTCACTGCATGCCGAAACGCTCGGATAGTAGGCCCGAGTGCTGGGGCAGTAGTACCAGTACGACTCTGGCGGAGCCGGGCGCTCGACGTATAGCGGCGGCTCCTGGACGACCGGCGGCGGAGCGTAAGCGTAGTAGGGCGGCGGATAGTACCCCCAGTACGGATACCCCCCGTACGGATACCCCCAGTACGGACCCCAGTACCCACCCCAGCAGCATCCAGGGCCGATCACGACAACGCCGCGGCCGTGGAACCCGCCACGATGGGACCCGCCCCCGCGGCTCCATGCGAAGCCCGGCGCTGAACAAACCACCACGAATAAGATCGCGAGGAGCGAAACAGCCGCTATCCTTCTCACTTCGCCCTTCACCACCCTTCGAGCGTAGACCCCAGGCACAAAGGGAGTCAATGACTTAACTGCTGACCGGGAACCACTCAGAAGGTGAAGGGGAACGGCATCGGCGGCCGCCCGAACGGCCGCCCGCCCTTCACCGTCAGCATGGGGGCGAGCTTCTTGGTCCCGTTCCGCTTGTTGTTTCGCGTGTCGACGAACTCGACGGGGCCGTCGAGAAGATCGAAGATTGCGACGTCCGCCGGCGCCCCGATCCGCAGGGTGCCCAGACCGGGTACGCGACCGATGATCTTCGCCGGCTCGACGGTTGCCTTGGCCACGACGTCTTCCAGCGTCATCCCGAGGTTGAGGAACTTCGACATCACGTTGGGCAAGGTCGGGTATCCGGGGGTGTTGATGCTGACAGCGTGGATGTCGCTGGAGATGGTGTCGGGCGTCGCGCCCTGCTGGAGCGCTGGCTCGCAGATCGTGTAGTCGAAGCTTCCCCCACCGTGGCCGACGTCGAAGACGACCCCGCGCTGCTTGGCCGCCTTGGCGGCGGCAAGGAGCTGGCCGTTCTGCACGATGTTATTGCCCGCGCCGCTGTACGCGTGCGTCAGGATGTCTCCCGGCCGAAGGAGATCGAGCAGATCCGACAGTGCGCCCGGCGCGGCGCCGATGTGGCACATGACGGGCACGCCCTTGCCGACCATCTCGGCAGCGCGGATCGCCCGTCGCAGCGGCTCGAGTCCGTTCTGGCCGACCACCGTGTCCGTGATGCGCACCTTCACGCCGAGCGCGACATCAGGGTTCTCGGCCACCGCCTTGGCGCAGCCGTCCACGTTGGCGTAGTCGATGTTGAGCATCTCGCCCGGGGCCAATCCGCCGGCAAGGCCGATCGAGGCGATGTGGACGAAGGCGAAGATGCGCGTGCGCGCCTGCGGAATCGCATAGTGGCGGAGCGCGCCGAAGGTCTGCCACCCGGCATCACCCGCCGACACCGCGGTGGTCACGGCCGTGATCGGCACCAGCTCGTCGGCCGGCAGCCCGATGCCGAGGTGCGGGACGAGGTGCGTGTGCAGGTCGACGAGGCCCGGGGTGACGAGCTTGCCGGCGACGTCGATGCGCTGGACCGCGCGGGCGGCCGGGATGCTCGCCTCGACCGCGGCGATCTGGCCGTGCTTGATTCCGAGATCTCGCTTGCCACGGAGTCGCTGGCTTGGATCGAGCACCTCGCCGTTCGCGATCACGAGGTCGTACTTGAGCCCCGGATCCTTCGGATCGAAGCCGTGCGGCGCGGGCGCGCCAGCCTGGGCGATCAGGGGGGGAGCTGCCTGGGCGCCGGCGCCGGATGTCTGGGCTGCGAGCGTGGCGCCGGCGGCAACCGCCGACGTCGAGACGATGAAGTTGCGCCGCGAGACTCCCATCACCAGTCCTCCTCGCGCGTGCCGCCCGGGACAGATGAGCTTCCGATCGTGGCTGCGCGTCAGCGCAGCGCGTCCCCTTGCCGCAGGGATGCTATGCGGTCGGGCCGCCAGGCGTCAACCGCGCCAGGGTAGAGCGGACATCCGTGCGATCTCGACAGCGGTAAGGTTGCGTGCCGCCAAGGACCTCTTCCTCAGGAGAGGACCACAGCCGGCCCAAGGGACGCCGTCTCGACTTCCCCATTCTTCAGGCCCTCCCGCAGGTCGTCGGCGAGGCGGGGTCGATAGAGCTCGGCGCGTGACCTGTCCGAGCAGACGGGCCGGAATTTCCGGAGACCGCGGGATGCGTTTTTGTTCTTCACATCGCCTGAATGAATCGCGCAAGGGACTTCACATCGCGTCGAAGACTCTTCAGGGTTTCTGCATCTGAAGTCCACATCATCTGACGTAACTGCCCACTGTATCGATGTTGTCATCCAAGCGC
>Ga0137394_10004432_pt1 | contig 10659 bp, 9 predicted proteins | sample czobulk116metaG_FD_108278 | JGI IMG/M metagenome (GOLD analysis project Ga0137394, IMG submission 108278) | Vadose zone soil microbial communities from Angelo Coast Range Reserve, California, USA - czobulk1.16 metaG | ecosystem: Environmental > Terrestrial > Soil > Vadose zone | place: USA... | reverse complement strand
TCGAACATGATCGAGCCACTCACGATCTTGCCGGGCGGCTGAGGGATGAGGCGCATCAGCGAGAGCGCGGTCACGGACTTCCCGCAGCCGGACTCCCCCACGATGCCCAGGGTCTCGCCCGCGCCGACCTCGAACGTCACGCCGTCCACGGCGCGCACGACACCGTCGCGCGTGAAGAACTGCGTGTGTAGGTCGCTTACCTCAAGCAACGACATGCGAGCGGCTCACCCCTTCCCCAAAGTCCGGCAGAGTCTAGTGTCTAACCTAGATCTTCATCCTCGGGTCGAGGGCGTCCCGCAGCCCATCTCCGAGGAACGTGAAGGCCAGCATCACGATGCTGATGCAGAGGGCCGGCAGCAAGACCGGCCAGGCCGAAGTCGAGAAGACGACGAACCCTTCGTTGATCATGACGCCCCAGGACGCTGTCGGCGGCTTGATGCCGATACCGAAGAACGACAGGGTCGCCTCCGCCAGCATCGCGCTCGGGATGCCGAACGCCACCGAGACGATGACCGGCGCGAGTATGTTCGGGAACAGGTGGCGGACCATGATCCGCCGCGCCGGCGCGCCGATCGAGCGCGCGGCCTCGATGAACTCGCGCTCCTTGAGCGACAGGACCTGCCCGCGGACGAGCCGTGCCATACCCACCCAGTTCACGACAGCGATGGCCACAAAGATGAGGAGCAGGCCGCCCTGGATATCCCCCAGCGCGGTGTTCCGCAGCGTGGCCATGATGATGAAGAGGAAGAGCAGGTCGGGGAACGCGTAGATCACGTCGGTGATGCGCATCAGGATCTGGTCGACCCACCCGCCGTAGTAGCCGGCCGCGAGGCCGATGGTCACGCCGACGAGGAAGATGATCGAGACGGGCACGAAGCCGACGAGCATCGAGATCTGCGTCGACCACAGGAGGCGCGAGAGGATGTCGCGGCCGAGCTGGTCGCTGCCGAATGGATAGGTCGAGAGCGTGAACTTTGAGCCCGTCCAGATCGGCTCCATGAGCGAGTTCGGCGTGTCCTGCTTCAGCGGATCCTTCAGCCAGCCGAGCTGCGTCATGAACGGCACCGTGACCGCCAGGATCATGAAGAGGACGACGATGACCATCCCGACCACCGCGGCACGGTTGCGGAGGAGCCGGTACCACGCGTCCTGCCACAGCGAGCGCTGCTTGCGGACGAGGACGTTGAGGTCGGCGGAGCGCTCGGCGGTGGTCTGCTTGCCGGGGGTGGTGGTGACAGTAGCCACGCTACTTAGAGACCTTGATGCGCGGGTCGAGCACGCCGTAGACGAGGTCGACCGACAGGTTCGCGATGCAGATGAGGAAGGCGTAGAGCAGGTAGACGCCCATGATCATCGGGTAGTCGCGGGCGAGGATGCTGCGCAGGAACTCGCGGCCCATACCCGGGACGCTGAAGATGCCCTCGATGATGATCGAGCCGGTGATGAGGCCGGCAACGGCCGGGCCGACGATCGTCGCGACCGGGATCATCGCGTTCTTCATGACGTGCGTGACGATGACCACCTGCTCGCCGAGGCCCTTGGCCCGCGCGGTGCGCACGTAATCCTGGCGGATGGCCTCGAGCATGCTCGCGCGGGTGATACGCGTGAGGAACGCCATCGGACCGAGCGCGAGGATCACCGTCGGGAGGATCCAGTGCTGCGGCGTCGCCCACCCGACGAACGGCAGGAGATGGAAGGTCACGCCGAAGAAGTAGATGGCGAAGATCGAGATCACGAACGACGGGATGGTCGTTCCGATCGTCGCGAAGAAGAGACTCGCGTAGTCGACCGCCGTGTTCTGGCGCAGCGCGCTCACGACCCCGAGCGGAAGCGCGAACGCGAGCGCGAACAGCAGCGCCTGCACGCCGAGCTGGGCACTCACCGGGAACTGCTCGCCGATGATCTCCGACACCTGGCGGCCACTGCGGAAGCTGTTCCCGAAGTCGAATTTCGCGACGCTTTCCATGTAGAGGAGGAACTGCTCGGTGATCGGCCGGTTCAGGCCGTAGTGCTCCTCGAGCTTCAGGATCGTCGCCGTGGGAAGGCCCTTGTCACCCTGCGCCTTCGCGTCGAAGGGCGATCCCGGCGCCGCGTGAGCGAGGAAGAAGACGATCACGGCGACGAAGAACATGGTCGGGATGAGGAGCAGGAGCCGCCGGATCGTGTATCTCAGCATCGGATTTGGCTGTTTTCCTCCACACGCGGGCCTTCTCGCGAGTGTATACCGCGCTACTTTCGGATTGGTTCTGACGCCGTGAGGGCCGGCCTTGCGGCCGGCCCTCCGTGCGCATTCCTCAGCGGATCACCGCCGCGGAATTACTTCTTCTTGGTCACCGAGATCGCGGTGAGGTTGAAGATGCCGTACTCGAAGTCCATCACCGTGTCGGTGATGCCCTTCAGCCACGGCTTGCGAAGGTACTTGGTGGCCGAGTAGTACCACCAGGCCGCCGCAGCGTCCGTGGACAGCATGCGGGACGCGTCCTGGTAGGTCTTGTCACGCGACTCCGGGTTCGGATCGGCGTCCGCCTTGCGGACCGCCGTGTCGAACGCGGGGTTCTTGTACCCGACGTGCGTGACCGACGACGACGAGTGGAACACTGTCGTCAGCCAGTCCTGCTGGTCCGGGTAGTCCGCGCACCAACCGAGACGGAACATCAGCGGGGTCGTCTCCGGCTTCTTCACGAGCGACGTGTAGGTCGTCGCGTCCACCGGGTCCGGGGAGATGGTCACGCCGAGGTTGGTCTGCCACTGCTGCTGGAGCCACTCGATCCGCGTCTTGTTGGCCGCGGAGGCCGAGTAGGTGAACTTGAGGTTCTTCATGGTGTCGGTGCCCGCGTACTTCGACTGCGACAGCAGGGTCTTCGCGGCTGCCGGGTCGAACTTCTGGGCGGTGTCACCGGCGTCGTAGCCCGGCATTCCTGGCGGGATGAAGCCACCCTCGGTGGCCGCCTTGCCGATCTTTGCTACGTCGTTGATGTACGCGGCGCGGTCGAACGACTTCGAGAAGGCCAGACGGACCTTGGCGTCGTCGAACGGCGCGCGTGCGTTGTTGAAGCCGACGTAGATCGTGCAGGATCCACCGACGTCGACCGTCTGCGCCTTGAGGTCGGCGTCACCGTCGACCGTGCGCAGCTGCTCGGCACCGATGCCGACCGCGTCGAGCTCGTTGTTTCGGTATGCCGCGAACGCGACGGCCGACTCGTTGATCATGACCTTGGTCCACTTGGCGAGCTTGGCCGCCGTGCGGTACTTCGCGTTGCGCGTGTAGACCATCTTCTCGTTGTGCTTCCACTCGCTCAGGACGAAGGGACCGTTGCCGATGAACGTCGCCGGCTCGGTCCACTTGTCGCCACCCTTGGTGACGTCCGACTCACGCGTCGGCACGCCGACCCACAGGGCCGCGATCGAGTTGAAGTACGGGGCCTTCTCGGTGAGGGTGAAGGCGATCTCATTCGCGCCGTTCACCTTGATGCCGAGCTTGGCCTTCGCCGCGTCGAGCTCAGCCTTCGTCGCCTTCTTCGTGTCCATCGAGTTCCAGGCCTCGCAGCCCACGATGATGTACGCGGTGAAGGCGTACTCACCCGCGATGTTCGGGTCGCAGGTGCGCGTGAAGCCGTAGGCGAAGTCCTTCGCCGTCACGGGCGTGCCGTCCGAGTACGTCAGACCGTCACGCAGCGTGTAGGTGTAGGTCAGGCCGTCCGCCGACAACGTCGGGTTCGCCTTGGCCGCACCTGGGACCGGCTTCAGGGTCTTGGGGTCGAAGGCCATGAGAGCCTCGAAGACCATCATGGTCTGCGCGACCTCGTTGACGAACGACTCCTTCTGCGGGTCGATCGTGTCCGGCTCCGAGCCGGTGTTGGTGGTGATCTCGCCGTTCGGGTCGGCTGCGTCAGCCGCGGCGGACGTTGTCGGGGTGGTCGTTCCTGGTGTGCTCGTGCACGCCGTGGCGATGAGCCCGGCGATCATGAGCAGGGACAGGAGTGACCAAAGACCGCTCCTGCGTCGCATGCACTGCCTCCTTCTTATTCGCGCGCCTGGGTCCGGATGTGCTTCCTGCGCGGGTTGTCCGCTATCGGTGGAAGAGGAGCCTACGTATCCGAGCGGTCCCGCCTCCCTCCGCCGCCCCCATGCCGGCCCAGCTGGGGCTGGCCCGAGAGCCGCGCAATTCTATGGTCGAGGCCCAGCGGCGCGCCAACCGGATGGCGGAAGGCGAGACGGACGGCACCTCTTCGGACCTCTACCGGGGACCGGTCGGCGCGGTTCAGGGCCGCTGGAACCGCCATTCGGCGACGTTCCAGGTCAGCGCCGCATCGCGAGGCGGGGCTTGGATGCCCGCCAGCGCGCGCGTCGCGAGGTCGACCCGCAGGCGCTGATAGATCGGCAGCCCGGGGAGCGCATCACTCCAGATCCGCTGCAGCTCCGCGTAGAGCGGCCGCTTGGCGTCCCGGTCCGGCGCGCGGCGCGCGGCCGTGGCCAGAACATCGAACCATTGGTCCACCAGCCCGATCCAGCTCTCGGTGGCGAGCGCGGCGTCATCGGCCGTCTCGGGCACGAGCGCGAGATCGAAGTCGCCCTTCGAGAGCCGCGCCTCGACCTCCGCGGCTGGTCGCGTGAGCACGTCGACGGCGATGCCGACGGCAGCAAGATCGCCGGCGATGCGATGAGCCGCGTCGAGCCGGCCCGCGGAGCCAGCGACGACGAGCAGCGTCGCGGTCATCCGCTTGTCGCCACGCTCGAGGATCCCGTACGCGCCCCTGCTGAATCCGGCCTGAGCGAGCAGCGCGCGCGCCGCATCGCGGTCGGGCCGCGCCACGGGACCGGTCTCGGCCGACGCCCATAGCGGCGGGACGAGGTAGCTGCGCGGCACGCGCGCGCGTCCGGCGAAGATGTCGTCGACGATCCCCTGCCGATCCACGGTGAGCTCCACGGCCTTGCGTATCGCTCTTTCAGAGAACGGTCCGCGCTGAGAGAAGCGCATGACGTCAAGCGCCTCGGCCGCGGTGTAAAGGACGTCGAGCCGATTGGCGTCCGCGAACTTGTCGAGGGTGCGCGTGAGATCCGCCTCGAGCGCCGGCGAGGGCGCGACATCGATCAGTCCGCGGCGGAACGCGTCGAGGATCGCGTTGCGGTCGGGGAAGAAACGCACCTCGATGCGCCCGAGCGCAGGTGGACCACCGACGTGGTCCTTGAAGGCCGACAGCGTGACGCCATATCCGGGCAGCCAGGCCGCGACGCTGAACGGTCCGGCATGCACGGGCTCGCGGTCATACGCCGCGCGCTTCGCGGCATCGGCGCCCGCGAGGAGATGCAAGGGCAGCACGCGCAGCGCGAGCGGGTATGCGTCCCAGCGCTCGTTCGCGCGATACGTCACGCGAACGGACCGTTGATCGAGGAGCTCGATCGTGTCGACCCGGTCCGCGAGCCAGCGCGTCGTCGTCCCCGACGCCGCTTGCCCGTCGAGCACGTGCGCGAACCGCACGTCTTCGGAGCTGATCGGCTCGCCATCCTGCCAGCGCAGGCCGTCGCGGAGCCGGAAGGTCGCGATGAGCCGGCCGCCCGGCGCCGCCGGATCGCCTGTCACGACGCGCAGACCGCCGTTCTCGATCGTGGGCACTTCCGTCGCGAGACGCGGCACGAACTCGCCGCGGGTGTCGAGTGTGACGAGCGGCTCGGTCACGGCGGCAGCGATGACGCGCGCACCCGGGTCGTCAGCGAAGACCGAGGACGGCTCGCCAACGATGCCGATGACGACATCACGCCGCGCCGGTGGCGGAGAAGCGCAGGCGGCGATGCTGGAGACGAGGAGAAGGAGAGCGAGCGAGTGACGCGGCATGCGCGAGGCGCTGCGCGCTAGCGCATCAAACCGCTGCGCTCATGTGTGAGCAGCGCCGTGTCGTCCAGGTCGCCCTTCAGCGCGACTGCCGGGTCGATGAGGTCGGAGTTGACGGCGTAGCGGCCGATGCGGAGCCAGCGCAGGAAGTACTGGTCGTTCTCGCCGGCGGTCACGTGCGTCAGCGTGCCGCTGTCGGTCACGGCCTCGTCGACGATCGCCGACTTCGGCACGACCGAGGCGGACCCCACGAAGGCGAATGCGGTGACGGCGGCCGCGAGCGCGAGCTCGGTCAGGCGCGCGGTGAGGCGCGTGATGCGGAGCGACGCCGGGACCGGCTCGACCAGGCGCAGCGCCAGATGCACGCGCGCCGGCGACATCCGCGTGCTGACGTCGCGGAGTGGTGCGTACGCGCGGTCGAGGGCCACGGAGGCGAAGATGAGGTCGCGATACGCGGTGCCGCAGCGCGCGCAGCGTGAGGTGTGCGCCTCGACCTCGAGGCGCTCGCGCCGATCCAGCGCTCCGGCGAGCAGAGCGCTCATCCGCTCCTCTGTCTGCCAGCAGACCATCTGGTCCTTCACTCCTGATCGCTCCCGCTTACCCGCTCGGCGGCGAGAGGCATCTGACTGGGAGTAGCCAGGAGCGCGGCTCCGGGTTCGAATCCGAGCTCCGGGTGTGCCGCAAGATGCGTTCGGAGCCGCCGCAGGGCGTAGTGGAGGCGCGATTTCACCGTGCCCACGGGGCAATCGACGACCTGGGCGATCTCCGCGAGATTGAGACCGTTCAGGTAGTGCAGCACGACCACCACCTTGTGCTTTGGGCCGAGCGTGTCGACCGCGGCGAGGACGATGTCCCGGAGTTCTTTCAGCTCCGCCAGGCTCGACGGAGAGCGATCGTCGCTGGTGAGCGACTCCTCGTGGACGTCCTCAAGGGTGCTCATCACGAGGCCCTTGCGCGGCCGGCGGTTGTACGAGAGGTTGACCGCGACGCGGTAGAGCCACGGCCGCAGGCTTCCCTCGGGCTCGAGGCGCCCGATCGCGCGGTGCGCCCGAGCGAACGTGTCGACGACGATCTCCTCGGCCGCGGAGGGGTCCTTCGTGATCGCGAGCCCGAGACGGAAGATGCCGTCCTTGTAGCGGTAGAACAGCGCGTCGAAGGCCTGCATGTCACCCTCGCGCGCCGCGTACACCAGCTCGCGGTCTCCGCGCGCTTCCTGGTCGGCGGGCTTCTTCGCCGCGCGCCCGGGCATCAGTCCTCCGGCAGGTAGCGCCGCGTCGCGCGGAGCGTGCGATCGGCGCCGAGGGTCTGGCGCTCGACGACACCACCGGTCATCGGCGCGTGGAGGAATTCACGCTCGGCGGTCGCCAGGGCCACCTGGGTCACGCGCTCGTCGCCAAAGAAGAGAAGATCGCCGGCGCGCGGTGCGTCGTGAGCCGGCCGTCCTTCCATCGCCTGCTGGTCAGCATCGCGGTCGAGGGCCACCCCATTGAGACGGTACACCAGCTGCGTGAAGCCGGAAGAGTCCAGACCCTCCACGGTCGTGCCGCCCCAGAGATACGGGACGCCGAGGAAGCACTCGGCGGTGCGGATGAGGTCACCGGCTCGCGGGAAGCGATTCGGTAGCTGCGCGACATCGACGGTGTCGCGGAACGCGAGCCAGCCATCGGGCGAGACGCGGAGCCAATCACCCTGCCGCTCCTGGATCGCGAGCGGCGATGCGACCGGCAAGCGATCGATCACCGGCGCGGCCTCGGTCGGCGCGTTGCGGACATCGGCGGCGACGACGCTGACGATGCGCCGCTCTGCCGGCCCGACCTCATCAAGATGCTCGGCCCAGATCCATCCGAAGTAGTGATCTGGTCCCTGCACATAGAACCACTCGTCCTCGCGGCCGAGGAGCGTGAAGCGCTCGCCGTAATGGGCCTGGTCGACGCGCTCCGAGCCGGGATCGGGGTCGGCGTGCAGGTCGGCGAAGCCGCGATTCACGAGCGCCTGCGGCGGGCGGACCATCGACACGACGAGGCGCACCGGCGCGATGCTCATGACATCCGGTACCGCAGCACCGGTCTGCGCGCCGCGCCGACCTCGTCGAGGCGGCGCAGCGGTGTCTTCGTCGGCGCTTCGTGGACCGATGCGGGATCCGTGACGATGCGGTCGGCGATGCGATTGAGCGCGGCGGCGAACGCGTCCATGGTCTCCTTCGGCTCTGTCTCGGTCGGCTCGATCATCAGCGCCTCGGGCACGATGAGCGGGAAGTAGACCGTGGGCGAGTGGAAGCCCTCGTCGAGCAGCGCCTTCGAGATATCGAGCGCCGAGCTGCCCTGTTTCTTCTGCTTGGCCGCGGACAGCACGAACTCGTGCATCGGTGTGCGGTCGTAGGCGACGTCGTACTTGTCGCGCAGCAGCGCGAGCAGGTAGTTCGCCGCGAGCACGGCGTCGCGGCCGGTCTCCACCAGGCCCTCCTCGCCCAGCGTCTTCATATAGGTGTAGGCGCGCACCAGCACCCCGAAGTTCCCGAGGCGTTGCTTGACCGCGCCGATCGAGTCGCCGACTGCCTCGGGCTCGCGGTCCTCGCGGGCCGTGTCGTAGTGGTACGAGCCGTCGTGCTCCCGCACGATCCAGGGCTTTGGGAGGAATGCGCGTAGCGGCGCCTTCACGCACAGCGGCCCGGCGCCTGGACCGCCGGCGCCATGCGGTGTCGAGAAGGTCTTGTGGACGTTGATGTGCACGCAGTCGAATCCGAGATCGCCCGGTCGCGCGACGCCGAGGAGCGCGTTCATGTTCGCGCCGTCGCCGTAGACGAGACCGCCCACCGCATGCACGGCCGCGCAGACCTCGCGCACGCGCTCCTCGAAGAGGCCCAGCGTGTTGGGATTGGTGAGCATGAATCCGGCGACGTCCGGACCGAGCGCGGCCTTCAGCGCGTCGAGGTCGACGTTGCCGCGGGCGTCGCTCTTCACCGTGGTCACCTCGTAGCCGCACATCGCGGCCGAGGCCGGGTTCGTTCCGTGCGCGGAGTCGGGGACGATGATCCGCCGCCGCGTCTTCGCGTCGCCGCGCTTGGCGTGATAGGCCTTGAACATCAGCAGCGCGGTGAACTCGGACTGTGCGCCTGCGGCTGGCTGCAGCGTCACGAAGTCCATACCCGTGATCTTCGCGAGCATCTGCTCGAGCTCGTAGGCGAGCGCGAGCACGCCCTGCGTCGTCGTGTACGACTGACGCGGATGCAGGTCCGCGAAGAGCGACGCCGTGCGGTCGTTGATCTTGGGGTTGTACTTCATCGTGCACGAGCCGAGTGGATACATCCCGGTGTCGACCGAGTAGTTCAGCTGCGCGAGATGCGTGTAGTGGCGCACGACTTGCGGCTCGGTGAGCTCGGGCAGACGGAGCGGCGCCTTGCGCGCGAACTGCGCGGGGATGTCTGCGCTCGGAGCGGAGCGCACGTGGCGCCCGTTGCGGCCGGGACGCGCGAGCTCGAAGAGCAGCGGCTCGAGCGCGGGCACGGGCGTGGTCGCGCCGACGTCGGGGATCGGCTGGCGCTTCACCATCGTCATCGCGCCGCCACCGCCTCGCGCGAGCCGGTGATCGCGGAGACCGCGCCGACCAGCGCGTCGGCATCGGCGTCGGTCGTGAGCTCGGTGCACTGGACGATCACGTCGTCGCGACCGCGCCGCTTCCCATCGACGTAGTGCGAAGCGGTCGCCTCGACCTGGATGCCGCGCGCGAGGAGCGCGAGACGCAGATCCCAGCCACCCATCTCGGTGCGCAGCGTGAAGCGGTCGAAGAACGGGCCGTCGTTGGCGATGGCGCAGCCCGGCACGGCCGCCAGGCGCTTCGCGATCGCATGCGCCCGCGTCACACCGGCACGCGCGGCGGCGCGCAGACCCTCGGGTCCGAGGAGAGATAGATAGACCGCCGCATGTATGGCCGCGAGCGCCTCGTTCGTACAGATGTTGCTCGTCGCCTTCTCGCGGCGGATGTGCTGCTCGCGCGTCTGCAGAGTGTTCACGAAGCCGCGGACGCCGTCGGCGTCAACGGTCTGGCCGGCGATGCGGCCGGGCATCTGGCGCACCAGCGCCTCGCGGCAGGCGAAGATCCCCAGGTGCGGCCCGCCGTAGGACATCGGGATGCCGAGCGGCTGCCCCTCGCCCACGACGATGTCCGCACCGAGCGCCCCCGGCGGCTCGAGGAGCGCGTTGGCGTGCGGCTCGGTCACATGCACGAGGAGCGCGCCCGCGGCATGCGCGGCATCCGCGATCGGCCGGACGTCGACGAGCGAGCCGAACGCGTCGGGATGCTGGACGACCAGGCACGCCGCGTTCTCGGCCGATGCGGCGAGCTGCGCCGTCGGCGCATCGACGATCTCGAGCTCGGCGCCGCGCGCGTAGGTGCGCAGCGTGCGCCGATACGTGAAGTCGACGTCCGACGAGACGACGACCTTCTTCCGACCGGTGAGGCGCACGGCCATGAGCACGGCCTCGGCCGTGGCCGATGCTCCGTCGTACATCGAGGAGTTCACGACGTCCATGGCGAGCAGCTCCGCCATCAACGACTGGTACTCGAAGACGGCCTGCAAGGTGCCCTGGCTCACCTCGGGCTGGTACGGGGTGTAGGCGGTGAGGAACTCGCCGCGGAGCGCGAGGACCGGGATCGCCGCAGGGATGTAGCGGCGCTGGATCGGACCGCCGATGAAGAATGGTCCCGCACCGGCGTTGGTGTTCATCGCCGCGAGCTTCTCGAGGTGCGCCTGGACCTCCTGCTCCGACATCCCGGGTGCGATCCCAAGCTTCGGCGCGCGCGCGTCCTTGGGGATCGCGGTGAAGAGATCG
>Ga0137394_10004431_pt1 | contig 10660 bp, 9 predicted proteins | sample czobulk116metaG_FD_108278 | JGI IMG/M metagenome (GOLD analysis project Ga0137394, IMG submission 108278) | Vadose zone soil microbial communities from Angelo Coast Range Reserve, California, USA - czobulk1.16 metaG | ecosystem: Environmental > Terrestrial > Soil > Vadose zone | place: USA... | reverse complement strand
GCGAACGGGTGCTGATCGCGACCAAGTGCGGCATTCGCAAACCGGGCCAGCCCACCGCAGATGCGCCGGTTCGTTATGACTTTTCCGCTGACTATATCCTGCAATCGTGCGAGCAGTCGCTGAAGCGATTGGGAGTGGACCGAATCGATCTTTATCAACTGCATCGGCCCGACTACCTGATGGACCCAACAGAAGTGGCGAGAGTCTTCAGCAAGCTGACCCAACAAGGGAAGGTCAGGGAGTTCGGCGTGAGCAATTTTCGACCCTCACAGGTCACGGCTTTGCAGAAAGCTTGCCCGATGCGGCTGATTGTGAACCAGGTCGAGATCAGTTTGGCGAGGCTTGCCTGTTTTGAAGATGGAACGCTCGACCAATGCCTGGCCGAGCAGATTACCCCTTTAGCCTGGAGTCCTCTCGCCGGCGGTCTATTGGGCACGGGAGCGCGTCGCTTGCTGCCATCGCAGGAAGTTTATCGCCCGGCGCCGATTGTTTCCGAACTGGACCTGGTGGCAAAGCGAAGAGGGACGAACCGGACGGCCGTTGCGTTGGCATGGCTTCTGAAACATCCGGCCGGCATCGTTCCGATCGTCGGCACGACCAACCCGCAAAGTATTCGAGATGCGGCGCAGGCCACGGAGTTCGAGTTGACGCGCGAAGAATGGTACCGGCTGCTCGAGGTCGCGCGCGGCGAACGCTTGCCTTGATTGCTGTGACTGCAGTTTCCAGGACACCAAGGGAGCTTGGCTACCGCATGCCGGCGGAGTGGGAACCACATGCGGCCACCTGGTTGACCTGGCCGCGCCCGGAAGGGATCAGCTTTCCAGATAAATACGATAGTGTGCCGCCTGTTTACGCGGAGCTGATCCGTCATCTCGTCCAGGCAGAAGAGGTTAATATCAACGTATGGGACGGCGACATGGAACAGCGCGCGCGGGAGTTGCTGCTGCGCGAGAAAACTCCGCTCGAGCGCGTCCGGTGTCATTATTTTCCCGCCTATGAGCCGTGGTGTCGCGACCACGGTCCGATTTTCCTCCTGCGCGAGCGCGCCGGAGTTCACGAGCGGGCTGTCGTCGATTGGGGTTATAATGCGTGGGGGGGCAAGTATCCTCCATTCGACCTTGATGACGTCGTGCCGCAATTTGTGGCGCGGTTGCGACAACTCCCGCTGTTTTCGCCCGGGATTGTAATGGAAGGCGGTTCGATCGAGGTGAACGGCCAAGGGACTCTTATCACTACGGAAGCGTGCCTGCTTAATCCCAACCGAAATCCGCATCTGACCAAAGGGGAAATCGAGCAGTGCCTGAAAGACTATCTTGGCGTGACCAACGTGCTCTGGCTGGGGCAAGGAATCGTGGGCGATGATACCGATGGCCATGTCGATGACCTGACGCGATTCATCAACCCGACGACTATTGTGACCGCAGTGGAGGAAGATCCTGCGGATGCAAACTATGCGATTCTCCAGGACAACCTAAAGAGGCTGCAACTTCTGCGTGACGAAGCGGGCCGGCCTTTCCGAATCGTGGAATTGCCAATGCCAGGGAGAGTCGGACATAAGGGCCAACGGCTGCCTGCCAGCTACGCCAACTTCTACATCGCCAATGGGATTGTGCTCCTCCCGACTTACCGGCATCGGAACGATGATCGAGCGCTGGAGACTTTGCAGCGGGAAATGCCGGACCGGCGCGTGATTGGTGTCGATTCGACGGAACTGATCTGGGGACTCGGCTCATTCCATTGCATTACGCAGCAAGAGCCGCTCTAGCGCTGAATTGAACCTCCGTGAAAAACGTCCATTCTCTTTGTGGGCAACCACAACACATCCCTGCTCCAGAGGCTAACTTTCGTGGTGCTGGTCGCGATTTTGGGTTGCCTCGTCATCATCATCGCTCACAATTCGAAGAAACCCTCGCTCGAGGCCGTTTCAGAACCGCAGGAAGAAGCTTCCATAACGGAGTCTCCGGCATTGCCTATCGACCAACCGGCCGTCGCCAAAGAACCGAGACAACCGATTGTGCAGCCTCGAATCGCTTCACGGCCGACCAATAACATCTTTCGTTCGCCGCCACCTCGTGCGGCAGTTCTGCCCTCCGTAGTAGTCGTGCAACCGACGATTATCAGCCCTATCGAGATAACGCCCTCCTCCGAGTTTGAGAATGCAACTCTCCCAGTGCCTCCCGGCGGAGTCGCCACGGCTCCATTGCTCGACGCGACCAGACCAGCGATACACGGAAGAGTAACATTGATTGGAGCGCCGCCTCCCGAGGTGCCGATTGATTTCGGAACGGTTTGCGGTCCGATTCATCCGGAGGGGGCTACCACTCACCATTACCTGGTGTCGCCGGAAGGCGGCCTGGCCAATGTATTCGTCTACATCCAGGAAGGACTCGAGAAAATGAAATTCCGTCCTCAAGAGCAATCGCCAGTTCTCGATAACATAAACTGTTTCTTTGAACCGTACGTGATGGGTGTCCAAGCCGGGCAATTATTCTTCGTCCGGAACCTGGATCCAGTGATGCACAATATTCACGCGACGCCAACGGCCAACAAGGCGATCAATTTCGCTATCGCCCTGCAGGGACAAGCGGTGCAAAAGAGCTTTGCGGTTCCAGAGACATCGATTCGAATCAAATGCGACATTCATCCGTGGATGTTCGCTTATGTGCACGTGGTAGCGCACCCCTACTTTGCCGTTTCAGATCGCGAGGGTGTTTATCAATTCCCTTCGAACCTGCCGGACGGAAATTATCTCCTAACCGCGCTCCATCCGAAAGCCGGGCCGTTGCGAAGGCGGATCTCCGTCCGGTCAAACGAGGCGAAGACAGTAGATTTTGCTTTCCGCGTTTCCCCACGCTTAAGCGGGCTGTAAGCCGATTTCAAGCTCCTGGCGTAAACTCTGTAACCTTTGAGCGTCTTTCTGTTTGTACTCAATGAGGGCACCGGTATGATTAAGCTGGTTGCCAATGGCAAATTTAGAGATAAGAGAGATCTGCGAGTATGAAAACCTTTCGTCTGCTTGTCGGCCTTTTTGCGGGAGCAACATTGGCAGCCAATGTCGCGAGCGGATTTTCCATTGCGTCCGTATCGCTCTCCCCAGGCAACTACGTGGCGCCCTGGTACCCGGTCCAAATGACCGTTGATATTACCACCCCCAGCATGCCGGCATTTCTCTACGCGCCCACACAGGTAACATCCAACAGCAGCGGTATCCACATCGACATCTTCCCCGAAAGCGGCGTTATGACTGTGATTGGCTCGCTCCGAGAAACGGTCCAACTGGGCTCGTTTCCGATCGGCACTTACCAGTACGAAGTCGTGCTTCACCCAGGCCACGAAGTGAACTGGGGCACCCGCACCAATCGCGGCGGTTTCACAGTTGTCGGAGATAAGCCCACGGTGAAGTTTAACACGAAGTTCTTAAGGATAAGCGAACCGTGCGCCGATTGCCCGGCCGCTGCGACCGCGTTAATCATCGAACGCAGCGATCCGACCAATGATCCCGTCACCGTTCACCTGTTGATTGATGGCACAGCCACTGCCGGCGAAGACTATCGGGCCCTGCCAAGTGACGTCGAAATTCCAGCCGGCCAACGCCTGGCGAACGTTACTGTGGAAGCGCTTGACGACGAACTAGCCGAAGGACCCGAAGTGGTTCGCGTGCGTTTATGGGAGACTTCCAAGTACTCCGTCCTCGTTGGCGCCGCGGAAGCAATGGTCGTCATTTACGATAATGATCCTGGCGCTCCCGCCGCGCGGCTCGATTTCGTGACGCCAACCAACGGATTACACTTCGGTTTCGCGCAGACTGTTCCGATGTCGGTTTTGGGAGTTTACACCAACGGTGAAGTTTATGGACCGGTGGAATTTTACGCCGATGGTCAACTTGTCGCTAAATCTAAAGTGTTTGCCACCACACGGCCACCGGTCGCGGGCCTGCCGAGCATACACACGGCCTATTGGACCAATCCGCCGACGGGCACCCATACCCTTGTCGCCCGGACTCAGATTTCATTAAATCAATTCGTTACATCCGCTCCGGTCAACATTATCGCCGAAGCGCCCCGCGGGCCCGTAGTCAGCCTCGACAGTTCTCCCCCGCAAAATGCCCAGGTGCCGGAGTTTTGTCCTCCGAATGCCGATTGTCCTTCTGCTGGGTTCGTCCTTCATCGCACCGGCCCAACTAACGAAGCGCTGCAGGTCTATCTCGATTATGGGGGAACCGCTACTCGGGATGTGGATTATCACGCCCTATCCTTTGTGATCGTTATTCCTGCCGGACATGATTCCATATTTGTGCCACTGATCCCGATTGATGATGCCCTGGTCGAAGGTCCTGAAACTGTCGTCGCGACTTTCGCGGCAGTGCCTTTGCCTGCCAACGGCTACGTTCAGGACCCCGATCACCGCCGCGCCTCCATCACAATCGTGGATACCAGCACGAACCAACGGCCATTCGTGCAGTTAAACGAGCCGAGTGACGGACAGCAATTTACACCGCCAGTCGACATCGTATTGAGGGCCTATGCCCAGGATCCCGAGGACAGCTACAGCGTCACAGTCGAGTTCTTTGAAAGCACGAATAGCCTCGGTTTTGGCACATTCGTGCCGACACGATGCGCATCCCCTTATTGTCCGTATTTCGAGTTGGTCTGGTCCAATGTGCCGCCGGGCGAGTACTCCCTCAGCGCGCAGGCAACCGATCAGGGCGGGGCCAGTTCAGTTTCCTCGCCCGCGCACATCACGGTAACCGATGGCAATCGGGCGTTGGCAGTGAACATTGCCGCCACTGAGCCAAACGCCACCGAGCAACCCGCAACCACCGCGCACGCGCCCGACACAGCCACATTCACGGTCTGGCGTTCGGCCGGTACGAACCAGTCGATCGTGGTCTATTACGCAATCAGCGGCACTGCTTCAAACGGGAGCGATTACCAGAAACTTTCCGGTCAAGTGACAATCCTTGAAGGCGAATTTTCCGCTGATATTGTGGTTACGCCGATTGACGACTTGTTGGTCGAGGGGCTGGAAACGGTTGAGCTAACCTTGATAGCTCCTTGCCCGCCTTGTCTGTTCGCCAATCCTCCCTGTTTAGTTCCCCAAGGCACTAATTGTTATCCGATCGGGCCTCACAATAGTGCCGTGGCGTACATTCACGACGACGAACCGCCGCCGCCGCCCAATCGTCCAGTCGTAAGCATCGACAGCACTGCTGCGATCTCGGAGGAGTCGTCCGAACCCTATAGGCGACTGCCTATGCGTGGCGCGTTCAGGATTTCGCGCACGGGATCTACCAGCAACGACTTGACCGTTTTCGTCACCTACTCCGGCACCGCCACCCCGGGTGATGACTATGAGTCGTTGCCATTCCTTGTGACCATTCCTGCCGGCAGTGATTCAGTCTCTCTCGCCGTCAGCCCTGTTGTCGACCAGATCCCGGAACCGATCGAAACCGTCGTCGCGACTATCTCGAACTGTCCGCCGCCTCAATTCGACATTCCCTGTTATGATTTCGTCGTGGACGGTGCCCACTCGCGGGCCACAGTCTTTATCCGCGATGACGGAATCACCAGCGAAAGCCTGGCGATCGGTCATCCGACAAACGGTGCGAGCTTTGCTTTCGGTCAACCTGTTCGCATCGAAGTTGCCGCAATTGATCTCGAAGGATTTTTTCGCAGGGTTGAATTTTTCGCCGACGAGCAAAAAATAGGCGAAAGCAACATCGACTTGACGCGGCCTCCACCAGGTCTGGGGCCACAGACCTTCTCATTCGTGTGGCGAGATGCCCTCCCTGGTCGGCATGCGCTGACGGCCCGCGGAACGGACGACACAAATGGAACGATCACGTCAGCGGCAGTGCCAATCGAGGTAGTGGCTACCAACCGATTGCCAATCGTGACTGTGGCTGCCGTCGACTGTTTCGCTGTTGAGCCGAGCGCGAACAGCTCCAGCAACGCGCCAAACAACGCTACGTTCCTCTTGCGCCGTTTTGGACCGACGAACGAGGACTTGGCCATCAGCTATGTCCTTGCGGGTAGCGCAGAGAACGGGGTCGATTACGAGCGACTGACTGGCTCAGCCGTGATTTCGGCAGGCAGATCATCTGTCAGAGTCACGGTGCAGCCATTGGCTGATGGTCTCGACGAAGGGATTGAAACCGTAATTCTGCATATCCAGGAACAACCCGAATATCAATTGGGGAGCCGTTCCCAGGCTGTGGTGTTAATCAGCGACAATCCTTCCATGGATCCCCCGACGGGCATCGGCTATACGCTTCTGACCGACGGCTGCGTGCAGATGGGCTTTCCGGCGGAGACTGGTGGAACGTTCCGCGTCGAAGCCAGCAGCGACTTGCGTAATTGGGAAACAACGTTCATCGGCATCGCCGAGGATGGTACGCTTCAATTTGTGGAAGCAGAAATGGCGAATTTCCCGAATCGCTTCTACCGTCTCGCTCCGGAACCGATCCTAATCTCCGACGAGTAGCAGGCTCTACTCATGGGCTTCCGGTGATCAAGAGGCGACACAGGAGCAACAGCAATTTCGGCTGTGAGCTGTTCAATTTCGGACTGGAGCCGCCGTATCTCCTCCAACGGCCCTTCCGCGAGCCAGGTTAGTCCCCGAGCTCCACGTTCCAATACGCCAAGTCGAGGAAATGTTTCCAGCTATCGTGATGCTGAAAACCAAAGTTAACCTGAACAAAGGGTCGCCACTTGGGCCGCTTGGGCTTGCGAATCAAATGCATGCCCGCCTCGTGCGGTGTTCGGTTGGCTTTGCGCGTATTACAAGGGATGCATGAGCAGACGATATTCTCCCAGGTTGTTGGACCACCACGATCGCGCGGAATCACGTGGTCCAGATTCAAGTCCTTGCGCTCAAAGCCATTGCCGCAGTATTGGCAGGTGTTCTGGTCACGCTCGAAGATGTTGTGGCGGGTGAATTTGACTTCTTTTTTCGGCAAGCGATCAAAGAGCATCAATAGAATCACACGCGGAACACGTATCCTGAATGAAATGGTGTGGACACTTTCAGGATGAGGCTCCTGCTGGGAAAAGTCGTGCCACTCATGAAAATCGAAGGTTTGGAACGATCCATCGCTGTTGTTCATCACGACTTGGGCGCGCCCCTCGAACAAGAGCGTGAGGGCACGCCTGGCAGAACAGACATTGACCGCCTGCCACAGCCGGTTCAGCACCAGCACCTGTTGATTCAGGTATGAACTCATACGGAGTAGCTCACGCGGAAAGTATCATAGGCCAATAGCTTGTGTCAATTCGGCCCACATTCCAACCATGTAACCTCGTCTCGCCATGTCCTCTGCCTAACTGGTACTTCGGCGGCGTTGCATGCGTCCTGAAGGGGTGTTCTGCGTCTGTGACGCCTGACCTTCCAGGGGCAGCTCCGGCTGATCGTCCTCCAATAAGATTTGCACCATCCGCTCGTGCCTGTTGAGGAAAGCTTGAGTAATTTGGAAATGTTCGGTTTCCGTAAATGTGATTTTTTTGATTCCCCTCTCGCCCAAGAGGTAAATATAGCAATTCGGATAAGCCATCAGGATCGGCGAATGCGTCGACACAATCAATTGGGACCTCTTCTATCGCGGCTGTCTCCGGTGACAATTTTCAACAATTTTTCAACTATCCCATTGACGCACCCCTCTGATCTGCGGCTAAATTGCTGGCGCATGAGGACAATTGTCACTGCCGAACAATTGCGCATTCTACTAAACGACACCCGCCGTACGATGGGCGAGCAACCCTGGATCGAGGCTATGGATGATGATTCTCATCCGGTCCGCGTTCCCCACGGGAAGCTTGAAGCCCTCCATCGACTCGAAAGGGATGAATGGGTTTTCATTCCTGTGGCGCGCACCAAAGATGGCGCCAAGTTGGTCGAACACGGGTTCGAAATCCATCGCCGGGAAGAGGGCTGGGAAGTTATCACCGCCATGCTTGAAGTGCAGGGGGATAAACCAGCCAAAGTTCACGGTGAGGAAGTAGTCGATTGCGCGGTTCAACACGAGTTGGAGAAACTCCGGCTCGACCTGGGACGCGCAGCCCAGATGGCCTGAGAGCGGCCGGCCCGCGAAGCTAACTGAGCCGGAAGGACTCAGGCCGCTAATCTTTTTCACGGTCCAATTCCCCGTCTCGCACTGGCTCAATTATCATTGAGCAGCTATCCGTAACCCATCGGTAGGGGCCAGATTGCTGGTGGTGGTCTCCAGTTTGCCCACCTCCAGACTGAGAACGAAGCACCAGCACGAAAGCCCGGCGCACCTGGACATCCCCTTTGCGCCGGGCTCTCTATCTATTCGTTGTTTCTCAAGCATTTGAATCTCAGCAACGGCATTTATTCAGAAGTCGGTAACAGCGCCATCGTTAATCGTTAGCTCCTGGGATTGGCCCAAAACTCTCACCTGCACTTTCCCAACCGGTAGACCAAGTTCATGCGACCCGAAGTGCGACACGAGTGTTTCTTTATCGGGCAAAGAAAGCACATCGAAGCGTGTTTTCTTGTCGGCCGACGTTCGGAGCACCCCGGCGCGAATCCGCGTGTCGCTTCCAGCAACAACCTCCACATCGTTAATGCGACGATTGGAGATGTAGACCACATAGTTGCCAGCCAGCAACTCCGCCGAGCAGTTTCCGTGGGTTCTGCGTATGGACATCCGCGGCTCTGCCGCTGTGCAAATGTCGATACGCGTATTCGCCGGATTCGTTTCCTTTGGGAAGGCCACCATGATACGGCCAAGCCGCCCCTTCAGTGCCGGATTGGGTGTCATTTCGACCGCGGATGACGCGGTCGCCACCTCCGATGTCACTGCGTTTGTCGCTGCTGGCTCCATTTTCGGGGAGGACTCCAGCGGTTTGGCCGTCGGCTCGATCACGCCTGGAGCCGGCTCACCAGGAGCAACAACGTCAGCAGGCGGGGGATTGCCTCCGTCATTTCTCATCTTCTTTGCGGCGACAGCGTCGCCCACCCGCCCAATGCCGCGGTCAAGCCAGCCGAGCAGCCCTTCCTTCAGCTTTTTGGTCACTTGCCGACCGAAACGCTCATTTTGGGCGGGCGCGGTGGCCGGAACAGGATCGCTTTGTGGCGAATCCTGCTGACAACATGCCGGGTGGACGCAAGCAATCGTCAGCAGGAGCACGAGTGCGCGGCTATCATTCTGTTTAATCCTAATGTTCATAACTTTTGCGTGGTGGATGTTTTGGTTGGTTGTGTTCTCTTCATTATCGAGGTTGAGCTAACCGCGCGCTGACTGACGCAGGTAACTTTACACTGTGGGTCTTACCGTCGATGACTTGCTGGAGTTTCGCGCGTGTCGCTGTGGGATTCCTCCGCAAATCAATGGTGAGTTGCACCAATCCGTTCGGGAAATCATAATGCCTGGGCATATTAATCCCCACTCGGTTCAGTACTTTGGCTTCCTCTTCAACATACATCTGAAGGACGACTTCAGACACGAACTTCGGGACGCCATAGGCGTCCTGGATTGCTTCTGCCGCCATTGGGATGGCAGCTTTCTTGATGGTGAGCTGTGCCTTCACGAACTCTGGAGGCAGAAAGAACTGCGAATGGCCCCCCTTTTCCCTGGGCAGATCGAACCCGAGAAGGCTCGCCGCAGCTTCGTCACTGTAGGCTTTCTCGAAGTGCCCGTAGCCGGCGGTCGCGAATTGCCCAGCGATGGTTGTCGGGTTGCCCATCTTCCATTTCAGGAACTCGTATGTCGCCTCATGAGCCCGGGCAATGTCACGGTCAGTCACCAGATCCGCGATGCCGAAGCGCTTAATGGCATGTGCGACCGTATGTTCGGCTATCCTGTGCGCGACTTTGGCGTCGCCTTCAGTGATTGTTGCCAAACCTCGATCCACCGTTCTGACGGGATCAGGGACTTTGGGGATGTTGATCTTTGGAAAGCCGGCCCCAAGAGCTAACAAGTTGCTAAGGGCCAGAACGAGCGACCCGAGGCAGCAGGCTTGGACGGATTTCAGGCAGAGGTTCGATTTATTTCTCATAAGATGTCTCCAAAAGGTGTTGTTGCTATTCAAGGCAATCACGCAGGATTAGTGTGTTTGTTTCCGCCTGGCCTCGATCAGCGTTTCCACGAGCCGATTATCAATGTCCCAATTCTTGGGCATATTGAAACCAATCCGGTCGATCGACTTGCCGCCGGCTTGCGCGAGCTGGTTCAGCACGAGTTTGCTCACTTCGGGAGGAATTCCTCGTTGCTGCAGATCGGCGCTGGCCCTGTCAATCCCGTTGGTCATGAGAGCCTTCAAATGCTCGGTGACTGTTTTGGGAAGAGTCATTCCCGGACTTCCGTCCCCAGGCAATTCAGCACCCATCAAGGCGGCCGCAGCTTCATCGCTGTAGGCTTTCTGGAAATGAGAATAACCGGCGCCGGCGTACTGCGCCGCAATCGCCGTCGGGCTTCCCAGCTTCCACTTCAGGAAGTTATAAAGTTCCTTATGCGCGTGCTTGATATCAGCGTCTTTGACCAGGTCCTTGAGCTTATAACGATCGATGGCATAGGAGGTGGTGCGATGAACCACGTCCATCGAGATCTTCGAATCGCCTTCCGTAAAGGCCTGGACGCTGCGCTCCAGGGCTTTGGCTGGGTTCTTGATTTTCAGTGATTGTGCGGTCGCCGAACTGACTG
>Ga0137394_10004430_pt1 | contig 10661 bp, 9 predicted proteins | sample czobulk116metaG_FD_108278 | JGI IMG/M metagenome (GOLD analysis project Ga0137394, IMG submission 108278) | Vadose zone soil microbial communities from Angelo Coast Range Reserve, California, USA - czobulk1.16 metaG | ecosystem: Environmental > Terrestrial > Soil > Vadose zone | place: USA... | reverse complement strand
CTTTTCGGCCATTTGGGCTGTCGAATCGGAAGTCAATAACGGGGGATTCTCCCAATACTTTTCCAACGACAGCGCGGAATCAGCATCATTCGTTGTGCAAGCCCTCGAAACAGTTGGTGCTCCTAGAACCGCGAATATTTGCAATCGTGCGATAGTCACGGCTTTTCCTGGTGGATTACCAACAACGGTGGAAGCTATACGCTCGGTCGCAGATAAATTCTCCGAAGAAATTCTTGCGGAGTTGGAGCCTCTAGACCAAGAGTTTTTCTCATACCCACACAACTTGGCGGACTTGCTTTTTACATATGTAAGTGCGCGCCCGGAGGAGTTCGGCCCACTAGCGAAACCAGATGCTTAGACGCAGCTGCTCAACTCCTGATTAACCGTTAATCAGGACTTGGACAACCTCTGTAGATATTCGACAAGGACTGTTTTTCGGACCCACTTGGTGTCTTCGCCAAATGAACCTCTGGCTGACGACGGATAAGTCTTCACGCTCTTTGGTAAAACCACCTGGTGAGTATTCACTCTGATTCCATCGTCGCATTGTTGCGCTATTTCCTTCCCATCAAACACGCAATCGTATTTTATGCGAAGGGCACTGTAGCCTTCATACATGACAAGGTAGAAAGAGGAAATCGGGCCGTAGCTCAGGCCGGAAGTGGTCACGGGCTGCTTGGGTTCAATCCCTTTCTCGGAGTGATGCAGGAACACCAATAGCTCTTCTCCGAGACCATAGCCAATAAATGGCCCCAGATAAATGACGGCTCCTTTCTCGACGCCCTTGAACGGCTGTAGCACTTCCGCTTTATAAACTGCCTTTGGATAGTGTTCTGTATCGCCGGACAAAAGATGGATAATTGCGACCAGGTCCGCCTGTTTCATCAAATCTTCAATCTTAACTGGAGCGGGTTCGCTAATTGTGGCTGTCTGCTCCTGAGCCTCGGCAATGGAAGCGGAAAAGATGAAACAGAGTGGCAATATGAAAAACGCTCGACCTCGGGATATTTTCATATAGAAGAAATTGCATAAAAAGCGCGACAATTCAATCTTTCTTTAACTTTCGCTCTCTAGCGCCCAATAAGTTAATCAGGCGTTCGAAATGGCCGATGCAACAAAGAGGCCGCAGACAAAGTTACCGGAAGCAAAGCCAGCGCGCATGGCTTGAAACGCCTTGAGATGGGAGAGGAAATGGGTGCCGTGTTTTGCAGCGAGTGCCCATAAACTTCTGTCTTTAACAATGTCGAGGCACAGGTCCCATGTTTTGGCACAATTCTTGTTCAGAACCTCGCGGTGCATGATTTGCAGGCCATTCGAAATGAGGAATTGTTGATAGTCATCCATCACCTGTAATTCCACGAACATGCCCCTTTCGATGGGATCGATGAATTTACGCGTCTCCGGGAGCGTGAGATGCTCTTTTTTGAACCAATCGATAATAGCGAAGGACCCGCCGGGCTTCAGGAGTTTAGCGGCAGCAGCAAAGAAGTCTTGACGGTTCTGATAGTGGGAAATGGATTCTACGGACCAGAGAAGGTCAAATTGTTTTTGGAAGTTCATTGCTTCGGCGTCCATCAAGAGAAACTTCGCGTCAAGTTGTTCCCGTGCGGCGGCTTGGATTGCCATTTCGACCTGTACTGAGGAAATAGTTATGCCCGTGACAGCGGCGTCATAGTGTTTGGCCAAGTAAAGACTGCTGGCACCGAGGCCGCAGCCAATGTCAAGAATATCCGAACCGGACTGTATGTTTGCAAGCCGAGCGAGATGCTCGATGAGCTGAAGCTGCGCTTTTTCCTTTGATTCGTCCCCACGAATCCAATAGCCGTGATGCAGATGCTCGCCCCAGAGAGAGAGGGAGAAGGGACTAATAACGTCGTAGTATTCGATGATTCTACGCTTTTCATTTGACCGAGGCATTGTGGACGCGTGCGACCCTGAGACGCTTCCAGTCTTGGGTCATCGGGCACTCTCATTGTACCTTTGGAGAAACCGGAAACAAATGGACGCATATCAAGACCGGTGATTCAAATGTCCGGCAGTTTGAAGTGGGATGAAGCATATTGTGATTGGAAGCCTAGCAGCCCTGATTGCGGCAGCAATCACTGTTTCGCTGCACTTTTATGGCGCTCACGACCTACGAGGTTTCTTCGCCGCAGTCGCTGGCTATCCTGGTCTGCTTGCAAACGGTCACTACGTACAGCTCAATGAGGTGCTTTTCACAGTTGTCAACTGGTTGTTTTACTTCTTGCTATTTGAAGGCATCGCGGCGCTGAAGCATAAGTTTTCAAACTGAACCTCTGTCTTGCTCCGATTGAAACAGGCGTCGAAGGATGCTTTGGCGATTCCCTGCGTAACTCCCGATCAGCCTTAACTGCGTCTTCGACGCGTCGCTAGTGCCAGGAACTTGTCTAGACAGATTTGTTGATTTGAAAGCACTTATTCAACAAGTTCCTGGAGTCGCATTACCGGACATTTGGCTTATAGTGTCCACCCCTCCGTGCCAACATCTCTGAGACAGGTCTAGTACCCTTAATTAATGAGCAGAAGGGCGAGAAAGAAGAGATCAGAGATGAACGGGAATTCTCTTGGTGTTGTTCTTTCCCCTGGGGGTTTGGCTGCCGCGGAACGGAGCGGAGGCTCGCCTCCTGGCGAGCCGCAGCGGAGTGCAGCGGCAGCCAAAGCGGGCGCCGATCCGGTGCCGGCTTCGCGGCCGGATCCCGAAGTAGTTGCCAAAGCGAGGCGGCGGACCTACACAGCGGAGTACAAACAACGCATCTTACAAGAAGCCGAAGTCGCTGCGACGACGCGAGGTGGCCTTGGCGCCCTTCTCCGCCGCGAAGGTCTGTACTCGTCTCTGCTGACCTACTGGCGGCGAGAGCGGGCCCAGGGAATTCTCGAGGCTCTGACCCCACAGAAACGCGGGCCGAAGTCCAAGCGCAACCCCATGGAAGAAGAAGTCCAGAAACTTCGCCGTCAAAACGCTCGCTTGACGGAAGATCTGCGTAAGGCGCACATCATCATCGACGTCCAAAAAAAAGTGGCTGCGCTGTTGGGTCATCCGATCCCGGAGCCGGACCCGGAGGAGAAATCCTGATGGCTGCGGTCGCCGAGCTAGCGAGCGACGTCGGCACCAGCGCTGCTTGCCAAGCTCTGGGTATGCCTCGCGCCTCTTACTACCGGGATGGCCGTAAGACTTCTGCTCCCGCGGTGAGCGCGTCGCGGCCTTCGCCGGCACGCGCACTCCGCCCGGCGGAACAGGATGCGGTTCTGGCTCGTCTACACGAAGAACGTTTCCAGGATCGTTCTCCAGCCGCTGTTTATGCGACGTTGCTCGATGAAGGCGAGTATCACTGCTCGATTCGCACCATGTATCGCTTGCTCGACGAGCACGGCGAGGTTCGCGAGCGCCGCGATCAGTTGACGCATCCGCCCTACCAGAAGCCCGAGCTGCTGGCCACCGCCTCCAATCAACTGTGGAGCTGGGATATAACTAAGCTACTCGGCCCTGTGAAATGGACTTATTTCTACTTGTACGTCCTCCTCGATGTTTTCAGCCGTTACGTCACCGGTTGGATGGTCGCTTATCGCGAAAGCGCCGAGCTGGCCAAGCGACTGATCGAAGAGAGCTGCAAGAAACAAAGCATCCAGCCCGGTCAACTCACCCTGCATGCCGATCGCGGCACCTCGATGAGGTCCAAACCGGTAGCTTTTTTACTCGCCGATCTGGGGGTCACGAAAACGCATAGCCGGCCTCACGTGTCGGACGACAATCCCTTTTCCGAAAGCCAATTCCGAACCCTGAAATATCGGCCGGAGTTCCCGGACCGCTTTGGGTGTATCCAGGACAGTCGTGCTTTCTGTCAGAGTTTTTTTCGGTGGTACAACGAAGAGCACCGTCATTCCGGCATCGGCTTGTTGACGCCCGCCACGGTTCACTATGGCCAAGCGGAAAACGTCTTGCGGCAACGCCAGGAGGTGCTCGATGTTGCTTACCAACGTCACCCGGAGCGCTTCGTACGAAGCGCTCCCAAACCACCGGCTCTTCCCAGCGAGGTCTGGATTAACAAGCCGACTCCGGCATCGCTGCCTGTGTCACCTGAGGAACAACAAAAGTGGGGATGCTGTGGGTCGACCGAGTTGCCGATCGTCGTTGCTGGACGATCCTGGAGCGAAATTTCTGGTGGAAACTGATGACCTTAATCGAACAGTGAAAAACTCACTAAATTATGTGAGCACCTGTCTCAAAGTCGTTGACACGCGCCGCAACTATCATCTGGAGAAACGCCTCTCTCGGAAAGACGGTACGCTAATCTGGGGACGCTTGAGTATTTCTGTGATGAAAAATCCTGTCGGTTCCAATCCATAAGAGTGTAGTCCTCCAAGAGATGATCTCAATGGACGCTGGCTGCAGAGCTTTCGTTTAGACTACCGACGTCAAGGCCGCTGGGCGGACAATTCAGCTTGATTCGTACGCTTGTTTGCTTGGAACTTCGCACGGTATACCATCGCCCGTGTCTCAAGAAGTTCCGCTTCGGCCTTCCGTTTTGTTTTCCCGAGTACCCAAGCGTAGTTCACCAGCGCTTGAATTAGCTCCGGATAATCCGGGGGTGACGACTTTTCTAGAATGCCGAGTGCCCGCTTGCAGGGCGATTCAGCCTCGGCGTAATAGCCGCGGGCCAGGTCAGCCATTGCCACTTTGCTCAAACCACGTGCCACGTCTGGGTGCTCCTGACCCAGTGATTGCTCCATTATCGTGACCGCGCGTTCGAAAAGCGCTCCGGCGTCGTCAAACTTGCGTTGACCAAAATAGAGCACGCCCAGGTTTTCCAACGTCTGTGCAAAGTCCTGAGATCGCAGCTCAGCCGCTTTGACCCAAATGTTCAACGCGCGTTTGTAGAGGGACTCAGCAGCTGCATCGTTGTGACGTTCGTACTCAATCCCGGCCAGAGTGGCGAGAACGAAAGCTACGTCTGGATGTTCTGGACCAAGCAGCTTCTCTCGGATAGCAAGTGCGCGCTCGAGGAGAGATTCAGCAGACGAATATTGGCCTTCCCGCATCTGCACCATCGCTAGATTAACGAGGACAGTAGCCACGGTTGGGTGCCGTGGTCCAAGCGTCTCTTCCCACATAGCTAGGGCGCGCTGGTAAAGCGACTCGGCTTCTTTGTACTTGCCTCGATGATTGGAGGTTGCCGCCAAATTATTAAGAATTACGGCCACTTCCGCGTGCTCCGGTCCGAAAACTTTTGTCCGAATTGCCAGTCCACGATGTAGCAGTGGCTCGGCTTCGGAGTATTTGCCTTGCTTCTGAAGACTCGAGGCTAGATTGTTGAGGGCTGTTGCCACGTCTGGGTGTTCCGGCCCAAGAACTCTTTCCCAGATAGCCAGCGCGCGCTGGAAGAGCGGTTCGGCTGCCGAGTATTGTCCTTCCCTTTGCTGAAGGACGCCTAAATCATTGAGGACGCTAGCAACCTCTGGATGTCCCGGTCCCAGGGCTTTTTCTTGGATGGCTAAGGCGCGCTTTAAGAGAGGTTCAGCTTCCGAGTACTTGCCTTCCTCTCGCCGAAGCGCGGCCAGATTGGTGAGAACCGCGGCCACTCTCGGATGTTCTGGTCCAAAGGCCTTTTCGAGGAAGGTTAGGACGCGCTGGAAGAGAGGTTCAGCTTCCGAATACCTGGCCTGCTTCTGGAAGAGTGAGGCCAGACTATCAAGGATGGCAGCCACACCTGGGTCCTCTGGTCCAAGAAGTTTTTCCCGAATGGCCAGTGCGCGCTGAAAGAGGGCTTCGGCTTGTGCGTATTTGCACTCCTTTACCTGAACAGTGCCCAGGTTGTGGAGAATTGTTGCCACGTCCGGGAGCTCTGGCGCTGGCGTCTTTTCCCAGATCGCGAGTGCGCGTCGGTAGTACAACTCGGCGTCCTTATATTTGCCTTGCGAATGATAGACTCCCGCCAAGTTGCTGAGAACAGTCCCCACATCCCTGTGGTCGTTTCCGAGAGCCTTTTGACGTATCGTTAAGACGCGCTGATAGAGGGATTCGGCTTCCAAGTATTTGCCTTCTTTCGACCGCATCCCAGCGAGATTGTCGACAACGATCGATACATCTAGGTGCTCAGGTCCAAGCACCTTTTCCTGAATGGCGAGAGCGCGTTGGTAGAGCGGCTCGGCCTCTGAGTACTTCGCTTGTTCATTCAGAAGCTTGGCTAGGTTGTTGAGTAAAGTGGCCACTTCCGGGCGTTCCGTTCCAGACACCTTTGCGCACATCGCTAGGGCGCGGCGGTAGAGCTGTTCGGCGTCGGCGTAGTTGCCTTGTGCATGCAGCACCGCAGCGAGGTTGTTGATCGCAGTTGAAAAACGAGGATCAAGTTCCCCGAATTCTTCGGCTCGACGAAACGCGTCCCGGAAGAGATTCTCGGCTTCCGTGTAACTCCCTCGCTGATAGGCTTGCAGGCCCGCCGCGTTCTCAATTTCCCAAGAGGGCACCTGAGCAGGGCTTGTGACGGCCCAAAAAATGCTGGCTAGCGCTATGACGATACCGCGGCAGTTCATTGTCGAACCTTCTTGACCAGGCTCTGGCCCAACGATCGAATTCTCACGAGTTATGACATTGTTAGAAACTGTCAGAATTGCCAGCGTGGCTGGCCAATGTGAGGGCCGATCTTGATTAGGCACTGAGGGCCACCTATTGAGACAACGAACTGTACGTTTTGCCAGTTACGACGAGGAAGCAGTGTGACCTAGGGTCAAGGAGCGAACGCGCATCTCGTGGACAAATTATGAAACGGTTGCACATGTTCGTGCTCGATCAACTCATCCGGTCAGACAGGGCGATCAAGCGCAGAGATAGCGATGAATCCTAGACGAAAGGTTTTGAGTGCAACCTTCCGATACCTGCTGGTGATGGTCTGCACGATCGCCATCCTACCAGGCGACACATCGGCAATTATGGCGCCTCGTTCCGCGCAGGCGGCTCCACCACAGGACCAGGCAGCGAAGATTCCACCTGACCAAGTGGACTCTCTGGTCGCGCCCATTGCCCTTTATCCAGACCCGATGCTAGCCCAGACCCTTGCGGCCTCCACATACCCTCTCGAACTCATCCAACTCCAGCAGTGGCTGGCAAAGAATCCCGGACTGAAGGATAAAGCGCTCGCCGATGCCGTCGCGAAAGAACCTTGGGATCCAAGCATTCAGGCGTTGGCCGGGCTGCCCGAAGTCGTAAAGCGCCTGGCAGACGACATTCAGTGGACCACGGATCTGGGCAACGCCTTCTTGGCGCAGCAGAGCGATGTGATGGATGCGGTGCAGCGCATGCGCAAGAAGGCACAGGACACCGGCAATTTGAAATCGACCGAGCAACAAAAGGTGGAAACCAAGGTCATCGAGAGCAAGAGCGTGATTGTGGTCGAACAGGCCAACCCGCAGGTCGTGTATGTACCTTCGTATGACCCTGTCGTGGTGTACGGCCCGCCGGTCTATCCCTACCCGCCGATTTACTATCCGCCGGCGGGATACTATGCCGCAGGAATTGCGATTTCTTTTGGGGTTGGCATGATGATGGGGGCGTTCTGGAGCGGGGGCTGGGGTTGGGGTTGTGGCTGGGGCGGCAACAACAACATCAACATCAACAATAACAATAATTTCAACCGTAACTCGAATATTGGTGGTGGCAACCGCAACAACATTGGGGGCGGAAACCGCCCATCGCAACAACCAGGCCGCGGGGGCGGAGGCCGCGGAGATTCCGGCTGGAAACACAATCCGCAACATCGCGGCGGCGCCCCGTATGGTGATCGAGGTACCGCGAACAAGTTTGGCGGCACGGCTCGAGGAGACTCGCTTTCCAATCGGCAGGCTAGCGCACGACAACAGGTTGGCCGACAGGGCGGAAATTTGGCCAGCAGTCGCGGAGGCGGAGCTGGCGTGAGCAATCGGGCCAACGGAGCCGGTGCTGGTAACCGAGGTGGTGGTGGAGGCATTAGCAACAGGGCGGGAGGAGGCGGAGCAGATCGAGTAGGAAGCCGGGACGTCTCGCGCGGCGGTGGCGGAAACCGCGACGCCTTTGGAGGAGGTTCCAGAGGCTCCAAGGGTTATAACGGATCGAGCGCGCGCGCCAGCGGCAGCCGCGGTTCCTCGAGCATGGGATCAAGAGGAGGTGGAGGCGGTGGTCGTGGCGGCGGGGGGCGGCGTAGGTGAGCGACCTGGTCACGGAAATGAAGTAATAGGGGCATCGACATGAACCGAACATCTGCGAAGGCAACTCTCCTCAGGCTTCTTTTTGTCGCGGGGACATCGGCGTTTCTGTCAGTGGCCGGCCAACTCACAGCGCAAGAACCTGCCGCAAAAGCTGCCAGTGCTTCTATTGCTGTCGGTGCCAAAACCTTCGATACTCCTCAACAGGCTGCCGATGCGCTGGTCGCTGCCGCCCAGCTGTTTGACGAGCGCGCTCTCAGGGAAATTTTCGGTCCTGGTGGCGAGGACATAGTTTTTTCCGGGGAATACCCGCAGGACCGGCAGCGAGCCTCCGACTTCGCAGCAGAAGCTCGCGAAAAGAAAAGCGTCTCCGTGGATCCCAAAAAAGAGAACCGGGCATTCCTCCTCGTGGGCAACGAGGACTGGCCGTTTCCTGTGCCAATCGTGAAGTTGGGTGCCAAATGGGCATTTGATGCCAAGGCTGGCCGCCAGGAACTCCTCTACCGTCGCATTGGAAGCAATGAACTGGATGCCATTGATATCTGCCGCGGCTACGTTGAAGCACAGCACGAATATGCACTCCAGAAGCGCGAAGGCTACGATGCGAACCAGTACGCGCAGCGCATTGTAAGCACTCCGGGCAAACAGGATGGCCTAGCATGGCAAAACCCGGACGGCAGTTGGGGCGGACCAATTGGCGAAAAGATTGCCCGTGCGATCGAACAGGGCTACTCCGGCGGTGCCGAGCCATATCATGGCTATTTCTTCAAAATTCTGAAAGGGCAGGGACCAGCGGCGCCACTCGGCGAAATGGAATTTGTCGTGAAAGGTGTAATGATCGGGGGTTTCGCCCTCGTGGCTGCACCGGCTGAGTACGGCCTGACCGGGTTGAAGAGCTTCATCGTCAGCCACGACGGTGTTGTCTTCGAGAAGGATTTTGGGCCGGGCAGCCTCAATGAGTTTATAAAAATGGAGCGCTTCAATCCGAATCGTTCCTGGAAACCGGTGTTGGAGGAGTAAGGGAGGATCCGGACAATGAACCTCATTTCGCGAACGAAATGGTTGTTCCCGCGACGCCATCGTGGGCAAAATCAACAGCACAAGAGCGGGCGTAGTTCAGTGGATGTTTCCGAAGCTTCGGTTCAATTGGTCGCCCTCGCATTTACAGAACTCGCGAAAAGCCATCCTTAATATATGTGTATATGCCGATTTCCCCCGCGTTCTGTCGAATAGGGGAGGGAATTGGCCGTGACAGTGTGGGGTTCTAACGAATGACGGGGCAGCGAGCTAACCAACGGAACTACGTCCCCAACCGCGGAATCAATCACTTACCGTAAGACCTTGCAAATAATGCCTTTGCAAGATTTGTCTACAGCGCGCTCTTCGCTTGCGTTCGATGCGATAGGAGCTGTCCCTGCCAAAACCGCCCGTAAAAATTAGCGCGCTCATACAAGATTCCTACTAGCACAGATGAAGCCTCGTGACATCGAGGGGCTCCTGTAGAGTTCACCTAACAAGCGGCGAAGAATTCAACCGCAGAAGGGAAAAGGAGAGCGTCGGCTTAGGAGTAGCTAGCCTTGTTGCGTGCGGTATTTGCGCACAGCCCCCACGGCGGTCCCGAACTTGCCTTACTTTCTTCGTACAAAAAGATTTCTTCGACGTTCTTCCCGAAGATGCGGGCGATCTTACAGGCCAAGTCCAGCCCGGGCTCGTATTTGCCCGTCTAAAACAGCGTTGATACATTGCCGCGTCACGCGACGGCATCGGCAAGGTCGGCCTGCGACCACTCCTTTTCTGCACTCAAGACGCGCAGCCGAGTCTTCATTCTTGATACCGCCAGGAAAAGAGGATTAGCCCTATGCTCCACAAGGCGATCATCAACACTGGGACAAGGAGCGCGGCCCGGGCAAGGAACCCGAATATTCGCAAGATGCCAACAGCGAGTGTGAGGAGTAAGGAACAGACAAAAGCAACGCTCTTTGCTTCGTGGTTGATCAGTTTCTTATGCGTGTCTGTGACTAGACCGTAACCGCATTGCCTGAAAGGGTGAAATGAGATAGGAATTGGTCCCATCGGGCAGTGCTCGGTGGCACGATGAAAGTGCCTGAATCATTCTTCATAGGCGCAGGGACTCGGAAGTTCGTGCAACTTATTTGCGCGCGTCGTGTTTTTGAATGGTGTGATGACGACGAGAAATTATTTTTGCGCATTAGGCACAAAAGTGGAGGAGCAACTGCCGTCATCGATTCGCATTCTCATAGCAGATGATTTCAGAGGTTGGCGACTCCAAAATAGTTTGCTACTTCAGGCACGGCCAGAATGGCAAGTCGTCGCCGAAACATTGGATGGATCAGAAGCCGTTCAGAAGGCCAAGGAACTGAAACCGAACGTAATTCTGCTGGATATCGGCCTCCCAAAACTGAATGGAATTGAAGCCGCCCTGCGGATACAACAACTCTCCCCCAGTT
>Ga0137394_10004429_pt1 | contig 10661 bp, 7 predicted proteins | sample czobulk116metaG_FD_108278 | JGI IMG/M metagenome (GOLD analysis project Ga0137394, IMG submission 108278) | Vadose zone soil microbial communities from Angelo Coast Range Reserve, California, USA - czobulk1.16 metaG | ecosystem: Environmental > Terrestrial > Soil > Vadose zone | place: USA... | reverse complement strand
GCTCGCGGCGTTCCGCAACCGCTCGGTCGGCTTCGTGTTTCAGGACCACTGTCTGCTGCCGCAGTGCACGGTGATCGAGAACGTGCTGATTCCCACGCTCGTGGCCGACGCCCGTGCCGGTGATTCCGGAGACGCAGCCGAACGGGCCCGCATGCTGATCGAACAGGTGGGGCTCAGCGATCGCCTCGATCACCGCCCGAGCCAGTTGTCGGGCGGCGAGCGGCAGCGCGTCGCGATCGCGCGGGCGCTCGTCCGGGAGCCGCGGCTCCTGCTGTGCGACGAGCCGACGGGCAACCTCGATCGCGCATCGGCCCGGAACGTGGCGGCCCTCCTCCTGGATCTGCACCGGCGGCAGAAGACCATCCTCATCGTCGTGACACACAGCGCCGAGCTCGCGTCCAACTTTCCGATTCGCTTCGAGCTCGTCGACAGACAGCTGCGTCGAGCCTAGAAGTGCCAACCTTTTTTCTCTTCGTGTCTTCGTGTCTTCGTGGTTGCATTTAGGGACGAGCCAGGAGATGCAGTCGCGCCAACTCGTCCTTCGCGGTCTCGCGTACTTCTGGCGCACGAACGCCGCGGTCGTGGCCGGCGTGGCGACAGCGGTCGCGGTGCTCTCGGGCGCGCTGCTCGTCGGCGACTCGGTGCGCGGCAGCCTCCGCGATCTCGTGCTGCAGCGTCTCGGCCGGACCGATCGCGTGGTCGCGTCCTCGGGCTTCTTTCGCGAAGCGCTCGCGGACGACATCCGGGCGGACCCGGCGTTCTCGACCGCAGGGTTCGAGAATGTGTGTCCCATCATCGCGTTCGAGGGGCTGGTGAGCGATCAGGCGAGCGGCCGCCGCGCGTCGCGCGTGCAGGTGTACGGCATCGACGACCGCTTCTGGCGCTTTCACGGGCGGCCCGAGGGTCGCGGGCCGGAGGGGCGCGATGCGCTTGTCAGCCAGGCGCTCGCCTCGGACATCGGCGCCGCGCTCGGCGGCACCGTGCTCGTGCGCGTCGAGCGGCCGTCGGCGATTCCGATCGAGTCGCTGCACGGCCGCAAAGACGATACGGGCCGGACGATGCGGCTCGCCGTGCGCGCGATCGTTGGTCCGGCCGAGCTCGGCGAATTCTCGTTGCGGCCGCGGCAGGGCGAAGTGCGCGCCGTGTTCGTGTCGCTGAGGCGCCTTCAACAGGACCTCGATACGCAGGGTCGCGTGAACACGCTGCTCGTGGCCGAGCGAGGAGGCGCCTCTGGATCGCCTGAAAGGATCGCCCTCCGGGAAACTGGAGCGCGAGGCTTTCAGCCGAGCGGCACGCTCGCGGCGATGATCCGGCAGCGCTTCGCACTGGACGATGTCGGGTTGACGATCCGCGTTGTGACGTCCGGCGTTCCGGCTGGCCTGAAGGGCTCGCCCTCCGATGGTCGGAGCGGGAGGCTTTCAGCCGAGCGTCTTCTGGCAGTTGAAAGCCCGGCGGGTGTTCTCGACGATGCGCGCGCGAAGGCGGTGGAGCAGGCCGCCGCCAGCGTCGGGATGAAGACGCAGCCGGTGCTGACGTATCTCGCCAACAGCCTGCGCAGCGGCGGCCGCCAGGTGCCGTACTCGCTGGTGACCGCGATCGACCTGCGCTCGATCGCGCCCTCGGTCGCAAGCAGTCGGTCGTCCGGGTCGCCGCCCATCGTCCTCAACGATTGGACCGCGCGCGATCTGCGTGTGAAGGCGGGCGATCCGCTGACGCTGGAGTACTACGTCTGGGAAGAGCCGGGTCGCCTGGTGACCCGCAGCGCCGACTTCCAGGTCGCGGCTGTGGTGCCCATCGAAGGCGCGGCGGCGGATCGCGATCTCGCGCCGGTCTATCCAGGCATCACCGAGGCCCGGAGCCTCGGCGACTGGGATCCGCCGTTCCCAATCGACCTGCGCCGCGTCCGTCGCATCGACGAGGAGTACTGGGAGCGATACCGCACGACGCCCAAGGCGTTCGTTCCGCTCGAGACGGGCCAGTCGCTGTGGCGCTCGCGGTACGGCGATCGCACATCCGTGCGCCTCGCGCCTGCGCCGGGCGCGTCGGCAGATGTCGCGGGCGACTGGGCCGATCGCTATGCACTGCGCCTGCGCGAGACGATCGACCCACTGGCGTTGGGGTTGGCCGTTCGCGACGTTCGTACCGAAGGGCTCGCGGCATCACGCGGCGCCACCGACTTCGGCGAGTACTTCACGTACTTCAGTTTTTTCCTCGTCGCCTCGGCGCTGCTGCTGGCGGCGCTGTTCTTCAAGCTTTCGGTCGAGCAGCGCGCGCGCGAGGTCGGTCTGCTCCGCGCCGTCGGGTTCTCGACCGGGCGCGTCCGCTTCCTGCTGGGCGCTGAAGGCCTGTTGCTCGCCGTGGCCGGCAGCGTGATCGGCATGGCCGGCGCGGTCGGCTATGCCGCCGTCATGATGATCGGCCTTCGCACGTGGTGGACCGAGGCGGTCGTCACGAAGTCGTTGACGCTGCACGTTGCGCCCGCGTCGCTCATCGCGGGCGCGATCGGCTCGGTGGCGGCGGCGATGGTGTGTGTCTGGTGGACGCTCCGCGGGCTGGCGCGCGTGTCGGAACGCGGTCTGCTTGCCGGTCAGCTGGCCCCGGTCCGGGCAGCGTCGGGGGCGACGCGAGGCGCGTGGGTCGGGGTCGTCGGATTCGCCGCGGTCGGTGCGGCGATGCTGGCGGCGACTGCTTTGGGCGCGCTCGATCGCGCCGGCGCGTTTTTCGGCGCGGGGACGTCGCTGCTGGTCGCCTGTCTGTGTTTCGTGATGATGAGGCTCCGCGTTCCCCCGCGATCGGTGCTTGCGGGACGCGGCTGGCGGCCGATCGCGCGGCTTGGCCTGCGCAACGCTGCCGACCGTCCAGGCCGCAGCGTGCTCGCGATCGCCGTCATCGCGTCAGCGACCTTCATCCTGATCTCCGTCGAGGCGTTCCGCCGGGTCGGTCCAGCGCCGACCGACCGCCGCTCCGGCGTCGGCGGCTATTCGCTGCTCGTCAACCTGCAGCTGCCGATCGCCACCGATCCCAACAGCCGCGACGGTCGCGACGCGCTCGGCCTGGCCGCAATCGATCGCGTGACGGTCGAACCGTTCCGCGTGCGGCCGGGCGACGATGCGAGCTGTCTGAATCTGTACGAGCCGACGAACCCGCGGATGCTCGGGACGCGCGCGTCGTTCATCGCCGCCGGACGCTTCGCGTTCCAGCGTTCGATCGCCGCGAGCGACGCCGAGCGCGCGAATCCCTGGCTGCTGTTGAACCGCGACATGAAAGACGAAGCAGTGCCCGTCATCGCCGATGCGAACTCGATGACCTACGTGCTCCACAAAACGCTTGGCGACGACATCGTCGTCACGGTGGGCGGCCGGCCGGTCCGGCTGCGCCTCGTGGCGGCGCTGGCCGACAGCATTTTCCAGGGCGAGCTCCTGATGTCCGAGGCGAGCTTTCTGAAGCTTTTTCCCAGGCAGGAGGGGTATCAGCTCCTGCTGGTCGAGACGCCGCCCGATCGCATGGGAGCGGTTGCGGCGGCGATCGAGCAGGGCGCCGCGGATCTCGGCGCGGACGCGATGTCGACCGCGGAGCGGCTCGCCGGGTTCCACACAGTCGAGAACACGTACCTCTCGACGTTCAAGACGCTTGGCGGCCTGGGGCTGCTGCTCGGGACGGTCGGTCTCGCGGCCGTCCTGCTGCGGAACGTGCTCGAGCGGCGCCGCGAGCTGGCGCTGCTCGGCGCGACCGGCTATCGCCGCGGGCACATCTTCACCATCGTCGTCGCCGAGAACGCGCTGCTGCTCGGCTGGGGCCTGGCGATCGGCACGGTGTGCGCGTCGGTGGCCGTTGCGCCGGCGCTTATCGAGCGCGGCGGCCGTCTGCCCGCCGCGGGGAGCGCGGCGCTGCTCGTGATTGCAGTATTCGCGGCGGGATTGATATCGTCAGCGGTGGCGACGAGTGCTGCGCTTCGCACGCCGCTGCTCGACGCGCTGAGATCGGAGTAAAAGCCAATGCAACCACGAAAGCACGAAGACACGAAGGCACACGAAGAAGAACACTGTTGCTCTTCTTCGATACTTGTCTGCGTGTCTTCGTGTCTTCGTGGTTGCATTGGTCTTTTTCGTGGTTGCATTGTTCTCGCCGTGCTCTGCGCGACTGTCGCCGTCCAGGCCGCTGAAAACTGGCCGCAATGGCGCGGACCGACGCTGGACGGTCTCAGCGGCGAGAAGAATCTTCCGGTGCGCTGGTCCACGACGCAGAACGTGACGTGGAAGCTGCCGCTGCCCGCCTGGTCCGGCTCGACACCGATCGTCTGGGGCGATCGCATCTTCCTCAACGTCGCGGAGGACTTGAACATGCAGGCCGGCGACAATCTGAATCTATGGTGCGTGGACCGCGCCAGAGGCACTGTTCTGTGGAAGCGTCCGCTCGGCGGCGGCAACCACCGGGAGCAGAAGCAGAACATGTCGTCGCCGTCGCCTGTCACCGACGGCACGCACGTATGGGTGATGACGGGAACCGGCATCCTCAAGGCCTTCGACTTCAACGGCACCGAGAAATGGAGCCGCGACATCCAGAAGGACTACGGCCGCTTCGGGCTGAACTGGGGCTACGGATCGTCGCCGCTGCTGCACGGCGAGGCGCTCTACGTGCAGGTGCTGCACGGCATGCGCACCCGCGACCCGTCGTACCTGCTGCGCATCGATGCGGCCACGGGCAGAACCGTTTGGCGGATCGAGCGGACGACCCCGGCGCGCTTCGAGTCACCCGACGCGTACACGACGCCGGCACTGCTGCGCTACGGGACCAGTACCGAGATCGTCCTCACCGGCGGCGATGTCGTGACGGGCCACGATCCGGCGACCGGAAAAGAGCTGTGGCGGGCCAACGGGCTCAACCCCTACAACGACGGCAGCAACCGGATCGTGGCTTCGCCGGTCGTCCACGGCGAGATGATCTACGCGCCGTCGCGCGAGCGGCCCCTGCTCGCGCTGAAAGCGGGGGGGCGCGGCGACGTGACGAAATCGCACGTGCTGTGGTCGTTCAACAACGGGCCCGACGTCCCGACGCCGGTCACCGACGGGACCTACCTCTACGTCGTCAACGACCGCGGCATCATGTTCTGTCTCGACGCGAGGAGCGGTAAAGAATTCTACGGGCGCCAGCGTCTGCGACCCGGCACCTACAGCGGGTCGCCCGTGCTGGCCGACGGAAAGATCTACATCACGAACGAGGACGGCCTGACGAGCGTGATCAAGGCGGGGCCGACGTTCGAGGTGCTGGCCGAGAACGACTTCGACGACTACACGCTCAGCTCGCCGGCGCTGTCGGACGGGCAGATCTTCTTCCGCACGGCGAAGTTCCTCTACTGCATCGGGAAGCGAACAGTCTGAATCGATGGCCGATGCCAATCGCCTCACAGTAATGACGTTCAACATCCGGTACGACGAAGAGTCGGACGGACAGCACGTCTGGCGCAACCGCCGCAGCGCCGTGATCGGGACGATCCGCGCGCACGATCCCGACCTGCTCGGCCTGCAGGAACCGGACGCCGCGCAGTGGCGGGAGCTGGCTGCCGGATTGCCGGTTCTTTCTGCGTTCGGAGCGTCGGCAGTCGACTCGGAGGACACCGTGCCGCGCGGCGGTTTTTTCCGGACCGGACGGTTCAGGACGATCGACAGCGGCGTGTTCTGGCTCTCGGAGACGCCGTCGGTGCCCGACAGCGTCTCGTGGCCCAACGACTGGGGCGCACGCGTCTGCGGCTGGGTCAAGCTGCAGGATGAACGCGCGGACGAATCCCTGGTGTTCGCGACTACTCATTTCGACACGAACGCGGGCGCCTGGCTTCCGTCCGCACAGGTGCTGCACGGCCAGCTCGACGAGGTGGCCGGCGATCTGCCTGTCGTCCTGGTCGGCGACTTCAACTGCGCGGCCGGCAGCGAGGCGCATTGCTATCTGCGGAGCGAAGCCGGCTTCCGCGACGCCTGGTCGGAGGCCGGCAATGCCGACGAAGGTGTCGTGACGTTCAACGGTTTCACGCCGCTGACCCGTTTGCCTGGCGATCCCCAGGGGGTGGAGCGCTGGCTGGAGACGATGTCGATCCGTGCCAACGCGTTCGCGCATGACCCGTCCCACGTGCGCGTCCACCGCAATTACCGGATCGACTGGATTCTGCTGCGCGGCCACCTGGCCGCTCGCTCCGCGATCATCGACTACCGAACGGACGAGGGCCTGCTGCCGAGCGATCACTATCCGGTCGTCGCCTGTATCGAGTACGCGCGGCAGATGTCGTGATCCGGCGAGGCAAGCTCGCGCAAATCACGCGGTGTCAGGATGTCTCTGGCGCTACGGCTGCCCGAGCGGGATGAACAGCGAGACGCGGTCCTCGGTGCCCACGCCTCGCGAAATGTGCCCCCTGCCGGTCACATCTTCGGCGAGGAGGATGTGGCCGGGTCCGAGCGGAATCTTCTTGCCGCCTACGAGCTCGATCTCCCCCCGGCCGCTGAGCGTAATCACGTACTGCCGCTGCGGAGCTGGATGCCAGTCGACGAAGTAATTCGGCGGCGTGCGCCGGAACTGCAGCCCCGTCACCTTGAGCAGCTCCGACAGCTCACCCGAGGTCCCGCCTTGCTTCAGCTTGACGTCGATCTCCTCGGCGTGCGTCTGGCCATCGGGACCGGTGTAGATGCGCGTCATCGAGATCGGCGTCCGCTTCTGCGCCGCGGCGATATCATCGTGACTCCGAATGCCTCCCATCACGACGAAGCAGCCCACGAGCGGTACTGATACGAGCACCCTGATTCTCGATCTCATTGTTGCCTCCGCGCGTCGAATTTGCCGTCGCGCAACTCTCCCCCGTCGAGATGCCAGGTCCCCTTCATCGTCGTGGCCTGTGGGTCGAGCACGGCGGTGAAGACCGCGGTGAACTCGTTGTGCGTCCCCGTTTTTGCCTCGAACGTGACCTTGTCTCCATCTACCGCGCCGACGAGGGGAAATCCGCTCCCGCACCGGATCGTCAGCGTTCGGCCGTCCTGGGCGAACGTGCAGACGATGGTGTCGTCCACGCCGCCGAAGTCAGGGTCGAGATGCAGCTGCCACGTGCCGGTCAGGTCCGCAGCCGCCAGCGCGATTCCAAGCACCGGGATCACGAGCAGCGTCGCGAGTGGCCTGGTCATTGCAATTCTCCGACCCCCGATTCAGGGTTTCATGCCGATCGCGAAGACGTCTTTCAATCCCCGAACGATGATGACGCCGTTCGAAATGGCCGGCGTCGCCATGACGACCTGCCCCATGGCGTTGGTCGCGAGCAGCTCGTAAGCCGGCCCCGCCTTGAAGACGAAGATGTCGCCATCCTCGCTGGCGACATAAATCTTTCCATCCGCGGCGACCGGTGACGCGCTGAACGAGCCGCCGTTGCCGACGCGCGCCTGGTAGACGCGCTCGCCCGACCGCACGTTATAGGCCGCCAGCACGCCGTTGATGCCCAGCACGTAGAGCTGGTCGCCGTAGATGATCGGCGTCGGGATGTAGGGTCCGCCGCGGGGCGTGCTCCAGGCGATGGACTGGTTCTGCGTCTGGTCGCCCTTGAGCGTGATGTCGCCCGTGGCCCCGGGCTTGATGGCGAAGATGGGCTGCACACGAAAGTACCCGTTGGTGACGATGATCAGGCCCGGCCCGATGACCGGCGTGGGAATCGTGATCTCGGAGTTGCCCGACAGACGCCAGAGCTCTTTGCCGGTGCCCGGGTCGTAGCCGCGCGTGAACGTGGTGGCCTGCGTGATGAGCTCGGCGTGGCCGTCGCCTTCGTAGATGGCCGGCGTCGACCAGGACGGGATCTCCTCGCGCGCGGTGCGCCAGACCGGGGCGCCACTGGCCACGTCGAACGCGGCGAGGAAGGAGCCCTTCTGGATATCGCACTGGACGATCACCAGATTCTTCCAGATGATCGGAGAGCTGCCGATGCCCCACTCGTAATCGGGATCGTAGAACCATCCCGCGTTCAGCACGCCGAGGTCGCGCGTCCAGAGCGGCTTGCCGTCGACGTCGTAAGCGTAGAGCCCTTCGGATCCAAACGACACGATCACGCGGCGGCCATCGGTCACCGGCGTGGCCGAGGCCTGGCTCGATTTGGGGTGCCGCTTCGTCTTCGGAATGCCCTCGTGCGCGACGCGTTCCCACAGGACTTTTCCGGTGCGCCTGTCGAGGGCGACGAGCTTCCAGGCATGCTTCGAGACGTCCTTCGCCGGTTCGACGTCGCCGTAGAGACCGGTGCGGATGCCGGCGGCCGGGTCGCTGCTGACAGCGGTCGAGACGAACACGCGATCGCCCCACACGATCGGGCTCGACACGGCGACGCCCGGCACGGGCGTCTTCCAGAGGACGTTCTCGCCAGTCGCCGCGTTCCATTTCACAGGCGTCGGAGCGCCGTCGGCCACGCCGGACGCGCCCGGCCCGCGGAACGACGGCCAGTTCTGCGCGGACAGCACGGCGCAGGCAGCGGCCCACACGACGCTCCAGGCTACGACAGACCCGGCACGCTTCATGGCTTGTCCCCGGCTCGCGTGAAAACGATCGCGTCGCCCATGCCACTGAGCGTCACCGCAATCGGCTTGTCCTGCTCGACACGGAACGTGACGATCGCTCCCGGTCGCTCCGCAACTCCGAACGTCGTCTGATCCCGGGCGACGAGCGTGAGGCGCTGGCCGCCGAGGGTCGCGACGAGCCGGCCGTCCGCCGTGGCGACGGCCAGAGGCGTTGGCGCCAGGTTGCCGGTTCCGACGTACGTGCCGGCGAAGCGCGCAAGCTGCGCCGGATCCATCTTGAATTCGACGCGCGGCCTGGCGCCGGCCTGCTCGAGCATCGCCACGATCTCCTGACGCTTGCCGATCGTGGCCGACTCGAGCGCGTCGGAGAGCGTGCCTGGCGGCAGGCCGCCGAGATCGAGGATCACCTTCGTCGTCGCCGCGTCGGGCGCCGAGACCGCGCCCATGAGCGCCTGTTCCTTGCCTTGCGCGCCGTGCTGCAGGAGCAGCCGGACCACCTCGGGATGCTGCGGCTTGCGGCCCATGGCGGGAGTCACCGCCCAGCTGAGCGGCGTCGCGCCGTAGAAGCTGTCCTTGACGTTGACGTCGGCGCCGCGATCGAGCAGCAGCTTCACCACGTCGAGATGCCCGCGATCGCAGGCGTAGGAGAGCGCTGTTGCACCGTAGCGGAACTTCGTGTTGACGTCGACGCCTTCGTCCAGGAGCTTCTTCACGATGGCCGCGTCACCCTTGCGGGCGGCTTCCGCCAGCGCGTCGGCCTTCTCGCTCGGAGCAGACGATTGCGCCAGGACTGTGAAGGCGCTGAGCAGCACGAGCATCGCGCCTACGACGATTCGCCGCGTGTGGGCCATGACACCTCTCCGCGCGAGACGTGGATGATGAGCCACAGAGTAGTGACGACCCGTCTGACGTGTCAACCAAGATGAAATTGGTGAGTTGGTGAATTGGTGAATTGGTGAATTGGTGAATTCGAATCACCCGACTCACCAACCCGCCAACCCACCAACTCACCAACTCACCAACTCACCAATTCACCAATTCACCAATTCCTCGAAGTAGGATCCGACCGTGATCATCGTCGTGGGGGCTGGATGTTTCGGGGCCTGGACGGCGTATCACCTGGCCCGGTCAGGACACGACGTCGCGCTGCTCGACGCCTACGGCCCGGGCAACAGCCGCGCGAGCTCGGGAGGCGAGACGCGTGTCATTCGCATGGGCTATGGCGCCGAGGAAATCTACACCCGCTGGTCGCAGCGATCGCTCGAGCTCTGGAAAGTGCTCTTCGAGCGCGTGGACCCGACGCTGTTCCGCGAGACCGGAGTCTTGTGGATGGCGCGCGAGCACGACCCGCTGACGACCTCGACGCTCGCAACGCTGGAGCGTGTCGGCGTGCCGCACGAGCGCCTGTCGCGCGTGCAGTTGGAGTCGCGTTGGCCTCAAGTCGATTTCGGCCCGGCCCGCTCTCAGTCCGTCGACGCGGTGACGTGGGCCATCCATGAGCCGGGCAGCGGCGTGCTGATGGCACGCCGCGCCGTCGCGTCGCTCGTCCGCGAAGCGGAGCGTCAGGGCGTCCGCTATGTCGCGGCCGCTGTGAAGAGTGTGCAGTCACCCGCCGCCGGCGGGCGGCTCGAAGCAGTCACCACGCGATCGGGTGAGAGGATCGGCGGCGCGCTGTTCATCTTCGCGTGTGGTCCGTGGCTCCCGAAGCTGTTTCCAGATCTCCTCGGCGATCGGATCTTTGCGACGCGCCAGGAGGTGCTCTACTTCGGCCCGCCGGCAGGCGACTCGCGTTTCGCGGCGCCGGCAATGCCGGCGTGGATCGATTTCGGCGCGGAGATGTACGGCGTCCCCGACATCGAGGCGCGGGGCTTCAAGATCTCGCTGGACCGTCACGGCGCGCCCTTCGACCCCGACACAGACGAGCGCGTGGCTGGCCAGACGCTGCCTGCGGTCCGCGATTACATGGCTCGGCGTTTCCCGGCGCTGCGCAACGCGCCGCTCGCAGGCGCGGAGGTCTGCCAGTACGAGAACACGTGCAATGGCGACTTTCTGATCGATCGACATCCGGAGCTCGAGAACGTCTGGCTGGTCGGTGGCGGCTCGCGCCACGGCTTCCAGCACGGCCCGGTCGTC
>Ga0137394_10004428_pt1 | contig 10661 bp, 6 predicted proteins | sample czobulk116metaG_FD_108278 | JGI IMG/M metagenome (GOLD analysis project Ga0137394, IMG submission 108278) | Vadose zone soil microbial communities from Angelo Coast Range Reserve, California, USA - czobulk1.16 metaG | ecosystem: Environmental > Terrestrial > Soil > Vadose zone | place: USA... | reverse complement strand
CTCGTCACCATCCGGACATATTTCAAGTCTCGCAGCCACTGTCGATCTTCCGGGGTCAATTGTTTCCGCGTCCAGTTGACAGCTTCCGCCGCGGCAGGGTTGAACCCATCCAACGGCTCATCGGTCGAGCAGTATTCGTCGTGGTTTCCCTTCACGACCGGTATGTTCATTCCGCGAACAATATCGAGGCACTGTTTGGGATTGGCATTGTAACCGACCACATCACCGAGGCACGCGAAATGCGTGCATTTCTGCTGCTTGATGTCCTCCAACACCACCTGGAAAGCCTCCAGATTGGCATGAATGTCGGCTATGATGGCAAACTTCATTTAGTTACATCACAATTTCAAACCCGCGAAAATCATTCTTTGCTTCGACCCAACTGACCACTTCATTTTTTATAAAATGACCCAACCCAGACTCGCGAATGCCCTGCCGAAACGCTTCCAACTCTTCTCGTGTCCCTTCCGCAACCAGCTCAACACGTCCATCCGCCAGATTGCGGACCCACCCAACCACTTCAAACCCTCTGGCCGCCGATTTCACCGTATAACGAAACCCGACGCCTTGCACCTGGCCCGCGTAAAAAACCTGCAATCGCTGGCGGCTTACAGTGCTCACCCGTGCTAACCTGCCACAACTGGGCTGTTCCCGTGAGGAAAATTCGCCCCTTCACCGGTCGGACTTCAAACATGAAGCCATAATCCCGCTATCCTGCGCAATGATTTTTCGCACGAGTTTAACCCGAAGTCCAATCCCTCATCCTCACTTCCGCTTTTGTGCTCTGCGCTTGGCTTCCAATAAACGGCTGGTTGTGCTCGCCGGCGCCGCAGTTTCCGGGGCTCCTTTCTCAGGCGCCGCAGTTGGCGATTCTTCTCCCGGTGCGCTCTCTCCAACCGGGGTTCCCGGCAGGGCTGGGCTCACTTCTTTCTCTGGCCGGAAGAGTTCCGGCTTTGGTTCCACCGCCGGTCCTGTTTGCCTCGAGCGCACCTGGTCTCGGCGCGCCAGCAGCGCCGCCAGGGATTCCTCCGCCTCGGGGGCCCGTTTCGCGCCTTCCCAGAAGAAAAGCCAGCGGCGCAAAGTTTGTGTCGCCCGCAGCCATTCATCCCGATCGATCTGGATACGCCGCACTCCCACGTCCAGCGTAAACAAAATCACCGCAAACTTTAGCAACCATTCCCATAAATCATGCGGTTGATACGTTTTTTTCCGGTCGTGCAAAAAGGGATTCACAGAAGGGACTGCCGGATCCAGGATCTTGCCGCCGGCCGCTTCCGCAATGCGCCGTAGCAAATTCAGATTCGGCTCGGGAGCAGTGAACTCGGGCGAATAGTTGACGCTCGCTCCAACCGCTTGTGAACCGCGCACCTGCCCCTCTTTCATATCCAACAGGTTCAGCATGTATGAGCCTACATCTTTTGTGGCAAAATGTGCTTCGTAATGACCCGGCCCCGTTTGCTCCAGTTGCACGACTTGCCGCTCCCCTTTCGGGCTGTCCACTATGGTTTGCAGATGTAAAAAGTTACGATAGTTCCCTTGTCCGTCCAAAGCTTCCACATTGATCAACCCTTCACCCTTATCCACCGTCACGTCCGTCGTAAAATCCGCATTTTCCAACCGGCGCAAACTCCATTGCTCAATCTGGGACCAGAACTGCCGATACTTATCCCAATTCAACCAAAGCTTTCCCCATTTCGCCTTCGCGTCCGATGTAAATGCCACCGCGCGTCCAAGCCCGTATTGCCAATGCGCCAGCAGCGGATCGCCTTTGTCGGTCCAGAGTGGCGTTTCGGCTCGTGGCTTGGGAGTCGTCGCCACGTACCCGAGCAACGTTGGGTATTCACCGGCTCCAATTCCATGTACCACTTCGCTAGCCGATCTCAATTGGGGTTTGAAAGGTTCCTCATAAATTGCCGATTTCAAAATTACGGCGGTTTCCTTGATAAAAACCTGTGGTAATTCATCCGGCGAAGTAACGGGGTAAAAATGACCTTTGCCCTGCTCCGCCATCCATACCATTGTTTCGGGCCCGACGTGGCCAGAGATTAGTATCGTGCTGACGGTGATCCGGTCCCCGACGATGGATTGCATCAATTGCTGCGAAGGCGCGCCCGGATCGCCATCGCTGAAAACGATAATGTGCTTTAGGTTAGAGGTAGACTTTTTGAGCGACTCCTGGGCCATCTCCATGATATGCTGAAAACTTCCCAGGTCTCCCTGGTTCATGCCCGCGATCTGGGATTGCAAACTGCTTTTGTTGCCCACTTTTTGCAGCGGAAAGAGCCACTTCTCAACGCCGTCCCAAAGCACGACGCCCATTTCATCATTTGGGCCAAGGGTCGCTAGCACACCCTGCGCGCAAAGGCGCGCTACCTGGTTCCCATTGGCAAACTCCATTCCGTGCATTACCAGCACAACTGCGCCGCTGGGCAGCACTTTTTTGCTGTCCAACTCCATGTTCACCGGCAAAGTCGTTTCCAGCGGAGTGCCACGATACCCCCCCGCTGCGTATGTTTGGTCGCCCCCGATGCAAACCAGGCCCACGCCGAAGTCGCGTACGGCGCTCTCGAGAAGTTTTTGCCGGTCCGTGCCTAAATCCCCCGCTGAGATATTGCTGATGAAAATCGTATCGTAACTCTGCATCTCCGCCAGCGTCCCGGGAAATTTATTAATACCTACAAGACTGATCTTCAGATGCGAGGTTTGCAACGCCTTGGCCAACTCCTTATCCGAGTCCGGATCGGCTGATACGATCAGCAATTGCGGATCTCCGTGCACTGTGGCGAAACCAGAAGCGCGATTGTTTTGCGGCAGAGGATCTCCCGGAGCATCCACCCGGACGTCATAGCTGTAAAAACCAGGCTCGGAAAGCATCTGCGGAAAGGCAAACAGGTTCTTCCCCGCGGACAATTCAACCTTTTGCTCCCCAAGATATTGCTCGTTCCGGTAGAGCCGCACAGCCGCGGTTTGCGCCTGGTCTGTATCAACAAATATTTTGACCTCGAAGGCCTGTCCCTCTTTTAGTTTGGGTGGCACTTGGATTTTTTGCACCGAAACGTCATTGGCCCGGGAAACTCCCATCGGCAATACATCCACTGTGACGCCCAATGACTTCGCCGCCAGCACCGCTCCCATCGCATCGCCGATGTTCTCATTCCCATCGCTCAACAGCACCAATCGCTTTTGGCCATTCTCTGGAAAGGCCGCCGTGCCAAGCCGAATCGCGGCCGCAAGATCGGTGCGCTCCGTACCAACGACCGCTTGAATTTTCTGCAAATCCACTGCTGAGTTGGGAGAAGATTCGATACTCGCTTCGCTGCCGAAGACAATCACTCCGGCTTTGTCTGTGGTTTTCTTTTGCTTCGAACTTTTATTGACGAACTCCCTCGCAAAATCCTGTTGACTGGCTGGAATGCTGTCCGACCGGTCCAAAACAAAGAAAGCGTTCATCCCTTCCAACGGTTTTAGCCATTGCAAACCCGCAATCGCCAAAACCACCAGCGCCAAAACGACCACCCGAATCCCAACTGCCGTCCAGCGCCGCCACGCGCTGACCTGGACGTCACTTTTCCAGGCAAACCAAATCACCCATCCCAGCGCGGGAGCCAGCAATAACAGGTACCACGGATGAGTGAACTGCATGCTCATTCTCGCTGGACCAAAAGTCCAAATTCCAAAGCCAAAAGTCTGGCTCCATAAGCCGCAGGATATTCCGAATTTGCACTCCGGGCGGTTGTTCCCGGCGCTCGAATTAACTTCTGCACTCGATGATTTTGTGAATCAGCTACATAAAGATTACCCGCGGAATCGATGGCCACACCCCACGGATTGCTAAATCGCCCCGGTTCCGCTCCCGGTCCCCCGATAATTTCCAGCGGTTGATCATTCGCATCGAAAACCTGGATCCGGCTGTTCCCAAACTCGCATACGTACTGACGTCCAGCCCCGTCCACGCAGATGTCGTAAGGGTAACTTAACTCGCCCTTGCCGTTGCCTGCCTTACCATATTGCCGTATAAATTTGCCCTCGCGAGAAAATATCTGAATGCGATGATTGCACGAATCTGCCACAAAGACACGATCCTGTGCGTCGACACAAATTCCTTCCGGACGATTGAATTCTCCCGGCCCGTTCCCCGCGTGTCCGAAGCTGTTCAAGAATCGAATAGCTGGTGCAGGCGCGCTCCCGCCTGGCTGCGGTGCCGCCGAGGCCTTCGCCACAGGCGCATTGCTGCTTTCGTAACTGAATCGCTGCACCCTCTCCGCCGCTCCGTACTCGCTCACGTAAATTTCTCCGCGAGAGTTGATCGCCACCGCGCGCGGCAATTTGAATTGACCCAGGTTGGTCCCGGTCGTGCCCCATTGCGCCACAAGCTTGCCCTCGGGAGAGAAGTAGTTGATTCGCTGATAATGCGGTTCAACCACGATGATGTTGCCCTCCCGGTCCCGGCACATCCCTTTGGGTTTCCCCAGGTCGGTCTGAGGCATTTGCCACGAAAGCAAAAAAGCCCCCGCTCCTGTGAACTTTTGGACCCGCCCGGTCATGTCCACCACATAAAGGTTATCGTGAGCATCTATCGTAACTGAGCGTGGCTTATTGAGCTCACCTACACCCGTGCCGCGTGAGCCGATGATTTGAGCGCCGCTGAAAAGTCTACTCTCAAGCAGAACTTTACCTTCCCGCGATCCGTCACCACATCCGGTCACGGCCAGCAACGCGCAACTTGCAAGAAAGAGGCTCGCTTTTCGGGACCGCGTTATCGCCTGGATCATAAACGAAGCAATTCCCCAGAGCCCCAGCGGCGCGACTGCTATCGTCAGCAAAGTCAGGCAAAGCGCGTTCACCTGGGCGTTATATCCGTAGTGCAGCAAATTGAAAATGCGCAACGCCAAAGTCTCTCCGCCGGGTGGCACCACCAATATCATTGACTCGACGTCCCAAAGGCAGAGCAGGAATATCACATACCACGCCGCGGCTACTCGAGACCCGATTTGCGGCCAGAGCACGTAACGCAGCATTTGCCACCGGTTCGCACCTTCCAAACATGCCGCGTCCGTCAAATCGCGATCGGCTGTTCCCCTGGCGTACGCGGCCGTGCTCCAGCCCAGGGCCAGATACCGTATAACAAAAGCGATGATGACAATTGCCGAGCTCCCATAGATTGCCGATAACGATGAACGATTAAACACCTGGATCAATCCGATCCCAAGAAATACGCCCGGTACCAGGAAAGGCACCCAGAATAATAGCGCTATCTTCCGTGCTCCAACCATTCCGCTACCAGCAAGGCCAAGTGCCGCCACTATAGTAGCTGCACAAGCCGCGAGCGCGAAGGAATTCGAGATGGCTGGCTTCCCCGCGGCCACCGCTCCCGGCAACTCCGTCCACGTCCGCTGGACAGAGGCCAGTTGAAAAATCGGAAGCGCGACAGAAACCAGGCACAACCCAATCGTGCATAGCCCGCAAACCCAAACCCACTTGCATCCCAGTTGTTTGCGGAAAACCTTCGCCGGAACCGGACTTTCCAGCTGCGGCCAGGCAACCTGGTGCCTCACAAAGAATAACAAAAGCAAAATCGGGCCTGCCACTAGTGGCCAGCTCAAACGCAATGCGCCGATTGTGTCAAACGTTGTATTGAAACGAACCCACATCTCCGCCGGAAACACTTTCACCTGTAGAATTGCCGGGACCGCAAAATTATTGAGCGCCAAAACAAAGGTCACCAGCGCGGCTTGCGCCAGGTTGGTTCTCGCGAGCGGCAACATCAGCGCCCGTATCAGAACCCACCCAGTCACAGCCGGGTCGCTTTCCAGTTGCACCGACTCGAGCCTACGCCAGGCGCTCCAGGTCGCGAACAGGGTTACTGGCCACGTTAACAGCGCCAAAATCCAAACCGTTCCTCCGAGCGATACGACATTCAGCGGCAGCCAGGCCCGCCACACTCCGGTCGAGCCCAGATACTGCAGCCAGCAATTTGTGACAACAAACGGCGGCAGCGCCAGGGTTATCGCAGCCAGCAACAGCAATCCCGTTCGCCACCGTTTCTCCAACCCTGTTAACCAAACCGCGGCGGCCAGCCCCATCCCCATCGCCAGCAACGTGGTTAGACCGCTCACCAGCAAGCTGTTCTTGAACAGGACCCAATTCATCGCAAGAAGATCTTGTTCAGCTTCGCTGTGCTGTCCGCCAACTCGCCCAGTAACGAATCCCAATTCACCTGCAAAGCTGAAACGGATATCGAGCCCGCATCGACTCCCTCTAGAGCTTTCCACTCCACCAAACGGCCAATTACTTCTGCCCGTTGCAAATACTCAAAAAGCTGTCGTGCGGCTTCCGGATGTGGGGCGGACTTTGTGATCGCTGCTGTGTTTGGAATCAGCAGCGTTTCGCCGTTGATCGGCAGGGGCGCAATGGGCAAACCCTCGCGTTGTCCTGCCGCGATGTCATCCGAATCCGTCAGACCAACCCACGCGTCACCTCGCCCCACAGTAGCGACCACCACTGAATTGCCATCGACCAACACGGGCTTGCCAGCCGACAAATCCCTGCACCAGTTTTCCCACCCTGGATCGCCCCAGTGCTGCCGAAGAGCATGAAAGTGCGTCCCCGTTGTCCCGAATTGCGGATAAGCAAGCGCGACCTTTGCGTGCCAGGTTTGGTTGGTTAATTCGAGCAGTGAACGCGGCGCGGAAGCAACTGACACATGGTTCGTGTTGATCACTATCCGCCGAGTCCGATACCCAAATGTAGCCCACCCATTCGTCAGAAACACATCCTGCGCCACGAGTTGTCTGGTCCGCATTTCCTCATTTCCCCAGAATACATCGCATTGCGGATGCGATCGCTCCGCCAACAAACGGTTCGCCAACCCCACCGTCTTCACTGCCTCGCTGTCATATACTGCTCGCACCCGCCAGCCGGTCTCCCTCTCGAATTCGCGGAAGATCGGTTCTGCGTAAACCTGGTCCTGAGCGCAGTAAGCCACCACCTCGTGCTTCCGCTCGGAAACGGTTTTCCAAATCCAAAAAGCGCCGGAAAGCCCTATCGCAATCAGACCCACCGCAACCCAGCCCCAGAAAATCCAAAGCTGAGCAGCAACTTCGCCCCGTCCAAATTCGTCCTTCGGCCAGTTTGGGTCTTTCCTTTGATTTCCCCAAGTCAAACCGTCCTCCGATGGTAATACCACCACTCGATCAGCAGCACGACCAACCCCAGGCTGGCAATCGTGCGCCACAATTCCATATTGGACCTCTGCATCGTCGTCGCAGACACCTTCGTGTATTGTCCCAAGCTCAATTCGTCCCTCGGTTTGATGTTGCTCTCTGCCGCGTCCAGCAAATCAACGCAAAAGACAGTGTCATTTGTTCCCAACTTGAGCCGATACACACCCTGGTTGTAAGTGTCGCCAAAAACAAATTCGTTTGCGGCCGGGTCAACCACGACGTTCTTCGTGACGCCGCTTGGCAGCGTCACCTGCGCCCCGGTTTCAGGCCGGGCCAGGGCCAGCCGAAAGGCGTCCCCGGCTTTCACCAGAAGTTGGCTGCTCTTCGCGTTCGCTGGATTAAGCCACTCGACCGCGTTGGCGATGAAAATCGGAAACGATACACGCAAGGGCCAGTTGCTTTCCAGCGTGTCGAATCCAATCCAGATAATTCGTTGTCGGCCCAGTTCGCCGGCCAAAATAAGCGGCGCTTGCGGCGCATCCACCAGCGAGACTGCCCAGGTCGGCGTTTTGGCCGTTAGGCTTTGCATCACCTGTACGTTGTCAAAACTTGCATAGCGCAGAAGTGGATGAGCCGATTTCCAGTCAACGATCGGCGGCGCATCGACATGGCTCACGCTTTCGAGCCAGTTCGTGTTCACCACATGAATCGCCAACACATTTCCCTTCGGCCAAATTGCCGGCGCGACGTCGTCGAGCACAATGAAATCAAATGCCGTTCCCGCGTCGGCCATGTCAGTCGCCGTCGTCAATTCGACATCCGCCGCCGACCGCAATGCTTTTTCCAAAAGCCGGTTGCCGCGCGAGACCAGGAGCACCTTCACTGGTTTCGGCAGCAGGCTCACGATCGATGCCTGGTTATCCGCCGCCAGGTCATCCTTCGCCGTCGAGCGCACGGTGAACACTCCATCGCGCGCCTGCGCGGCGAGGAAAACTTGCGGCGAAGTTTCGCCTGGACCAACAGTAAGCGAGCGAGTTTCCAGGAGGTGATCGTCCAGCAATAGTTCGAGTTCCGTGGATTTGCTGTTGGTCGAGAAATTGGCGACGCTCGCGTAAATCGCTCGCTGCCTGGCATTTTCCGGGTTTGCGCGCGCATCCAGCGCGGTGATCCCAAGGTTGTTCGAATCCTTTCCCACTCGGTGATATACCAGGGGCAGAGCTCGATTCTCGAACTCTTTCAACTCCGGTACTGCCCCGTCACTGAATAAGTGGATCTCGGCGTTCCGCCGGTCACGCACCAGTGATTCGGCCATCCGAAGCGCGGGAACGAGCCGGGTAGGGGAGTCCGAGCACGTGCATGCCTGTAACGCGCGCCGCAAGGCCGCCTTTTCGCTGGTTGCCGATTGACGGACTTCGGTGTTTGCGCCCGCCTGCAATATCACCATCTGATCATTGTCCTTAAGGCCGTCCACCCATTTCAACGCCTCCGCCCGCGCCTTTTCAAATCGTGTAGGAGTCTCATCCGTGGCCTGCATTGAACCGGATGCGTCCAAAATCACCACTCGCAATTCCGCGGGTTTCGACTTGGAAGCAAAAAATGGACGCGCTAATGCTAGAACCACGAAAATCAATAAGATGATCTGCAGGATCAGCAGCCAGTTCTTTTTTAGTTTTTGGAACGGCGCGCTCGCTTGTGTTTCCGCCAAAAACTGTTGCCATAGCAAAGTGCTCGAAACCAGCTTTACCACCCGTTTCCGCTTGAGCAGATAAAACAAAATCACCACCGGGATTGAAGCGGCAAAAGCAAAACCGGCTGGGGCAAGGAAGTTCATGCGCTGGCGGAGTTGTAGCCTCTCCACTTTGTCAGTTGCTTCATCCCCATACCTCCGCCTGGCGTAATTGCCGCAACAATAACTCTTCGAGGGGAGTCTTCGAGCTCGCGGTAAAAAAATTGATGCCCCTGCCTTGGCAGAATTCCCTCATTCGTTGGATAAAGTTCTGCAATGTCTGCTGATACGCTTTCATCCGGTAACGTCCAAAAGTGACTTCCTGCATCCCGCCGGTTTCAGAGTCGACCAATCGTAAATCTCCAAAGGTAGTGGGCGAGAGTTCTTCCGGCGCGAGAATTTGGACCAGGTCCACTTGAAACCCGCGTCCTACCAGAGCGGTCAGTCCCGTCTCATACCCTGCCGGATCGAGAAAGTCACTTAACACGACCGCCACACCTGCCTGGCGGGCTTCCAGCGCCCCACGCCGCAGCGATTCGTTCAAATTGGCCGCACCTCCCGCAGTCAGCGCCGTTAGGTTTTGGAAAAATTCCATCGTCGACTTCTTGCCGCGCACCGATCGCAACGCCCCTCGCGCCGCCAGTTCCCTGGTGGTCATCGCGGATTCCTCACTTCTCCCGCCATCCGTTTCTGCATTTGCAGGCGCATTGGGAAAGGGAATCACACTCACCCGATCAAATCCTGACAGCGCCACATAGCCAATGGCCGCCGCCACTTGCCGCGCAAAATCAAACTTGCGCGGCTCGCCAAACGTCATCGATTCACTCGCGTCCAAAAAGATGCGCACCGGCAACTCGCGTTCCTCTTCATACAACTTAAGGAATAAGCGTTCCAGCCGGCCATAAAGATTCCAATCGAGGTATCGAAAATCGTCCCCATGAACATACGTGCGATAATCGGCAAACTCGACCGATTGTCCGCGGGCGCGACTGCGCCGCTCACCCTTGGCGGAGCTCTTGGCCCGTCGCGCCGCCAGCAATTGAAATTGCTCGAGCCGTCGCAAAAGTTCTGGTGTGAGGAGAGCCATCGGTCGGAAAAGTTAACGGGAGAACCTTCGAAGCAGTTGCCCGGCATTCAAACATTTCCAGACTCGCCGCCCGCTTGCATTATCGCCTTGCATCTCGAGGGCCGGTTAAGCCACCTCCACCGTGGCATCCCGAGGCACTTCCCTGAGAATCTGCGCAATGATATGGTCGGTCGTTATTCCTTCCGCCTCAGCTTCAAAGTTCAGGATCAGCCGGTGACGCATCGCCGCCAGCGCAACCGCTTCGATATCATCGAAACTCACATTGAACCGCCCCTGGGTGAGAGCGCGCACTTTACCCGCAAGGATCAGCGTCTGCCCTCCTCGAGGGCTGCTGCCAAAGCGCAGATACTGATTGGAGATTGCCGACGCCGTATCGCTTTTGGGATGGGTCGCCAAAACCAGCCGAACCGCGTAATCCTTCACATGCGATGCCACGGGAACCTCGCGCACCACCTTCATCAATTCCAATAGCGCCTCGCGACTGAGCACTTTCTCAACTCCCGCTCGCGCGCCGCTCGTCGTCCGCGTAAGGACTTCCGTTAGTTCCTCGGCGGAGGGATATCCGACGATGATCTTAAAGAAAAATCGGTCGAGCTGCGCTTCGGGCAGTGGATACGTCCCTTCCTGATCAATCGGATTCTGCGTCGCCATTACGAAAAACGGTTCGGCCAGCTTCCGGATTTCG
>Ga0137394_10004427_pt1 | contig 10663 bp, 11 predicted proteins | sample czobulk116metaG_FD_108278 | JGI IMG/M metagenome (GOLD analysis project Ga0137394, IMG submission 108278) | Vadose zone soil microbial communities from Angelo Coast Range Reserve, California, USA - czobulk1.16 metaG | ecosystem: Environmental > Terrestrial > Soil > Vadose zone | place: USA... | reverse complement strand
TGGTGGGTAAATTTTACGACCAAATGGCAGGCGTGCTTGGCCTATGTCCTGTTATTTACACCGCCACGGAATGCGCGCACCGTCACAAAAGACTACCTCGATACGCGCTTCATCGCCTTCTTCAACACCGATGAATTCCAACTCTGGAGCATGAACAACCTCGACAAAAGGATAAAAGATACCTGGGCGAGCTATAAATGGATTGCGAAGCAGGTGATCTACGACTACACAAAAGACGCGGAGTATAGAGATCACAAGACAAAAGTACGATCGCGGCAGGTCATCCTGAGGCAACAGTACATTGGTAACAGGTTTCTCGACGAGAACATGCGCTTCAGCAACGATCTCGCTCCCGAGACATACCTCGAGCCTAGAAACGATTTCGTGGCATGACACGGCTGATCTACTGTTTGCCATCCGTATTCGGCGAATCGTCGGTACGGGCGCGTGCGGGTATAGCGCGTTTCTCGCATATATTCACGCTATATGGCAATTGGGTAATTCCAGTCGACAGAACCGGCACCATAAGCACGCCCATACGGGACGTTTCATTGTTTCCGGTACCCAAGTACCGTGTGTTCTCGAAAAGCTATGAGGACATCTGCAATGGTCGCGCCCGTGAAATACTGGGGAACGCCGAAAAGCTCGGCGTCAGGACCCACGTTCTCTACTCCGGGGGAATAGACAGCACCTGCGTGCTCGTCTCCCTTCTCAAGCAGGCGACGGCACAGCAAAAGAAAAATATCGTCGTTCTCTTGTCGCACGAGTCGATTTTTGAAAATCCCCGTTTCTATGAAGAGCACATCCGGGGAAAGCTGCGAGTCGAATCAAGCATCACGTTTGCGAATCTCCTCGGGGGGAGCGACATGCTGCTATCGGGGGAACACAACGATATGGTCATGGGGTCTGACAAGGTCGGTGAGATGATGGCGCTATACGGTCCTGCCGCAATACAGCAACCCTACAGTCGCGACCTGATGACCGACTTTTTCGGAGCGTTTTTGAACGGAGACACAGAGGCCGCCAGCTTTTACGTAGACCTGTTCGAGCGGATCCGGGATGTCGCGCCTGTGGCGATCGATACCAATTTCGCATTTCTGTGGTGGGTGAATTTCGCGATCAAATGGCAGGCGTGTTATGCGTATATCGCCATGCTTACGCCGCTCAAAAACACACATCGGGTCACAAAGGATTACCTCGACACGCGCTTCATCTCCTTCTTCAACACGGATGAATTCCAGCTCTGGAGCATGAACAACCTCGACAAGAGGATAAAGGACACCTGGGCGAGTTATAAATGGATTGCGAAGCAGGTGATCTATGACTACACAAAGGATGCGGAGTACAGAGATAACAAATTGAAGAAAGGGTCGCTGACCCCTCTCACGAACAGGCTCTACGCAAGTAATTTCCTCGACGAGAACTTGCACTTTAGTAACGATCTCGCTCCTGAAACATACCTTGAGACGAAGAATGATTTTGTGTGAGCGATAGAGACGGGCCGCGCAACGTTGATAGATACTCCGGGCCGCGCGGCGGGATGGCGGGGCGCTTTCTCATTGCGGAATATTTTCGCTCGTTTGAGCTTCATTATCCCGACGTGATGCGCCGATCTGGTTACCCGGTGCGCATCCTGCGTGAGTGGTCCAAGCATGAACAGCTCGCCAAAGAAGACGTTCTCGAAAGATTTGTCGACCTCGAACATCGCACGCTGACAACCCGTCAGAATGTGGCCTGGTCTTCGCGGCCCGGGGACCTGAGATGGCTTGGCGCTTGCCGTTCATACAAAGGCCTTATCAATCTAAAAACACCTTTCGATCTCGTCCTCTACACCAGCCTCATTTGGGAGCTTAAACCGAAGACGATCATCGAGTTTGGCGCTATGCAAGGTGGAAGCGCGCTTTGGTTTGCTGATCAACTCGAGGTGCTTTGCGGCGGAGGCAGTGAGATCCATTCCTTTGAACTCCTGGAAAAATGCGTGCATCCGAGCGCCCGGCATCGAAGACTGACGTTTCACCATGCCGACCTGCGCGACCTTGGCACGCTCGACGGTGCGCTGCTCGAACGCCTACCGCATCCTTGGCTCGTCATCGACGATGCGCACGTTAATCTCGAAAAGGTGGCGCCCTACGTCGCCGCCAAGATGCATCTTGGTGACTACTACGTCTGGGAAGACATGCAACTCGACGAATGGGCAACGCACGAAGCCATTGGTCGCGCGATCAAGCTTGCCAAAATCTGTGGGCTTACCGTCGACGCAAAATATACCGACGCCTTCGGGGTCAACGTCACCTCCTCTCCCAATGGGTGGTTCCTAAAAACGGCTTAGAGGCCCAAGATGTCCTCCCCAAGCGCTCCATGGCAAGATGTTCAAATCAAAGGGTACGCGGTTGTCCCTTCGTTTCTCGATGCGCCTGAAATTTCCGGGCTCATTGCGCAGTTCGAGAAGGCGCAACAGAGACCCCACCAGAACCTCAACTTCGAGACTCCTTTTCTTCCCCACGGTCGATTAAGACCCTTCACGAACAAACTGCTGGCGGCCGCTCATGCCGCGTCCTCGTCCACACAGATCTACGATCGTCTTAGAATCGGCATCTTCTACGCGACGAAGCTGTATCGCAAGGCTTACACGAACGACTGGAATTGGCACACGGATACGACCGTCCACTATGTGGATCCCAATTACCTCAATTTCTGGGTCCCATTGGTCAAACCAGATCGGCAGCGCTCCGGGCTTCAGGTCGTTGGCTTCGATGCGCTGGAGGCACGCCACCCCGACCTTGCGCATTCACTTCGTGGCCAGGGCTCAACGCGCGTCATCCAGCGAGATGGATCGACGATCTTTCGCGACACTGCCCGTAGAATGACCATCGCTGTCGCCGATCCCAACTTGCTGGAAGGACTTGCTCACACACCCACGCTGGGACCAGGCGACTGCCTTGTGATGCGCAACGACGTCTTTCACCGAACTCAAGACAAAGAAACGGATCGACTCGCGATCTCGTTTCGTGTCTTCGGTTCCACCACGGTTGTTTCGCGACAAGCCCTGATGGACATGGGTTCTGCAAAGTTCAACAACATGGCGCGCGTGCGACCTGCCTTTGCGAGAAGGTTTGCGGCGTTTCAGATTGCAGGATGCGACCAAATTTCCAATGTGCTCTACGACACGCTCCACGATGAATTGACTAAGCGAGAGTACAACCTCCAACTGGCGGGGGGAGGCACGGAACTAGATGACACGGATTTTGAGCAGTTGATTTACGAACTAGCGCAGGAGTATCGCGGTGGCGCTTTCGGCGGGGGATAGTCTGGACACAGACCTCAAAGTGCACGGGTTTTCAGTCGTATCCAATGCGCTCAGCGTTGCGGAGCTGCACTCCCTCTCCACGGATTTTGAATCGATGCCTGATGCGTCGCGCCCGCCTCACCCTCCACGCTTCGTCAGCACCGCGCCCCGCCAAATCATCGCGCCGAAGTTGGGAGCGTTGGTCGAGAAGATCTCGAGTCCCCCTCGAGCTAGGGTACGAAGTGGCATCTATCAGCCAGCGGAACAAACCGCGAAAGTTGGATGGCACACGGGATCGATAGCCTTTTTTTCTTTCCCCAAATACCTAAACGTGTGGATTCCATTGCCCTCGGGATCGGCCCCAAACGCAACGATCGGCGTTGTTGACCCGAGCGTCTTAAGGCGCGAAGGCCCGGAACTGGCCGAGATCGCCGAACAGAACGGCTCGCTGCGTTTGGTTGCTAGCGAGGGCAAGTTGGTGGCTTACGACAATTTTCATCGACGTTACGTCGAGCTGCCTCGGTTGGACCTCGATAAACTAGGCGTTCGCTTGACCCTCAACTGGGGTGACGCGCTGATCATGCGTAACGACGTATTACACCGATCTCACGACGAAAGGGGTGATGGCTTGGCCGTGTCATTTTGCGTCGTCGGAGCCGATACCATCATGCGCCGTGATCATCTTCTGAACATGGGTGCTTCTAAGTTTAGGCAAATGGCACAGCTACGCGCGCGCTTCTTGCGGGAAATAGCGGTGTTTGACATCGCACAAAGTGATCACCTGCCCCTTGCGGAATACGACGAGTTGCTTGCCGAGCTTATCAAACGGGAACATGACGCGTTGCAAAGGCTCAAGGTTTCGCAGCTCGACTACGATCAGTTTGACGACCTGGTCTATGAGTTGACCAACGACTTGCGTCGGCGTTGCAGCAGCGAACGACTTGGGTGACCAGTGCTACTAGGGCGCGCTTTATCTCGCACGCGTTCATGCGCGACTGCGTGTTTTCCGGCGTGCCCGATACGCTCAAAGAGCGCGTACAGGGGGACTCGGGCCGGGGAAGCTCCGTATAGCGCCCTAAACACGACGCAAAATCTCCGGATGAATTGGGTTGCCCGGGCAGCGTAGGTGGCCCGAGGTCTATTGTCGGGCGTTCCGACTCCGAACCACGGAAATCGTCGCTGCCGTCGTTCCGAGGTGGTAGGGGCGAAGGCTAAACCGGGTGCGAACGGCGAGGATACATTAGCGGGGGCGGTGCCGCAGGCAGCGCCCGTTGACTAATTCTTCCATCCAAGGGGAATTCCATGGCAGAGAATCAGGCACCGGGATTTGAAAAAGACGCGGAACTCGGGGAAAAGGGGGATAAATTCCAGAATCGCGGCTATTGGGGCTATCACGAGGGGGAAGAGGGCGGCGGCGAGGGGGAAGAGGGTTACGGTGCCGGTATGGGATGCGGAGGCGGCGGTTAGGCGCGCCACAGGCGCGCATGGGGCGCACCGCGCGGGTACTTTACTGCGGGCCGTCATGAGGGCATTTGCTCAATTCGACAACTTGGTTCCGCCTGAACAGCTTCACGCAGCGCAAAGGTATTTCGCCACGAGCGTGCGCTGGCAATACGGCTGGCCGCAGGGAACGGAGGATCCTTTTTCCCACTGGAACATCGATTTCCTGAAGGCCAAGCTCGAGAACCAGGAGAACCTCGAGGATGAATTGCGCGGCGAGCCCGCCTTCGCACCGCTCGCGCGCATCTGGGACACCATGCAGGAAGGGCCGATGCACGGGCACCAGCTCGTCCGCTGCTATGCGAACGCCCACACCTATGGAGTCGAAGGTTACCTGCATAGGGATTCACAGCAGGCGGACAACTACACTGTGCTCGTCTACCTGAATCCGGTGTGGAAGACAGATTGGGCGGGCGAGCTTCTGTTTTTCGACGCTACGGGCGATGTGCTTCACGCGGTCTCGCCCAGGCCGGGGCGGGTGCTGACGTTTCCCGGTGACGTCCGCCACGCGGCGCGCGCGGTTTCCAGAACGTGCCCCGCGATCCGCGTGAGCCTCGCGTTCAAGACCCGGATCGCCAGTTGAGGTGTCCATGGGCGTGGAGCCTCTGTTCGAGCACAGAAAATGCAAGCTGCTCGTCGATCCGGTCACTAGGCGGGTCGTATACGTCGCGCGAAACGGGATCATGCCCGAGCGGGTGCTGATCGTGAGCGAGGGCAGGCAGCACGCGTTTGGCACCGCCTGGTGCGAGGTCGTAGAGTGCGCGGCAGGTTCTCTGCCGCAGGGCATCACTGCGCAGAATTGCTGGGGCTACCGAAGCGGCCCGCGGGGACTGGAGCCGGTGAACCTCGGCCCGACCGTCGCCGTCGAGAAAACGGGATGAAAACGGGGCTTGCGCGACTGGTCCGGCAAGTCGAGCTCGCTCACGAGGGGGCGCAGTCGGTGGAAGCGCTCGCACGCCTGGTGCGTAGTGCGCTCCAGGAGCATATCTCCGATCCGGGATTCATCCTCGATTGCCTTGAAAGAATCCTGCTCTCGCCGGCGCTCGAGAACCCCTCGCTCCCCTGGGACAACCCGCCCATTCACGCCGACGGATGGCGGAGCTACAAGTTCCGGGTCTTCTTCTGGCGGCCGGGTTACGTCAATTCACCCCATCGGCACAACACCTGGAGCGTCACCGGGGTCCTACACGAACAGTGCAGCGTGCTGATCTATCGCGCCGTCGACGAATCACTGCCGGATTCCCCGCGGCTCGTCGTCGACAGGCAGCTGACGGCCCGGGCGGGAGAGGTCGGATACCTTCTTCCGGGGTGCACGCACAGCGTCGGAAATCCGGGCGACACGATATCCGCCACGTTTCACGTTTTTTCCGATTCCGCGGAAGTACAACGTCGCAGACGCGACACGATCTGGTATCCGAACGCCGAGGGCGCCTTGATGGATCGGCCGGGTTTCGAGAATCACCGGTTCAGGACGCTGCGCGGCGCGGTGGCGATGCTGGCCGGAATCAGCGATCCCCGCTCGATGCCGCTGCTGGAGCGGCTCCTGAGTCTCGGGGGACCGAGGATCAAGCTCGCCTGCATCAGAGCGATGGCCGCCAGAGACCCGCGCGGAACCGCGTCTCGCTACGAGACGTTCCGCTCGCTGCTGCCGCCGTCGGCTCACGAGGCGCTGGACGCGGCATTTGCGGGGTAAGGTGCTAACGCAGAAATCCGATCGCGTGGTGGCGCCAGATCCCGACGTCCGGCTTGCTGGACCTCGCCGGGGCGCGCCCAGTCCATTGCTCCGTTTCCCATGTCTCCGTACAAACTGGATTTGCTGAACCACTTCAAGGCGCTCCAAGGGGCCTTGACGACGCTGAATGCGGAGGCCTTCCTCGACCCGCGCACTTTCATCCTGCGAATTCGCCTGGGGGAAACGAAACGTGTTTTCTATCCGCAGTTCATGAAGGTCGCAAGCGGCGTCACGCAATACATCCCAAACTTTGCCCCGGACGCCAATCGGTTCATCGGCTGGTGTCCGTATGTAAACCGGCGCTGGCCTTTGGCCACGGAAAAGCTGCTGTTCAAGCAGTTCGCCCGGCAGAATGCACTGCGTACGCCCGAGTATTCCGCCGAACCAGGGGTGGAGATGAATGACGTCCTGGTAAAGCGAAACATGTCTTCGTTTGCCGCAGGCATCCGCGGCCCGTTTCACTCCTCCGCCGACTGTGTACTAGATACCGCCGCGGGAGAGTATTTCGAGCGATTTGTCCGCGGAAGGATCGCCAAGATCTGGTACTGGAACGACAGGCCGGTCTGTCTCGAGCTCGGGCGAATGCCTTTCGTGGAAGGCAATGGGATTGCTACGATTCGCCAACTGGCTCGACGACGATTGCGCAGACGGGGACGAAATGAGCCAAGCATGGGCTTGAGGCCTTTCTTGGAGTACGAGGGCCTTACCCTCGATACCGTGCTCGACAAAGACAGAGAGCAGACCATCGACTTTCGCTACGGTTTGCGCTTCTTGGATCCTGAGGCCAGCGATATCGATCTCGTCGGCGCCATGATTTCTTCACTCGAGTTCGAATTGCGCGACATCGGACATAAACTCTGGCGTGGCATACCGGAGCCGACCCGCGCCGACACCCTGTTCACAGTCGACGCAATAGTCGATAACGACGACCGAATCTGGGTTCTCGAGATGAATTCCAATCCGTTCATTCATCCGTACGTCTATCCGGTCATGCTCAACGGCTTGTTCGCAGCCAAGAAAGACGCTGTCGAAGAGGCAATGCTGCAGATATGAATTCATGAAATCTTCTTCCTCAGCGTGGCCTTGTGATCCACAGGTAAAGTAAATTGTGAACGTATAAGGCTCTCGAGGTCTCCCGCACTGCCTCGCCTGGAGCGTATCCGCGCTTGCCGATGCAGTTGACAAGCTTTTACAAGCGCGACTAGCATGTATCAAAAGCGCGCCCCTGCCGCCGGTACTCACAATTTCGGAAAAACCGAATTTTTCCGGCGAAGCGGGAGCGAAGTCGCCGCGGATTTTCCAGCGGCGGCGTGACGGGAGGGTTCCTGATATGCCTGTTGGTTCCAGCCTGCGTATTCCCACTCCGCGTGCTCCCGTGCACGTCCTCGGGCTTCAGGGCGCGGCAGTGGTCATCGTCGACGATCAGGAGACCGCTCGAATCGCTCTCGACGAGATGATCCGGGGCATAGATCCGGGCATTTCGACGTCGCTCTTTGCCAACGGTCTCGAAGCCCTCGGTTGGCTCGAGCAGCACGAAGCCGACTTGATCATCACCGACCATCGGATGCCGGGAATGACCGGGGTGCAGTTCACGAGGGAGCTTCGCAAGAGCCGGCGGCTCCAGCACGTCCCCGTGATGGTGGTTACCGCGGCCGACGATCGGGCGGTACGCTACGCGGCGCTGGAGGCGGGTGCAGTGGATTTTCTCGCCAAGCCGATCGATCCGCTCGAGGTCCGCACGCGCTGTCGCAACCTCCTTCTCTTGACGCACCAATACCGCGTGGTCAAGAACTATTCGCTGCTTCAGGACAGCAAGCTCGACCGCCTCCAGGAGTTGCTCCGTTCGCTGGTGGGGGACTCGACGCAAAACCTGGCTCAGCGGATGGAGCGGGACGAGCTGATAGTGGTCGCCTACGACAAGTTGTTCGCGATCACCAGCTGCGTTGCCGGCGTGCAGGAGCTCGTCGTTGCCGCCCAACGGAACATTGCCGATCTCGAAGCGCAGCTGACCCGACCGCTTAGTGCAAGCAAGGACTAGCTTTACTCCGTGCGTTTCCGCGGTGAAGGTCGCCTCATGACCGTCGCCACCTTGAGCATGGTTTCGCGTTGCTCCGGGTCCAGCGCCCGGTAGGCATCGAGCCATTTCCGCTCATCTTCGGAAAAACGTTCGACCTGGTCGACCTTCAGACCCGCGGCTTGAGCCAAGAGCACCCAGGGCTCGACGCCAAGGGCTCGCGCGATACGGCCAAGGACATCCTCGCTGATCGCGGTCCATGCCCCGCTTTCTATCTGGGAGAGGTAGCCCTGGCTTAGGCCGCTGCGCTCGGACAAGATCTCCTGCCCGACTCCGTGTAGCTCACGAATCCTGCGTACCGCGCTACCCAGCCCCAAACCGCGCTTGGGTATTCGCCCGCGCGCCGCGCGCGCTCTCTGGGTCATAAGTCAGTTTCTCTTCCCGTCCTTGTTCGATGCCAGGAGCAATATTACCGAAATATATTAACTCAGTCCATAGGCCGCTCGGACCTTATTTCCGCCGAAAGCCGGCCCAGCATGGGACCTCCAGGCCTTGCGGTCCAACCCGAAGGCGCCCACTCAAGCGAGCATTCGTGAAAGCTCGCGATTCGTCGCTTCAAGGGCCTTCCTCAGGTCTTCGATCATGTCGGCTCCCGCACCATCGAAGACAGAATCAGTTGTGCTCTCCGCGCGTGCAGCCGAATCGCGCAGCCGGATCGCACCGGCCATCATTGCAGTGCCTTTGAGTGCGTGCGTCAGCTCCCGGAACCGCGCGCGATCCTTTCCGGTCACGGCCGCCTCGATCAGGTCGATGAGTTGCCCCGCCTCCGCGGAAAATTTTCGAGTCAGAGTCTGCAGGAAGCCCGGGTCGCGGGCGAGCTCGGCCATCTCCTGAAGCAAGGCCCGGTCGATGCACGTCTGTGGAGCCCGGGGGGCCGACGCGGTGGGGGTGCCGGCGCGATCCGCCTCGGAGAAAAGCTGACTCACCCCGCGCAATAACGCGCGCGGGTCGACGGGCTTGGACAGAAACAGGTCGACGCCGGCGTCCCTCGAGTCCTCGCGAAGATCTATGCTGGCAGCGGCGGTCAGCATGATGATCGGCATGCGCCGGTCCCGGCCCGCGGCTTCCAGAAGCCGGATCGTCTTCGCCACTTCCAGACCGGTGCGCCCGGGCATGTGCATGTCCAGTACGACGACGTCAAAAGGTGCATTCCGGTAGTTCTCGAGAACGCTCTCTCCATCGCCTACGAGCGTGACGAGATGTCCTCCGGCCTGCAGCATCATGGCGATGATCTGCTGGCTGATCGGGTTGTCTTCCGCGACCAGGACCCGCAAGCCGGTTCGGCCGGAGGCCTGCAGCCCCGAAAAATCCGCCGGGGGTTCCACGGAGGAAGAGCCCGCTACCACGCTGCGCACCGCCCTGACGAGCAGGAAAGGGTCCCGGGATTTCAGAAGGCACGCGTAGCCCGCGTCGAACGCATCGATCTCGCTGACCCCGGGGTGAACGAGTATGCACGGGCATTGGGCGCCTGCTCGTTCGAGCGCGACCGGGGCATCGCGCCAGCGAATGCTCTCGTCTTGTCCATCGACGACCAGCGTACAAAGCTCGCGATTGCCGTCTTGCCGGGCGGTCGCGATGACGTCTTCGATGGAGGTGAAAGACGCATATTGAACTTGCCGTTCCAGGACCGTCTTTGCGAACCATCCGTCCGCTTGCGGGCGGCCCGAAACAAAGGAGAGACTCGCGCCGCGAATCGAGAGCCCGGCGCCGTCCTCGTTCGCCTCCGTAGGCTGTCGCGACAGCGGAACGGTAAACCAGAAGGTCGTCCCATTTTCCGGCCGGCTGTCAAAACCGATGGCGCCGCCCATGAGCTCGACCAGGTGCTTGCAGATCGTGGTCCCCAGTCCCGATCCCCCATACCGGCGATGAATGCCCGGGTTGGCCTGCGTAAATCTGTCGAATATCCGTCCCGCAGTCTCCAGTGGAATTCCTATCCCGGTGTCGCGCACCTCGAAGCGCAAAGTAACCTCGGGATCGCTTTGTTCGAGCACGCTCGCGCTCACGCGGACGAAGCCCTGCCGGGTGAACTTGAGCGCATTTCCAATCAGATTGATCAAGACCTGCTGAATGC
>Ga0137394_10004426_pt1 | contig 10663 bp, 9 predicted proteins | sample czobulk116metaG_FD_108278 | JGI IMG/M metagenome (GOLD analysis project Ga0137394, IMG submission 108278) | Vadose zone soil microbial communities from Angelo Coast Range Reserve, California, USA - czobulk1.16 metaG | ecosystem: Environmental > Terrestrial > Soil > Vadose zone | place: USA... | reverse complement strand
GCCACAAGCAATAAAACCATAAAGAAAATTACCTCGATAATTAGTCATCAGGCTACGGTCTGCAGTTAGGACTATCCTCTTGCCAGCCATTCCTTGTCTTATTTTTTTACTATGATATAAATCGTTTAGGTCTTTCTCTTCTGTTGATAGACTTTTTATTTTGACATTTAAATCTGGGGAACGTAGGTTATTGCTATGGGCATATCAGAACCAAGACATATAGAAAGTCATCAGAAGGAAACCAGCTCCATTAGAGATTTTGTGTTTGGTTTTGGGGATGGAATCAATACCTCGTTGGGCATTGTCGCAGGAGTTGGTGGTGCAGATGTTTCTTCAAACTTAATCATACTTGCTGCTATTGTAGCAATGTTTACCGGTGCAAAAGCCATGGCAGTACAAAATTATCTTGCAGTAAAATCGCAAAGACAGATACTGAATTCAGAAATAGAACGAGAAAGATGGGAAATGGAAAATGTTCCAGAAGCTGAAAGACAGGAGATTAAAGATGTATACATAGCAAAAGGATTTTCTGGAAATGAGCTTGAATCCATCGTAAACAAGATAACTTCTGATAAAAAAGTATGGTTGGATACAATGCTTACTGAAGAATTAAAATTAAACTTCGAAATTATTGGTAGTCCTTTAAAAAGTGCGTTTCGTATGTTCGGATCTTTTCTTGTAGGAGGAATATTACCAATTATTCCATATTTCTTTGCACATGGTTATGTGCCATTACTAGTTGCAATAGCAATCAGTCTATCTGCATCATTTGTAATAGGGGCAGTCAAGTCAAAACTTGCTAACCTTAGCATCATACGTGGTGGATTAGAAATGGCAGGACTTGGCACAGGCATTGCTTTGATAGGATATGGAATAGGTTCTGAATTGGCGAATATTGGAATACTTAAAACCTAGTCTTTTTTCTGGTACTTCTATTTGCAATGTTTGCTGCAATAGCTCCTGCACCTATACCATTATCAATATTTACAACTGAAAGACCAAGAGTACAACTTTGCAACATTGCAGCAAGTGCTGCAACTCCTTTTTCTCCATAACCATATCCAACTGATGATGGCACTCCTACTACTGGGATATCTACAAGAGAAGAAGCTATTGAGGCAAGAGCCCCTTCCATTCCAGCAACAACAACAATTGCATCGACCTCTGCTCTTATCATTTTTTTTATTATAGGGAAAAGCCTATGTAATCCTGCTATACCCACATCATAGCTGCACGTACATACACAACCCATTGCTTCTGCCATCAATCTAGCTTCTTCAGCTACACCAATGTCGGAAGTTCCTCCAGTTAATATTCCAACATGACCACCAGAAGTTTTTGTTATTTTTTTATAAAACACAATAGATGTGGTATTTTTTCCAAGCTTGGTTTTTATTTTATTTTCATTTGAAAAAGAAATAATTTTTTTAAAATCATTTTTGTGAATTCTTGATACCAGTACAGGATCAGATCGTGAAATGGCTGCAAGTAATATTTTTTTTAAATCTACTAGTTGTTTTTTTTCTGCAAAAATTACTTCAGGAATACCACGCCTAAATTTTCTACCCACGTCAAATTTTGCAAGATCTTCAATTTTTTCTATTGAGTATAGGGAAAGGAGTTTTTGTGCTTTAGCTACAGAGATCTTTCCAATCTTGAGTGATTCTAGTATTTCTATAAGGTTCAATGATGATTGTTATCCTTGTTGTAGTTAAAAATTTAATCAGAGTTCTAGGCCAGAAATAGCTGTCTTGACGCTCTCTATTCCTTTTTTGAACAATTCTTTTTCATTAGAATCAAGATCTAATTCGATAATCTTTTCGACACCACCTTTACCAATAACTGCAGGCACGCCAATAGTAACATCGGAATAACCATATTCTCCATCAAGATACGTTGCAACTGGTATTACCTGTTTTGTATCTCTAACTACGGCTTCAATTATAGATGAAATTGCATTTCCAGGCGCATGCACAGTAGCACCTTTTAATTCTATGACTTTAGCTGCTACTTGTCTTGTGTCTTGTACAATCTCATCAAGTTTTTGTTTTGGTAAAAGTGATGTAAGTGGAATTCCAGATACGGTTGAATATCTTGCCAGAGGCAACATGTTCTCCCCGTGTTCACCTATTACCAGCGCACGGATAGAATCACGAGAAAAACCAGTTGCCTGATGAATGAATTGCAAAAATCTTGATAGATCAAGCATGCCACCCATTCCAAACACTCTGTTCTTTTGAAAGCCAGATACTTTGTATGTGAGATATGCCATTGGATCAAGTGGATTTGTAACTGGAATAATCAGAGAATCCTTTGCATATTTTTTTATGTTCTCTACAACACCTTTGACAATAGACGCGTTTATTTTTAAAAGATCCATTCTTGTCATCCCTGGTTTTCTTCCGGAACCTGCTACAACAACAACAATGTCAGAACCTTTCATTTCAGAATAATCGTTTGAACCACGGATATTCACATCAATTCCCTTTTCTGAAAGCATATGGTTGAGGTCCATTGCTTCCCCTTGTGGAAGACCTTGGACTACATCTAAAAGAAGAATTTCATCTGAAAGTTTTCTTAGAGCAGTAAAGAGCGCAGCGGCACCGCCAACTTTACCCGAGCCTACAATAGTAATCATAAACAGGCGTGAATTTAATCGTTAATTAAACTTCACTATTGATAAGGCCTAAAAGGAAATTGTATAAAATGAATCCTTAGAATTTATTAGAAATTACTTGAAATCACTCGTGAATTAAAATTACAATTTATATGCATTCTTATGAGTTTACAATTCTATGGTGCTAATAATAGATCCACAGGTTGCTGGAATTTCAGGAGATATGCTACTTTCGGCTTTAATCAACATAGGTGCAAATAAATCAAAAGTAATTAATGGAATCCACACCTCCGAGAATTATCTTCCAGGATCTAAAATCCAAAAAGCTGACTTTGAAAAAATCATCAAGCATGGTACAGAAGCAACTCAACTTATACTTGATATAAAAGAAAATACTCATGAGTGCAGAGGCACAGATATTCAAGAATGTATACTACTAACCTCAGACAAAATTGATCTTTCAGAACAAGCCAAAGTTTTTGCGAAAGAAAGCATTCGATCTCTGATAAAGGCAGAATCGAAAATTCATGGAGAACCTATAGAATCAGTTCACTTCCATGAGGCGTCAAGTATAGATACTGTAGTTGATATTATTGGATCTGCAATCGCTTTAGACGATTTGAATTTTTTCTCAGAAGAAATAATTTCTATGCCTGTAGCTGTAGGTGCTGGCACCCTTACATTTTCACATGGAGTTGTATCAAATCCTGCTAGTGCAATTTTAGAAATTTTTCGAAATTCTGATATCGTAATATCTGGAGGACAAGTTAAAGAAGAACTCACTACGCCTACTGGAGCAAGTCTTCTTGTTAATCTAGCAGATAGTTGTTCGGAGTTTTATCCTTCAATCAGAGTAAAATCTATCGGATATGGTGCGGGCAAGAAAAACTTTGATGGATTCCCAAATGTACTTAAAATTGTACAGGCTGAGAAAACAGATCAATTTCAACAAGACACAGTTCAAATACTTGAGACAAATCTAGATGATGTTTCTGGTGAAGTTTTAGGTCATATGATTGACAAGATAATTGCAAAAGGAGCAAAAGACATTACAGTAGCTCCTGCTATAACAAAAAAAGGCCGACCCACAAATCTAGTTTCTATAATATGTGATACTAGTTCAGTGAATACTGTTCTTGATACGCTAATCTCTGAAACAGGAACGTTAGGAATTCGAATCAGATCCTCTGCCAGATTTGTTGTTCCTAGGGTAACTATTTCTGTTCCTGTAATAGTTCATGGAAAAAGCTTTGAAGTAAGATGTAAAATAGTAAAGAATCAAGATATTGTAAAACACTTCAAAGTGGAAGCATTGGATATACAGTTAGTCGCAGATTCACTCTCAATATCATTTAAAGACGCAAATGAGTTTATTCGGACTGAGATTAAGCAGAAGTTGAATTTGAAATGACAAAGCTTGATGAATTAATTAATTGGTTTAACGGACAAACCAAAGTACTTGTTGCGTTATCAGGAGGAGTAGATAGTGCACTTGTTGCTTATGCAGCACATAAATCACTTGGAAATTTGGCAATTGCAGTAACAGCTGATTATAAAACACTTGCACATGAGGAATTAGAATCTGCAGAAAAAATTTGCTCTGAAATCGGAATCAAACATATTGTGATTCAATACAATGAACTTGAAAATCCTGAATTTGTGAAAAATGATAACAATAGATGTTTTCATTGTCGTACAGAACTCTCAGAACATCTTAAAGAAATCTCTAAAAAAGAGAATGCAAGCATCATAGTGGACGGTACTAATCTTGATGATCTTGGAGAATACAGACCTGGAATAAAGGCTCTAAAAGAAAATGGTGTGAAAAGTCCACTTGTGGAGATTGGATTTACAAAAGAGGAGATTAGAGAATATGCACAGAAAGTTGGTTTATCAGTATACGATAGACCATCAAACTCATGTCTTGCCTCACGAATTCCATGGGGACAAGAAGTAACAGTAGAGAGACTTGCAAGAATAGAGATGGCCGAGATTATGGTCAAACAATTTTTTGGAGTGCGACAGGTCCGTGTGCGTGATTTTAATGGTGTTGCAAAAATTGAAGTAGAACAAAAAGAAATAAATCTACTTTCTGAACAAACCAAGTTATTACAACTAATTGAGAAGTTAAAACAGATTGGATTCATATCTGTTATTGTAGACTCAGAAGGGTATAAACCTGGAAAGCTTAACGTGATCGTGGATTGATATATCTCGATAACGCTGCCTCAACTCCAGTACACGAAAAAGTAATTGAGGAGATGATTCCATATTTCAAAGAACATTATGGAAATCCCTCGTCCATTCACAAGCATGGTCGCCTTGCCAGTATCGCAGTTCAAAATGCAAGAAAAAGAATTGCATCATTGATAAATGCAGAAAGTAATGAGATCCTTATAACCTCTGGAGGTACAGAATCAAACAACACTGCACTTTATGGAATTGCGCATCGTAACAAGGGCAAACACATCATCACATCATCAATAGAACATGATGCAATACTAGAGCCATGCAAGCGTCTTGAAGAAGAGGGTTTTCAGATAACTTATCTGCCTGTGGACAAGTATGGTCTTGTAAATCCTCAAGATGTTGAAAAAGAAATATCGCCTGATACTTGCCTTGTCAGCATAATGTTTGCCAATAATGAAGTTGGTACCATTCAACCAATTGCAGAGATTGGAAAAATAACGCAGGAGAAAAAAATCATATTTCATACAGATGCAATACAAGCAGTAGGAAAGACTCCAATTAATGTAAAGGAACTGGACATAGACTTGCTATCTATATCGTCTCATAAAATAAACGGACCAAAGGGTGTAGGCGTACTATACGTCAGAAAAGATGTTAAAATAGATCCTCTCATTTTGGGTGGCGGTCAAGAAAACGGCCTCAGATCAGGAACCGAAAATGTAGCCAGTATTGTAGGCTTTGGTATGGCATGCCAGCTAGCAAAGGACAACATGAAGCAAAATCAAGAGAATTTTAGGAAATTAGGGGTGAGGCTTGTCAGCGAAGTTCTAAAAGAAATCCCATACACCAAACTTAATGGTCATCCTGAAAAAAGAATATCAAATAACGTTCACTTTACATTCCTTGGTGTAAACGGTGAAGATCTAATAATCAAGCTTGATGAAAATAAAATCGCTGCATCGACTGGTTCTGCGTGTTCTGTGAAAGTACAAAAGGCATCTCATGTACTTAGGGCTATGGGATTTTCTCATGAGCAAATAACAGGATCTCTGCGTTTAACAATTGGGATAACAAACACGGAAGAGGATATTACTGAAACCATTCAGGTCTTAAAAAAAGTGGTAAAAGAATTACGTACAGTTTCCCCATACAAAGAAAAATACAATTTTTAGATCTTTTAGAAAAAATATTGTAATTCAAATTTATTATAAATTCTTTATTTGGAAATAACTTCTATGTCATACTCTGTTTTTTGCGTAAGGGGTAATGCAACTCCATTTTTGTCCCATACAAAAATTTCTACAGTATATTTACCAGTTGATTGAGGAGTCCAAGAAATTTCTGCTGTTTTCTTACTTAGAGGATCAATATATCCATCTACCAAATTGATATACAGAACTTTGTCGCTATCATCTTTTACTTGTACAATATATGAATAACCTCGTGTTAGGAGATTATCGTTATTTGAAATCTCGGTCACAAAATTAAGATTTTTTCCAATAATGGGTTTTTCCAATAATGGTCTGTTGAGATTATCTTTCATCTGTGGGTTTATGCTAATTTTATTCATAGTCGTTGCAGATGACTGTTGTGACTGATAAGATTGTGGAGTTGGATTAGACTGCGTAGGAGTTGGGAAAGTCAGACCTACAATAACTGATCGTCCTAATGCATCCCTAAAATCATGATACCACACTTGAACACTTCCACCTGTTGGTGAGATAAGTGCAGTTCCATCTTCATTACATATTTGTGATGGCAATTTGAATATTCCTTGGAAAATTCCTGTTCCTGGACCATTTTCAGTAAGAGTAAATCCTGTTGCGGCCAGTCCTCCATATGGAACTCCTCCTACTGTACAGTGATGAAATCTGAATCCTTTAATCCAAACTTCTAAGAGTATGTTGCCGCTTGAATCTCCTACAGTATCATCAGCAGGAGAATTGGGATCGTTTACTGCAGTATCGGTCTGAATTGTATTTGAATCTGTATTAAGATCTGGATCGTTTAGAGTTATAGTAACAGGCTGCCCAAGTCTATAACTTTGCGAGTCAAGAGTAACAATTCCTGTATGTGTTTGGATATCAGATTTTGAAGTCGAAGCTGTACTTCCACCACTAGTTGAAACGCCAATGATTGTAAGATTGATTCCCTTATTATCTGTCAGTTGATCGTTTACAAGAAATTTTATTTTCTGACTAAAGGTACGGAGGCTTTTAATCAAATTCGGATCGTATTGATTTAATTGATTTGTAACTGCATATTCCATAGTTCCTGTAAAGATATTTGAATTGTTAGATGTTTCTTGTAATTCAGCTCTGTATATTGCATTGTTTATTTTTTGATTATTTTGATTTCCGAAAGAAAACAAATCAAAGACAATTGGTTGAGTATCAGTTTCACTTGAGATCGTACCTCCATTTGATGGACTACCTGATGTATCAAAATTAATTTCTAGAAACACTGGAGATGATGTAGGTATTGCATTTATTGCAGCTACAGTAGCATCATTTATTTGGACAAGGTCGTTTCCAGACGATATGGAATTTGGAGACAGGATCTGAATTGGATTATTTCCTAAAGCGCCAAAGTACAGAGTCATGCTCGTATCTGAGAATGAGTTAATACCAAGTTGGAGTTGAAATGATCTTAGATCATAGTTTATCCAATTAGTTCCACCCGAGTTGGGTTGGCTTATGTCGATAAACAAGTTTTTCAGAGTTTGTTCTGTGATCCCAAGATTTAATGTAATTTTCTTAAAAGGACCATTTGGGGAAGTGGTAGTGTCAATTATCAATCTAGCAGAATTTGAATCTGGTACATTAGATGGGATTGATATAGCTCCAGCAAAACCAATAGAATTTGGATAAAATTGTACATTTGAAGCACTATTCAAAGTGACTGGATTTCCAAGTTTCAGCGTTGGTAATGTTGCAGAACTTCTAAAATCATCCAGATGTTCAATTATTGCTGAGTTAAAGTTCTGATTACTGTCTACAAGTGTTATGGTTGCTAGTTGACCAGCAACAAATTGTCCATTGGATGTACTATAAGACAGCGATTCTTTTTGACCAGAAGTAGATGGTACACTTGGAGGTGTACCAAGAGACAGGGTTGTATCAGCAGTAGCAGATAATATCGAAGTAGATTGGGAATTGTAGGATATAGTAGCCGATTGGAATCTTGGTGCATTATTTAAAATCCCAATCGTAGATTTACTGGTATACGAGCTTTGAAAAATTCCAGAGTTTGTAGTAGTTTCTACAAAGGTAACTAATTTATTATAAATAGTTGCTCCGTTCGTGATCGATGATGCTGTCTGAAGTTGATTTGTTCTAAGTTCAGCCACAGAACCAAGATTCATTTCAACATGACCATTATCTTTGAAACCAATGTTGTTGAGATTTGGAGACAAGTTTACCAGTGCTGCCCCTCCAGGAGCAGAACCAAATTCTGGAAATGCTTGATAGAATGTTGCTGCAGGTGAATTTACGTTGAATGTCCAGCTATCTACTGAAGTAGGATCTTCGTTGAGTTGCATATCATTTATTGTTGCAAAGACATCAGAACTTTGAGGGTAGCCACTCCTATCAAGTTTCAAGGAAATGTCTGTCATGTCATCATAAGTTAGGTTTACACTTTCAGAGCCTCCTGCCTTATCATATTGTATAATCACATCATTACTAAAAGTAAAAAGTTGGATAATGGGCCATGCGTTAGGATTAATTCCTATTTGACCAGGTTTTACGTTTGGGTTTATGTTAATACTATGTGAGTTTCTAATCACACTCATTTGGTTAGTGATAGGAGTGTTTAGACTACCTGTGCATGCATTAAATGATCCAGTACCTTGAGTTCCACCAGCTATTCCATTGGAATCAGGGATAGCGACACCGTCAGTTTGTGAAAAACTAACACCTAGTACTGCTGGATCAGTATCCCTATCACAAAAAACTCCAAAGTCTAAGTTTTGACCTGCCATTCCTGCTTGTGAAATTTGATCTGCTTGTTTTGCTCTGTCTACGTTAGCAAAAAACGCATGCCAATTTCCATCGGAACCTTGCACCATCCTTAGTTGCTTACCGTTTAACGTAACATTTGGTTCACCTTGTTGTTGGTCAATTGGATTAATGTTACTATCCATAACAATTACTTCAATGACCATTGCTCCTGAAAAATGGTTCTCAAAAAGGCTATTTTCTGCAGATACAAAGAGATTAGGGTGATCAGAGTATGCACGCACATTAATGGTAGATAGTGGTGTTGCCAAAAGAATTACAATAAAAAACAAAGTCAGAAGTGTACGCAAGTTTATTCTACAGTTACTTGATAGACAGAACTTGCAAATATTGTTGTCGAATAAATCATACTTTATACAAATAAGAAAAATCGAATTAATTAACTAAAAGTGTCTTTTTCATTTTTCATAGGTTAAAAGCAAATAAGTTTTAACTAGTGTTATCCTCAACTTTTGCTGTGAAAAAATTCAGACCAATTATTATAATTAGCGCAATTTTGATAATTATAGGAATTGGACTTACATTTTACGAATCTCTACTAATAAATGAAAATGTTGCAAACCAACAACAAAATCTATTGGTTGGAGGATCAATGAGTCTAACAAAAGAACTTGATCCATCTAAGAATCAAAATGGAGTTTATTCTGTTCAAATTACCGACTTTAAAGAAAATGATAATGTTAAAGTGACAGTTTTTAATTCTGCAGATGAGATAATTACCTCAAAGTCAATAACAAAAAACCCATTTCAAGAAAATTTTCCTATCTCTACTAGTGGCATATACAAGATTCAAATTGAGAATCAAGGACAGCAAGAAATTCAAGTTTTAGCAATAATAGGGAATTATCCTCAGAACATATCACTATTAGATATTTTTGGTTTTGTTGTACTTATAATAGGACTAAGTGGTCTTACAATCGGAATAATGTATTTTGTTAAAAATCGTGGTAAAACTGATGTTAGTTAAGATATTGATCAAGCTCAGTTAATCCGTCTACAACACCTGAGAAATTTTCGTCCATCTCCATGATTTTATTTAGTTTTTCCTTGTCAACTGTGAAGATGGTTTTATTGTCATTTTGATTTATCATCACAAACCCATGTTGTATTACATACGCTAACCTTTTTTTTATCTCGGTATCTGATATTTGCAATTTTTGTGTAAGATAGACAGATTCTTTGCCTCCATCTTCAAGTTCTGATAATATAATAGATATACCTGGATCTACTAAAATTTCAATCATTTTTCGCTTGTCAAAATTTTCATTCATTTTTACCAGGCCTGCTTGGAGCTCAGTATTTTCTTTTTATTTGAAATAAAATCGGTAATCAATATCTTATCAATGTTCTCAGGGTTGATGTAATATGCCCTTCCTTTAAGCTGTCTCTCTAATCCTTCTACATAACTCAAAAGTTCAATTTCTTCACTTACCATAATAGTATCAATTTCAATGCCCTCACGTTTACATTTTTTTGCTTCAAACAAAGTTTTGCCATCAATGACTGGATCAACTTGTCTATATCTGTAACAAAGATAGACCGTTTCACCTCCTACGTCCAATCTGATATCATGTTCATTTTGTAGTTTCAAAAGCGTAGATTCATCAGGCACGTAAAAGTGTGAGTATGGTTTATCAGAAAGTATGTCTTTTTTTTGTGATTCATTGTCAATAAAACAAGCACTTGGTTGACCATCTGTTATCATCACGATTCTTTTATTTTTAGATCCGTCGCGTTTCAAAATTTTCATTGCTAACCTAAGCGCTGCTTGATAATTTGTATAATGCAAAAAGTTGTCATTTGCATCATATGTTTTCAAATATGGAATGTCATAAGG
>Ga0137394_10004425_pt1 | contig 10663 bp, 13 predicted proteins | sample czobulk116metaG_FD_108278 | JGI IMG/M metagenome (GOLD analysis project Ga0137394, IMG submission 108278) | Vadose zone soil microbial communities from Angelo Coast Range Reserve, California, USA - czobulk1.16 metaG | ecosystem: Environmental > Terrestrial > Soil > Vadose zone | place: USA... | reverse complement strand
GGGGTAGCGGAGGAGTCGGGGGTTTGGGTGGTGGATGGGACGGGGGTGGATGAGGTGGTGGTTGCAGATGCGCGGGTCTCATTCCGCGGGGGGACCGTTGAGTTGACAAGTGGACAGAGGCGGAGAGAGGGGAAGAGGGAGATGCGGACGCGGACGTGGAAGTGGAGGTAGAGCCACGACGATCTTGCGGTTCCGAAAGGAGGAGTTGGTTTCGAGACTCGAGGCGCAGACGACTTTGCCGTGCCGGTCGCTCAGAAGCCTCATCGTCTACCACCACCACCGGCGCCAGCACCAGCGGGGGAGACGGGGTGCGTGGGAGTGGTGGTGACGGGTTCTCCGTGCGGGGCGGCACGTGCCTTGCTGGACGATCCGAGGGAGGTAGAGGCGGGAGAGTGGTTTGTAGCAGCCGCAAGGCTTGGATATCTTCAACCGTTGGCTGAAAGGACCGTTTGTGGGGATATGGGGGCGGCGGAAGCTGCGGGAACGAGAGCTTCCGAGGGAGCATCAGGATGATCGGAAGGGGTCTGTTTTCTTCTTCTGGGGTTGAAAAGAGGGGGCGGGAGGGAGTGAGGGAGTGAGGAGAGTTCGTGCGTTGGGTGCGATAGCTAGCCATTTATATGCGCATACCTTTGCTGAGCGGTACCTGGATGAGGAGCATTTCCCGGGAGTCGTTTCCCACTGGCACCAGAGGCGTACGCATCAATATGCGTTCCGAGGGGCACAAGATGAGTGCCCGATTTGCTTTGCCCCCGAGGACCTGTCCTGGGAATTGCGATAACCGTTTCAAGGTTTGGGCATCATGACAGGGCGTCAGTGCATCCTTGACGAAAAAAAAGGAAAGCAACCTTGGAGAGGGATAGCTCGAGGCCGTGACTCCCACGTGATCGAAGGTTGATAGTTGCTATGGTCCCAAGTGCGCAGTTGAGTCGAGACTTCGGCACACGCGGGCAAGAACCAATAAAGCAAAAGTCGATTAATGTCCAATAGTCCAATATACAGTACTGACTGCTAAGACTTGCTTGTGATCATATCAAGACAATTGAATAATTTATTGACGCTCCTTATGTGTCACACTATTATAAGTAGTAATCCCCAAACAATTAAATATTAAAGGGCTGCTCAGCTCTGATTATATCAATAAATATTTAAACTAAAGGTGTCACGCGCTGAGATAACCCGTTCAGTTTATTTATTTTAGGAAATAAGTCTGGTTATGTATCATAAGAGTGGGTCAACAAATTATTCAAGTGTCAACCAAGTCAACTTAGTGGCCAGTATATTGGACATTAATTGACTGCCACCGGAGGGGCCGGGCCGGCAACCGTTATCGGTCGCAACATAATATTGACGCTGGCATCATTAATTTTCGTACTTATCATAATAATACCTCGGAGGATGGAAGGGGAGAGGTAATTTGCACAGCGACTTCCGTAGCACGGTTTCGGAACGCCCGGACTATCAATATATCTGTTCAGGAACTTTCAAGTTATCCCTGGGGCCTCGCGTCAGTCCACCTCAGGCGTGGCACCGGATGAATGAGACCGAGTCGCAGCCATCGCACATAGCCGCCAATCCGCAATCGATCCGTGGACCGTGGTTATAGTGCCGTTTGTCAATCGGTACTAGTGCACCACAACTGGGCACCAGGGGGAGTCAGCGATTCAGGTCGTGTTTACTCCAGTCCTCGTGTAACGTTACCTCTTCGTCGGGAAAATCCGTCTTCCCGCGCATTGGCTCGCGATTGTCACGAGAGCAAAGACAAGGCAATATTGATAACGGACGCGATGCCCGGCATTTGGACGACCCAATAACTACTATACTGAGAGAGAGAGATACGCCGCACGAATACTACGGCGAGTGCCTCAATCCGCTCCAACCACGAGTACTCGGAGTGCCCATCTCACTGGCACGGGCGTGCCTGGTGTGGCTGAACGTGAGTTGGTTCCAGTGCCAACTTTCATTTGTAAATCGATCATTCGCGCTCGAAGATCACCACCTCGAGACTGTAGTGCCGCTGCCTTACCCCGTCATTTCGGAAGTCAGTCACCGGTATGTGATCACGATAGTCTAGGGTGTCAAGGGAACTACTGTAGAAATGATAGCGTACACTATGTCCGAGCTACGTCTTTCTGCCCTTTATCTCCCCACACAGCCTTTTGACACACGAGTGCCACTCTTTGATCATTCTTTGATCATTGCTCGAATAGTCAAAAGAAGCAGAAGCAGCACGGCCCGGCCCTCTCTCCCTAACGAACCTGCCACTTCGCCAGTATTTTCCTAACTGGGGACAGTGATTGATAGAGCCCCTCATCCTGATCTGCACCATGTCAACGCGCAACGCCCATGGCACGAATGAATGATTGTGTTTGTTTCTATTGATCTGCAATGCGCTGGCTGATATTAACCAGCGCTGATACGGACTGAAGGCGCCAACTAGCCACGTGAAAATATATTGTCATCCAAAGGAATGGAGGAGAGTTATGTCACTAATAGGACTGCCACAATGATCCCCGCTCTACCTCCCGGTTGGGGTCATTCCGAACACCGAACACTTGCATTGTCTGTGTTGTGGGTGCTCCCCGTCTAGCTGAGGCTCGGAAACTAGAGTCAGCTATTGGTGCGTTGGTATACGCAAAGGCATACTGTGCGATGCTGGGAAGGAGGGCTGGAAGGAAGACGATCGATGAAAAGAAGACGATGTGTCGCTGCTGCGCACGACGACCAGCACATGGTGACGTGCGCAATCAAAATGATTGTTCACAAGTGCAGAACCACGGAGCGGTGCCAATGTCTGAGAAGAATGTCCATGTAGTCATCGACTTTTCTCCAGGAAATGTCAAGAGTCGCAAGATTCCAGGTGAACCGAGCCTGCTGAGCAGCAGCAGGTTAGCGGCCGCCTCTACGTAGTGACGTGTAAACCGGCTTGTCTGGATCGTTTTTTGCCTTCTGGTTGCGCTTATTTTTTCCTGAAAGTGGGCGCGGGGTGTCTACAGGGATCCGTGGAGTGTCCGAAGTTGAGCTACTGGCTAAGGTTCCTACGGCTGAGGACACTTGACTCCAAGCGTCGGACTGGTCAGGGCTGGTAATTGGTGTTGGAGGCATATATTGGGCCAACCTGACGTCGAGTTGGGTGTGAAGAGTTCCATCTGCATCGACGAGCGCCAGCGACCTAGAGAACGAGGGGTCAATAGGAACAAAAATCGGTAAGATAATGTGCATTGACGAACTCATTAACCCAGTGGAGACCCATGGGCTGATGATCCAGTCGCACCCTGATCGCATTTCCGGGACCTGGTTCGAGTGCGTGTCCATCGCCGCCAACAGCAACGGAAAAAATAGGTTCACTGCTGTCAGACGTATTGTCTTGATGAGAGTGTCCGGAGACGCAAAGTTCGGCATTCACATATGCAGGCATGGATTTTTTCGCCAACTCGAGTGAGAACAACCGCTTGTTCTCAGATGGACCTCCGGGCGTATGTTCCGTGCTCGCGGAGAATGTGGCAGTCCAAATCCGTTCTGCATTCAACAACATTAGAATCTTGGGTCTGACGATGGATAGATGGAGCCTACCAAACGTGACGAACTCTAGTTTGACGATCGCGGAAACGTTCATTCGCAGCCGGAATCGGCGGATCTTCATGTGGGCAATGAATGCACCTGAGCCGTCCTGTGTCTCATCCACTTCGACGATGTCACCTCCACCTGAGGGACCCAGGAGCATACGGTCCTTCATGGAAAGCGGAGAAAGCTCCGGAAAGTTCCAGAACAAGTGTTGGAGGAGGGCATTATTGGATATCAACATGCATGCAAGGCGAACGGAAGAGATCGTAGTCTCCTTCAGTGAGCCACACGCGTTCAAGAGCGCTGTAATGACAGCGTCAGAGGTCTTGGTATCGACTTCTGATGTTGTCGCGGGCCTGTTGAGTATAGCCCAATATACTGGGGTCTGCCCCTCGATGAGTGGTTCCTGTAGGACAGAGGGGAGGTGCAGGCCGACACCCTTGCAAGCTTGAAAACAAGTCGAGAAGACGGATATGCGGCTTTCTTCGGAGGGATGTCCACTCAAGAGTAAAGACTGGATGCAAGATTTGACGGTTTCCCTTGCCTCTGCAAGGCGATTCACTTCCTCCTCTCTTTCTCGCGCGACAGCTTCCTCTTCTGCGACCCGTAGTCTCACCATTCCAGCCTGATACCGTGCCTCTTCAGCGGCTTTCCATGATCCTTTCGGCGCGATTTGAGTTGTTGCGTTGCGAGTCGCCTTGGACGGCTTCAAGGAGGAAAATGGGCGGAACAACGAACGGGACTTAGTGATTTTTATACTGGAGGGTGGAGAGAGAAACTGTGATGGGGAATTGACATGAGGTTGCGGAGATAGCGGGGTCGTGCGATGTGAAGAGAGAATGTGAGTAGCAGGGGATGATGCGGGGAGAGGGGAAGGCGCGGTAGTAGCTCGAGGTGATGGCTCTGACTGGCCAGGATTCGCGGTAGATTGTTGTTGTTCTATGAGAGTCGCAATTCTAGGCCTTGGAGGAGGAGGAGGTAAGGGGCGAGATGGCACTTCAGGACGATTCTGTGTCGGGGTGGTAGAGCGAGAGGACGAATGGGGAGGGAAGTCTACAGAGGCGTTGGGCGTTGACGGAGAGGTGTAAGGGGGCGGTGGTGCCGATGGTCGTCGGAAAAGGGATCTTTTGGAAGAGTAGACAGACTGCACCGGCCCACTGGAGTCATGCCTATCTTGTATAGATTCTTGATCGTGTTCCAGTGGCATCTCTCTTCGAAAGGTCGACATTAGCGGTCGCTGCGGACGCAGTGGCAGAAATCGCGAGGAGGACGACTTTTTTCTTTGTTGCACCGGGCAAGGGATTTATAGTCCAGTTGGGGAAACTCTCGTCGGATATTAAGGGCTGTAAAGTCTCTCACGTCTAAAACAGGCTGAAAGACGGACACGAGTCGATGGGCGGCTGCTCGTGTTAGCGCTCATGATCATTGGCGGCGAACGAAGGGGGACTCGCTACGAATTTGACTTGAGGTGAGCCAATACGGGTCACGAGCTGACAGCGGTGCGCGAGAGTTAAGGCTGGCGGTGTAAAATCGTGCTGAAAGTTGAAGTGGTGCGGTGCTGGCTCTTCGGTTACTGTAGTTACGGGTGATGAAAACGATGAACGGGCGCAAAGTGTCGCGGACCCGGTATTTTCCTCCGACGCTTATTCCCGCGGTGGGCGGCACACCAATTCAGTACTGTATACTGTACACACAAATCTCACGACCCGCAACCCTCGAAAAAATAAATACCGTACCTGTGACCAAGAAGCAAGGCACGACATGATGTTGCAGGCAATAACAGGCACATCCTCGTTCCTGTTTTTTTTTGACGTGACGTCGACCAGCTCTCGGAGTCTCAGTGCTGCTTGCCGGCACGGAAAGATCAATCTCTTTCGGGATACATACAATATATTCACAATTCTTATCGGCGCAGCGCATGGCGAATACCATACAGCTCCTATCAAGCAAGTACTGTAATACATACACGTTCATCATAATTACAATCGCTATGTCGGGACCGAGTCCAGGACCTATTTCCTAAGGAAAACTCCGACTTGTGCCTCATCCGAGTCGTGGTCGCTTCGCCTTAATTGTGGCTGAGCATATCCTAATCTTCCCTGTCCATATAACACAGCCGCTGCCACCCTCAGAAATTCATTCCTATGGACATTTATGCAAGGAGAACTGGGCGTTCTTACCTCATATCCTCGTAACGACAAGCTGCACGGAAGTCAACTTACGTCCTTCCGACCCCCTGTCCCGCATAGACCATGTTCCAGATACACGCCGCATATTCCCCTATGGTCACTAGCTTTCTCACTGCGGTCTGCCCGTCGCATTTCCATGTGGCGCGGACCACTCATCCGGAAACCCAAGGCCCGTATACCACATACCGCTGCTTTTTCCTCTTTCGTTCGAGCTGTTTGAGCCGACAACCTCTTCGTACTGTACAGTAATGTTTGCGACGCCACATGGGCCCCCACCAATCACCTTGTTGATGAATCCGAAGCGTATGGCTCAATACGTGCTTCTATGACCTTGTCTAGTGACCCCGGTGGTTCTGAACCACCGTGCTATTCGGAACATGACCATTTCGGCAATTATCTCCAGCACCTTGCACCGCCGTTCACCCCACCCATCTGTACCTTTGTCACAAAAGCATATCAATCATTATGCCTTTCCCGATTTTGCGATTTTGCCCATATCTGAACGGGTGACTCCCACTACAACTGGAGGTCCATATGGTGAATTTCTGACTGCGGCTGTCATACCAACACTGCCCCTTCCCATCCGCGTGCTTACAACACGAGTACCCACTCTACCCAATCCAGTTGATTCGCATTTGACTGTCTTGGTCTCACCGACGTCGATGCCATTCCATCGGACATGTTGAAGCTCAACTGGAAAAAATCAAAGAACGACTGGACTAGACGGAAACGTGAAGGTCATGATCTTTTCTAACGAGGCGAAAACCACCCTGCTGCAAGAATTGGCAGCTGAACTGTGCTTTGATACCAGTTCTTTGCGTTTGTCCCTCCCAAAGCTCTTACTAGTGACTGTAATCGTCAGTCTCGTATGCCGCGTGGTCGTTCGTTCATATAAGAACCTCAGAACACGGCTGATTTCCCTCGGTTTTCGGTCTCAATCTTCCGAAGGTTATCATACCTGCACGGGGACACTGTCATAGACATGCGTGGTCTGAGTTTGTGCAAGATACGACGTTTCTGGACTGTGACCCTATTCAATAACATTTGCGCATTCCGTCCTCCAATAATCGGGAATACATTTGGAGTCTTATGGAGGATATACGCAATCGCAACTAGTCAACAGTTGCTCGGCGTCCCTTACCCTCGTCTTAAGAGACAACGCATTGGATGCAATACTCTCTGCCCTGACCTCCTTTGCGATCTTCTCGAGCACGAGGCACCATCTTTCTCTCTTCCGCTGTGCGCTCCCAGTTTGGATTGGACATCGTGCGACCCTTTTCTCGCCCGCGCGCTTCCTCCGCATCTGACCGGATTTTCCCGGCACCGAGACGGCCCATGGCGCAAGCGCAAGCTCTTTTGCAGGTGCCATAGGAATGATATTCGCTCGAACGAGCGGTCGAGCACGTTCCATCTTCCTGATAGATTGAGAATGGTGTATTTCCATGGTCTTTCGCGTATTGGTTCGCTTTGGGCACGATCCATGCTGGTGCGTCCGAGATTCCCTGTAGTACGGTGTGGGTTAGGCCACAGCGAACGAGAGGGCAGAAAGACAGCGTACCAAATAGAGTACTTTTCCTCGAACGACCAGGTTGTGAAGCGTATTCATAATCTCTGATCTCCTCGAGTGAGGTGGTCCAGTCACACAAGTGCGCATACAAGAAGATGTCGACGCTACGATGTGCGCAATTCGAGGAGGTCTGGACCGAGATGTGGAGTGACTTTGCGTGATTTCCGGAGTAGTTCACCGGCAAGGGGTGACAAGGTGCGATAACGACCGAGCTTGGAGGCGGGAGTCGGGGGAGGTTTGAAAAATGACATCGTGAAGCACTTGAAACGTGAGTAAGCTGGTACCTTCCACGTCGTCCACAGCTCATTAGCCCGCTCAACGGTGCGGCGGGCGCTAAGCTCACAAGTTTTCGATTGATTTGCATTGTCCGCGGGGCGTATCCAAGTCGTTGATCGGTTTCCGCTTTTTCGCTTTCAGTTTGCTGCGCTAGGGGATAAGTCTGGTCTTGGGAGCAGACGTGACTCTTGGAACGTGGGTGCTAACAGGACAGGTTATCGACGAAGCCATCTAGGATAGAGAATTAATCGTATTATGGGGACTGGGAGCATCCTCGATTGAAGTTGAGTTGGCACCGGCCATTTTGTGCGTGGATCACCGAAATAAGGGTTATCACGTGATCGCGAGAACCAACATCTGCCTGTGAATATTAATTCTGCTTCATTGGACAACAGAAGCATCCCCGCGGGTCACTCAGCTTTTTCGACACAATTTCTTATATCTCCTGAAACGTTGTTGCGCACGCTCAACGTGTTGCAACCATCCCACGTGTGATTCCTATGGATGAAGAAGTTTTGTTGGTATGCTCCCAGTGTGTGCAAGTGATATCCGAGAATTACCGTGCGTTCGTTGACCGACAAGTGAGACAAGAATCGTGTGGTTCCTGGGCTGTTTCTAGTCCACCTATTTTCCTTCAACTGTTTCTTTCTATCACCTACTGCGACCGTAGTTGTGGCATTCGCGACGATTGAACACCTGCCGACGCTGCAGTGGGCCGTGATACTGTCACGGTCATACGACTGGAAAAGGGCGGCGGTTCGATTCTCCTGTCTGTCAACCACTGTGCCACGCCCTCTCTCACTGGCACGCTTGGCTCAATTCTCGGATCTCACCCTCTTTCTCGCCCGAATAGATACACCGCCACTCAAATTACCCACCGTAACGATGACTCGGACTGACGCGATTGTGAGGACCGGATTGTATCGGGATAGAAGACATCAAAGGTTGGTTTCTGGTTCAATTCCTGGTGGTTCCACAGTGGATGACCTTCCTTCAAGTATTTCCCCCCTCGTCTCTCTCGTGTCGTCTCTGCGCTGTCGAATGTTGACCACATTCGTGCCAAACCTAGGACTAGTCGACACATGACTACTATCTTGACGTTCTGATATATCTTCGGGCAGCATTGCGATGTCAACGCTGTCCTATTCCTTGCTCTGCTGTCTTATAGGTCTTCCTGTTTTGTGTCGGGAGAGAAACTCTTCTTGTCAATTAACTGCCCTAATTTCCCACATGTCAACATCGTCATGCAGGCCGTCATCAGCATCACCTCGCCCACGCCCACCAATCTTTACCCCAATGTGCACGGGCGCATATGAGGAATACCTTCTTCGCCCACGCAGCCCTCTTCGCCCATTCACATCGTGTCACGCTGAATTGTCACACGTACATGCATATGCGCACACAAAACTACGATCTACGAAAGGACCCTGACAGATTCCATGGCGGCCGTCAAAGAGGCGCGGGGCTGAGTGGCGTGCGAAACCAGCACGGGCCTCGCTCGTTCGCGATTGTCTTGCAAGAATGGTCACTGGACCGGCTGCTTGTACATCGGCGATTCTCCTATATCCTAGTTGGTCGTTCATTCTTACAACATCCACAGAAAGCGGTCTAACATTTGTAACATTCATCACATAGTATTCTCAGATCACAGGCTCGGGTTTCGGTCTCAATTTTTCGAGGGCATTATCACCGCCTGTGCGGGGACACTGTCGTAGACATGCACTGCCAGGCTTTGTCCAAAGAGCGACGTTTCTGGACTTTGTCCCTATTCGAGAGTTGAGCGAGAGAGATCGTATCAGGGTGTTTTGGGAGTACGCACGATAACAGTGTAAGGGAAACCAAGATTGATGGGGTTTGCGTTATCAGTTATCAATGCGTTGGATTTGCTCCGGTGAGAGGGACATATCCAATGCCTGGATGTTCTGCTTCAGATGATCGACCTTCCGTCCACCGATGATGGGGAACACGTATGGAGTTTTGTGCAGGAGGTACGCAATTGCAACTAGTCAACACGGCTGCTCAGCACCTGACCCTGACTCGTCTGGAATATATAACGCACCAGCTGTAATACTTTCTGTCCCGACCTCCTTTGCGACCTGCTCGAGAACGATGCACACCTTTCTCTCCTCCTCTGCGCGTTCCCAGTCTGGACCGTAGATCGGGCGGCCCTTTTTTCCCGTTTCCCGGCGCCGAGGACGTTCCATGGCGCAAGCGCAAGCCCCACAGCACGCGCCATAGGAATGATGTCGCGCTCGATCGAGTGATCGAGCACGCTCCATCTTCCCTGATATATTGAGAATGGTGTCTTTCCATGGTCTTTCACGTATTGGTTCGCCTTGGGAACGATCCATGCTAGTGGTGTAAGCGGGATCACGACGAACGGCAGGAGGGAAAAGCTGCGCACCAAATAGAGTACTTTTCCTGGAACGACCAGGTTGTGAAGTGCATTCATGATCTCCTCGACCGAGGCGGTCCAGTCCCATCAGTGTACATACAGGGTGTCGACGTACGACGTGCGCAGTTTCTTCAGGGAGGCTTCCACGGAAATGTGGAGTGACTTTGCGTGATTTCCGGAGTAGTTCACCTTGTGAGTGATTTGATCCTGGTGCCACTTGAAGTTGGTTGTATACTAGTCACGACATCAGCACTTTCTGCGAAGGTTCAATAGGTGAGAAATCAGGACTTGCCTTGGTTGCAATGATGAGTTGGTCTCGGATGCCTCGTTTCTCGGCCCATTCTCCGATGAATTCTTCCGACGTCTCGTCCTGGCTGGGGTCGAATACAAGCTTGTCAGTGGCAAAGTAGAACCGCACTACTCGAAAGGCGTACTGATTATTTGCAGTGTCAATGAAGTTTCCCTTTTCGAGGCGCATCCTTGTCTTGGCTGAAGTAAACAAAATAGGCAAATTTGACGTGCACCGAGATCGAATCGAAGTAGGCATCAGGGAGTTCTGCTCGTTCTTCCGCACACGCCCGCCAGGGTGCAGCTTCTGCACGCTCAGGGTCACCAAATTCGCCATTTCACCGTAGCGGAAGAGTATGTTAAGTCCGGCCGCGCCACCGTCGTCGT
>Ga0137394_10004423_pt1 | contig 10664 bp, 10 predicted proteins | sample czobulk116metaG_FD_108278 | JGI IMG/M metagenome (GOLD analysis project Ga0137394, IMG submission 108278) | Vadose zone soil microbial communities from Angelo Coast Range Reserve, California, USA - czobulk1.16 metaG | ecosystem: Environmental > Terrestrial > Soil > Vadose zone | place: USA... | reverse complement strand
TCAGTGATTAATGCGCTGCGCCAATCTAAAGGTTTTTTCAAGCGCATTAGTCATTAATCACTAATCAATTCTCAGTTCTCATCCGAAGTTCCTTTTTCCTCCATAGACCGCCGCTACACTTCACTTCCCCATCGCCTTCGCTTTCCACAGCGGCCAGGGCCGTTCGTATCCTCCATTCTCGCCCCCGTCCACGGTCTTCTGAGCTTCCTGAGGATCGAGGTAGGTGATGTTGCTGCCAAGCCTGAGCGCTTCGGCCTGAGCGCGTGCATCAATTTCCAGATAAATGCTACGGCCGACAACATGGTGGATCGATGGTCCGATAACGGCAACACCGTGTCCGCGCATCAATACCACATTCTTATTTCCCAGTACTTCGGCCAGAGCGTGTCCTTTCTTCGAATCGCTGACCAGCATATCGGTCATGCCGAATGATTTGCGAATATCGAAGACTGGAACGCCATTCCCGATAAACCCGGCCATGTGATACATCGGGCGTAACGGAACCGTCGTGTCGGCGTAGGGAATCAGCGCAGGCGCGTGATTGTGAACGACGGCTTTGACGTCGGGGCGAGCTCTGTAGATTTCTGCATGAATGAATCGCTCCGAGTACATCGCCCGTCCCTTTGCATCGACAGCATTGCCGTCGAGATCCAATTCGACCAGATCCGCCGCCGTCACAAGTTCGGGAGCCAAAGACCGCGACATGATGAAGCGATCGGGATTCCGGTTGTGCCGGGCGCTGACGTGTCCAAATCCGTCGAGAACGCCTTGCTGGCCAAGGATGCGATAGGCAGCAACGAGATCCTCGACAAGCGCCGGATCCGCGGGACCCGCCGATGAGGGTGGTTGCTGACCGGATAGTCGTGCCGCTACAAATGCAAAAACCGAACTCGCCAGAAAATGGCGTCGTGTTACGTGCTTCATAGTTTTTCTCCAAGCAAGCCCGAAGATATTAACATCAGTTGTGCTTTTCGCTTTGAAACTCTGTCTGGTGCCCCTCCTTGTCGCCGGCGTCACATTGGGCACGCGCCGCTGGGGACCGCGCATCGGCGGCTGGTTGACGGCCTTGCCGGTAATCGCCGGCCCGACGCTGTGCTTCTACGCCATCGAGCAGGGAAACGAATTCGCTCGAAGAGCGGCCGAAGCCACGCTCGTCGCTCTTGTTGCTGTTGCAGCGCATTCGGTGACCTACGCGCACGTTTGCCGGCGATGGTCCTGGTTTCCCAGTCTGTTTCTTTCATGGTTCGCTTTCGGCGTTGTGACGCTGCTCCTCTATACCGTGCAGGTCAATCTTCTGATTAGTCTCTTAATGGCTCTCGGCAGCTTCGTCATCGCAAAACGTATTCTTCCTTCGCAATCTAAAACAGCGGCCGCGCCGGGACATCCTGCCCGGGATCTTCTGCTGCGGATGGCCGCCGCGCTGGGCCTGGTCTTCGCATTGACGGCGATGGCCGATTGGCTGGGCCCGACGCTGAGCGGGTTCCTTACTCCGTTTCCTGTGGCTACTGCAATCATCGCAGCCTTCACGCAGGCCGAACGCGGATCCGATGCGGTCATTGCGTACTTTCACGGCTTCGTTCCCGCTCTAAACAGTTTTGCCGTGTTCTGTTTTGTGTTTGCCTCGGTCTTGAAACCGATCGGTTTGCCGTGGACCGTAGCGGCAGCCTTGTCGGCCCAACTGGTAATTCAATCAGTGAACCTTTGGCGTATGATGTCGCGGCATTGAAAGAGCGTTTTTTCCCCTCCTTGCCAAGGAGGGGAAAAAGCGGGACCAGGAGAACAACTTATGCGCTCGATCATCGTCGTCATAGTCGCCGTGGGCATCACCGTATCCATATTGAATGCCTCCACAGGACCGATACCGCTCAATTGCAACCGTGCATGTCTGGAAAGTGTCGTCGAGCAATATCTGTCGGCGCTGGTTGCGCGCGATCCCAGGGGGCTGCCCGTTTCCAATGGTGTCAAGTACACCGAAAACGATCAGGTCATGGAACTCGGGGATGGCTTCTGGAAAACCGTGGAGGGGCGCGGCAACTACACGCATATTTTTGCCGATCCGGACTTCGGGCAGGTCGCTTACATGGGCACGATGCGAGAGGCCGGTGGGCCGATACTGATGAGCTTGCGCCTGCGCATCGAGCTTGGCCGCATTACCGAGATCGAAAGTATTTATTTCAAGCCTGGTGGAGGCGGCCCCAACAACATAGCGGACATGGACAAACCCTATAAGCCGGAAGAGATCTGGTTCAAATCGATTCCTCCCGACCGACGAATGTCGCGCCAGGAATTGATCGCGATCGCGGATGCCTACTTCAGCGGGTTGCAAAAAAATGACGGCAAGGGAGTCAATGGAACCGGGACCTATCCTTTTACGAACGATTGCCACCGCATTGAAAACGGGGCGCCTACGACCAACGTTCCGCGGCCTGCCAACCAGCCTCCGGCTGATATCAACGCCTTTTCCATGGATTGCCTCTCTCAATTCAAACTGGGCTACTACTTTGTCGTGCAGAACATCCACGATCGCCGTTACGCCGTGGTGGACCGGGAGCGCGGTATTGTGTGGTCCCACGCCGTGTTTGACCAGGGAACCGTAAACCAGGGCGTCCTCTCTGATGGACGCCCCTATCAGTTCCGGGGTTTCAACCGCCCTTCAAGCATCCTCGTAACGGAGGCTTTCCTGATCGAAAATGGAAAGATTCGTCGCGTGGAAATGGTCGGGCCTTCCGTTCCGTATCATCTGAATTCCCCCTGGCCGGGCGGTCTCAGCGGCAATTAGGCAGGCAGGATGGGTTTTAGCAACAAAGAGCCACAAGATTCACAAGACAGGTTTCTTTTTGAGTCTTTTGTGCCTTTTTGTGGCCAATTTCCCTTTATGGCAACCGTTTTGCAGGGCAGCAGGCCAGGGGGAATACGAAATGGCCAGATACGGCAAGAAGGCACAACAAAAAGTAAAGCAGGCGATGCATGAGCGGAAGCGAGGAACTCTGAAGAGCGGCAGGACCGGTAAGAAAGCCACGAGCCGCAAACAAGCTATCGCTATCGGATTGTCGCAGGCCCGGAAGGCTGGCGCGAAGGTTCCTCGGAAGAAAGGCGCCTCGAAGAAGAAGTAGGGAGAACGCGGGCTTTAGCCCGCGTTCCGTCCCCTAGTTAGTCGCGAAGCAATACAGCAGGCCAGCTCCGCCTGTAGATACCAGGTTCGGTTGGCTGCAACCGCGGCTTGGGTGTGTGGAATTCCAGGAGCTGTTGTTGCCGCCCTGCTTATCGGAGTGGCCCAGTTGGACCTGACCGCGCCCGTCGGCGTTGCTCGAATAGTTGCTGCAGGTGTGATCCATGGAGTCCGTATACGCGCGGCCATCGGGTTGCGATCCGGTCAGAATATCGTGCGTATTCGGCATATCCCCGACCCCATTGACAATCCCCATTTTCTCGGTCAACGAGAATTGTTTTCCCAGCGCATTTCCTATGCGCGCTTGTTCGATCGTGTCACCATGCAGTTCCCCAACGTTCATCGCGACGCGCTGGCCTCTCGAGTTGAACCAGGGACCATTGCCGATACGGTCACGCGCGTTAACTGCGCCGGGGCCCTGGGTGCTGAGATAGGCGTGCCAGGTAGACGAGCCTCGGCCTGCTGCAGCCGCCGTGGATTGGCAATATGCATCCGCGCCGGCCAACCCACCGTAATTGGCGCCGTCGCCCTTGCCGACGCTGGTGACAAAGAAGCTCATCGGCTGCGGAGCACCCTTTTGGGCTTGTGGCGCTCCCGCGATCAGGGCGAGGGTACCCAACACCACCACCATTGTTGCAGCAACAATACCTAGAGTCTTTTTCATCTTTCACTAATCCTTTCTGGGACTGCTTCAGTCCTCGGGTGGACGCCACGCTTTAATGTGGCCACTGTACAGGTCATGGTTCCCCTCTTCGCAGGAGTACTCCATGATTCTTACGTCCGGCTTGAGGGTCCAGGTTTCAGTAATGGTCCAGGGTCGCGTATAGGTTTTGGGATCGTCGACGGTATACGTATGTTCGGCATGGCCGTAATCGATGCGCCTGAACGTGTTGATGAGGTGCGCTTGACTGCTGAGCGGGTGGCCGATCGTATCCACGCGCGCATAGCCGTTGAGATTACGCGTATCAATGACCAGCTTGTCCCCTTCCCAGTGCCCGACCGAGTCGCCAAACCAGGAAGGCGGCAGATCCTTGTCGATTGCGCGGCCATCGGTGGGGACAATATGGAACCACGAGTTCTGTTCCGCCAGGAAAACGAAATAGTCATTGTCCTGGATGATCTGAATGGGGTGAGGACCATAGATTGTCCGCGAAATCCCGAAAGGCAAACACGTGCCCGCGTAGTCGCCCTTCGCCGCATCGTATGATTCCCATTGTTTCTTTCCCCATTCGGTGTAAGGAAGCTCCTTTACATATCCCGCTAAATGGGAATCGGTGACATCGGCGCGCCGAATCTGGCCCCAGACACCGGACATGCTCGGCTTTCCATCGGGAAGACGTGGCGCCGGAGCTGAAAGATCCACTTTGTTCGTGCGGCCTCGTTGCCCGCCTTGCAAGCCTCGCGCAGCGGCAACCAAAGTCACCAGACACAACATACCGATGGCGACGGCCGCAGCGATCATGAAACTCGATCGACTTTTCACTTCAATTCTCCTTCTACTCGATCAATTGCGATCCCGGATTCACCGTTATGTTAGATTCTGTTCCGATTTTGATCAAGGGAGATCGACATGGGAAAAGGCCACAAAAACGTACAGAAAGCACAAAAGGCTTTTCAACTCTTTTGTGCTTCTTGTGCCTCTTTGTGGCCTTTTTTATTACCCGTGATTGCCTACGCGCCCACCCTCAATAATGGTTTCATTGCAGACGATTACGTCATTCTCCAACGAATCGATCTGATGAAAGTCCAGCCGCTTTATTTGTTTGGCGTCCCACCCGAGAATTTTCGCTTCGTCAGCTATGCGGTATTTGGATTTCTTAAGAGTCTGGTGGGTTACGACGCGCACTTCTTTTATGCTGTGAATATCGCGATTCACGTTGCCAACGTCGCCTTGTTCTGGCGCTTTCTGGCACTGGTGCTGAATGACGAGTTTGTAAGCCGCACGGCTACGGTGTTTTTTGCCGTATTCCAGGCTCCGCAGGAAGCACTCATGTGGCTGGCGGCGATGAATGAAACAACTTTGGCTTTTTTCGCGTTGATTACCCTCTTGATGTGGTGGCAGAAACGATATGTCACCGCAGCCGCCGCTTATGCGATTGCGTTATTCTCAAAAGAGTCGGGGTTCGTCATTTTGCTGTTGATTGCGCTGCTCGAGTTGAAGCAACCACAGTGGAAGCCACGTGCCTATGCATTGCTGCTGATTCCGACGGCGATTTTTGCTGCGATCTTTCTATCGACCATTTCCACGAATTTCATGATCACCAACCATTCCTACACGTTCGGACCCCACGCTATCGGTGTCTTACTCCTTACTTTGCACCGGCTCATCTGGCCCTGGCTCTACATTATTCTCGTCCTGGTCTGGATTACACGGCGGACGGCGTTCATGCAGCAAACGCTTCCGCGATTGCCTCTTTATCTGGCCTGCATCGTTGTACCGCTGCTGCCTTACATGTTCATCGCATATCAGAGAAGCCTGCCGAGCCGCCAACTTTACTTGTGCTCCGCAGTCTTGATGGCCGTATTTGCCCTGTTACTGAAACCGCTTGAAGGAACGACGCTGTTGCGAATATTCATGATCGCCTTCATCGGATTCAATATCGGCTATCTCTGGATTCGAAAGGACGCTCAGTTTGAAGATCGGGCGGCGCCAACCACTCAATTGATTGCCGCTCTTCGCCGCTCCACGCCGCAGCCGGTGCTCGTATTGAATTTTGCGTATCCTTATCCGGATATCGCGCGAGCAGCGGCATTGGCCGTGCCTGGCTGGAAACCGGACCTGATTTTGGTGAACCAACCTCGCGAACGATGCGAGGATTGCTTGCAGTTGAGGTGGAATGCGCGCGAGAAAAGATATGAATGAGGAGATTTCCCTTCGCCTCAGAACGTGTGAACGAAGGGGAATATGCGCCACGGCAATTCATTCACACCTTCTCAGTCCCCGATTAGCCAGGTATGTTCGCACCCTGATGCTGTGTTGTGTGTTGCTTCTCACCTTGGGGGCCCCTAACCTCTATCCCTATTCCGTCCTTACCCACGAAGCCGTGGTTGACTCCGTGTGGACTCAGTCGATCGAGCCACTGCTTCGCCAGAGGTTTTCACAAGTGACCGCTCGGGACCTGAAGAGTGCCCACGCCTATGCATACGGTGGATGCATTATTCAGGACATGGGCTATTACCCCTTGGGGTCGGCCTTCTTCACGGACCTCACGCACTACGTTCGCAGCGGAGACTTTGTTTCCGCCATGTTGCGCGATGCGCGAAACGTCAACGAGTACGCCTTCGCTCTCGGCGCTCTGGCCCACTACGCTGCGGATAACACTGGCCACCCTATGGGCATTAATCGAACGGTTCCGCTTCTGTATCCAAGACTTCGCAGAAAATATGGAGACGACATCCCCTTTGCCTATGATCCGGCAGCCCACCTGAAAACGGAATTCGGATTCGACGTGGTGGAGGTCGCCAAGGGTGGTTACGCTTCCGACGCGTATCGAGACTTCATTGGATTTGAGGTGTCAAGACCGCTGCTCGAAGCGGCATTCCATGACACCTATGGTCTCGATCTGGACGATGTGTCCGGCACGCTCAACCTGGCTATCGGGACATATCGAAAAACAGTGAGCGGCATCATTCCCAAAACGACTCAAATTGCCTGGCAAATCAAAAAAGATGAGATCCAGAAATCTCTTCCCGGCATCACGCGCGACAAGTTTCTATACAACCTTTCGAAGGCAGACTATCAAAAGGCCTGGGGTAGCCAATACAGAGAACCGGGTTTTGGCTCGCGCGTTCTCGCGCTTGTCATCCGCCTTATCCCGAAGGTCGGGCCATTCCGGGCATTGGAGTTCCATACACCCACGCCTGAAACCGAAAAGCTTTTCATGGACAGCTTCAACGCGACTGTCGAGCGGTATCGCGCGCTGATTGCCGCTGAGGGTTCTCGGCGGGCTGAGCCAGCGGATCTGAATCTCGATTTAGGAAAACCAGTAACGGCGGGGATGTACAAAAAGAGCGATGATGTGTACGCCAAGCTTGTCCACGAGTTCGCAAAACGGCGGTTTGCCGAAATGCCTCTCGCGCTTCGAGAGAACATTCTGGCTTTCTATAAGGACGGCAGCGCGCCCATTTCTACGAAAAGGCATCGTAAGGAGTGGGCGAAGCTGCAAACTGAACTTCAACAACTGAGACAGACAAATTAGATTATGGGTGAAGAATTTCAAGAGCTTAAGGACAGGCTTGTAAAGCTCTCCGACGAACAATTGATCGAGATGGTATCAGCCCCTCCCGGAGAATATCGCCAGGACGCCCTGGATATCGCGAAGGCTGAGCTCAAATGGCGCCGTGTCGAGATTCCTGAACCGGAGGCGCCGGAGAGGATAACCGGTCCCGAGCCACATGACCCATCGCTGAGTCGCGCGTACGTACCAGTTGGGGATGCCGCCATTGGCCTGGTGCCTGCGAGTCAAGGTCTTCCCGAAAACGTCTGCCTGATCTGCGGTGGCCGGTTGCGGCCTGGAACCCTTGTCGCGGAAAAGGAACTCACCGTCGTGTTCTCCGATAATCGCGAAGAGCGCTTCGTCCGGGTGAATGCCTGCACCCGATGTGGACAGTTGTCCCTGGTCGTGGATTTCGACACGGATGTACAGCAATAGCGCGGCGGAGCCATGTCAGTGAATCGGTCCGTGAACCTCGTAGGCCTGGATTTTGGGACGACGACATCGAGCGCCGTAGTTGCCACGGCTCAGCTTGCGTACGACGCGGTGTCCGGCCGTTCAGAATTGACTCAACTGAGTGAGACCTACCGCTCGGAAATGGTTTTCACTCCGATGCGCGGCGATGGACTTGACCTGGAACAGCTCGAGTCGTATCTCCAGGCGTGGCTGGCCACTACTCGACGCGAAGACATTTTCGGAGGGGGTGCGCTTCTGACCGGCCTCACGGCTCAGAAGGCGAATGCCGCAGCCCTGATTCATCTCATAGAACGACGTCTGGGCGCGGCGCTGATCGCAACCGCGGAGGACCCGTGCCTCGAGTCCTGGCTGGCCTTCATGGGGAGCTGTGCCGGCCTCTCACGTGACTATCCGGGCATGCCCATGATCAACCTTGACATCGGGGGCGGCACTACAAACCTTGCACTTGGCAGGAATGGCGAAGTTCTGCGAACGGGTTGTCTGTTCGTCGGAGCGCGGCATGTGCAGGTCGAGCCAGGCACGTATCGAATTGTGAAGCTGTCGCGCTATGCAACACAACTGTTCGACGATCTTGGCATCCGTAAAGGTCCTGGTGATTCCCTGGTTCCTGAAGAGGTCGAACGAATTCTCGACTTCTATTTGATGTTGCTCGAGGCGGCAGTAGCGGGCGATCCGGAACCGTTCCAAAAACCGATTGCCCGCCTGCACGAGCAATCCGCTTTTCGCCCATCGCCACTGGCCGACGAAGCCGTCTTGACGCTATCGGGCGGCGTCGGGGAGTTGGTATATTCACATCTGCAGGGATCACCCTGGCCGGCGACGACCACCTTTGGTGATCTCGGAATCGATCTCGCCCGGAGACTTGCTGGTGTATCCGGATGGAACGATCATTTCAGGAGGTACATACCTGCGGGCAGCGGCCGGGCGACCGTTTACGGGCTGCTTCAGTATTCCACGCAGGTGTCCGGCAACACGCTATTCTTGCCGAACCCGAGTGTGCTGCCGCTCCGGAACGTGCCGATAGTCGGATCAATTTCATTGACCTCCACCGACGAAGACGTCTGGGGCTTGCTGGACCTCACTAGGCGAAGTCCCAAAGGCGGATGTTTGCGAGTGAAACTCGCGGCGGACGGCGAATCCAGCATCCCAGAACTGGGCAAGCGGCTCGCCGGTATGCTTGAAAAAAACTTCTTGCCGGCCAGGCATCCGCTAATACTTGTGATGGAAGCGAACCTCGGCAAAGTATTGGGTAATTACGTTACCAGTTGGGGCCGCATACCGTGCAACGTCGTGGTCATCGATGAAATCAAGCTTCGCAACGCCCAGTTCATTCAGATTGGCAGTCTGCGAAACCATGTCGTTCCCGTCTCGTTTCATGGCATGAATCAATTAAGGGACACGTCATGAAGGAATTGGCCGACCTGGCCTCGATCGAGGTGCCCGCCCCGCGGCCTGATGAGGAATACGCCGCCAGTGCTCTCGGCCGTCGCGTCTCATTCCGAGGACTGAAGCAACTGCTTGGGGCCGCGGACTACAGCAAGGCGGGCGACCGCCACGCGGGCTTGGATGCACCGGCGGAGAGCGTGCGGGAAATGGCGCGGTCAATACTCTCCGACCTCAGCCTTCAGCACATCTACGATCACCCGCTGACCGACGATGGCGGACACGTTGATTCCGTTATGCGGGTCAACTATCAAGTCGATTACGAGGTCTTCTCATCGATTGCCTCGATGACGGTTGGTGAGTTGAAAAACCAACTGCTTCGTCTGCCTGGCACCGATGTGATGCGGATTGGGCGCGGCCTTACCGGCGTAATGGCGTCGGCAGTGGCCAAGCTGTGCGATGTCCATGAACTGATCTTCATCGCCCGCAAGGTATCCTGTCCAACCAGGGCACGTACACTGCTCGGAACACCTGGCACGCTGTCATCACGATTGCAGCCGAATCATCCGACCGACGATCTGCGTGGCATCACGTTGCTGGTCTATTGGGGTCTGTCCCTCGGTTCCGGTGACGCGCTGATCGGCGTCAATCCGGCGGTGGGTACAGTCGATAACGTTTCGACCGTGTTGCAGCATCTTGACAAGCTCCGCCGCAGGACTGGCGTTCCATCGCAAATTTGCGTCCTGGCCCACATCAAGACACAGCTGGCATGCCTCGAGCAGGGATCGCCCGTCGAAATCCTGTTTCAGAGTCTCGCCGGCACGGAAAAGACCAACCTGTTGGAATTCGACGTGACGGTGGACCTGCTCGATCACGGCTACCGCACGCTGGCCGAAAGAGGAGCACTGGCCGGTCAGGCAGAACAGTTCATGTACTTCGAGACCGGTCAGGGAAGCGAATTCACTTACGGTAAACACAACGGGATCGACATGACCACTACCGAGGCTCTTTGTTACGGGTTAGCACGGCGTTATGAGCCTTTCATGATCAATAATGTTACGGGATTCATCGGGCCCGAGACGCACCTCGACGACTTTGAGATGATCGTCTCGAACCTGCAGGATCATTTCATGGCCAAGCTGCTCGGCCTGCCGATGGGCATGGCGCCGTGCTACACCCTGCACTCGAACATTCACCTGGAAGGCCAACAAATCGCCACTCAACTGCTCACTGCAGCCGGGGCGAACTATTACATGGACGTGAGTCTCAACACCGACCGCATGCTCGCCTATTTCGATACCAGCGGTCACGACGATCAGACGTTGCGCGAAATTTACGGGCTCAAGCCGGCTCCGGAATACCTGGAGTGGGCCATCAAGCAAGGAATCTTCGCGCACGATACTTTTGGTTCGATCATTCGC
>Ga0137394_10004421_pt1 | contig 10666 bp, 7 predicted proteins | sample czobulk116metaG_FD_108278 | JGI IMG/M metagenome (GOLD analysis project Ga0137394, IMG submission 108278) | Vadose zone soil microbial communities from Angelo Coast Range Reserve, California, USA - czobulk1.16 metaG | ecosystem: Environmental > Terrestrial > Soil > Vadose zone | place: USA... | reverse complement strand
CTGAACCGCAGCAGCGCGCCGGGCACGGTGGCTCCGATACCAGCCGACGGCTGGCCGACGGACACATACACCCAAGGGAGGCGCAGAAAAATCCATAATGGCGAAGCCGTGGAGATTTTTTATCAGCCGGCCGCGACGACGGACGGAGATAGCGTTGTGCACTTCCGCCGTTCCGATGTGATCGTCACCGGTGATATCTTCGACTCGACCGGTTACCCGTTTATTGATGTGAAGGCGGGCGGCAGCGTCCGAGGCGAGATCGCCGCGCTGAACAACATTCTCGACAAAACCGTTTCATGGCGTCAGGAAGGTGGAACCTTGGTGATCCCCGGCCATGGACGCTTGTGCAATGAATGGGAGGTCACCGAATACCGCGACATGATGGTCATCATCCGGGATCGAGTTCTGGCAATGATCAATAAGGGCGCCACTCTTGAGCAGGTTATGGCGGCGAGAGTATCCGCCGACTATGACGCCCGTTTTGGCGCAAATGCGGGACGCTGGACAACGGCGATGTTCATTGAAGCCGTGTATACCAGTCTCACTTCTGCGCGGTAGGTGGAAATCGTATGAGCCAAATTTCTCAGAAGCCGAAGACGAAGATAGAACCGAAGTTGGAATCCACCATTGTGATCAGGCAGTAAAGAGATTATTTTTCGCTAATTCTTTACTGGAGAAAAACGATGAGTCGTTCGTTGGTCGTGCTGTTTGCACTTTTCGCGGCAAGTCTGAACGGTCATGCTCAGGGGCGTGGCGAAGGACGCGGTGCAGAGCCTCCGGCGGCCAGAGCAGCAGCTCCGTTTGACATGACAGGTTACTGGGTATCGGTTATCGGTGAAGACTGGCGCTGGCGCATGTTTCCGAACAAAGGAGACTATGCCGGAGTGCCGCTCAATGCGGAAGGACGCAGAGTCGCGGACACCTGGGATCCGGCAAAGGACGAAGCGGCAGGAGAACAATGCAAAGCTTATGGCGCGCCTGGCATCATGCGCATCCCCGGACGCTTTCACGTCACCTGGCAGGATGATCAGACACTGAGGATCGAGACCGATGCCGGAAAACAAATTCGCCTCTTTGGTTTCGGCGCTGCGCCGGCTGCAGGCGCCGACATGCAAGGCGTATCGAAAGCGGAATGGGAGTTCGCGCGGCCAGGCCGTGGTTTTGCGATCGCTGGAGACCGTGGCGGGTCTCAGGCAGGCTCGCTGAAGGTGACGACGACGAACCTTCGACCGGGCTACTTGCGGCGGAATGGCGTTCCTTACAGCGCGAATGCGAAGCTCACCGAATATTACGACGTCGTGAAAGAAGCCAACGGCAATACATACCTCGTCCTCACGTCGACCGTCGAGGATCCAACATATCTCACTCAGCCCATGATCACGGCCGCACACTTCAGGAAACAGGCTGACGCCGCCGGCTGGAATCCCGCGCCGTGCGCGGTTCGCTAGGAGTTTTTTAATGAGGACGATCACGTTCGGTATTGCACTCTTTGCTCTGCTTGTAAGCTCCGTCATCTTCCTGGGACAGGCGCCGGCCACAAGCCCCGGAATCGGAAATCCTCTTGGACCGATGGTCAGCGGTACGGATTTCTCCGGATCGTGGAGATGGTTGAATCACCAGGATGCACCCCTCTTTACGGCGGCAGGAGACATCGCCGATTGGGGTGGAATTCCCCTGAATGATGCGGCGCGCCTTTATGCGTTGTCCTGGCAGGCATCGCGGCAGACTGTGAAGCAACAGCAATGCATGGGCTACGTCCCTCCGTACACCTGGATGTCGCCCGGAAATCATCGGATCTGGGAAGAGCGGGATCCGTTCACCCAGAGACTCGCTGCCATCAGGTACTGGGGTCAGATTGCTCAAGTCGACCGCACGATTTACATGGACGGGCGCCCTCATCCACCCGCCTATGCGCCGCACACGTTCGCGGGTTTCTCGACCGGAAAATTCGAAGGCAACATATTGACCGTAACCACGACCCACATTAAACGCGGCTGGCTCCGCGCCAACGGCGCGCCTCAAAGCGACGCCGCCACAGTCACGGAACACCTCATTCGACATGGCGATACCGTCACGATTCTCGCCGCAGTTGAGGATCCGGTCTACTTGAGCGAGCCGATGACCAAGACTTCGCTGCTGTTTCGCCAGCCGTTGGCTCCCGATGCCTGGTTGTACGCCTGCGATGACAGCGAGCAGATTCCCGGCAGGAAAAATGAGTATGTCCCGAGTCATTTGTTCGGACAGAACCCCTTCGTTCGAGAGTATGCGGACAAAAACAGGGTCCCACTGCTGGGAGCTTTCGGAGGCCGTGAAACCATGTACCCCGAATTTCTTGATGCCGTAAAGACCAACACGGGAGCCGAAGCTGCGGTGAAGGCCAAAATGTTGCCTTCAGGACAACAGCAGGCGAGCCGGGCGCCCGACCCGACGCCGAATGACGGAAACATTCATGTGTTTCACGTTGCGGGCAGTGTCTACATGCTGGCGGGAGATGGGGCCAACATTGCTGTACAGGTCGGACCGCAGGGCGGACTGGTGGTTGATACCGGCGCCGGAAAATTGTCGGACAAGGTTATCGCCGAGATCGGAAAACTCAGTTCGAAGCCGATTCAGTTCATCGTCAACACCAGCTTTCACGCAGACCATGTCGGCGGCAACAAAAAACTTCAGGCCGCCGGCGCCGACCCGAGCTTAACCGGCTCGTTTTTCTCCAACCAGTTCGCAGATGCAGGCCAGGGAGCAACGGTGATCGGGCATCAGAACGTTCAAACCCGTATGGAAAAGCAGAATCCTGCGCTGGATACTCCACCCAGCGATACGTATTCCGAAGATCGGAGAAGGAAGTACCACAACGAGGAATCCGTGGAGATCTTCCCGATGCCGAATGCCATTACCGATGGCGATAGCATCGTCCACTTCCGCCGCTCTGATGTCATGGTTGCGGGCGACATCTTCACGACAACTCAATACCCGTTCATCGACACAAGGAACGGCGGAAGTTTGCAGGGAGAGATTCAAGCGCTGAATTTCATCCTGGACAGAACGCTGTATCAGCATGACGAAGACGGTGGGACCTTGATCATTCCGGGACACGGCCGGGTGACCAACGAATGGGAGGTTGCGGAGTATCGCGACATGTTGGTGATTTTTCGCGATCGTGTCCAATCGATGATCAAGGCTGGAGCGACGTTGGAACAAGTAAAAGCAGCCAGGCCTACGGCAGACTTTGACGTTCGTTTCGGTGCGACAAGCGGCCCGTGGACAACCGACATGTTTGTCGAGGCCCTTTATACCAGCTTGAAGAACCCGGTAAAGTAGTTGGTGAATGATATATGACAACTCAATGGTCTGGAAAAGAGCTAAGCAATCGCGAATTCTTCATCCGCCGGTGGGAACAGGAATTCCCGGGCTTTCTGCGGGTGATTCGGGCGCTGCCATCGGACCAGCTCGGCTACCGGCCTCATCTGAAATCGCGCTGTGCTGGAGAACTGGTGGCCTTGCTGGTGTCGCTCGAACAGGGCTGTATCGATCTCTGTACCAGCCAGCAAGCTTCTTACAACACGGGCATCCGCTGGCATCCTGCTGATCGTTCTGCGGCACTGGAAGAAATGACGGCGGCATATGAACGTCACCACAGCACCCTTGCCGACAAATTGTACAATCTTGATGACCACGCCTGGAATCACCAGGCCTGGCTGATTCGCGGAGAGCAGGAAATCCTTCTGAAAGACACGGTCGGCGGGCTCATGTGGATCGCCCTGTTTGACGCTGTCCATCATCGCGGACAACTCACCACCTACATCCGTCCAATGGGCGGGAAGGTTCCAAGTGTGTACGGCCCTTCGGGCGACGATCCCGGAATCTAGCTGGAGGTGAAGCCTGGGCCCCTTTTCCTACGTTACCCCTTGTAAAACCGGTCGCTTTGCTTGGGCCTCCAACGAGCGGGACATGCGCAGAATTGGCATCTCAAAAAAACGCCACGAAATTGCTGCCATCGCTGCGGTAATCCCGAAACTCAGAGGATAGACAAGGAATGATATGTGGGTACGTTGTTCCAACAGGATCAAGACACCCCAGTGATACAGGTAGAACGTATAGCTGATTAGTCCCAGGTATCGGAGAGGCTTTGTACTCAAAATCGAGTACAGCAGACCTTGTTCGGAGCCCAGAGCAAAGACCAGTGTACCGCCAAATATCGCTACGATCAGTGCAGTGCAAAGCTTTTACAATTCGACCGTAACCCATGGAAATTAAACCCCTGGATCAACATGTGGTGGCGAATTGTAAAATTAGGGAATCTACCGTTCCTGTCCTGTTGGGATTCTTTAGGCGTGCTCACGCTGGATAGGGCCATTCATGTTTTCGGCCGACAGGAACGCGGGCTGAAGCCCGCGTTCAACGAAATGGCGCTCCGACGGGCTCAGAAGTGAAATAGATGCCGAAGCCTTTTGTTTTTCAATGAGCGCCAATTCCCAAAGCCGAACGTTTCAGGTTCATTACCCTCTCTCGCTCTTGTTTTTCAAGAGCTTAGCCTTAACACGATTCCAGCCGTTTACGCTTCGTTTCCAGGTTGCATCCTTTATATATACGTCCTCTGTAGACACCGGTTAATTCGTGCCGGCAGCGCCCAAGCTCGACGAGCAAATTCTGCCGCCGTTCCGCGACTTCACTTGTTGTACTGTTGAAAGTGGTTGCAGTATGAGTAAAAAAGCTATCCAAACGGAACCCGAAGTCAATCCGGAGTCGGCGGTTCCGGTTTACCAGCCGGTTGTTGCCGAACAGAAAGAATCCGTGTGGGAGGCCCTGCGGAACTGGCGGATGCTGGTGAATCTGTTTTTCGGGCTCTCCTCGGGGCTTCCGCTTCTCATGATCGGTTCGACTCTCCAGGCGTGGATGACGGATGAAAAGGTGAATCTCGGAGTGGTTGGGCTTTTTTCTCTGGTGGGCATGCCTTATACGTTCAAATTCGTTTGGGCACCGATCATGGACCGGTTTGTTCCTCCCTTTCTAGGCAGGCGCCGGGGATGGATCTTCGTCACGCAGATGTGTCTTGCTGGTTCTGTGGCAGTCCTCTCGTTTCTTTCCCCTGCGGCAAATCCCTGGGGAGTTGCAATGCTCGCGGTTCTCATTGCATTTTTCAGCGCCAGCCAGGACATCGTCATCGATGCATACAAGCGAGAAGTGTTACAAGATCAAGAGCTGGGACTCGGCTCCGCGCTGTATGCGAATGGATATCGTCTCGGCATGCTGATTACGGGCGGTCTTGCCCTGGTTCTTGCCGACCGCATGCCATGGCATTTTGTATATCTGTCCATGGCCGCCACATTTATCGTTATGTCGGCCATTACCATACTTGCCCCCGAACCTCCGGGAAATGTTATTCCTCCGCGAACACTGAGAGAAGCAGTCATTCATCCCTTTATCGAGTATTTCCGGCGAAATGCGGCGGTCGAAGTTCTGCTTTTTATCGTCCTGTTCAAAATCGGAGACTTGATGGCCGCCAATCTCACCACACGCTTTTATCTGGAGCTGGGCTTTACCAAAACCGAGGTTGGCGCCATTATCAAGACATCGATTCTTGCGGCGACACTGGTCGGTCTTTTTATTGGCGGCGCGCTGATCTTGCGGTTGGGTCTCAGGAAATCGCTTTGGGCCTTCGGGATTTTCCAGGCCATGTCCAATTTGGGATTTGCCATCCTCGCGCATGTTGGAAGGAGCCTCCCTGCCCTCATGTGCGTGATTCTTACGGAGAACATGGCAAGCGCCATGGGCACTTCTGCATTTCTGGCATTTATAGCAAGCATGACCAATAGGAAGTTTACGGCAACGCAATATGCGCTACTGAGCAGTTTAATAGGTGTCTCCAGAGTGATTCTTTCTGCGCCTACCGGCTACCTGGCTGCAAGTTTGGGCTGGGCCAATTATTTTGTCTTCTGTACTCTGGCTGCCATTCCTGGCTTATTGCTGCTCCTGCGCTTCCGCCAATGGCACGAGCAGCCGGAGGATGTCAGATCCGCATGAGAAGGAAGCCGTCCACGTATACTGAATATTGAAGTCCAACAGGTGAGGCCAAGTAAGATGCCTTTGAGTGTTATGCAGCTTATTGCTTATCTCTTTCTTTCGACACTGATTGCTTCCGCGCAAACCCTGCCCGGTATGCCGCCTGTGATCGATGCCCGGAATGTGTACAGTGAAACGACAGCCGGCAAATTCAGTCCGGCGGTTTCGGGAGCTCTTTCACGCGTTTACGTCCCCAACTTGAAATCCGGCGACGTTTACGTCATCGATCCTGCAACTTTTCAGGTCGTCGATCGTTTCGTGGTGGGTGGCAATCCGCAGCATGTGATTCCCTCGTGGGATTTGAAGACTCTTTGGATCGCCGGCAGCGCAGAACGTGGTCTTTCCGGGATCCTGACGCCGATTGATCCCAAGACCGGAAAACCCGGCGCGACGATCAAGGTGGCTGATGCATACAATCTGTATTTCACGCCGAACGGTCAATCCGCAATCGTTGTGGCGGAAGCGTTGAAGCGGCTTGAATTCCGCGATCCGCAAACCATGAAGCTGCAGTACAACATCACGACACCGGACTGTTCCGGAGTCAATCATGCGGATTTCTCACTCGACGGTATGTACGCGTACTTCACCTGCGAATTTTCGGGCGGCGGGCTCGCGAAAATCGATCTGATGCAGCGCAAAGTGGTGTCTTACCTCAAACTCGCGCGCGAGGGCGCTGGACAAACCGCCCCGGCTCACAGCATGCCTCAGGACATCCGCATCTCACCCGATGGAAAGTTTCTCTTCGTCGCCGATATGGAAGCCGACGGTGTGTTTCTCATCGACCTGCAAACTTTCAAGCAGGCCGGCTTCATTCCGACCGGACGTGGCGCGCACGGTCTCTATCCCAGCCGTGACGGCAAGAAACTCTACGTCACAAACCGCGGCACTCATATGAACGACACCAAACCTCATGGACCGGGCAGTGTTTCAGTGATTGATTTCGCCGCCCGCCAGGTCGAGAAGACATGGACAATTGCCGGCGGCGGCAGTCCGGATATGGGCAATGTCAGTGCAGACGGTAAATTGCTGTGGCTCTCCGGACGCTTCGACAAGCTTGTCTACGCGATCGATACAACGACGGGGAATGTGAAAACGATCCCGGTCGGAACCGAACCACACGGCCTCACCATCTGGCCACAGCCTGGCCGATACTCTCTTGGACACACTGGCGTCATGCGCTAGGTTCAGTAATCAGCCGCGAAGCGGCGCAAGACATCGTTTCACTTCTCCCGGGGCTGCCGATCATTCAACAATGGGGATGTGCTATGTCGTCATTTCGGGATCTGCGGCGGCTGCAGCATCCAACATCTTTCTTACGCGGAGCAGCTCGCATCGAAGGAGGCTGCGCTGCTAAACCGTTTGCGTGGGACATTGCGTGGCCCATTGCTTGAAGCGGGCGGGCCGATCGCCACTCCATTGTTCGTTCCGATGGACGCAGATGACGGAGCGCCTCGGTGCTTCCGGCAGAAAGTCGCATTCGTCTTCGGTTCAGGACCTGGCGGACGCGGGCTTGTCATGGGGCATTTCGAGCGGGAATCTCATCGTATTGTTCAAGTCGAGGAATGCCCGGTGCACAGCGCGCGCGGCAACCGGATCGCCTTTGCACTTCGCGACCGCCTTGCCCGGGCTGGAATCAGCGCGGCGGGACCATCGCTGGCGGGGCTGCTGCGCCATTTGATTGTCCGAACCACCAGCGATGATCGTGAAGCAGTCGCCATGCTTGTGGTGACGCGTAATGACAAGTCTCTCCGGACACCAGTGCGCGCGCTGCTCCATTCGGATGAGCGGCCGGACGGTTTTTTCATCAATATCCATGACAGCCCGGGCCCCTTCATGATCGGTCCCAAAACAATCCGGATCGAGGGCCGCAGCCATGTGCGGGAAACCGTGGGAGGGCTGTCATACCTTATTTCGCCGGCGGCTTTTTTTCAGACGAATGCTCGCGCCGCGGCCGTGCTGCAGCGGTGCGTAATAGAGGGCGTCGGCGGCCCAGACGAAGCAACTGCGCGCGTGCTCGACCTGTACTGCGGTAGCGGCCTGTTTTCCCTTCCGCTCGCGGCCGCGGGCGCCCGGGTCACCGGCATCGACGAAAACCGGCAGGCGATCCGGGACGCGGAAACGAACGTCCGTCTAAACCGCATTCCGGCCAGCCGCGTGCAATTCATCTCCGCAAGCGTTGAAGACGGGCTCGCAAGAGTGGCGAGGGAAGCGTGGGACGCAGTCATCCTCGATCCGCCGCGGCAGGGTTGTCCGAAACCAATCCTGTCAGCCGTCTTCCATGGTGTCGCGCCCGCCCGCGCCGTCTACGTCTCGTGCAATCCCGATATGCTGGCCGCTGAATTGCCGGCCATCCTGAATGCCGGTTACCGCGCCGCGCGTATCGAGGCCATCGACATGTTTCCGCACACCGATCACATTGAAACCGTCGTGCGGCTCATCCGGAACCGATAACCGGCTAGCCCTGCCTACTTTCCGCTCAGGTAGATGGAGGCGGTCGCCTGACTACAGTTTGTGGGACTCGCGATCTGGCATATCCGGGTTTTTGACAATCCAAAGTGCTCTGTTAGAATTCCGCTCCATGCCTCCCTTGCTGGCGCGTGCGGTTCTGATAGGTATTGTGCTGTTCGCGTCAGGAGCATCAATCCCGTTTCAGGTACAACCAAACCCCGCTCGGCAAACGGGACTGCTCTTTGATGACATTTATCTCAGGCACCTTGCCGGCAACACCGGCCACCCGGAGCGCCCCGAGCGTCTCATCGCCATTCGCGACGGATTGGAGCGGGCAGGGGTGCTGAAAAGCCTCTACCAGATCGCGCCCCGCCGTGTTACCGACCAGGAACTGGAGTTAGTGCACAAACCCTCTTACGTCGCTTTGGTTCGCCGCGAATTGTCCAATGTGCGGGGACTGAGGGAACTGAGCACGGGCGATACGCTGGCTTCTGCCGATTCTCTACAAGCTGCCGAATTCGCTGCTGGAGGAGTCTTGAACGTCGTGGACGCGGTTATGACCGGCAAAGTCAGGAATGCTTTCGCGGCTGTTCGCCCCCCAGGCCATCACGCCACACCGGATCGCGGCATGGGATTCTGCATCTTCAATAATGTGGCCATCGCTGCCCGGTATCTGCAAAAGAAGCATGGCATCGGCCGCGTGTTGATCGTGGACTGGGATTACCACCACGGCAACGGCACCCAGGACGTCTTTTATAACGACGGATCCGTTTTCTATTTCAGCACGCATCATTATGGCGCCTACCCGGGCACCGGTTCGGCGGCGGAAACCGGCGCAGGACCGGGAGCCGGCAAGATCCTGAATGTGCCGATGACCCCGGGCGCGACCGACGCGCAGTTCCTTCAGGCTTTCGAAACCAGGTTGATTCCCGCGGCGCGAAACTTCAAACCCGATTTCATTCTCGTCAGCGCCGGGTTCGACAGCATGCGCAACGATCTGTTAGGGCAGTTCGATATCACCCCTCAGGGCTTCGCCGCCATGACCCGCATGGTTGTGAAGCTCGCGGATGAATTCAGCCGGGGCCGCCTTGTTTCCGTACTGGAAGGCGGATACCGGTTGGACGGGCTTGCTGAAAGTGTCACGGCGCACGTCAAAGCACTGCAAGGCAATTGAGACTGACCTTGCCCGATGGGCGCCGTCTCTTTCTGGCCTCATCCGCTCCGGATGCTCCAGACAAGGACAATACCAAGGACAACAAGTAGCGGCCGGCGTTGCGCGTCAATGAGCCAGAATAGGTTCCAGACCGGCTTCCCTGATCGCGGCGACTCCGGCGGGAGTCTTCAGCGCCTTCAGGAAGGTGCGGCCTCCATCGGGATTGGGAGCGCCCTTGGGAACGGCGCCGGCGTAGATGGTCGGAAGTTGAATGGCACCGGGCAACGTTCCGGCCAGCTTCACGCCCTTATTCGGGATCATCTCGCTGGTGAAAGTGATACCGATTTCAGCGTCGCCTTTTGCGACCGCATCGGCGACTTCAGAGCCCTGGTTGCGGAAGACTGTCTTCTTCTGCATTTCCTGGGCGATGCCCATCTTCTGGAAGAGGCCACCGATGTAGGTCCCCGATGTACCGCCGGCTTTTGGATCGACATAGGAAACCGATTTTGCCGCGAGCATCGCTTGTTTGAAAGCCTCGGGGGAGGAAAGATCGGGCGCCTTTGAGCCTGGCCGCATGCCGAGGCCGATCAGGCCGCGAGCGAGGTCGACACGCGTGCCCGGAACGATCCGGTTTTCCTTTTCGAGCGCATCCATCGCTGGAGCCGAAACGATGATAACGTCCGCCTTCTCCCCGGATCGAAGCTTGTTCTGAAGAGCGCCCGACGTGTCGGTCGTGAGAGTATTCTTGAAGTCGGCGCCAATCTTCTTCACCGGCTCCGTCATGGCACCTCCGACCAGAAGCTTTAGTTGTGCAGCGGCACGCCCGGGCGCGAACAAGACTAGAACTGTGGTTAGCAATAGAACAGGTTTCTTCATGGTATTGACCCCCTGCGCCACTGCAACGATCGGGCCCCTGACTTTTTCCCTACATGCATAAGTCTCGTTTCGGAAACGATTCCAGAGAACCGCTCGCAGTGGGCATGCAAAATCTTCTTCGAATGTTGG
>Ga0137394_10004419_pt1 | contig 10667 bp, 9 predicted proteins | sample czobulk116metaG_FD_108278 | JGI IMG/M metagenome (GOLD analysis project Ga0137394, IMG submission 108278) | Vadose zone soil microbial communities from Angelo Coast Range Reserve, California, USA - czobulk1.16 metaG | ecosystem: Environmental > Terrestrial > Soil > Vadose zone | place: USA... | reverse complement strand
TCAGACGACCGCGCCCTTGCCAGCCGCGAGCCCCGACGCCTTCACCACGAGGGGCTCGGCCTGCCCGCCGATGTACTCAAGTGCCGGACCCATCCCGATGAATGTCGCGCTCGCGGCCGTCGCGACTCCGGCACGCCGCATGACTTCCTTCGCGAACGCCTTCGACGACTCGAGGCGAGCGGCCGCGGCCGACGGCCCGAACACCGCCCGGCCGGCGTCGCGCAGCCGGTCGGCGAGCCCCGCGGCGAGCGGCGCTTCCGGACCGATGATCGTGACGTCGATGGCGTGCTGCTGCGCGGCGGCGACGAGCTCGTCGACGGCGGTGGCGGCGATTGGGAGGTTGGTACCGAGTGTGGCGGTGCCGGGATTGCCTGGTGCGGCGAACAGCGTCAGATCATCGGAAAACGCAGAGGCGGCGTCGCGACGCAGTGCCCAGCACAGGGCATGTTCGCGGCCGCCGCCTCCGACGACCAGTACTCTCACCTCTTCTTGAACGCGTCCGTAAAGGCCTGGGCCGCCCGCTTGGCGGAATCGACCACGTCGTTCACGACCGCTTTTGCTTCCTTCATATAGTGGTCGGTGGCCTCGTCGATGTCCTTGTCGATCGGCCGCTTTTCGGCGTCCGGCCCGCGCCGCGTGTACTCACCGTTCAGGATGCGCTCGTAGTTGCCCGCCTCGATCCAGCGCTGCAGCTCGGCGGCGCGCAGGGTGCTGAAGGGGTGCGAGCGGTCGAGCGTGTTGAGGATCTGGAAAATCCGATCGAGCGCGCCGCCGCTCTCCTCGTATTCCTTGGCCTGAATCAGGAACTCGTTGAGATCCATCTGCTTCATGTCGCCGCCACCCGCCATCTTCAGGTGCATGCGCATCGCAGCGTGCGGATCCTGCGAGGCCAGCAGGCCGGCGCGGTCGGACGACAGCTCGCTCTTGCGGAACCACTCGAGCAGCGCGATCCGGATCGGCAGCAGCGCGATCCCGGCGAGGAACGGCAGCGTCGAAAAGCTGAAATTCAGGATGAGGATCAGGATCGTGACGTAGAGCGAGTGGCCGCTCATGATGTGGCCCAGCTCGTGGCCGAGCAGCACGCGCATCTCGTCGTCATCGAGCAGGCGCAAGGCGCCGGAATTGATGACGATGAACGGGCGGTCCATCCCGTAGGCGCCCGCGTTGACGAACGGCGTCTGCGACACGAACAGCTCGGGCCGCGGGTCCCAGTCCATCGTCGTCAGCACGTCGGTGTACAGGTCGTTGAGCCGGGGGAACTGCTTCGGGCCGACGCGCACGGCATCAGCCTGAAACAGCAAGCGTACCCCGCGCTCACCGATGAATCCATAAATCTTCTTCACGACCTGGTCGAATCCCGGGACGGAGCGCAGCGACTGGAGCGCCGCGCGGTCCGCCGGATGCTCCCAGGACACGGACGCGATCTGCGTCAACGTCTTCCGCTGCCGCGCCGCCGGAAGGTTATTCGTCGGTTGAGTCATGCCTATCTCCTAATGGGATTCCCACACGTACGGCGTGGGGACCCTTGTGTTTCGCGACCATCAGTCGTCCGCCAGCGCCTGATCGAGATCGCCAATCAGGTCATCGACACCCTCGATCCCCACGGAGAGCCGCACCAGGCTGTCCGTCAGGCCCATCCGGCGCCGCATGTCCGCCGGGACGCTGGCGTGCGTCATCGACGCCGGGTGCCCAATGAGGCTCTCCACGCCACCCAACGACTCCGCGAGCGCAAAAATCTTGGTACGCTCGACGAAGCGGCGCGCGAACGCCGTATCGCCCAACTCGATGCTGATCATCCCGCCGAATCCCTTCATCTGCCGCGCCGCCAGCTCGTGCTGGGGATGGGAGCGCAAGCCCGGATAGTAGACGCGCTTGATGCGCGGATGCTTCTCGAGCCACTCCGCGATGCGGCGTCCACTCGCGTCATGCTGGCGCATCCGCAGCGCCAGCGTCTTGGTGCCGCGCAGCGCGAGCCAGCAGTCGAACGGCCCGGGCACCGCGCCCGACGAGTTCTGGAGGAAAGCGATCCGTTCGGCGACGTCGTCGCGCGTCGTGACCAGCATCCCGCCAACCATGTCGGAGTGGCCGTTCAGGTACTTCGTCGTCGAGTGGAGCACGATGTCGGCGCCGAACTGCAGCGGTTGCTGGAAGTAGGGGGTCGCGAAGGTGTTGTCGACGACGAACAGCGCCTTGGCCTTCCGCGCGATCTCGCCCGTCTCCTTGAGATCGCACAGTCGCATCATCGGGTTGGTCGGCGTCTCGGCGTAGACGATCTTGGTGTTCGGCGCGACGGCCGCGGCAACGGCCGCGCTATCGCCCCCGTCGACGAACGTGAAGCTGAGTCCGAGCCGCGCCCAGATGTGCGTCATCTGCCGGTGCGAGCCGCCATACACATTTTCACCGCTCACCACGTGATCGCCGGCGGAGAGCAGCTTCATCACCGCATCGAGCGCGGCCAATCCTGAGCCGAACGCGAATCCGTGGAGCCCGCCTTCGAGTGCCGCGACGTTGCGCTCGAGCGCCTCACGCGTCGGATTGCGCGTGCGCGCGGACTCGTAGCCCTTGTGATTCCCCAATCCCTCCTGGATGTACGTGGAGGTCTGGTAGATCGGGCTCATCACGGCGCCACTGAGGGGATCAGCCAGGTAACCCGCATGCACCGAGCGAGTCGCAAAGCGGTGCATCAAGTCGTGTTCGACGACGCGGGTCATGGCCGGAACGTAAGGGCCGCTTTCGCCTGGAGCAAGCGACACATACCTTAGGCGCCACGATGCCTCCGTTCTCCGGGATGCGCTGTCTCGTCGTCGACGACGAGCCGCGGCTGCGGCGCGTCCTCGTGCGGCTGCTCGAGGGCGAGGGGTTTGCATGCGCCGAGGCAGGATCGGGCGTCGAGGCGCTGAAGGAACTGGAGAAGGGCGCCGTCCCGCTCGTCATCTCCGACCTGCGGATGCCGGAAATGGACGGCGTCACGTTGCTGCGCGAAATCATCTCTCGCTGGCCGGAAACAGCGGTGATCGTCGTGACCGCCGTAGCGGAAGTCGAAAGCGCGGTCGCATGCCTGCAAATGGGCGCGCTCGACTACGTCGCCAAGCCGTTCCATCTCGACGAGGTGCGCGCGCGCGTCTCGCAGGCCCTCGATAAGCGCCGGCTCATCATCGAAAACCGTACCTACCAGCATGGTCTCGAAGAGCGGGTCGAAGCGCAGGCGCGCCGCATCGAGGAGCTGTTCCTCGAGGGCGTGCACGCGCTGGTGTTCGCGCTCGAAGCAAAAGACGCGTACACGCGCGGTCACTCGATGCGCGTCGCCAATTACTCGGTCGGGACCGCGCGCGCCATGGGTCTCGACAAGGATCTCGTCGACACGATCGCGCTTGGCGCCGAGCTGCACGACGTCGGGAAGATCGGCGTGAGCGAGGCCGTGCTGCACAAGGCCGGGAAGCTGTCGGACGCGGAGTATCGCCACATCATGGAGCACACGGTGATCGGGGCGCGGATTCTCGGGCCGTTGATGCGCGACGCCCCCGGCGCCTTGTCGATCGTGCGATCGCACCATGAGCGGCTCGACGGCAGCGGCGTCCCGGACGGGCTGAAGGGCGATCTGATCCCGTTCGAGGCACGGCTGGTCAGCGTGGCCGATGCGTTCGACGCGATGACGAGCGTGCGTCCCTACCGTCCGTCATTGTCGGTGACCACCGCCATGCGCGAGCTTGAGGAAGGGAAGGGCGTCCAGTTCGACGCCGAGATCGTCCAGGCGTTCCTGCGTGCGTTTGCCGAGGGAGCGTCGCTGCCCATCCCCACGCCACAGCTGCAGCCGCTCCGCCTTCCCACCCGCGCCATGGAAGCCCGTCGCGCCTGATTGACTCGCTAAATTGACGGCCATGTCCACCTCCGGCACTCTCATGGTAAGCGTGTCGGGAGTTCGGGGTCTCGTTGGCGTCGACCTCACTCCCGAGATGGTGGCTCGTTGGGCTGCGGCTTTCGGCAGCTGGGCGAAAGACGGACGGCCGGACGGCCGGACGGCCCGACGGCCCCTGTCAATCGTCATTGGACGCGACGCCCGAACGTCGGGTCCGATGTTCACCAGCGCAGCAATTGCTGGCCTCCAATCGGTCGGATGCCATGTAATAGATGTGGGCCTGGTTGCGACTCCTTCGGTACAGCTCGCGGTCGAGCATCATCGGGCAGCCGGCGGCATCATGCTGACGGCCAGCCACAATCCCATCGAATGGAACGCGCTCAAATTCGTCGGGCCCGACGGCATCTTTCTTGACGGCGTCGCGGGCACGCGCGTGCGCGAATTGGCGGCCGGGGACTCGCTGCCACGAGCCACCTACGATGCGATCGGCGGTGTGGAGGCGGATGCGGACGCGATTTCCCGCCATCTCGCCGCCGTGCTCGCGCTGCGGGGCGTCGACGTCAAGGCGATCCGGCGCCGGAAATTCCGCGTAGCCCTCGATACCGTGCGCGGGGCCGGCGGGGCGCTGATGCCGGAGCTGCTCGAGCGGCTGGGCTGTCGCGTGACGGCGATCAATCTGGAAACCGACGGCTTGTTTCCGCGCCCGCCCGAGCCCGTACCCGAGAATCTGAAAGCCCTCGGCGCGCTGGTGCGACGGAAGAAAGCGGATGTCGGAATCGCGGTCGATCCTGATGTCGATCGTCTAGCGATTGTCGATGAGCGCGGGCGGCCGATTGGCGAGGACTACACGCTGGCGTTTGCCATTAGAGCGGTCCTTGGGCGGGCTGGCGGGCGAGCGGGCCGGCGGACCGTTGTTTGCAATCTGTCGACGAGTTTGGTGGTCGAGGATGCGGCGAAGGAGTTTGGTGCGACGGTCGTTCGTGCTCCGGTCGGCGAAGCGCACGTCGCCCGACAAATCATCGCGCTGAAGGCGGTGATCGGCGGCGAGGGGAATGGCGGGGTCATGTATCCGGCGCTGCACGTGGGCCGCGATGCGCCGGTGGCCGCGGCGCTCGTGCTGACGTTGCTGGCGCGCGAGCGTGCAACGGTGAGCGAACTCGTCGAGCGCGCGCCGCGTTACACGATCGTCAAAGCAAAGCAGGAGCTGGGAGCGAGGAGTCGGGAGCCAGGGAAGCTCGACCAGGTGTATGTGGAGTTGCGACGCCGCTTTCCTGACGCTGCCGCGGATACACAGGACGGACTGCGGCTCGCGTGGCCCGATCGCTGGTTGCATGTACGGCCGTCGGGCACTGAACCAATAATTCGTTTCATCGCGGAAGCGCCATCGCGCGCGGACGCTGAACGGTTGATTGAAGAGGGGCGACGGTTATGTGCGGCATCGTAGGCTATACCGGCAAACGAGCGGCGGCGGCCGTGGTGCTCGAGGGCTTGAAGCGGCTCGAGTATCGCGGTTATGACTCCGCGGGTCTCGCGGTGGTGAACCGCGGTCTCGAGATTTTTCGGCAGCCCGGGAAGATCGCGGTGCTCGAGCGCGAGCTCGGCAACAACCTGCCCCAGGGGACCACCGCCATCGCGCACACGCGCTGGGCCACGCACGGCGTCCCCAACACCGTCAACGCGCATCCGCACGCCGATTGTGGCGGCACGCTCGCTCTGGTGCACAACGGCATCATCGAAAACGCGGGCGCGCTCCGCCAGGCGCTGAGCAAGCGCGGGCACGTCTTCCGTTCGCAGACCGACACCGAAGTGCTGTCGCACCTGATCGAAGAGACGCACACCAAAGGCACGCCGCTCGTGGACGCGACCGCCGAGGCGCTGCGCCAGGTCGAAGGCACATACGGCATCGCCGTAATCTCGAGCCGCGAGCCCGACACGATCGTGGCGGCACGCCGAGGATCGCCGCTCCTCGTGGCCATCGGCAACGGCGAGAATTTCGTCGCGTCCGACGCGTCGGCGGTGCTCGCGCACACGCGGTCCGTCGTGTATCTGGACGACGGCGAGATCGCGGAAGTGAAACCCACCGACTACCGCATCATGGATCTCGCCTCGGCCGAGAAGGAAAAGGAGATCATGCAGGTCGATTGGGACCTCGCCACGATCGAGCGTGGCGGCTATGCCCACTTCATGCTCAAGGAGATCATGGAGCAGCCCGACAGCGTGCAGAACACGATGCGCGGGCGCCTGCTGGAAGACGAGGGCACGGTCCGCTTCGGCGGCCTGAACATCAGCGACGAAGAGCTGCTAAAGGTGCAGCGCATCGTGATCACCGCCTGTGGCACGTCCTGGCATTCCGGGTTGATCGGCGAATACATGATGGAGGAGCTGGCGCGCATCCCGACCGAAGTCGAATACGCGTCCGAATTCCGCTATCGCAATCCGATCGTCGACGAGCGGACGCTCGTGATCGGGATCTCGCAGTCGGGCGAGACCGCGGACACGCTGGCGGCGCTGCGGGAAGCCAAGCGGCGCGGCGCGCGCACACTCGGCCTGGTCAACGTCGTCGGCAGCACCATCGCGCGCGAGGTCGATGGCGGGATTTACCTCCACGCCGGCCCTGAAATCGGCGTGGCGAGCACCAAGGCGTTCACGAGTCAGATCGTCGCGCTGGCGCTGCTCACGCTGAAAATGGGACGCCTGCGCGCCTTGTCGATCCTGCAGGGGCGGGAAGTCGTCCGGGCGCTGGCGAAGCTTCCGGATCTCGTGACCCAGGTGCTGGCAAAGGCGCCGCAGATCGAGGAATTGGCCGAGCGGCTGGTCCGGGCCCAGAACGTCCTGTATCTGGGGCGCGGCTACAATTTCCCGGTGGCGTTGGAGGGGGCCCTCAAGCTCAAGGAAATCTCCTATATCCACGCCGAGGGCTATCCGGCGGCCGAAATGAAGCACGGTCCGATTGCGCTGATCGACGATCTCATGCCGGTGGTGTTCATCGCGCCGAAGGACGGCGTGTACCAGAAAGTGGTCAGCAACATCGAGGAAGTGAAAGCGCGCGGCGGCCGCGTGATCGCGATCGTGACCGAAGGCGATACCGCGCTCGACAAGCTGGCCGACTATCGCATCGAGATTCCCGAGACGCTCGACCTGCTGACGCCGGTGCTGAGCGTGGTGCCGTTGCAGCTGCTGGCGTATTACATCGCGGTGCGACGTGGCTGTAACGTCGACCAGCCGCGGAACCTCGCGAAATCGGTGACGGTGGAGTGAGGGTCGTTCTGCAGCGGGTGTCGCGCGCACAGGTTCGAGTCGCAGGCCGGGTCACCGGGAATATCGGGCGCGGCTTTCTCGTGCTCGCCGGGTTCGCTCCGACCGATACCGACGCGCAGCTCGGTTGGATGGCCGACAAGATCCTTGGCCTGCGCGTCTTCGGCGACGCCGAGGGCAAGATGAATCGTGATCTCGTAGAAGTGGGCGGGTCGGTGCTGGTCGTGTCGCAGTTCACGCTGTATGGCGACGCCAGCAAGGGACGGCGCCCGAGCTTCATCGATGCCGCTCCGCCCAATCTGGCCATTCCACTGTACGAGAAGTTCGTCGCGCTGCTGAACGAGAAGGGGGCGGGGAAGATTCCCGTCGCAACCGGCGAATTCGGCGCGATGATGGACGTCGAACTGGTCAACGACGGGCCGGTGACGTTGATTTTAGAGAAGTGAAACCGATCGTCCTCGCGTCCGGCTCGCCGCGCCGCAAGCAGCTGCTTGAAATGTTGCGCATCCCGTTTCGCGTCATCCCCCCGGATGTCGATGAGCATGTGCTCGCCGGGGAGCAGGCGGACGCCTACGTCACTCGGCTGTCGCGCGTGAAAGCGGAGGCGGTCGCCGCGCGCGCCCCGGGTGAGGTCATTCTGGCGGCGGATACGACCGTGGCGTTACGGGGAAAAATCTTCGAGAAGCCGACGTCGCCCCAGAATGCCGTAGAGATGCTCGAACAGCTGCAGGGCCAGACCCATAAAGTGCTGACGGCGGTCGCCGTGGCCGAGAACGGCCGGCTCGAGCAGGCGCTCGACGTCACGCGCGTCACCTTCCGCCGCGCCGATCACGCGACGCTCGAGGAATACGTCGCCACCGGGGAGCCGCTCGACAAAGCGGGTGCGTACGCGATCCAGGGACTGGGTGCGCCGCTGATCGAACGGGTGGAAGGCGATTTCTTCGGAGTGATGGGACTCCCGCTCCGCCTGGCGCTGGACCTCTTGGCGAAGTTCGGGAGACCTTACCGCTTCACGCGGTAGACCGGAATCTTCTTCGACTTGCCCTTTACTTGAATGGGTTCCAGGGCCTCGACGGGAGGCTTTTTCTTCAGTTGCTCGTAGAAGGGCTCGGAAATCAGGATCTCGTTTGCCCCCGCTTTGCCGCAGAGCCGGTACGCTGTGTTGACGGCGTCCCCGATGACGGTGTACTCGAGCCGGCGATCGGACCCGATGTTTCCGGCGAATACCTCGCCGAAGTTGATTGCGATTCCGATCTGGACCTCGGTGCGCCCCTCCTGCTTCCACTTGGCGTTGAGCTTTTCCAGCTCCGCGAGCTGATCGATGGCACAGCGCATCGCGCGGTCGGCGTCGTCTTCGTGCGCGATCGGCGCGCCCCACAGCGCCATGATGGCGTCGCCCATGAACTTGTCGAGCGTGCCGCCGTGCTCGAACACCTTGTCTACCATCTCGGTGAAATACTCGGTGAGCAGGCGCGCGATCTCATCGGGACTCATCGTCTCCGACATCGGAGTGAAGCCGCGAATATCCGAGAAGAACACCACGACCGGACGCTTTTCGCTGGGCAGACGTCCCGCTTCTCGCTGCTGCGCGATGACCTGCGCGATGTTGGGCGAGAAGTAGCGCTCGAAATTCGACCGCACCAGCGCCTCACTGCGGATTCGCTCCGACAGCTGGGAGTTTTCGATCGCGACGGCGGTGAGGCCGCCGAACGCGATCAGGAACTCGAGATCCTCGTCGGCGAAGGAGTGCGTGGCGGTGAGGTTGTCGACGTACAGGATGCCGAGGACTTTCGAGTCCGACCCCATGAGCGGCGTGCACATCGCGCTGCGCACACTCTGGATCAGGATCGACTTCCCCTTGAAGCGCTCGTCGGCCGCCGCGTTGTCCGACAGAATCGCGACGCGCTCCTCGACCGCTTTGCGCGCGATCGACTGCGGCACGTGCTTCGCTGCGCTGGCATCGCCGGTGCGGCTCTTCGAGATGCGCGGGATCAGCTCGTTCGACTTGCCGTCGAGCAGCAGGATCGACACGCGGTCCACGTTCATGATCTGGAACGTGAAATCCACGACCTTGTCGAGCAGCCGGTCGAGCTCCTGCTGTTTCGACAGCTCCTTCGACACCTCGAGCAGCAGCGACAGCTTTTTCTCGCGCCGCTCCTCCAGGTTGTCGGCTTTGACTTTGAGATGCGACGCGCCCTGCGGCTGGTCGATCACGATGGCGGGGACGCCGCCAGATACGCTCACCGGGAGCTGGCGCACGATCGTGCCACCGGCGCTGCCGCCCTTGCCCGGCGACTTGAGGTCGGCGGGTGGCGGGACGACCTGCGGCCGCGGCGCCGGCGCCGTCACTTCTCTCACCCGGAAGGCAACCTTGCCGAACGTCACCACGTCGTTGGCGCCCGCTTCGGCCTCGGTGATCTTGGCGCCGTTCAGGAACGTGCCGTTCGAGGAGCCGAGATCGGTGACGCGGACGCCGTTTTCGGTGAGGACAATTTCGGCGTGGCGGCGCGAGATGGTGGGATCGTAGATCGGAACGTCGCTGGTGACCGCCCGTCCCACCACGAGTTTGCGCCCGAGCTGGAGGTCGATCGACTGCTCGCCGGAGGTGCTCATCAGCTTGAACACAGGCCCGAAGCTAATCACCGGCTTTCGCGAGCGCGAGCGCTCGCAGCACAGCGAGAGCCTTGGCCTCCGTCTCGGCGAACTCCCGCGACGGCTCGGAGTCGGCGACGATGCCTGCGCCTGCCTGCACCACGACCTTGTCCTTCAGCACGAGCGCCGCGCGAATCGCGATGCAGGTGTCCATGCTCGTCGCACCCCATCCCACGTATCCCACCGCGCCGGCGTACGGACCACGCCGCTCCGGCTCTAGCTCATCGATGATCTCCATCGCGCGCACCTTGGGGGCGCCGCTCACGGTGCCGGCGGGGAAGCAGGCGCGAAACACGTCCAGCGCGTCGTATCCCGGATTGAGCTGGCCGCGCACTTCGCTCACGAGATGCTGCACGTGCGAGTAGCGCTCGATTTGCAGCGACTCCGTCACGCGGACGGTGCCGTAGCGCGCCACGCGGCCGATGTCGTTGCGGCCGAGGTCCACCAGCATGCGATGCTCGGCCAATTCCTTCGCATCGCCGCGCAGGGAAGTCGCGAGCTCCTCGTCCTCGGCGGGGGTGGCGCCGCGCGGGCGCGTGCCGGCGATCGGTCGCACGGTGACCTCCTCACCTTCGACCCGCACCAGGACCTCGGGCGAGCTGCCGACGAACGTGACGTCGTCGAGCGCGAGGTAAAACAGGTACGGGGCGGGATTCAGCGCGCGCAGATAGCGATACAAGCGCAGCGGGTCGACCGCTCCCGAGACGATCTGGCGGCGCGACAGCACCGCCTGAAACACATCGCCAGCGGCGATGTACTCGCGGATCTTCTCGACATCGCGCTCGAATTCGGCGCGCGGGTAGCGCGATTCAGACCGCGGCGATCGCGTGCTCTCACTGTCCAGGGCGAGGGGCGCCAGTTGATGCGTCCCGCCCAGCCGGCCGATCAGGACCTCGAGGCGCTC
>Ga0137394_10004418_pt1 | contig 10670 bp, 20 predicted proteins | sample czobulk116metaG_FD_108278 | JGI IMG/M metagenome (GOLD analysis project Ga0137394, IMG submission 108278) | Vadose zone soil microbial communities from Angelo Coast Range Reserve, California, USA - czobulk1.16 metaG | ecosystem: Environmental > Terrestrial > Soil > Vadose zone | place: USA... | reverse complement strand
TGCAGTGGTAGTAGATCCCGTCCTGAACACCTCCATTTCGAGAACCAGAGTTCTGGGAAGTGAAGGTCCTTCTTGACGACGTGCCGTCTCCTCTGTGCAGATAACATCCTCACCAAAATTTGTACTTCACATCCTCATCAGGAAAGTGCTGTTTTCACTTTTTCCTACTTTTCTTCACTTTTCACAAGCAAGAAAAGGAAAATATATTCACTTATAAAAGGTATCCCCTGTACTTTTTGGCTACTTTTTGTACTTATATATATATAATTTTAGAAGTTCAAGTTGATAGACATTTGTACTTTTTTCTAAAAAGTACAAAAAGTAAATACAGTGTCTTCGAAGTTGCCGGGGACTCCGAGGAAACTTGAAGGCAGATAGCAAAACGATAACAAAGGAGGTCTTGAGGGCCGATTGCCTAGTACCAGACTAGAGCCCCACGGTAAGTATTGTATTGCCAGCAGCCCACCTTTTAAGTTGCTGTTGGTGTCAGCTGGAAGGAGACACAACCGACAGGCAAAGAACGTTCGGAGGTACAGGCCCCTGGTGATGCATGCTGTGGTGAGCCCTGTGTCGGCTACCCGCGTGGCTGTGCCCAAACCACGAGAGTCATGCTTCTGAAGGGCCGCAATTAATCCATGGACTGCGGCGCAGATCGTTGGCTATTCGTCTTGCCGAAATTGCCGCGGTGCGAGAGTGGCATCTGCCGCCCCATCAACAAGCATCAATATTTCCATTTCCATATACCAATAATAACCTCGCTACTACTCGCTCATGATGTCAGTCAATCGCAGCTTGGCTACTACTACACTAATTTAATAGTTACCTCTGGAAGCAGTGTCGACTAGTTTCAAAACTACTCCGTGACTAATTCAGGTCTAAAAATAAGCGTTGGAGTCGGTTCGGGTTGTACAGTATAGCAAGCGCGGCACCACCGCAGCCGCGTGTGGCGCTGGCAACAAATGTGATCCAGGGCACAGGTTCCCAAAACCTCAAGTTGATCTATTTAAATGGCCCGGGTCCCATGTTCGTCTCCACCTCGCTATTCTCCAAAGGACACTCACAACCATCTAGCTTCTGTCTCAAGCTTCCGCTATGATCTTTGATCAAGAAGAAGGCTACACTGGCAAGGGCGATCGCAAGGAGAAGCTGGGACTCGATGAATTCGTAGGCTATGATGTCTAAACGTGCCAGCGCAGCGGCTAAGTCACCCATGCAACAGCGTGCCCCCGACTCTGAGCCAAGCCCGCCTGCATATACCTCAACGAGAGACCCCGGGCCATCCACTTCGTCGGCTGTTATAGTCGCGTCTCAATCGGGATACATGCATCCGACCGCAGCTCCACAATCCGGCATTCCAACTAATGGTGTAGACGTGTCCACGATGCTCGAACCCATCAGAGGTCTGTGAGATTGTTACATCAGAGGTGAGATGCCTAATCCTGACTACACGTTGTCCCCCCAGGTTCTTGGCTGCTCGACCCATTGGTCATACGATCTTCCAGTTCCTCCATTTTGCAGACAATGGTCGCAGGCCGTGCTGGGCGGAGACCACGTCGCATGCGCAACATGACGATGGGAGCTCCAACTGCCAAGTTAAGCTCTCGAAATGGCGGCATCTCTGCGACCTTCCGTGTAGTTGGGGTATCGGCCACACCTGCGACTGCGACCATCAATGCGACCACGCGCCACGGCAACATCGTTCTAGAACTTGTGCGTCGATCTGTCACCTGTCCACGCTCTCTCCACCTGACGCTGCGATGTAGGTCTCCAAGGCACCCGTGAGGACGGTCCACTTTGACGCGCATTCTCGGACGGGTAAGTTCATTGCCCTTTGATAGATATTCAGTCTGAATATCCAAAATGGGCGCTGTGCTCGCACCATACTGAGCTTCTCCCTTATCTTCGGTGGATTAAATAAAAGCATCCATGCTGACTTTCCTGTGTTGTAGGTAATGTCTCTCTTCTGATTCCGCGGAACTTTTCGGGCGTCGTGGAACTCCGGGCGCGTAGTCGCAACATAGAACTACTTCCGATGCTTGCGTCGGTTGGGCGTATCGTGAGCACGGGAAACAAAGAAACCGTAGTCCTTATCGGGAACGACGCAGTCCCTGGAGCAGGTTTTACCAGCGCTGGTGACCTTGCTCGGCTGTACTCGCGCTCCGGGCGATTGAGGTTGGGCTTCAGCGGGGAGGACTCTTTCACAGAGAGTGAAGGTGTCGTAGCAATGGCCACGCAGATGTTCCAGAAACTCGCTGTCTAGTCGGATACACCCTAATCGATGCTTATCGCGTTCTTATCTGCTAAACGCTCCAAGTCCTGGGTCAAGGATTGCTATACGTACTCACCTGTGCTTCCGGCTACACTGTGCTTTGGTGTTCACGACCGCGGGCGATCCTGCTGCGTTCTTATTTGCGTTGCCGTGCCTAGAAATCGTACTATAAATGCTTTGGTGGTCCATCCGTTCCCTTTTAGAATGATATCTGAATTGACAACGCCCCACACTACGAAGCCGGAATAACGTCCGACGACCACGGAGGCGCGACTAACACACCACGCGACTGCGCCCCACTCTGGTTCTTAAAAGATGGCCGAGATTCGCTTGATCCTAGATACCCACCATCAACACCGTGAACCCTTGAGAGATGTCCTCGCACCTTTCTCGTGAGTGGTCTGGGTGTTTTTCAGGGCTTTTGTCCGGTTCACGCCGCCAGCGGGGGAGTCAGCAAGCCCTACCTCAAGAGGAAAGCGCCATACTTGCTCCGAGGGACCCATCTCCTGAATCTTTCACATTTGTCTGTGCCATCTATACCGACTTCCGAAGAGCCTTTCGCGCTGACGATGATACAGCCCGAATACGTGCGGATTGTAAGCAGCTGCGACTTTGGTAACGTACAAAGAGAGAGCGGTCCGCCCCCTCCGTATTATTGGACTACTACGTCTGAGGAAGATCATATTCCGGACGTGATAAGGACCGTTGAAGATACACTCCGTGAACTCGACCCTGAGTTGCGGCGGTTGAGCTTGGATATTCACGGTGAGCAAGACTGCACCCGACAGACGCCAAAAGAGACAGACACGCGCTTCAGGCCACCCTGAGCTTAATTTCGAGGAGAGGTTGGTTTTCCCCATTTGAAACGGGCTGTTGATCCGACGGTGACACCTGCCCCACAGATACGCACATGACCGCCTGACCGAGTTCATGTCCTCCCGGGGTTTCACGGTGACCCGCCATTATCTCGGCCTCGCGACCGCCTGGCGCGCAGAGTTCACGCGCGGCACGCGGGGGCGCGTCGTCGGCGTGAACGCAGAAATGGACGCGCTACCGGGGATCGGACATGGCTGTGGGCACAACCTTATCGCGATGGCAGGGGTGGGCATCGCGCTCGCGCTCCGAGCTGCCCTAGAGCGGCATGACGTTCCAGGAACGGTCATCTTACTTGGCACTCCTGGTGCGTGGTCAGCTGGCCTCCGGATTCTGCGATACATCGCCGACCATGTGTCTCGCCCCGATGGCGCTGGGAAACTGCAGCCGAGGAAAGTGGCGCCGGTAAGCAGATCCTCCTCGAGAGGGGCGCCTATAAGGATATGGACGTCTGCGTCATGTATGTGGCATATGCCTTTCGAGTTCTTGCTCGCGCGCCCCTTCTAATTGAGCAGCGCACGCTGCGCAACAGGTGTCACCCCGTGGCAGGCGACGCGCTCGAACTGGGCTTCGTCTCCTCCCTCGCCATGCAAACCCTCTCGATGGAATATTTTGGACAACCGTACGCACTCGTGATCCTCCTTACCTCACGGAACCTTCTCCCCCCCCCTCTGCGGTCGCTGACATTAAAGGCCCGCAGCGCTCACGCAGGATACGCGCCCTGGGAAGGCGTGAACGCGCTCGACGCAGCCTTCGTCGCATACGCAGGCATCTCTGCGCTTCGCCAGCAGATCCGCCCCGAGCAGCGCGTGCACGGCGTGATCTCCGGACGCGATTGGACACCAAATGGTTCGTTTTTTTCTCATTTTTTTCTTACCCCCTCTCGTTTTACTTTCATTACACCCCCTTCCCTACGGGAGAGAAGACAAAAAAAAAGGGGGGGGAGGCAAATGAAAACAACAACAATAACCAAAACAAATTTGTGGTGTGGACGTACAAGCGACAAGCGATATTGATTATTTTTTTTGCGTACTTGGTAGTCATTCCGGATTACGCCAAGATGTCGTGGTCCGTCCGCGCGGACGCGTGGGACGCGCTGGAGCCGCTGCGCGATCGCGTGGTGAAGTGCCTCGAGTGCGCGCGACCCTCGAAACGAAATTGACCGGACATGTGTCCTCAACTAACTTTAAATTGATTGATTTCCCCTTCTGCTTTTACATAGATCCGGCGCGAGCGCAACTGGGTGCCGCCATGAACTCAACCTGGACAGACGCTACCTCGATTTGCGCCAGAATCCCGTCCTCGGTGAGTGGCCAGTTTTTCACCCCACGGCCAAGGCCAGACGACGTTTTCTAAATAAAAAAAACAAAAAACAAAAAACATTTCTCTCTACCTTCGGTTTTGTTAGCGGAAGATCTAGCCCTGACGGCTCGCCGGTGCTATGGCATCCCCTCATACTGGACTAAACTGCCCGCACCCGCCTCGACCGACTTTGTACGTCGTGGCTACAATATGATTCCGATTTCGTTCACTGCTCATGAATCACACACACGATATCTTCTGACACAGGGAAACGTCTCTCACGGTAAGCACCACACTCCCACAATCAGATACAGAAATGCGATCAAACGGCGACACGGCTGACTCGGATCTGATCATTTGACTCACTTCCGAATTTCCTTCTCCTATATTCGCCGAACCAATAAATAAAAATACGACGACGACGACGACGACGACAATAACAACCAACCCGATCCCAGCCCTCCCCGCGCTGCACCCGACATTTTGTGCGCCCCCCTTCCTCCTCCTCCTGCCTTCTCTCACACATTCACATTTTCACCGCCATTCTCCCACCCTCCCGTTCACTCCTCACTCCTCACTCCTCACTCTCACATCAGCCATCCAGAGCCCAGACAACGCCAAGAACCACACACCCGGCTTCGCGCACGCCGCACGCACAGAAGCGGCACACGCCGCGGCCGTGCGCACCGCCGCGCTGCTCGCGCGCACGGCCTTCCGCGTGCTCGCAGACGGCGCATTTTGTGCGCGTGTCCGCGCGGCGTACGACAGTAATGATGGTGGTGATGCCACGGCCGCTACCGCCGCTACTGGTACGGGTAGCAGCGCCGACGGTAGCAGAGCTGGAGTCGTCGATGCTGGTCCTGGTGACGTAAAGTCTACGATGCGGGGTCCCGGCTTATTTTTTTAAGAATTGGGGGGGCCGAGGATCTTGTGCTACTAGGCGATATTCGTGTTGTACGCCTTGTTTTCCCTGTTGCCATGTTGTGGTCGCTTCCATCTCCCCGTTCGGCTCGAGCTCTTCTTTCCTCGTCTTATCCATGTCGTACTTGGAAAAAAAAGAGGAGGGAGAATAAAATCACTCTTTCGGGGACGGACACCGAAGACTCAAATGAGAGGGCACGTAAAACGATGATTAAGATAATCTTATGTACAGTCGCGCTTACTGCGGCCTATCCTTTGCCTTGGAGCCGACCATCGGCCAAGTTAAAGGAGAAGAAAAACCAGATGAGATACATATCGTCAGATCGGAACAAAAGTGGGATCAGAGGACCACTAAAAAATCTCCCTGTGCCTATGATACACAGTGCACCGCGAAGAGGGGGGGAGTTGGAAGGGGAAGGGACTATGTGGGGGAGGTACGACGGTTGGCAGGAACACATGTAATCGTAACGTGGAGACGGGAGACAGGCGAGAAGTCTATTCAGGATGGAAGGGCGGAAGCAGAGGCAGCAGTAGCGGCGGCAGCAGCGGGCGCAGGGTGCGGAGGGGTCGTTCGACCGGCGGTCGAATGTTCGTTTGCGTTTGCGTCCGTGTTGCGCGCTTCGTGCGCGCGATTATGCGCGGCCATCATCATGGGGCTCGGCGGCGCCCGGTGTTTCTTCGGTTTTGCAGCCTCGGCGACCATCCTGTGCGTGTGGTCAGCGGCAGAACCGACCACAAAAAGGAGGATACACATACCGCTCAAGTTCGCGCCGCTCCTCGTCCGACTCGTCCGGAACGGTACTCTTGAAGATCGCGCCGAGGAGCAGGAGACCCCGCGCGCGGTTGTACAGCTCCTGGTCGGTTGCGCCGTGGTCTTTCAGCACGTTGTCTACGACCTGTATGCGATGGGATTGCCATTAGTTGAGGAGGATATGCGGAGACGTTGAGACTGACCTCGCGCAGGACCTGCACGACTTCGAAGCGCGTACCGCGCCACGACGCGAGCATAATCTTGCCCGTCACGTCGAACTCTAGAGCCTTGAGCTCCTCCTCGCTTACATCGCCTTTGAGTTGTACGCGCTCCATGTCTTGCATGGTTTGTTGTACACTCAACCTGAAAAAGCAACGATCCATCAATTCGCTCCCAGGATGGATGTAGAAGGAATTTGCGCACGCGCTTCCAACCACACCCCATATGTCCTTCGCCACGGATCCCTTCTCTTTCAACCTTGACCAGAATCCAGGACTTAAAAAAGGGCGTTAGTGCTGAAAAGGAGTGCCCGAGCGCGTCGAGGACCACGCTACTCACATCCCCAAAAACCTTTTACTTTTCAGAAAGCTGCTCGCCTTGGTGACGTACACCGTGCCAATAGCGTGGAGCAGCTCGATACCAAAGCTCTCGAGCTTGAGGTCGTCCGCCTCGCGGCGCATGCGCACCTCCCACGCGGCTGTCTCGGGGTCCCCGGGCTCACCGGGGTTCTTCGCCTCGACAAACGGGCGCAGGCGTTCGGTGAGCTTCTCGGTGAGCATGCGTATGCGTCCATCGAGCGCGCGCTTGCGCTCCCGATGTTGCTCCTCGAGCTTGGCGCGCTCCTCGGGCGTCATCTTGGAGCGCTTTTTCGAGTGCGGCGGTGGGGTCGTCCTTGAGGGTGAGGGGGACGGAGACTGCGCGGTGGATGCGGTAGTCTGCGGACTGTGCGTGGCCGATGCTGCGTCTTCGGAGGAGATCGAATGGTGCACGAGCGCGGCGGATGCGTGACCTGGTGTCGCCGCTGAGGCTGAGGTCGAGGCCGTGGCTGTGGCTGTGGATGGTCTCCCGTTCGGATGTGGATCGTCGGCGGAGGCGGTGACGGGGTTCACGCCGGCGGCCTCGGGGTCTGCCTTTTCCTCCTCTGACAACGCGGCAGTTGTGGCGGTGGTAATTTCTTTCATCAGCGTGATCTCTCCGATCTGCAAAAAAGCGGAGGAAGCATGAAAACGTCGATTAGACTCTAGTCCTGAGAGAATGCGAGCGAGAGGAAGCAGTGGGGGTACGCACATAATCCATGAAGCGCTCGCCACCAAAGACGTTAGCGAAGAAGCTCGCGGCATCCTCGACGTTCACGCCATCTTCCTTGCTGACCATCTTCTTCCCATTCTTGTCATAGACGGCTCGTAGGTTCTGTGGATGTGAAACAGGGACCGGCACGGCCATGACACAGCATCAGCCTCGATTCATGATGAGAGAATCCGCAGCATTCAGAGGACCGAGCAAGTAGACGACGCACAGAATCTGAGAGCACTCGGTATGCCTCGCTAATTTGAGGACAAAGATGAGCAAAAACGGAAAGAAATAAGAGGCTATGACGTGCCTCATCTCTTTGAATTTTTCTTCTGCATCCGGAGCCGGATTTTTGTCTGGGTGGTACTGCGACAGGGCGAGTGACGTCGGAGGTGAGGTGGAGTCCCGCAAGAGGGATGATGTCGGAAGGAGAGACAGACCTTCATGGCGGCCTTGCGGTACGCCTTCTTGAGGTCTGTGTCGTTAACATCTATCGGCACTGCGAGCTGACGAGGTTCGCAACGTCATCGGGGAGAGGAGAGCGCACGAGTGGCAAGAGGGTCGATGCTCACCAGGTCGTAATACTCGGTCTCCACTGGTGCCATGGTTCGTCAATAGAGAATCCGTACAATGAAGGGTCGAGGGATGAAATGGGTTGTGGGTTAAGATACAAAGGAGTTGTTGTTAAATGGTTCGCAACGTTCAGTTCACAGCTTGTAACGTAAGCGGACGTGGAGTTTCAGCCACTCGTCATCGACCTCGACACAGACTCAGATTGCGCAGTCACTGCGCGTTTGTATCAGAAATGTATATCATAATTGTGTGTGTAGAGAACGACAGAACGATGGTGCTACAAAGACGAAAGTTCCATCATGGGTGCAGGGTAATTGCAGGGGGTAATATTACGATGAGTGATCCACAGAATGGCATCTAGGGTTTTCATATGGTAGCCTCCCCTAACCTCGAAATAATAAAAGCAACACGCAGAGTAAAATGAATAAAAACGCGGAAAAAAAATACGAAGCGGCAAGAGGATATTTAAGCAGGCTCGTCCTCTTCCTCGAGCCCACCGAAGCGCACAGCCTTGCGCTCCGGCTCTGGCTCTGGTTCTGCAAGGATGGAGACCAGGGCAGGCACAGGGCCACGTTCCTTGCCCAGGAAACGCGACAGCAACCCCGATCGCGCGGAGCTGCTGGTGGGTGTCGAGGGGGCAATGCTAGACGCGACTGTTGACGCGCTGGCACTGTCGGGCGTCAGGCTCGAGCTCGTACCCGTCGCTTTTGTGCGGGGTTTCTTCATCGCTGAGCGCGCCGGCGGAGGTGGAAGGGGTGTATACGAGCGGGAAGGGGATCGCGAGGGAGTGGAAGAGTGGGATTGGGATCGCGACTGGGATTGAGAGGGGTGCAGATGCACCGAGGTGGGGCGTACCCTGTGAGCGCGTTGAGGCGCAGGGGACGAGGCGGGTGATGACACGCAGCGCTGCAGTCGCGGCTGCAGGGTTGGGGGATAGATGTGCGCGAGGTGAGCGGGAATGTGAGGCGTGCGCGAGAGGTGGAGGCCCATGGCAATCTGCTCGTAGCTCGGTGGGGTTGCGCTAGGGCCCGGTTCACGGGCCCGGTCGGACTGAAAACAGTGCCCCGCATCTGAGAATTAGCAAGGAAGTGGGACAAGAGAAGGGAATGGGACGGAAGACAGACCGCGGATGGGTATGATTCATGTTTGGGTTTTGAGAACGGACGCTTGAGGGAGGATAGGAGGCGGGCGGGCATGGTGGGCATGGGTCGGGACCGGTGGGTGTCGAGAAATGAGGAGGAAGAGGAGGACATCGTCAGTCATGAACGAGACGTGGACGGGCATGAAATACGGTGAGGCTCAATGCAGTGTCTTGTTGGGGGAGTTGTTGTTCGCAACCACAACCACAACCCGGCTCCGAACCCGCTTAGCCACACGCTCCCCTTTTCTCACGACACTCGTTTGCTCCATCAACCGTCTTACCGTCGATCCCAGTGTCCCGCTGACACAGCCTCATTTTCAATTCCTCGACTGTCGTCACCTAGTCCGACTGGACCATACGGGCGTCTCAGCTCCATACAGGACATTCTCGGCTGCTTCGGGGGAGTCAGAGGCAGGTCCACGTGAGAAACCTGATTCGTGATTCGTGACTCGTGGTAGACGGACCTCTTCCGATCTTGAGGGGGTCTTCGGACCAGACCACTCCACAACACCTATGGCTGTACTTCCCATCGTCGTCTCCGTAATCATGCCTGCATGCTTCTTCCATGAATGTGGATTGGATCCTCTCTGTTTCGGCTCTTGGCCTACAGAATGTCCTATCATCCTCTAGCTATAATGGCACGCCACATGGCATCATCACTGTCCGACTCTCAGTGCACTCCGTGTTACCCTACCCCCACTCCCGCGCAGTATGAAGTGTGGTGTAGGGTTATTTTGGCACCACCCCGAAGCTGGGGTGGCAGCAGGGATTGCGGCTCAAGTACATGCCACGCGGCCGGCTCGGCCGATAACAACACAATGACATGCCATTCGACCCATGCCCCTACCCCGCTTTTGGAAGACCGAAATCAGTGATGACAGCATACATAACTAAAATGGTGTGGAGATGTCACTCCCGGACAACCAATGATCATGATGAAGTCGTGCAGTACTTCCCGACGAAATGCGTAGCCTTAATGGTGTCCTGGTCTGCGGCAGATGGTAGGTATAATGTTTGTTCATATTTTACAGGTGCTCAGGCTAAGGGTGAATATGACGGCTACTCTTCGAAGCGATCACGAGAAGTTAACCCTGGGGGTCTGGTTGAGGACGAGGCTGTGCATGGGGTGACTTGGTTTGGTGCAGAATATGACAGCTCAATCTTATCATGCCCATTTTCGGGTGTGGCAGTTGGATGCTGTTCACACCGCAGTCGAACGTGCGTGCGCACCAGGGTAGAATGTGGCCACGGTGCCTAATATTTATCTTATCCCCGCACGCCGCACGCAGTTCCGAATAGACCATGTGACGCTGCCCGTGCTCCAATTTCACTCCGTTGGGAATATAGCGCGAGATAGTTCATCCAACGATATACCGGCTCTATCCGATGTGCTACTAGTCATGACGTCATGAAGCTCATATTCACTTCCTTTTGCTGGAGGGAGTCGCAGTCGGGCTGGCAGAGGTGGGGTGGGTGGAGAGTGGGATGGAATCCGGGTCTAGGCCTGTCGATTTTTAATGCGACGTGACTGAAATCGAACTCCTTGGGGC
>Ga0137394_10004413_pt1 | contig 10675 bp, 7 predicted proteins | sample czobulk116metaG_FD_108278 | JGI IMG/M metagenome (GOLD analysis project Ga0137394, IMG submission 108278) | Vadose zone soil microbial communities from Angelo Coast Range Reserve, California, USA - czobulk1.16 metaG | ecosystem: Environmental > Terrestrial > Soil > Vadose zone | place: USA... | reverse complement strand
GAGGCTGCCCAGCAAACGGCCGAGTCGCTGCGCCAATCGAATATGGCCATCGAACAGTTGAACGGCGCTGCCCGGGGACTGCAGGCGAGCGTGGCCCGGTTTAAGCTCTCGATGTGACGCATGCTTTTCCTCCTCTTTCAACTCGGAAAAGACCGCTATGCGCTCGAGGCCGCGCGCGTAGTTGAAGTTGTGCCCTTGCTCGAGTTGAAGAAAATTCCGCAGGCGCCAAATGGATTTGCAGGCATTTTCAATTATCGCGGGCGCCCTGTGCCAGCGATCGATCTTTGCCAGATGACACAAGGCCACCCCGCCGCCGAACGTTTGAGCACGCGCATCATTGTCGTCAACTGTTCGGATGCGCGTGGCGGTCAGCGGCTCGTCGGCCTTATCGCCGAACAGGCGACCGAAACGGTTCGCAAAGACCCCAAGGATTTCGTCGAGGCGGGGTTCAAATTCGGCGCGGCTCCCTATCTCGGACCCATTCTCCTGGACCCCAAAGGGGCGATACAGTGGGTTCACGAACAACACCTGCTCTCGGAACAGTTGCGCGAACTCGTTTTTTCCGAGCCGGCCCAACTCATCTCGTGACCAAAATCGAACAACTCCTTCGCGAAAGAATCGGGCTGGACGCGGCCTCGATCGGTTCGAGTTCTATTCAGCGAACCGTGCGGCTGCGCATGAAAGCCCTGGGAGTCGCAGCGCCGGAGGAATATCGGAAGCTGCTGGAGAAATCCCGAACGGAATGGACCGAGCTCATCGAAGCGATTGTGGTGACCGAGACCTGGTTCTTTCGCGACCGCGATCCGTTCAATGCGTTTGTGAAGCTCGTTCGCGAAGAGTGGCTTTCGCCGGGCACCAAGGGCGCTTTACGGGTCCTCAGCGTGCCCTGCTCTTCCGGTGAGGAGCCCTACTCGCTGGTGATGGCGCTGCTGGACGCAGGCATAGCTCCCGAGAGGTTCCAGATCGATGCTGCCGATATCAGCCCGCGCGGGCTGAACCGCGCCCGTCGAGCCATCTATGGCCGCAATTCTTTTCGTGGAAAGGATCTTGCCTTCCGCGATCATTATTTCCATCACACGAAGGAAGGCTATGTGCTCTGTCCAGCCGTGCGCAGCGCGGTCCGCTTTTTCGAGGGAAATATCCTCAGCCCAAACTTTTTACCGGGAAAAGGGACCTACGACATCATCTTCTGCCGGAACCTGCTCATTTACTTCGATCGCCAAACACAAGCCAAAGCGCTGGCAGCGATCAACCGCCTGCTTTCGCCTTCAGGTGTACTCATTGTGGGCGCGGCCGAGCAACCGCTCGCGCTGGAAAATGGATTTGTCTCAGCGAATATCCCTATGGCTTTTGCCTGCCGCAAACGCGCCCCCGTCCAGACTCGGCCGGCTGTTCATCCGCAGCCCATGCGATTTCTGAACTTGCCTCCCATACCGGCCTCCTTGCCTAACAAGCTTCCGAAATCCAACCTTTCAAGCCAGCAGAGAATGCCCTCGCCGCAACCCAGGCCACCTGGAACTGCCTTTGGCGCAAACTCTGCAGGAATGCTGGATGCAAAGGCTCTACGCGGCAGCCGACCGACGGAATATCCGGCAGTGTCCCAGCCCGTGCCGGATCTGGCCCGCGCGCGCCGCCTGGCCGATGAAGGAAGACTTAAAGAAGCCGCCGCCGTTTGCCAGACTCATCTTCGTGCCGAGGCCGGCTCCGCCCCTGCGTGGTACCTGTTGGGTCTCATTCGCGACGCGAGCGGAGACTCCCTGGCTGCCGACTGCTATCGCAAAGCCCTCTACCTGAATCCAAACCACTACGAAACGCTGCTGCAAATGGCGCTCCTGTCGGAAAAATCCGGCGATGCCACACGGGCCCGAACCTTCCGGATGAGAGCAGCGCGAGTTAAAGCGCCGCCCGCCACAACATCCCAACAAGCGCGTGTCTGACATTCTCAATTTGGTGGCAGTCCAGAAATCGGCGATTCAAACGAACGACGAAGCGACCGATACTCAAACGTGCTGGAACAGCATCGGCGTGTACGGAAACGGTTCCTGTCCTGAATTGCACAAGTTCATCCATTGCCGCAATTGCGGTGTTTTTTCGAGCGCTGCGCATCGCCTTCTGGACCGGCCCTTGCCCGAAGAATATCGACGCGAGTGGACGGCGCACTTTTCCCAGGAAAAAAAGCGCGCCGCCCAGTCAAAGCTCTCGGCGGTTGTCTTCCGCATCAGCGACGAGTTCCTGGCCTTGCCGACGCAAGCCTTTCAGGAAGTGGCCGAATCGCGGCGAATCCATTCGCTCCCGCATCGGCGTCAGGGAATCGTGCTCGGTCTGGTAAACATCCGGGGCGAACTACTGATTTGTGTCAGCCTCGGCAGATTGTTGGGGCTGGATCGCCTTCCGCCACGACAGGTTCCACGCGCAGGCTACGACCGGTTTCTGGTGGCCAGTTGGGAGGGCTCCCGGCTGGTTTTTCCGGTCGAGGAAGTCCACGGTATACATCGCTTCCAGGCGCAGGAACTGCGCGAGCCTCCGGCGACCGTTACGAAGTCGCAGCCGAGTTTCTCCGAAGGGATTCTGTTGTGGCGTGAGAAAGCTGTGGGATTTCTCGATCCCGCGCTGCTGTTTTCCTCCCTGAACCGCAGTTTGTCGTGAACGCATCGACCTTATGACGCGCCGCAACCTCGAGGATCTTGAAAATCTCTCGATGCTGGAACTGTTCCGGGTCGAAGCTGAAAATCAGACTGCCACTCTCACCAGCGGACTGCTTGAACTCGAGCGATCGGGTCCCAATCCACGCCAATTTGAAACGCTGATGCGAGCGGCTCATTCGTTGAAGGGTGCGGCCCGTATCATCAATCTCCAATCGGCCGTTCAGGTCTCGCATGCGATGGAGGATTGTTTCGTCGCGGCCCAGCGCGGTAGCCTCCAACTCGGGCAGCCGCAGGTAGATGTCCTGCTTCGGGGTGTCGATCTTCTCATCAAGCTGTGCAAGGCAGCCGATTCTCCAGAGGCAGGCCAAAGTACGGCCGATGCCGCCGAAACCGCTCAGTATTTGACAGCACTGAAAGAACTGACATCTCAGGGGCCGGGTTCGTCACCGTCTGACCGACCCGCTACCGCGCCTCCAGCGGCTTCACCCGTTCAGGTCCAATCACCTCGCTCGTCCGCAAGTGCCCAATCTTTGCCCGCGAAATCTGAAAAGTCAGAGCAAAGCCCCAGCGCTAAAACTGCCGCTCTTGATTCTGAGCCACCGCAGAGCCCTGCTCCGCGCAAATCGGAAACGCCGGAGCGCGTCGTGCGGCTCACGGCGGAAAACCTGAATCGGCTGCTGGGTTTGGCTGGAGAATCGCTGGTCGAATCCCGCTGGCTCCGTCCTTTCGCGGATTCATTGCAACGTTTGAAGCGGCAGCAGGCGAGCCTCTCGCAACAACTCGATCATTTCCGCCAATCACTGGATAAAGAGCATCTTTCCGAGCGCGGAACCGCCCAGCTACAGGATCTCGTCCATACAGCTTCAGACTGCCAGGACTTCCTCAGTGCCCGGCTCGAGGAACTTGATCTGTTCGACCGTCGCTCAGCGCACTTATCCCATCGCCTTTATCTCGAAGTCCTTCGCTCGCGAATGCGTCCTTTTGCCGAAGGTGTCCGCCGCTTCCCACGGATGGTTCGCGACGTGGCCCATTCTCTGGGCAAACAGGTGCGGCTCGAGGTTTTGGGAGAGCACACCCAGGTGGACCGCGATATTCTGGAACGATTGGAAACGCCACTCGCGCATCTCCTGCGCAACTCTGTGGATCATGGCTGCGAAATACCCGATCAGCGCGTGGCTGCCGGAAAGCCTGCCGAAGGCGTGATCCGGCTGGATGCGCGTCACAGCGCCGGCATGCTCGTCGTGAGCGTCGCGGATGACGGGGCCGGCGTGGACACGGAGCGCCTGCGGCAAGTCGTCGTTCAAAAGCGCCTCTTGGCTCAAGCCGTTGCCGACAAGCTCTCCGAGTCAGAATTGCTCGAGTTTCTTTTCCTGCCCGGCTTTACACTCAAAGAAACCGTCACCGAAATCTCCGGCCGAGGCGTCGGTCTGGACGTGGTCCAAAACATGGTCAAGAGCCTTCGTGGCAGCATCCGGATCCACACGCATCAGGGTCGCGGCCTGCGCATCCAGCTTCATTTACCGCTGACGCTCTCAGTCCTCCGCGCGTTGCTTGTCGAAATCGGCGGCGAACCCTATGCCATTCCGCTGACGCAAATCTCGCGCGCTCTCAAGCTCTCCCGTTTCAACATTCAAACACTGGAAGGACGGCATCACTTCCTTTTCGGCGATCAGCAGATCGGTCTTCTCACTGCTCATCATGTCCTCGATTCGCCGGAGCCGAATTTCTACGGCGATGAATTGTCCGTGGTCATCATCGGCGATCGCAATGTCCGTTACGGGGTTATCGTGGATCGTTTTCTGGGCGAGCGCGAGCTGGTGGTGCAACCGCTTGATGCTCGCCTGGGCAAAGTAACCGATATCAGCGCCGCCGCGTTGATGGAGGATGGTTCCCCGGTCCTGATTCTGGATGTGGACGATCTGTTGCGCTCGATTGAGAAACTCGTCTCCAGCGGACGGCTGCCAAAACTGCAGCGGGGCCAGCTCATCAGCATTCCCCGCAGACAGAAGCGCATTCTTGCGGTGGACGATTCACTAACCGTGCGCGAACTCGAACGCAAGCTCCTCACCAGCCGCGGCTATCATGCGGACGTGGCCGTGGACGGCATGGATGGTTGGAACGCCGTCCGCACCGGCAATTATGACCTCGTCGTCACAGATGTTGACATGCCGCGCATGGACGGGATTGAGCTGGCATCCCTCATAAAAAAGGATCCCCACCTCAAATCCCTGCCTGTCATGATTGTTTCCTACAAGGACCATGAAGAGGACCGCTTGCGCGGATTGGAAGCAGGGGCAGATTATTATCTATCCAAAGGCAGCTTCCATGACGAAACTTTATTGCAAGCAGTTATGGACCTGATTGGGGAACCCGACGCGTGAGAATTGCTATCGTAAATGATATGATGATGGCGGTGGAGGCCGTGCGGCGCGTCATCGCCGGCTCCAGCGGCCATCAATTGGCCTGGATCGCTCTCGATGGCGAAGAAGCCGTCGACCGTTGCGCCAGCGATACGCCCGATCTCATTCTGATGGATTTGATCATGCCACGGCTGGATGGTGTCGAAGCCACGCGCCGCATCATGGCGAACAATCCCTGCGCGATTGTCGTCGTTACCGCCAGCATCAGCGATAATTCATCGAAGGTCTTCGAAGCGATGGGCGCGGGCGCTCTGGATGCGGTGAACACGCCCGTATTGGAAGGGCTGAGCAGCGCGGAGGGCACGCAACCCTTACTCGCTAAAATTGAAACGATTCGCAAGTTGATTGGCGCTCCGCATGCGCCGAGGCCAACGTCTGGAATTGACCGGCCCAGATTTTCTGCCTCCGAGCGGCCGGAAACGCTTATCGCTATCGGCGCTTCCGCCGGCGGTCCGGCTGCGCTGGCCAAAGTGCTTTCGCAATTGCCGGCGGACTTTTCTGCGCCGGTGGTTCTGGTGCAGCACGTCGATGTTCAGTTCGCCAAAGGACTTGCCGATTGGCTCCAATACCAAACATCCCTCCCGGTGCGCATTGCGCAGGAGGGTGAACGGCCCGCTCCCGGAACGGTTCTTCTCGCCGGAACCGACAATCATCTCGTCTTTTCCTCGCCGGGCCGCCTGAGTTACGTGCGTGAACCTTCGGATTGTTCCTACCGCCCCTCGATTGATGTTTTCTTCAAAAGCGTCGAGAAGTTCTGGGAAGGACCCGTATTGGCCGCTTTATTGACTGGCATGGGCCGGGATGGCGCCGAAGGTTTGCGCCTGCTACGAAACCGAGGTCACCATACCATTACTCAGGATCGGGCCTCGAGCGCGGTTTATGGGATGCCTAAAGCCGCCGCTGAAATCGAGGCCGCTTCAGAGATTCTTCCCCTCGAGCGAATCGGGCCCCGTCTGGTCCAGCTCCTGAGCCAAAAGGTCAAAACTCATGCCTGAAGACGAAGCCAGTTCAGAAATTCCGCAGCCAACGGATCCGACGCCGAAACCGCCTCAGTATCATGCGATGGTACTGCTGGTGGATGATCAGGCCATGGTCTGCGAAGCCGTCCGGCGCGCGCTGGCTAATCAGGCCGATATTGATTTCCATTACTGCGCGGATGCGCGCGACGCCATCAGCATTGCCAATCAAATCAAACCCACGGTCATTCTTCAGGACCTCGTGATGCCGGGCATTGATGGATTGACACTGGTCAGCCAGTTCCGCTCCAATGCGGCCACCAAAGACATCCCCATTATTGTTCTTTCCACCAACGAGAATCCGCAGGTCAAAGGCCAGGCCTTCGCACTCGGCGCAAATGACTATCTGGTCAAGCTCCCGGACAAGATCGAACTGATCGCGCGCATCCGCTACCATTCCAAGGCCTACATGAACCTGCTGCAGCGCGACGCTGCCTATCGCGCGCTGCGGGAAAGCCAGCAACAGCTCATCGAAAGCAACGCCACGCTCATATCGCTCAATCAGCGCCTCGAAGAAGCCACGCTCGCGAAATCCGAGTTCCTGGCCAACATGAGCCACGAAATCCGCACACCGATGAACGGCGTCATCGGCATGACGGCTCTCCTGCTCGAAACGGAATTGACCGATGAGCAGCGCGATTACGTTGAAGCCACGCGCAGCAGCGCCGATGCCCTGCTCACGATCATCAATGACATCCTGGACTTTTCCAAGATCGAATCCGGCAAACTAGAACTCGAGCATCATCCTTTCGAACTCCACACCTGCATCGAAGAAGCCCTCGATCTGCTGGCGCCAAAGGCCGCCGAGAAAAAGCTCGACCTGGCATACATGGTGGATGATTCGATTCCGAAGATTCTCGTCAGCGACGTCACGCGGCTCCGCCAGATTCTGGTCAATCTGATCGGCAACGCTGTCAAATTCACGCATCACGGCGAAATTGTTATTCAGGTGACTCCCGCGGCGCGCAATCCGCGAGCGCCCAATTCTCCATCGCTGACCCATGTAGACGCGGCGGCCGCTGCCGCGCGCGCCTCTGCGAGCGACGCTGCCGCCAGTGCCGCGCATCCATCCCTTCGTTCATCGCAGCCGGGCACTCCGCCGCTGCGGCCGCTTGATACTGAATTCTTTCGCAACGCCGAAGAATGGCTGCTTCATTTTTCGGTTCGAGATACAGGCATCGGAATCCCGATTGACCGCCAAAACCGGCTCTTCAAATCCTTTCAACAGGTGGACGCCTCGACGACGCGTCACTACGGCGGCACCGGCCTTGGCCTGGCGATCTGCAAGCGGCTCTCGGAATTGATGGGTGGCCGCATTTGGGTTGAAAGCGATTCCGGCAAAGGCTCGACTTTTCATTTTACAGTGCTGGCCATCGCGCCCGCTGCCAACGTTCCTCCTGCCTGGCAAGGTTCTCAATCGCAATTGGCCGGGAAAAATCTTCTCGTCGTCGAAGATAACCCGACCAATCGCCGGATCATCACGCATCGAGCCTCTCAATGGGGCATGAATGTTGAATCGGCGGTGAGCAGCGTCGATGCGCTCAAGCTGCTGGGGACTCGTCCGTTTGACGCACTGATCCTCGACTTGCAGTTGCCGGACATGGATGGTCTGGTGCTTGCTGGCGAAATCCGCCGCCAGTCTTATGGCCGCTATCTTCCGATCACTCTGCTTTCCTCGATTCGCCTGCGCAGTGATGATACGCGTCCTGCGATGTCCGGCATTTCTGTCTTTGTTTACAAACCGATACGGCCCGCCCAGTTGCTCGATTCGCTGTGTCGCGCGTTGAGCGTGCAGGTCCAGCGCGAGAAAAAAGCGCCGCTGGCCCCCAGCCTGGATGCGGATTTCGCGCGGCGGTATCCCGTGCGGGTACTGCTCGCCGACGATAATCCCATCAATCAGAAAGTCGGCCTCAGCGTTCTGCAAAAGCTCGGCTACCGGGCCGACATTGCCAACAACGGCCTCGAAGTTCTGCAATCCCTGGAACAGAAACCTTACGACATTGTGTTTCTTGACGTTCAGATGCCCGAAATGGATGGCCTCGAAACGACGCGGCGCATCGCTCAACGCTGGCCGGCGGACAAACGCCCGCGCATCATTGCCATGACCGGTAATGCGCTTATTGGCGACCGCGAGAAATGCCTCGAAGCGGGGATGGACGACTATATTACGAAGCCTATCCGGATTGCGGATTTGCAAACCGCTTTGGAGCGGTGGGCCAATCCACGCCCGAAAAAGACGGACACTTCCTTCCTGGCGCGTCCAGTCACCATTCCACCCGAGCAATTGCTCGATCAAAGTATTCTAGCCGAACTCCGCGATATGCCGCCTTCCGATGGTGTCAGCATGTTGCAGGAGTTGATCGACTTATTTCTGGATGCCGCTCCGCAGCGCATCGCCCAAATACGCGAATCCAGCTCCAATGCGTCACAGCTCTCTTTTCATGCTCATGCGCTCAAAAGCATGAGCCTTAATCTGGGCGCAAAACGAGTCGTCGAGATCAGCCGCCAACTCGAAGAAACCGCCACTTCCGGCGATCTCTCCAAAATCTCCACCCTTCTCCTGGACCTCGATTCGGCCTATCTCCAAACCAAAGCCGCCCTGCTTCCCTTGCGAGACTCCTAATCGCGCGTGCCTATCAAACCTCCTCGCCTGCGCCCCGGCGACACTGTAGCCATCGTCGCCCCGGCCAGCGCTCCGCCGGACCCGAAAGCTGTTGACCGTTCCGTCGCTGTTCTCGAACAGCTCGGTTTCAAAGCGAAGCTCGCGCCGAATGTTCGCAAGCGCTGGGGTTTTCTTGCCGGATCCGATCGCGATCGGGCTTCGGATCTGATGAAGATGTTCACCGACCGAAAAGTGCAGGGGATCCTGTGTCTTCGTGGCGGTTACGGCACACCTCGTCTCCTGCCACTGCTCGATTACAAGGCGATTCGTGCCAATCCAAAAGTCTTTATCGGTTTCAGCGATATCACTGCGCTTCATTGCGCCTTTCTTGTTAGATCAAACCTCGTTTCCTTTCACGGTCCGATGCTGAATTCCGATCTGATAAAATCCGATTGTCCCTTCTTTACGGTCGAAAGTCTCCTGCGCACAGTGATGCTCCCCTGCCCCTCAGGCCGGCTCAATTGGTCGCGAGACTCAAAACTAAAAACTAAAAACTTAAAGCTTCCTTCACCTGTGAGCCTCAGCCGTGGCCGTGCTTCCGGTCCTCTCATTGGCGGCAATCTCTCGCTGCTCTGCACAATTATCGGCACCGCTTATCAACCCTCTTTCAAGAATCGCATCCTTTTCTTTGAAGACCTCGATGAAGTGCCTTACCGCTTCGATCGGATGCTGACGCACCTGCTCAATGCCGGCGTGCTTCAGCAAGTCGCCGGCATCGCCATCGGGGTGAACGCCAATTGTGAAGATCCCAAAGCCAAAACCTGCAAGGAGTATCGTCAAACGATGATCGACGTTTTCAAAGAGCGTCTTCTGCCGCTGAAAGTTCCGATTGTGATGAATTTGCCCTTTGGTCACGTTCCCTTTAACGCCACGCTGCCGGTGGGAATCCGCGCCACGCTCGATGGCGACAAACGAGAGCTCATCATAACAGAATCGGCTGTTAGTTGATTTAGTTCCTGAGGTAACCTGCGAGTTTTTCTTGCGTCGATTGGCTTTATCAGCGATTCGTGCTCGATGCCATTCGCGTCTTTTGGCCCATGAAATACCTGGGACGCCTGATAATTTCGATACTGCTGCTCCTCTCGCTGTCGACGGCGACACTATTTGCCAGTGCGGCCGCCCCAAAACCCAACGTCCTGCTCATCATTTCCGATGATCTTCGTGACACTGTCGGTTGTTACGGCAATTCAGCCGTCAAAACGCCGAATGTCGATCGGCTCGCTTCGCGCGCGGTTCGCTTCGAGCATGCCTACGTCCAATATCCCGTCTGTAATCCAAGCCGCGTCTCATTTCTAACGGGGTTGCGTTGCGAGCAGACGCATGTCGTGAACAACACGATAATGTTTCGCTCGCAGCTTCCTGATATCGTAACGCTGCCTCAGCTTCTGCGACAAAATGGCTGGCATGCGACTTCCTATGGCAAGGTCTTTCACGTCGGTGAAGTGATGGGTGAGATCCGCGAAGGCTGGATGGATGTCGGCAAGTCCTGGGACGAAGGCCGCATGTTCCAACCCACAGCTCAGGGCCGAATGATGCAAGGACGCAATCTCACGGGCGGCAAACTCAAATGGTGCGAATGGGGCGCGGCAGAAGGCACTGATGATGATCAACCAGACGGCCAGACCGCCAAAAACAGCATTGCCACTATCGAAAGGCTCACCGCCGATGGAAAGCCGTGGATGGTTGCCGCAGGTTTTCATCGTCCGCACGATCCTTTCATTTCACCAAAGAAATACTTTGATCTTTATCCTCCCGGTTCACTGAAGCTCTATCACGATCCGACCAATACCACTCCGCTGGCGCCTCTCTCGCTGCCCGGCGGCGCTTTCGCCCAGGCTTTGAACGCGTTCGGCGATACGGAACGCATGGAATTCCTGCGCGCATATTATGCGGGCGTATCGTTCATGGATGCGCAAGTCGGGCGATTGCTCG
>Ga0137394_10004412_pt1 | contig 10675 bp, 6 predicted proteins | sample czobulk116metaG_FD_108278 | JGI IMG/M metagenome (GOLD analysis project Ga0137394, IMG submission 108278) | Vadose zone soil microbial communities from Angelo Coast Range Reserve, California, USA - czobulk1.16 metaG | ecosystem: Environmental > Terrestrial > Soil > Vadose zone | place: USA... | reverse complement strand
GGATCCGACCCTCCTCGCCCGCTCGGTCGTCGATTACGCGCACGGCAACTCGATCGCCGCCGATCCCCAGGGCAATCTCATCATCTCTTCGCGCCACATGAGCGAGGTGACGAAGATCAGCCGAAGCACGGGAGAAATCTTATGGAGGATGGGAGGGAGGAAGAACCAGTTCACGTTCGTCAATGATCCGATTCCGGTCTCCTATCAGCACGATGCCAAGCTGCTGCCGAACGGACATCTGACCCTGTTCGACAACGGGAACTATCATGTGCCGCAATTCTCCAGGGCGGTGGAATACGCGATCGACGAGACGGAGCGGACTGCGACTTTGGTATGGCAGTACCGGCTCCAGCCGGACGTGTTCGGACGCCTGGTCGGCTCGGTCCAGCGGCTTCCCAACGGCAACACGCTGATCTGCTGGGGAGCAACGAGCCCCTCGGCCACCGAGGTCGCGCCCGACGGGTCCATCGTCTGGGACCTGCGGTTCGACGAGAACGTCACGACCTATCGCGCGTTCCGGTTCGAGTGGCCGCCGGTGAGGCCCGCCACGATCGCGTTGAATCCCACCACGTTGACCCTGAGCGCGCGGGCCACCCTTCTGGCCGCGGAGATCAGGCCGGCGGACTCGACCTTCGTCGCGGCCGACGTTGATCCCTACAGCGCGCGGCTCAACGGGACGGTCCCCCCGGACTCCTCGAGCGTGAAATGGGGCTACGCGCCGGGGGATTCTCTGAAGCTCAATCCCACGGACGTGACCGTGAGATTCCCTCGGGCCCCGTTGGATCCGTATCTCGTCGTCGGCCTCGACAAGCTCGTGGTCACCGGATCGCTGAACACAGGGGAGCTGTTCCGGGGCATCGGAGAGATCCGTGTGTATCCTCCCCTCAGGGTGAGACCGGCTCCGTCGGGCTCGCTCCGGCTCGAATCGACGCCGGGAGTCCTGCCGGTCTCGCTCGCCGCGCCCGCCCGGGCGCGCACCCTGGCCGCGTACGACGTGCAGGGGCGGCTGGTGAAGCGCTGGCAGATCTCGCCTCAAAGCGCGGGCCGCGCCACCTGGGACGGCCGTGCATCGAGCGGACGCGCGGTCGGCTCCGGTGTGTACCTGATCCGTGTGGAAGACGGAGTTCCCGGTCCCGCGCTGAAAGTCGTGATCGTCCGCTAGTCTCCTCGTCTCCCTCGCTCCGCCGCTCGTCGCCACTCTCTTCGCTCGCGATGCGCCCTGCAACGAATCGCGGGGTGCGTGCAATTCGCAAGTTCGCAGTAGCCGCAACGACCCCATGGTCATCGCGCCGTTCCTCTCCGTGGCCTCTTCCTTGCTCAATTCCTGATCGGGAAGCCAAACCGCCCCTCGAATGCGTGGGGCGCCATGCTCCCTAAGGAGAGCACCATGAAACGCTCGATGGCTCGGTTGCTGGCCTCCAGATTGTGCGTCGTGCTTTGCGCCGTGGTCGGCTCGATGGCTCTTTCCAGCCTGGCCTATGCGAACAGCGCCCCAGTTCTGAATCCGATCGCGGATCAGGCGGTGGAGCGCGGTGGTGAGATGTCGGTCGAGATCGACGCCTCGGATCCGGATGGCGATGCCGTTTCCATCACGCCGTCCGGCCTGCCGGCGTACGGATATTTCGAGGACATGGGCGGAGGAATCGCCTACCTCACCGTGATTCCTCCGGTGGATGAGCCGCCCAGCCTCTTTCAGGTGACCATGACGGCCTCGGATGGCCAGCTCTCCTCATCCCAGACCTTCACGCTCAAGGTGTATCCGGCCGGGAACCCGAACGCGCCGGCGATGGCGTCGGTCGCGAACACGACGGTCGCGGAAGGGCAGACCTCGAGCGTCAGCGTGTCGGCCGCCGACGCGGATCAGAATGTGGTCATGCTCAGCGCCTCGCTGCCGGCGTTCGCTTCGCTGACGCAGACGGGGAGTGGCCCCGGCTCGGCTTCCGGGAGCGTGGACCTCAGTCCCGGCTATTGCGCTTCGGGAAGCTACGCCGCCAGCGTCACCGCTTCGGACGGGGCCTGGACGGACACGAAGACCTTCACCGTCTATGTGACGGATGTGAATCGCGCGCCCGCGTGGCCGGGCGGCGGATACGTGATGGCACTGAGCGAGGGATCCTCGGCCAATCTGAACGTGAGCGCCTCCGATCCCGATCAGGCGTGCGGATCGGCGGCTCCGTCGCTGGTCCTCGTGAGCGCGCCGTCGGCGCTCACCGTCTCGCTGACCAACCAGGGCGGCGGCTCGGGCCAGCTCCACGTCGCGGGCGGTTATGACGCGGCGGGAACCTATCAGGTAACGCTGCGGGCGGTCGACGCGACGAACGCGTCCTTGACCGCGGACGTTTCGGTGCAGGTGACGGTCGCGAACACGAACCGCGCGCCGATGGCTTCGGCGGGCGGGCCCTACACGGGAGTGATGGGCACGGACGTGAGCATGAGCGGAAGCGGATCGTCGGATCCCGATGGGGACGCGCTCTCCTATGCGTGGACCTACGGTGACGGCTACACCGGCACCGGCGCGACGACGAGCCACGCCTACGCGGCGGGCGGCACGTACAACGTGTGCCTCACCGTGACGGACAACGGCACGCCCGCCATGAGCCACACCTCGTGCACGACGGCGATGGTGCAGCGCCTGAACCGCGCTCCGGTCGCGTCGGCGGGTGGACCCTATACGGGCATGGCCGGCGCCGTCCTCAGCATGAGCAGCGCGGGCTCTTCGGATCCTGACGGCGACCTGTTCACGTGCGCGTGGACGTTCGGCGACGGCGGAACGGGCGCCGGACCTACGCCCGGCCATACCTACGCGGCCGCGGGCACCTACACCGTGAGCGTCACGGTGACGGATGCCGGCGCGCCGAGCATGAGCAATACGGACTCGACCACCGCGACGATCGCGGACATCCGCCCCACCACGTTCCCAGCCCAGGTGACGTGCACCAAGTCCAAGGTGAATCTGAACGCGAACGGACAGCACCACATCTTCAAGATCGAGCCGATGACCGGGAGCTTCGCCGTGCGGGACGTGAACCTGACCTCGGTCGTCATGAAGAACGGCGCGCTCCAGGCGTCCGCCGCCTTCTGCTGCCTCGTGCGGGACAACGAGAAACACAAGGGCCCGGCCCCGATGGTGGTCATGGCCTACTACACCAACGCTTCTCTCGTCACGCTCTTCGACTCCGCCCCGTTGGGAAGGAGCATGGTCACGGTGACCCTCGAGGGCACGCTCTCGACCGGCGGCAAGCTCGTCGGTGACGTCACGCTGCTGATCAAGAAGGAGCCGGACGGCCAGCAGGGCGTCTCGGTGTCGCCGAACCCCTTCAATCCTCAGGCGACGATGAGTCTCTATATGCCGGAGCGCGGCACCGCCCGGGTGAGGCTCTACGATGCGAGCGGCCGTCTCGTCCGGACGCTGATGGACGATTCGGATGCCGCCGCGGGCTACCACTACCTGACCCTCGACGGCCGCACTCAGAGCGGCGCGAAGATGGCGTCGGGTGTGTATTACTACCGTGTCGAAACGAGCGCCGGGATGACGAGAGGGCAAGTCACGCTCATGAAGTAAGCGGCGCGGCCAGAAAGACTGCAATCGGGGCCCCGGCGGCGACGCCGGGGCCTCTTCGTTTCCGCCCCTCACCGGCGGAATCAACGCCTGGGCCGAGAATGTGGATCCCACCATCCCGAGGTATTGATCGAACACGCGAGCATGGTGACGCTCCTACCCTTCCGCGATTTGAGCTAAGATCGCGCGGTATGGGGAGACTGGGCACAGGGTGGGGATGGGCCGTGGCGGGGCTGGTCCTGCTTCTGAATCTTCTTCCCGCGCCCGGCGCAGCCGGCGCGGAGAAGCGCGTCATCACCCGGGCCGCCGATCTCCCCCGCCTCAACTTCCGCGGCCGGAAGAACGCCGACTACTTGACGGTCTCGCCCGATGACTTCGCGCCCCTCGCGGCCGCGGTGCGCGAGCACATCGAGGGCATCTTCCGGGACTACTACATCGCCGACTGGGCGACCCTCAAGGACCTCCACACCATCCTCGCGCATCTGGATCTTCTGGAGGGAAACGATCCGGGAGTCCTGGAGCACGTGGGCGTCGCGCGGCGTCTCGAGAGGAAGACCGACGAGAAATACCTCGGAGTCACCTTCTACGGGGAAGTCATCGCGAAGTCACGGAAGGACGCGGGATCCGGGTCCGGCGACACGTTCCTAGAAGTATTCCGATACAACTTGAGGGATGCCCTGGCCGCGATGCCCTGGGACGACGTCCGCCAGGCCATCGTCAAGGATCGGGCGCTCCTCGATCTGTCGGACGAGCATCACATCCCTCCCTGGATCCGGACGCAAGGCGAGCAGCCCCAGGACGGCGGCGCGATCTCGCTCGACTACGCCAATGAGCTCATCTTCGACCGGGTGCTCCTGCGCCTGATCGTGCCCCTGAAGGGCGAATTCATGCAGGCGTTCGACCGTCTGGCCGCGGCGCACCGGACGGAGGATCCGAGGGCGGCGCTCCCGGTGAACATCTGGAGATCGCGATCGGTCACCCTGTCCGAGGGGGAGAAGCTCTCTCCGGTCGTCCTCGCGATCTGGGACTCGGGCGTCGACACCTCGGTCTTTCCCGATCGCCTCTTCGTGAACCGGCGAGAGAAGGCGAACGGCAAGGACAACGACGGAAACGGCTTTGTGAGCGATGTGAATGGAATCGGATTCCGATTCGACGGCGCGAAAACCCCCGAGCTCTATTTCCCGATCGACCAGGACGACCGGCAGCTGCTTCAGGCGCAGCGTGCGCGGGCGCGCGGAGCCTCCGATTTCTACTCCGGCGCGGACACCCCCGAGGCGCGCGCCTACAGGCGGGGGGTCGAGCAGGGCGCGGACTCGTTGTATTCGGACGAGGCCGGCTCGCGACTCCGGAGCCATACGCACGGCACGGAGGTGGCCGACATCGCGCTCGCAGGAAATCCCGCCGCGCGGCTCCTGGTCGTTCGGCAGAGCTTCCGCGATGAGGACGGCAGCGCCTCGGTCCAGAGCATCCAGTGGTGGCGCCAGTTCGCGCTCAACGCGCTCGCGATCGTCCAGTACTGCAAGGCCCATCGCGTGCGCGTCGTGAACATGAGCTGGACCCTTTCCATGCCTCAATGGGGAGGTCTGGGAATCCAGGCCGACGAGGCGGACCGGTGGGCGCGCGAGTGCTTCACGGTCGTCAAGCGCGGGCTGGCCACGGCCATGCAGGCCGCGCCGGAGATTCTCTTCGTCGCCGCCGCGGGGAATACGAACCAGAACGCCGCGTTCGCCGAAGCCATTCCGCCCTCGCTCGTGCTACCGAATCTCATCACCGTGGGCGCCGTGGACCAGTCGGGACATGCCACTGATTTCACCAGTTTCGGCAAGACGGTGACGCTCTACGCCAACGGCAAATCGCTCGAGGCCCGCATCCCCGGAGGCGATCTCATGACCGTCTCGGGCACGTCGCTGGCCGCGCCCCAGGTGACCAATCTCGCGGCGAAGCTCTTCGCCATCGACCCCTCGCTCAAGGTCTCCGAGGTGATCGAGCTGATCCGCCAGGGCGCGAGCACGAGCCCCGATGGAACCGTCACGCTCATCAATCCCAAGCGCTCGGTCGTCCTGCTTGCGATCCGGAACGACAAGAAGGGACGGATGTGACCGTCCGAATGAGAGGGATCATGTTCTCGCGACTTCGTGTTCCTGTGCTCGCAGCGGTTCTGGCCATGGCACTCCCTTCGATGCTCGCCGCGGAGGACCCGATCCCGCCGGCGAAACCGTTCGCCCCCGAGGTCTACAGCGCCCGGCGCGCGAAGCTCATGAAAGCGCTGGGTGGCGGGATCGCGGTGCTCTACGCCCGAGGCGAAGAGGACGCGGACGGCTACCGGCAGGACAGCGATTTCTATTACCTCACGGGGCTGGACGAGCCGGGTGCCGTGCTGGTGCTTGCGCCGGAGGAGCGTCTCTACAAGGAACGGCTCTTCCTCAAGCCACGGAATCCCGACGACGAGCGCTGGACCGGGGTGCGTCCGGACATCGGCGACTCCCTGCGCCACGCGACCGGGATCGACCGGATCTCGCGCGTTGGCTCCCTGGGCGGCGCGATGATGAGTCTTCTCCAGACCTCGACGACCCTCCAGATGATCAACGACCCGGGCGGGCCGGACGCTCCCACGACGCCCGAGATGGAGCTCTATGGAAAACTCTCCTCCCGGCTGCCCGGCGTGAGCATCAAGAACCGGACCGATCTCCTGCCGGCAATGCGCTCCGTGAAGGAGCCCCGCGAGCTGGACTCCATGGAGCGGGCCATCGCCGCCACGGTGGCCGCGCAACACGCCGCGGCGCGCGCGATCCATCCGGGAGTCGAGGAGAACTGGGTTGCGGGGCTGATCGACCTCGAGTTCAAGCGCGGGGGAGCGGTGCGGCCCGGCTTTCCGCCGATCGTGGGGTCCGGCGCGAACAGCACCATCCTGCATTATCCGGAGCACAGCCGGACGATTGCGCCGGGGTCCCTGGTCGTGGTGGACATCGGCTCCGACTACGGCCACTACTCGGCGGACATCACACGCACCTATCCGGCCGATGGACACTTCACGCCCGAGCAGCGGAAGGTCTACGAAGTGGTGCTTCGCGCGCAGCAAGAATGCATGGAGATGATCCGGCCCGGCGTCTACTACGAGGACCTTCACAAGAAGGCCGAGGACGTGATCCGCGCGGCCGGATACCGCGACTACTTCATCCATGGCCTGGGGCATTTCGTGGGGCTGGACGTCCATGACGCGGGCCTCTACAAGAAACCGCTGCAGGCCGGAATGGTCATCACGGTCGAGCCCGGCATCTACATTCCCGAGAAGTCCCTGGGCATCCGCATCGAGGACCAGGTGCTGGTGACGCCGAAGGGCTATCGTCACCTGACGCAGGCACTCCCGCGCGATCCCGACGCCGTCGAGAGGATGATGCGCGGGGAGTAGACTGTAACGTGGCTGCCAGGAAGGACCCAGTGGGATGAGCCTCCATCCTCAATTCCAGCGAACCCTCCTCGTCGTTCTGGTATTCCTTCCCGCGCTTTCGCAGACCTGCCGTGCTCAGAGCGGCGAGATTTCAGGGAGGATTACCGACGAGAACGGACGAGGCTTCCCGTACGCCAGCGTGATCCTCCTGGGTACCCAACGTGGCGCCCGTGCGGATGCAAGCGGCGCGTACTCAATCCGGGATGTGCCGGTCGGCTATTACACGCTCACGACCCGGGTGATCGGCTATGTCTCGAGCAAGCAGGACAGCGTTCTGGTCGCCGACGGGCGAACGACGGTTGTGAATTTCTCGATGGCCATACGGTTCGACCCTCCACCGATCCAAGCCCCCGTACGTGGATCGGCCCCACCGCAGACTCCACCACCTCCCCCTGCCGACCCGGTCCCCGGTCCGTTCGGAGAGGGTCCCGGAAGCACAGGGAAATTCTCGCTTGGGGTGAACCTGGGACTCGATTACCCGGAGCACCAGGGTATGGGCGGTGTCTGGCACGTTGCCGCTGGAGTGCCCGTGAACCGGTCACTCTCGATTGGACTCGAGCTGGGCACGGCCTTCCACGCCGCAGAGAAAGGACGGACGGTTTGGGTGAACGCCATTCCGCGCACGTCCAGCATGCATGCGGTCTCGACACTCGGGATCCTCTTTCGTAGGTCGTTTGGGAGCGGACCCCTGCGCCCCCACGTCACGGCAGGAGTCGACTGGTATACGGAATGGGATGATCTGGACGCAACGGCTACTCAATCAGCCTGCACCGCATGGTGGTCTGGCGTGGGCTTTCAGGGGGGATTGGGTTCCACGCTTCGACTCGGCTCCCATTGGGACCTGCTAGGCGAGGCCGTCTATCACCTCGAAACGAAGTCCACCTCCGATGCGAATTTTCTCATGCTTCGGTCAGGCATCCACTTCTTCTGGCGAAAAAGAGCTCCGGACCACCTGAACTGACGGTGGGCGCGGAACATCCGTTTACCAACACGTAGGAATCGATTGCGACCCTGGGTGCCGTTCCGTTGTTGTGCCAGGCCCCTGCATCTCGAGGAGCGTTGCCATGTATCGAATTGGAATCCGTGTTGCCCTTCTGCTCTCGGCGACCCTGTCCGTCGGGGTGGTTGCCGCCTCCGACGACTCCCATTTCAAGGTTTCTCATCGAATTCTCCTTGGCGGCGAGGGAGGCTGGGACGCCCTCACCGTGGACGGAGCCACGCATCGGCTTTTTGTCACGCACGGGACGCGCATCCAGGTGGTGGACACGCAAACGGACAGCATCCTCGGCGAGATTCCCGAGACGCCGGGCGTCCACGGCGTCGCCCTCGCGCGTGACCTGGGACGCGGCTTCACGAGCAACGGCCGCGACTCCTCGGTCACGATGTTCGATCTGAAGACGCTGGCGGTGCTCGGGAAGGTCAAGCTCGACGCCCGCAATCCGGACGCCATCGAATACGATCCCGGCTCGAAACGGGTCTTCGTCTTCAACGGCGGCAGCGCGAGCGCGACGGCGATTGACGCGCAGAAGGGCATCGTCGTAGGGAACGTGCCCCTCAACGGGAGACCCGAATTCGCGGCCGCCGATGGCGCGGGCAAGGTGTATGTGAATCTCGAGGACTCGAGCGCCGTGGTGGCGTTCGACGCACGCACGCTGCGCATCCTTCACCGGTGGCCCCTCGCTCCCGGCGAGGAGCCGAGCGGATTGGCCATGGATCGGGAGCACCAGCGGCTCTTCGCCGGATGCGCCAATGAGAAACTGGTCGTGCTCGATGCCGGCGACGGGCACGTGGTGACCGTTCTCCCCATCGGCAAGAACGTGGAGGGGGGGGCATTCGAGACCAAGAGGCAGCTCGTGTTAAGCTCGAACGGGGAAGGCACCCTGGCCGTCATCCACGAGGACGCGCCCGACAAGTATTCGGTCCTCGAAACGATCCCGACCCAGAAGGGGGGCCGCACGCTGGCTCTCGATGAGGAGACCGGGTCGGTCTACGTGCCGACGGCCGAGTTCGGGCCGCCACCCGCACCGACCGCCGACCATCCTCACCCGCGCGGGAGCGTCCTTCCAGGCACGTTCGTGGTGCTGGTCGCCAGAAGGTAGGTCGCGAAAGAGGCGGCGAAAGGGGACAAGGTCTACGTGGGTCCCCCGTAGATCACCGTACGCAAATTCCGCACTGGCATCGAGTTGCCCGTTCACCCCAACTGCGCCGTAACTATTGGGCCGATCTAGTCGTATTCTCAGCGTGATCCCCCCGAAAAACCCATATCCACAGCGGAAGTCTCTGCGGAGGCCGTAGCGTCATGAAACTCAAGCGGAAGCACCTTTGGATCGGACTTGCCGGTCTCGTGGTCATCGCCGCCGTGACCGGCGCCGCGATGCGCGGGCATGGCGGCAAGGCCGCGGAAGTCCAGACCGCCAAGGTCGAGCGGAAGAAGATCGTACAGAAAGTCAGCGCCACCGGGAAGATTCAGCCCAAGACCCAGGTCGAGATCAGCGCGGACGTGAGCGCCAAGATCTTGAAACTCCCGGTCGTGGAAGGGCAGACGGTCAAGAAGGGGCAGTTCCTGGTCGGGCTGGACCGCGAGCGTTACCTGGCCGCGGTGGAGAGCGCCGAGGCGAGCGTGAGCTCGGCCGAAGCCAACGCCGCGCTCGTGCGCGAGAACATGTCGCGCACGGAAAACGAGTTCAAGCGCTCCAAGCAGCTCCTCGCCGGCGGGCTGGAGTCCCAGGCTTCCTTCGAGGCGAAGCAGGCCGAGTACCAGGTGGAGGTGGCCCGTCACAAATCCGCCAACGACCAGGTCCAGCAGGCCAAGGCGGCGCTGAAGCAGGCGCGTGACGATCTCTCCAAGACCACGATCTACGCTCCCATGTCCGGCACGATCAGCGCGCTGAACAAGGAGCAGGGCGAGATCGCGCTGGGGTCCCAGTTCCAGAAGGACGTCATTCTCATCGTCGCCGACCTGTCGGTCATGGAAGCCCAGGTCAACGTGGACGAGAACGATGTCATGTCGGTGGCCGTGGGGCAGCCCGCGGAGATCGAGGTGGACGCGCTGCCCGGGAAGAGCCTGAAGGGGGTCGTGTCCGAGATCGCGAGCAGCGCCCGTTCGGCGGGCGCGGGCACCACGGACCAGAAGACGGAATTCGAGATCAAGGTCACCATCGTGGATCCCCCCAGGACGCTGCGTCCCGGGATGACCGCGAGCGCCGACATCGTCACCCACACCAACGACCGCGCCCTGAGCGTGCCGCTCCAGAGCGTCGCCGTCCGCACCGTGGACCAGCTCAGCGTGAAGGGGAAGAAGCGCAAGGTCGCGGAGGCCGCCGAGACGGGATACAAGGCGGACAAGGACGGCTTCGTGGAGATCGTGTTCTGCATCGAGCAGGGAAAGGCCGTCGCGAAGCAGGTCAAGACCGGGATTCAGAGCGATGACCTGATCGAGATCGTGGAGGGCCTGAAGGAAGGGGACGAGATCGTCACCGGCAGCTACCGGGCGATCTCGAAGGACCTCGAGAACGGCGCGGTCGTCACGATCGACAACACCAAGAAGCCGATGACCAAAGAGGGCGGACCGCCTCAGGGCTAACGGCCATGAAGCAAGTGCTCGACTTCCGGGAATCCCTCAAGATCGCCCTGCGCGCCATCCGCGCCAACAAGGCGCGCGGCGCGCT
>Ga0137394_10004409_pt1 | contig 10680 bp, 8 predicted proteins | sample czobulk116metaG_FD_108278 | JGI IMG/M metagenome (GOLD analysis project Ga0137394, IMG submission 108278) | Vadose zone soil microbial communities from Angelo Coast Range Reserve, California, USA - czobulk1.16 metaG | ecosystem: Environmental > Terrestrial > Soil > Vadose zone | place: USA... | reverse complement strand
CCAGTCAGAGTGATTCCCTGAGAACTTCGAACTAAGGCGGAGAATTAATGAAAGAGCCTTTAGAACTAATCGAGAAAAGAAGAATGTTGGAAGAAGTTAGAGGGCCCATCGAGCGCCCGCTCCCATCCTATCCGAGGTACGATTCGTATCCGGAAGAGATCAGCAGTGGTTATAACCGGATTCGCGAGTACTGGCTTTCTGTACGCAAACATATTTGGCTGGTCATTGGCGTTGTTGTCTTGGTCACGGCCATTACTGCAGCCTACATGGCGCGGCAGCCGGACGTTTACGAGTCACTCTCCCGAGTTCAAGTCGACTTGGAAACAGCCAACAACCCGGCAATCGGTGCGCTTAGGGGAAACCCTATTTTCCTAAACAATACTCTACAAGACCCAACATACTTCAATACGCAGATTCAGATCCTGACCAGTGCCGGGCTGCTGGGCCGGGTCGCTAAGACTCTTGATCTAGAGCACAACCAACTTTTTCTTCACCCGCAGTCGGTGCAGAGCAGATCTTTTTGGGAAGGTCTTAAAAGCCTTGCCATATCAGGAAATAATAAGACTCAACCTCAACCAGACGACGGTGACAAGTTAAGGCCTAGTCCCGCCCTTTCCAGTGACGACGTATCGGAAACGAATCGCTTCCAGCCCTATGTCGAGATGCTCCAGGCACAATTAACCGTCAGGCAGCTCAGCGATACCCGAATAATTGAGATTCGATACAAACATCAGGATCCCGAGATCGCGGAAAAGATAAATAATATGATCGCGGATACCTTTGTAGTCTCCAATCTGGAAAGAAAGACTGAGACAAGTAACACTGCCGGCGATTTCCTACAAAAGCGAATCGCCGAACTTCAGTCTGAAATCCGACATGGCGAAGAGCAGTTGATCAATTACGCGAAAAACCACCGAATCCTATCTTTGGATGCGAGTCAAAATACGGTAGTGGATCGTCTCACCGGCCTTAACAAACAGTTACTGGAGGCCGAGAACGAACGCAAATCGGCCGAAGCTGCTTATCGTGCGGTGCTGGCTCCGGGGGCACTGGAAGCGCAGTCGGAAGCTACAGACAACTCAGCTGCTGCAACCGAAGCTAAAATAGCCGACGCGCGACAGCGTCGAGCTCAACTGCTTCTGGAGTATACGGACAAGTATCCCGAAGTGCTGGCCCTGAACCACCAGATCGATTTGCTTGAGAAGCAAGCAGATCTTTTACGCACGCACACCCAGTCAGTGGTCAAATCCAACCTTGAAACAAAGTATCGGCAGGCGTTGCAGAAGGAACAGGCATTGCAACGGGCTTTCGATAACCAACGCGCTGAAACGCTGACGCAAAATGAAGCGGCGGTCAATTATCGAATTATTCAGCAGGAAATTGAAACAAACAAAACTCTTCTGGATGGGCTGCTTCAGCGATCAAAGGAGAATGATGTAATCCTGGCGGGCACTCCCAACAACATTCATGTTGTGGATCACTCGTCCAAGCCAAAGATTCCGGTCAGCCCTAAGAGAACGCAGGCGATTGCATTGGCCGCAATCTTTTCACTAATTTTAGGAATCGCTCTGGCGCGCTATCTTGACTACCTGGACGATTCCGTTCGTACTTCTGTTGACGTGGAAACTTTTTTGCGATTGCCGGCCTTAGCTGTGATTCCCACAATGGGAAATTCCGTGCGCCGTCGCTTCCTTCCAGCGATGCCTGGAAGCAAGCGGAATGGGAACAATGGGGGCTCGGAGCTTCTTATCAATGAGTCACAAACTTCTCCGCTGGCAGAGTCATATCGTCAACTACGGACATCTATTCTGCTTTCATCTCCGGGCGGAGCTCCGAAAACGTTGCTCGTAACATCGAGTCAACCTAACGAAGGGAAGACGACCACGGTAGTGAACACCGCAATGATCCTGGCTAAGACCGGAGCCAAAGTGGTCATCGTGGATGGCGACATGCGGCGGCCGCGCCTTCACTCTATCTTCAATCTTGATAATGGGCAGGGATTGAGTGGCATCCTTGCAAGTAACATGAATGAAGCTGAGATGCTTAGCTGTGTGCAACAATACGAGGACAGCAGTCTTTATATACTTCCTTCAGGCAGAATTCCGCCCAACCCTGCGGAACTACTCGGCTCCGACCAAATCCGCGTCTTGATGTCAGTCCTTGGAAACAGCTTCACCCATATCGTAATCGATTCACCGCCAGTCGCTTCTTTTACCGATGGCGTCTTACTGTCTTCCGTAGCCGATGGCGTGCTTCTGGTGGTGCATGGCGGCGCTGCTTCGCGGCACATAGTCCGGCGCGTAAAACAAATGTTGTCCGATGTTGGCGCAAAGATTTTCGGAGTGGTGTTGAATAACGTGACTGTATCGCGTCACGACTATTACTATAATCGAAGCTACGAACGCTACTATTACCCCAGGTCCGAGGTGGAATCCAACGAACTTACGTCGACCACGCTAGGTTCGTAGTGCGCTCCCCGAAGAATACTGCCAACAACCCCAGCCATTCACAACCGAATCCGAAATGAGGGTCGTCTACCTTAACCCGAGCGGCCGAATGGGCGGGGCAGAAGTGGCGCTTCTCAACATTCTGGCAGGCATCAGGGAGGTAGAGCCTGAATGGAAACTGCACCTCGTTGTTGCAGACGATGGAGTAGTCGCTGATAAGGCTCGAGCGCTGGGGGTATCAACCTCAGTCTTACATTTCCCTGCCTCGCTGGCACGTCTTGGGGATGCCTCAATAGGTGGACCACCGCGCACTGAGCGGAAGCGACTGACACTGCTGCGCCGGCTGCTCTTTGCGAGTGCCGGCGGCGCTATCTACACGGTGAGATTACGGAGCTTATTGCGGCGGCTTGCTCCAGACGTAATCCACACCAACGGCTTCAAGATGCACATCCTTGGTGCGCTTGCCAAGCCGGCCGGGGTTCCTCTTATCTGGCACATTCACGACTATGTGAGCACGCGTCCCGTCATGGCCCACTTAGTCAAGGTGTTCCGTAAGCGGTGTTCCCTGGTGCTGGCGAATTCGAATAGTGTTGGATTGGATGTTAGGTCAGTCTGCGGTGATGTGCTGCCGGTTCAAACCTTCTACAACGGCGTCGATACCGTCGTGTTTTCGCCTGATGGTCCCACCCTCGATCTGGATTCTCTGTCAGGTTTGCCGCCTTCCGGACCCGCTGTGGTCCGCATAGGCTTACTCGCTACTCTCGCCCGCTGGAAAGGGCATAAAACCTTTCTTAAAGCACTATCCTTAATACCGCCTGACATTTCCTGGCGTGGGTACGTCATTGGCGCAGCTCTGTATCAAACCGACGGCAGCCAGTGTTCAATAGAGGAATTGAAGAAGCTGACGCAAGAGTTGAACATTTCTAAATCCGTTGGCTTCACGGGTTTCGTCGAGGAGTCCGCGTCAGCGATGCGTTTCCTGGATATCGTCGTTCATGCCAGCACAGAGGCTGAGCCCTTTGGTATGGTCATCATCGAGAGTATGGCCTGCGGCCGCGCCCTGGTCTCCAGCGCTTCCGGGGGCGCGGCAGAAATTGTTGATGCTGACATCAATGCGCTCTCGCATCCTCCAGGAGATGCTGCGGTGCTGGCACAACAAATCACGTCCCTTGCCACCAGCCCCGATCTACGCCGGCGCTTGGGATTGGAAGGTCGAGCGACAGTGGAACGCCGCTTTAGCCAACCACGATTAGCAACGGAATTGATTGCGGTCTATCAGCGTGAACTGCGGTACGCTTAGTCCAATGCAAGAGCAAGTATTTCCAGATGCCGGTCGCCGGTTACCAGCTCACAAGACTGATACAGTACGCGTTCTCCATGTGCACGCGGGGAATATATACGGCGGCGTGGAGACGATGTTGTTAACGCAGGTGCGTAGCCGAAGCCTGTGTCCGGACCTGGAGAATGTTTTCGCCTTGTCCTTTGGCGGCCGATTCAGCGAGGAGTCAAGCGCGGGGGAAGCGTCAGTTCATTGGCTGGGACCGGTGCGAATCAGGGAGCCGCTTTCAATTCATCGCGCCCGGCGAAAACTTAGAGACCTCTTGCGGCGAGAGTCTTTTGACGTGGTCCTAACCCACTCCTGCTGGTCGCAAGCAATCTTTGGCGAGACGGTGCGCGCTGAGGGCATGCCTCTGGGATTCTATCTCCACGCGCCGGTGAATGGTCGACATTGGCTGGAACGTTGGGCAAGGCGTAGCTTGCCGAATTTCGCTCTATGCAATAGTCATTTCACTGCCGCAACCTTGCCTCAATTTTATCCAAACGTTCCCTTCGAGATTGTCTATTGTCCCGTCTCAGCGCCAGAGGCCAGCTATTCAGAGTTGGATGTGAAACACACTCGATCCCAATTGCAGACTCCAGCGAATGCTACCGTAGTCATACAGGTAGGCCGCTTGGAAAAGTTGAAAGGGCATGGCTTACATCTTGAAGCGCTGAGTTTACTTAAAGATTTACCTGACTGGGTGTGCTGGCAAGTCGGCGGTGCGCAACTGCCGCAAGAGCATAAGTATTTGGAAGAGTTAAAGAGGAGGGCCACCACGCTGGGGATTGCGGACCGAATGCGCTTTATCGACCAACAGTCAGACGTCCGAAGGCTCATGGCGGCAGCGGATATTTATTGCCAACCCAACACAAGTCCGGATTCCTTCGGTATTACTTTTGTCGAGGCGCTTCATGCTCAACTGCCAGTAGTGACAACCAGCATAGGAGGTGCCCTGGAGATTATCGATGAATCCTGCGGGCTCCTTGTTCGACCCAATGATGCTCGCGCGGTAGCCAAGGCGTTGAAATTGCTTATCCAGGATCGCTCTCTACGGCGGAAACTGGGAGCGGCGGGTCCGAACCGAGCTCGTTCACTTTGTGATGTCGGTTCGCAGATGCTCCGTTATAAGAACTGTTTTCTTAGAGTACTCAATGACCGCGACAAAAAGCCTGGCGAGAATCCTCATACCGCGTAGCCTGCGGAACTGGTTGCGCTCTCCCTCGAATTCATTGCACTGGGCGTGGGCGGAAGCCAAATATGCCGCCGGAGTTACAGACATAGTACAGATCCGTCCCGGATGGTCTTTGATTTGTCATCCCGCAGCCTACAGATTCGCCTATTTTGCTCAAGAACATGATCCAGATCAGGTAGCCGAGTTTGATTCCTTTATTCAGCAACTTACTCCTGATGCGATTCTGTTTGATATTGGGGCGCACTTCGGTCTTTTTAGTCTGGCGACGCTTCACTATGGAGGAACAAACGCGAAAGCCGTCGCGGTTGACCCTTCACCTTTGGCGTCTGGGTTTATTCGCAAACAAGCTCAACTGAATCAGGTTTCCGATCGGTTGCACACTGTTCGCGCAGCGGTCAGCGATCACGTGGGTTGGCAACCGATGATCTCCGCTGGAATAATGTCAGGAGGCTATTTCGTCTCTCCGTCAACGGAACATCCTCCGGCTGAATTAACCTCGACACCAACAACCACTCTCGATCAGTTGGCTCAGGAATTCGATCTGTTTCCCACTCACGTTAAGATCGATGTCGAAGGATATGAATTGTCAGTGATTTGTGGCGGCATCGGAATCCTCTCAAGAAATGATGCACCACTACTCTTTATTGAGCTACATAATGAGATGGTCCGCCAAAACGGTGGTGTCCCTCAGGAAACATTGGCCCGAGTGCGAAGTCTTGGTTATGAAGTTTTTTCGACAGATGGCGAAGCTCTTGATGATCAAGCAATCCTCGATAGACCTCTAATCCGGGTTGTTGGCAGGAAGATTAGGGCGAGCGCGTGATGACGAAACTGAGCTGGTTTGGTGGTAAAGCCGTTCAGCAAGCCAAGCATTCCCGATAGTTTTTATACCTGAAGATGTCTTTATATCTTTGTATCGCAGCATTCATTATTTGTCTTGTCTCCAGCCGGCATTCGCTTGTCAGCGGATTGACGGTTTTGCTGACCGTGGGCTACGCCTATGGAATTATGCGGGCAAATTTGCCGGAAACCTACTCTCACTTTATCTTCGACGCCGGAGTTCTCGGATTTTACGCTGCCCAATTGTTCCCCCGGTTGACTCCATTCGAGGAGTACAGAATTCAATCCGTCAGACACTGGCTCGAATTCTTAATCGGATGGCCGCTGCTGCTTTTCCTTATCCCAAACCAGGATATTCTCATAAGATTCGTAGGCCTCCGGGGAAGCATTTTTCTGTTGCCTTTCATCGTCATCGGAACGCGCCTTACCAACACTGCAAAATACGACTTTGCCATTCGGTTGGCAATACTCAATATCGCTGTTTTTGGTGTTGCCGCGGTCGAGTATTTCGTTGGGATTGAGCAATTTTTTCCGCGAAACGAAGTCACCCGTTTGATCTATCTTAGTAAAGACGTTATGGGAAACAGCGCCTACCGCATACCGTCCACGTTCACCGGTGCACATGCGTACGCCGGTACAATGGTAATGAGCCTTCCCTTACTATTAGGCGCCCTAAATCACAAGAAGACTCAATCATTCCATAAACCATTATTGGTGGCGGCGGTGAGTGTTTCTCTGTTAGGCGTTTTAGTGGCGGCCACGCGATTACATTTCGTTGGCGCGGTCATAATAATAATCGCCACTCTGTTTTCCATAAGGTCAAGAGCTGGGTATCTGGGGGGATTAATTATGATACTGGCCGGTCTGGGCTGGGTCGTATCCAGTGAGCAAAGGCTGCAGCGGTTTACAAACTTGCAGAACACGGAAATGGTATCGGAACGAGTCGCAGGTAGCATTAATATGGGTTTTTTTGACCTTGCCAGTGCTTATCCTTTTGGCAATGGTTTGGGCGGCGGGGGCACGAACATCCCTTATTTTCTGAGCCGCCCGATTGAGAAACCAGTCGGAATGGAAAATGAATACGCTCGAATCATGCTCGAACAAGGGCTGATAGGACTGGGTCTCTGGATAGCATTTATTGTTTGGTTGCTGACAAGGCGAGGAGTAGACCCGTCTGATCCGTGGTTCCTTGGCCGCCGCCTTGCTTGGGTGACCTGCGCCGCATACTTTGCTACCGGTTTAATTGGCACAGGGTTGTTGACTTCGATTCCTCAAACCTGCCTCTTTCTGATTAGCGTAGGATGGGTGGCCAGCCAACCGGAAGAAATACCAGAACAAAAATCCTTGGCGGACAGGAATTCGAATGGCTACTACGCGCCCCAATTAATTACTTCATCTAACCTTCCTAAGCCCTCCAAGGTGTAATCCAAACGCAGCCATCGAGCATGCCAATTGGAAACAGTGAATATCCACAGACCTGACGAGACGTTGGATCGAAATCACCCGCCCGTTTCCGTCGTTAGCGATGAACGAATGGCGTCTGGCGCTCATCAGGAACACCCGCCGACCAGGATCCGGCCCAGCAAGGGATGGGTGGCTCTGGACCTTAAGGGTCTTTGGGACTATCGCGAGTTACTTTATTTCCTGACTTGGCGTGATATCAAAGTTCGATACAAGCAGACGCTCCTGGGAGCATCGTGGGCGATTATCCAACCATTGTTTACGATGCTGCTCTTCACGCTTTTTTTCGGCAAGCTGGCCCACATTCCATCAGATGGCGTGCCCTATCCAATCTTCGCTTACGCGGGGCTCTTGCCGTGGACATTTTTCTCTAACGCGGTGACCAACAGTGGGAACAGTTTGGTGGGCAGCTCTAACCTGATTACCAAAGTCTATTTTCCACGCATGATTATTCCCGGCGCCGCTGTTGGAGCCGGATTGGTAGACTTCGCGATCGCCTTCATCATTCTAATTGTGCTGATGATCTATTACGGGGTAGCAGTGACCTGGAACATTCTGATGCTGCCAGTGTTGATTGTTCTGGTAACTCTCCTGGCGATCGGGGTGGGCATGTGGACGTCAGCTTTGAATGTTAAGTATAGGGATATTCGTTACGCGCTGCCGTTTTTGATCCAACTATGGCTGTTTGCTTCGCCCGTTATTTATCCGGCGAGTCTGATGCCATCGAAATGGCGTTGGGTGTTATGGCTGAATCCGTTGACCGGCATCATTGAAGGCTTTCGCTCGTCATTATTCGGAACGAACAAATTCGATTGGATCGCGCTGGGCCTTTCAACCGTGATCACTTTAGGGGTGTTAGTTTATTCCACCTATACGTTTCGCAGAATGGAAAAGGTCTTTGCCGATATTGTGTGAACTCTCTTGGGCCATGTCATTTTCGCCGCACGAACGGAGGAGTTTAGGACAAAGCTAATCACATGTCTAAAATCGCTATTAGCGTAGAAGGCCTCGGCAAGCGGTACAGTATCGGCGTGAGGCAGCACGGTTTCAAAACCCTGCGCGAGAGGGTTAACGACCTCGCGCTTCTGCCCTTCCGCACCGCGCGGAGGCTCGTCAATAGCAACGGCCATGAGCCGCGATCACAGAGTAACGACAATAACAATCCCAAGTCTGCTACCCGAAAATCCTCCACCCTCTGGGCACTTCGTGACGTTTCCTTCGAGATAAAGCGCGGCGAGGTCGTCGGCATTATTGGCCGCAACGGCGCGGGCAAATCAACCCTGCTTAAGGTGCTCTCTCGAATCACGGAGCCAACCACCGGCGCAGTAGATATTCATGGTAGGGTCGGCAGCCTGCTCGAGGTGGGCACCGGCTTTCATTCTGAGTTGACGGGCCGAGAGAACATCTTCCTCAACGGCGCGATCCTCGGGATGCGCCGTAATGAGATTGAACGCAAGTTTGACGAGATTGTAGCTTTTGCGGAGGTCGACAGCTTCCTGGATACCCCAGTGAAGCACTACTCCAGTGGGATGTATATGCGCCTCGCTTTTGCGGTATCTGCCCATCTGGAGCCGGATATCCTGCTGGTAGACGAGGTGCTATCGGTCGGTGACGCAAGTTTTCAAAAGAAGTGTCTGGGGAAAATGGAGGAAGTGGGAAAACAGGGCCGGACCGTGTTGTTTGTGTCTCACAGTATGCCGATGATTCTGCGACTTTGCGAGCGCACGATCCTGCTTGACCGTGGCACTGTAGTAGCTGACGGCAAGCCTCACGAGGTCATTAAGCATTACCTATATTCAGATACCCTGAGCCAGGCGCAACGAGTGTGGCCGGCGAAAGGGGAAGCACCCGGCGACTCGGTTGCACGCCTGCGATCCGCACGGGTTTTAAATGATGAGGGTCAGCTGGTAGACACTATCGACATTAGAAAACCAATCTTCATAGAAGTGGAATACTGGAATCTTCAGGATTCGTTGCGTCCTACAGCTGTCCTGCACTTCATTAACGAAGAAGGGATATGCTTGTTCGCAACAAATGACTTCAATAACGCCGAATGGTTTTCTACTCCGCGCAGACCCGGACTCGTGCGCGCCACCTGCAGCGTCCCAGGCAACTTCCTGGCAGAAGGAAGAATATTCCTGCTGGTGGCAGTAGTGAGCTATAACCCCAATGTGGTCCATGTGCTGGAGAGAGATGCCGTTTCCTTTCAAGTGGTTGATCGCAGTGAGGGTGACGCCGTCCGCGGAGTGTTTACTGGCGAGTGGCCGGGCGTGATTCGGCCAATGCTTAATTGGCAAGTAACCGGACTGCCGGAAGATCTATAAACCCTCGCCATTTATTAATCTGGATGAAGAAACTAATCTAGACGCTTATCGCTGCAGCGGATGAATCAAGCTTGGGAGCATTAGATGAGGAAGCGGGAAAAAAGAATAATCAATGACTTTAGCGACCTTTACTACAAGGGGCTGGAAGGTGAAGAACAGATCTTCAAACGAACCCACTGGATGAATGTTCCCTGCTTTAAATGCCCACTGGACCTTTGGATTTACCAGGAAATTATTGCCGAGATTCAGCCGGACCTGATTATAGAGACTGGGACGCACCTGGGTGGAAGCGCTCTGTTCATGGCTCACATGCTGGATATAGTCGGCAAAGGGGAGATCATTACGATCGACATTCGTGAGTCGTCACCAAGACCAGATCACCCGAGAATTAGATACGTCACAGGTTCCAGTGCCGATCCTGATCTGATTGGGGCAATGTTGGCTGACCGGCCAGACGAGAAGCGTTTGGCCGTGCTTGATTCAGATCACTCAAAGTCTCATGTCTTGAATGAGCTAAGCTTGATTGCGCCTTACGTAAGTCTGGGCAGCTACGTAATAGTGGAAGACTCAAACATAAACGGGCATCCAACCTATCCTTCCTTCGGCGAAGGTCCCTACGAAGCAGTGGAGGAGTTTCTGGTGTCGACCCGAAATTTCACAGTAGATCATTCCAAAGAGAAGTTCTTGATGACTTTTAATCCTAACGGCTATCTAAAGCGCGTAGGCCCAGGAATCTAGAGCAGGCTGCTGAAAAAGGGATGGCCTTTTCTCCAGGAGAATGAGACGATCCACGAAATCACACGAAACAACACGAACGAATGGCTTTTTTCGTGCCGCTTGGTGTGATTTCGTGGATCGTTCGTAGTTTTTAAGTAGCCTACTAGAAGTTTAGCCAGGTATGGAAAAGATTGACGACGCGAAGAAGTTGCATCATGTCAATAACGTACATCTATCAACCAGCAAGTCACAATTTGCCGCTAATTCATATTCCAAGGACGGCCCCGGTCGGTCACTGTCCGATGTGCGAAGCCGCAAACACGGAACTGTTTTTCCAAGCGACAGACCGGCTGCATCACGTCCCAGGAGAATACTTCT
>Ga0137394_10004407_pt1 | contig 10684 bp, 11 predicted proteins | sample czobulk116metaG_FD_108278 | JGI IMG/M metagenome (GOLD analysis project Ga0137394, IMG submission 108278) | Vadose zone soil microbial communities from Angelo Coast Range Reserve, California, USA - czobulk1.16 metaG | ecosystem: Environmental > Terrestrial > Soil > Vadose zone | place: USA... | reverse complement strand
CACCGCGCCGTCGGACGGGTGGCACCAGGGTGTCCCCGGCCCGCCGGGCGGAAGTGGGACCCCCGAGTCCCGCCCGCAGCTCGAAGAGCTGCGTTCGGGCGAGTGGGTGACGGAGCCCGGTGGGCCGGGACACCCTGGTGCCAGGTCCCGTCCGACTCACGGCGCCGTCTTCGTAATAATGCGGGCTAGCGGGCGGCGGCGAGCGGCGGCGTGTTGGGTCTGGCGTAGCTGATGGTGAGGATCTCCCAGAGGTGGCCGTCGGCGTCTTGCCAGTAGACGTTCTTCCCGCCCAGGCGCGTGTTGATCTGCATGTCATCCTCGCCGCGGGGTCGGCTCCGGTACTTGAGCCCCGCCGCCTGGAGCCGAGCGAAGATCGCGTCGAAGTCGGCGTCGCTGACGCGGAAGCAAAGGTGATGGCGCTCGAACTGCTCGCGGTCGGCGAAATCCACCGTCAGCGAGTCGTTGACGTAGACCGGCGCGAATTCGCCGCGCGGCTCCTCCCAGGGTACGCCCAGAAGGTCGGCCAGGAGTTGTGCCGACTCGCGCCGATTGTGCGAGGGAACGATCACGTGATCGAGCAGGATAGCCATCGCGCACCTCCCAATGTGTCGGGCCCTTACTGCTTCTTCAGGCGGATGTCCTCCCAGGGGGCGGTGAAGTAGAGCTGCGGGCTCAGGCCGACCGCCGGCTCCTCGACGCGCGGCCCGATCCCGTGCAGCGTGGCGGGCTCGAAGATCGGCCCGAACATGACGCGCTCGTGCATCAACCGCTGGATCTGAGTCAGCAGCGTCTCGCGCTTCTTGCGGTCGCGCTCCTGGGCCTGCTGCAGGTACAGGTCGTCGATGTCGGGATAGCCGCCGTAGGCGAAGGGAGCGTTGCTGACGACGAAGGATTCGAGCCGGGCGGCGGTGTTGCCGGGCGCCGCCGAGACCATGACGATGACGCCTTGCAGCTTCTTCGCCCTGTACGACTCCATGAACGCCGCCCGCTCCATAGCCCGCACGCGCGAGCGAATGCCGATCGCGGCCAGATAGTTCGCGACGGCCTCGCCCATGGTGGTGAACGGAGGCAGCGGGCTGATGTCGCCGGCGTCGAAGCCGTTGGGATAGCCGGCGTCGGTCAGGAGGCGCTTGGCCTGCGCGGGGTCGTAGCCGTAGGGCTCGATACGCAGGGCGAAGTCCATGGCGCTCGGGATGATCGATCCGGTCAGGCGCGAAAAGCCGAGCCGCTCGGCGTCGTTGATCGCCTGCTTGTCCATCGCGAGATTCGCGGCGAGCCGGACCCGGCGATCACGCCACGGCGATTTCTGGTTCCACTGCTCGGAAAAGTCGAGCCACCAGACCGCCGGCGGAATGGTCTTCGCCAGGCGAAGCTTGGGATCCGCCCTGATGGTCGCCGCTTCGACGCCCACCATGAGGTAGCCGATGTCCGCCTCGCCGGTCTTCAACATGGCCAGCCGGGTCGTGCGGTCGGGGACGCCCTTGATCACGACCGTCTTGATCGACGGCTTCTTGCGCCAGTACTGCTCGTTGGCCTCGAGCACGAGCTCGAGACCGGGACTCTGTCGGACGAACCGATAGGGCCCGAGCCCGATGGGGTGCCGCTTGAACCCGTCCTCGCCGACCTTCTCGATGTACTTCCTCGGCACGATCCACGCGGCGCCGGTGGCCGGGCTGGCGTAGAACACCATGAAGTCGGGCCACGGCTTGTCGAGCACGAACCGTACGCGGTACGGGTCGAGGACGTCGACGGACTTGACCCGCTCGTGCAAGAGCTTGGCGGAGGCGCCCTTGTAGCGCTGGAAGCTGAACTTCACGTCGTCGGCCGTGAAGGGATCGCCGTTGTGGAACTTGAGACCCTGGCGCAGCTTGAACTCGTACGCCAGACCGTCCGGGCTCTCCTTCCAGGCCTCCGCCAGACACGCCGCCATGTCGTTGCCCGGGAGCGGCTTGATCAGCGCGTCGTGCATGGCATAGAGGAAGACGAACGGCGTCCCGATCCCCGGGGTCTCGGCTGGGTCGAGGAACGTGGGCGCGATGGACGCGTCGAAGGCGATCGTCAGCTGGCCTTCGGGCTGACCCTGGGCGCCGACCGTTCCGCACCACGTCGCCACGAGGACGCAGGAAACGAGGAGGAAGCTCCTCCTCACGGCTTTGCCTTCTTCTTCGCCTCGCTCGCCGCGCGCCAGAGATACCAGGCGGCGACCGAGCGATAGGGCTTCCACCGTTCGCCGACGGCGCGCAGCGCCTTCGGCGTCGGGCGGGCTCGCCGCCCGTACGCGACTCGGTATCCCTCGCGCACACCGAAGTCGTCCACGGGCAGCACGTCGGGCCGCCCGAGGGTGAAGATCAGGAGCATCTCGACCGTCCACCGGCCGACGCCGTGGATCTGCGTCAGCCGCTCGATGAGCGCCTCGTCGCCGAGCCGCGCGGCCGCCCGCCGCGTCGGCACGACGCCCACGAGCGCGTGCCGGGCGATGTCTTTGAGCGCGCGCACCTTCCCGCGCGAGAAGCCCGCGCGGCGCAGCATCGCGGGGCGCGCCGCCGCCACCGCGGCGGGCGAGGGGAAGCGTCCGTTCTCGAAGAGGGCCACGAAGCGGGCCAGGATCGTCTCGGCGGCGCGACCGTTGAGCTGCTGGTGGGCGATGGCCCGCGTGAGCGCCTCGTAGGGCGACCACCGAAGCGGGGCCAGCGCGCAGGGGCCGTGACGGCGGATCAACCGACGCATCACCGGGTCCCGCGAGAGGTGGCGGTGCGCGCCCGCCATCGCGACGGTGACGGTCTCCATCGAACCCGGATACAGCGCCCGAGACGGTGGAGTCAAGCCTGAAGTTTCAGCTCGGCGTTATCCGGCTCCGTTCATGGCCAGCCGCCGCTCCCAGCGCACCCCGCAGTCGGGACATCGCATCCAGGCCACGCCCCACCGAACGCCGTCCGCGGTCACCTCGAGGACCCTGCCGTCGAGGCCGTCACACTCACGGTGCTCCACCAGGTGTCCCTCGAAGCTCCGGATCAGGTCGGCGACGACGGTTGCGCGATCTCCCGTGGCGTCCGACACATCGAGCCCCTGCGAGGGCGCCGGTCAGGGAGACTGTCGCTCGCCGACGGGCGGCCGGGTACCCGCGGGGAACTGGATGATGTCGCCCTGCGGGGTTCGACCGGTCAGCGGCGGCGTGAACACCTCGTGGTCGGAGAGCCGGCGTTCCCAGTGCCCGGGCATGAGAACCGGCGTGTCGACGCCGGGGACCTGAACGTAACGATCCGGCACCCACGTCATGTCGGGCGGGCGGACGGTCGGCGGGGGCGTCTGCGGGACCGGACGCATCGTCGAGTCACGGAGACGGTCGAACATGGGGCCGCCGGGCGTCGTTCCACCCGGCGGCGTCCTGACCTGGCCCACCGCGGCCTGGAGCGAGCCGATGCTCAGGGCGACCGCCGCACCGAGAATCACCGCGCGCCACCGCATGCCCCTATTCTCCCACTCATTGCCCCGCAGCGCAGCCCGAGCCCTACGAGCTTCGCGCGAGCGGCCCACGCAGGAGCTGAACGTGGGCGCGGGAACGGGGCAGGCCGGAGCCGTCGATCTCACCAGCCGTGCCGCGGGGGCAAGGATCCGACGCCGCCGCCCTCGACGATCTCGACCATCGAGATCCGATCGACGCGCCGGGGGATCTGGCGTCGGTGACCGCGGAGATCCCGATCTCGCTCGGGAGAGACGACCATCCGGGTCGGCGCCGCGCGGCGGTTCAGCCTCGATCCGCGATGGCACCGCTCGCGCGGCGCCAGGGGCGCAGCGCGAGCCAGGCCGGCCGCCACCAGTTCCAGCGGCCCATCAAGCGCATCGTCGCCGGCACCAGCAGGGCGCGGATGATGGTCGCGTCGACCACGACCGCGACGCCGATCCCGACGCCGACGGCCTGGATGACGACGGACCGCGCCATCCCGAAGCCGAAGAACACGGTTGCCATGATCGCGGCGGCGCCCGTGATCAGCCGCCCGGTGCGCTCCAGGCCCACCACGACCGCATGGGCGTTGTCGCCGCTCCGCTCGTATTCTTCCCGCACCCGGCTCAGCAGCAGGACCTCGTAGTCCATCGACAGGCCGAAGACGAGGCAGAACATGATGAGCGGCGTGGCCGTCTGGATCGGCCCGGGGGTGAAGCCGAGCCACGTGGCCAGATGACCGTCCTGGAAGATCCACACGAGCGCACCGTAGGAGGCGGTGATGGAGAGCAGGTTCATCACGATGGCCTTGAGCGGGAGCAGCACGGAGTCGAGGAGGAGGAACAGCACCACATAGGTGACGACCATCACGAGGCCGATCGCGAGCGGGGCGTGCCGGACCACGAGCCCGATGAAGTCGAGGTCGAAAGCGGTCTGCCCGGTAACCAGCACCTCGCCGTCGAAGGGCGGGTGCGCGCGCCGGATCTCCCACACGAGCGCGCGTGCCTCGTCGCTGGTCGGGCGGAGATCCGTGGTCGCGACCAGCATCGCGATGTGCTCGCCCAGCGTGTGCCGGAGCGCGGCCGTCAGCTCGGGCGGTCGCCGCGCGGGCGGCAGCGCGGCGATCTGGTGGTACGTCGCCAGGTCGAGCGAGGAGTGGAGGTCGACGAAGCTGTCGACGCGCAGGACGTTGGCGCGACCGGCCAGCCAGCGGCTGAGCGCGTAGATCTGGTCGACGCGCGCGGGCTCGAGCGGTGAGCCGCGGCCGGCGTCGAGCACGACCACGATACGGTTGGCGTTGCCGCCCGGAAACTCGCGGCGGAGCAGCTCGTCCCCTCGGCGCGACTCGGCCTCCGCCGGTAGCGAGGTCGCGTCGCCGGCGCCGACGCGCAGGTGGAGGAAGGGCAATCCGAAGAGGAGCAGGACCCCGACGACTGGCACGAAGACGCGCCAGGGATGGGCCATCACCGCCGAGGCCAGCCGATGCCAGAAGCCGGCGCCGGCGCGCTCCCGATGCAGGAACGGCACGCGCAGCGCGTTCACGCGCGGGCCGAGCACCGCGAGGAGCGCGGGCAGCGTGGTGAGGCCGTGGACGACGGAGAGCGTGACGACGATCGTCCCCGCCCAGCCCATCGAGCCGAGGTTGCCCAGACCCAGGAAGAGCAGGCCGAGGAGGCCGATCGCTACGGTGAGACCGGAGAAGAGGATCGCCCGGCCGGCGGTGGCGACCGTGCGCGCCAGGGCCTCCTCGCCCGGCCGCTCGCGAATCTCCTCGCGGAAGCGGCTCACCACGAAGAGCGAGTAGTCGATGGCCACGCCCAGCCCGATCATGCTGACGATGTTCGGCGCGTAGATCGAGACCGAGACGAAGCGCGCCAGCTGGTGCGTGCCGGCCATCGCGCCGGCCATGGCCAGGGCACCCACCGCCAGCGGCAGCGCGGCGGCGACGACCGAGCCGAAGACGAGCAGGAGCAGGATCGCCACCGCGGGCAGGATCACCATCTCGACCCGGCCGAGGTCCTGCCGGGCGACCTCGGTGAAGTCGTGATTGAGCGCGACGTTTCCGACGGAAACCACGTCCAGGGTTTCGGTGCGGACCAGCCCGCGCAAGGCAGGGTAGAGATCGGCCGGGAGTCCCGAGAACTCGAGAGAGGAGAAGCCCGCCGCCATCCCGCGCAGCTCCACCATCACGAGCGTGCGCCGCCCGTCGCGCGAGATGAGCGGAGGAGCCCCCTGTCCGTCGCCGCCGGCCGCGTCGTACGCGGTGAGGACACGCGCCACTCTCGGATCGCGTCGCAGCGTCGCCAGGGCGCGCTCGACCTCGCCCCGGAAGACCGAGTCGCGTGCCGACAGGGTCTGACTGCTGAAGATGAGGCTGAACGATGACGGCTGGCCCGGCAGCTCCCGCTCGATCAGTCGTCGCGCGTGGCCCGACTCCGTCTCCGCCGGCATGTCCGGAGGATCGAGCTGGCCTCCCGCGTGAATCATCCAGAGGGAGGCGCACAGCGAGAGCGCCGCGAGCGTCAGCACGTGCCAGCGCGCCCGATGCACGAACCGGCCCCAGCGCGCGAGCCAGACTCCGCTCTCTCGACCCGTCGCGCTCCGGGGTGGGCTCATCGCGCGGCGGCCGACTGGGCCCTCACCGCCGGCGCCACCTCGTCCGCGACGCGCCGGAGGTGAGCGAGATCCAGCGTGGGCACGCCCAGCATGAGCTTCGTGATGCCCGCCGCCACGTGCTCGGAAAGCCGCGCGGCGACTTCCCGCGGCGGCCCGAAGACGGCGTGCTGATCGACGTCGAAGCGTGAACCGTAGTAGCCGTGGAGGAATCCACGTAACGCGTCGCGCGCCCGGTCACGCCGGTCGTCGACGGCGACGTAGACAAACCGGCCGGCGACCAGCGCGTCCGGATCCCGGCCGGCGGCACGCGCGGCGTCTCTCACGACGCGCCACGCGCGGGGGAAATCCCCGACGCTGCCGAACGGTCCCATGATCCACCCGTCGGCCAGCTCCCCGGCGCGGCGCAGCGCCCCCTCGGCGTGACCGCCGACGTAGAGCGAGACCCGCGCGGGCGGACGGACCGTCGCGTTCTCCAGTTGGAAGAACCGGCCGCGGTGGCTCACCGGCTGTCCGTCCAGCAATCGGCGCACGACCGTCACGCTCTCCCGGAAGACCGCCACGCGATGTTCCATCGGCACGCCGAGGCCCAGATACTCCTCCGGGCGGCCGCCGAGGGACACGCCCAGAGCCAGCCGCCCGCCCGAGAGGTGGTCGAGGGTCGACACCTGGCGGGCGACGACGGCGGCGTGGCGTAGAGTGAGGACGAGGACCGCGGTGCCGAGCTCGATGCGACGCGTGCACGCGGCGGCCGCGGCCAGGAGCATCAGCGGGTCGAGCATGTTCGCGTCGTGGAAGATCCGATCCTCGGTCCAGGCCGCGTCGAGCCCGAGCGCCTCCACCTGCCGGAAGAACTCCGCGTAGGTCTGGCCCGAGTCCAGCGGTGCGACCGCGGAGCTCGGCACGTGGATGCCGACGGACACCGGCGGGGTCACGACCGATGCGCGAGCATGCGAGCGCGGATCGGCACCTCGGTGATCTCCGGGCCCCCGGCACCGAGGGCGTCGGCCACCGCGTTGGCGATCGCGGCCGGGCCCGGTACCGCCGAGCCCTCGCCCGTACCCTTGAGCCCGAGCGGATTGAGTGGCGAAGGTGAGTCGAAGCTCGCGCCGATTCCCTGGACGGCGCCGCCCTGCGTCTGTCCCTCGACGACGAGCGCGTTGATCTCGTGCCCGGTGTCGTGGACGGCGTGGTACGCGAGCACCGACACGGCGCCGGTCTCACGGTCGAGCTCCGGGAGGTCTGCGAGGGTGAAGACGCCGAGCACGCCGGGCTGGGCGCGGGCAGGATCGGCAGCGACGCGCACGGTCCGCGCGCAAGCATGAGGGCTCCGCACGACCGCGAGGTGCGCCGCGTGCTCGAGGGCCAGGTCGGCGACGTAGCGGCCGCGGCCGGTGAGGAAGCGCAGATCCTCGCGACGTCCGCTCCTCCCCGACACCCCCCAGCGGTTCGAGCGGAGCTCAGTCCTCAAGCGCCCACAAGCGCGGGGGCGCGCCCGTGAAGCCCAGCTCCGACCAGCGTGCGGCCAGCGACTCGTAGACGGACCGGGAGCTTCGTGCGCCGGGAGGACTGCTTGATGTAGTCGATCGGCTCGCGGATCCGCATGATCTGGCCGATGGCCTCGGTCCGGACGAGCCAGTCGCGGAGATCGCGCGGCGCCGCGGGCTCGGCCCCGCCGGACGATCTGCGGACGTCGTGGACCGCGCTCGTGTCCTCCATGCCAGCCCTCCTAGCGAGTTCGCTGGAAGGCTATCACATCAGGACTTCGGGGCCGACTTGGGCCCGAAGGCCTGCGAGCGCGGGGGATGACCTGCCAGCGCGCCCGCCGGCCGGTTGTGGGCAAGGCCGCGAGGGCGCGGGGTCACGTCCCCGGCTCCGTCACTCACTCGCCCGAATCGCAGCTCTTCGAGCTGCGGACGGGACTCAGGGGTCCCACTTCGCCGGGGACGTGACCCCGCACCCTCGCGGCCTTGCCCACAACCGGCCGGCGGGCGCGCTGGCAGGTCATCGGGAGCGGCATAGGGGCGTCAGCGGATAGTGGAGGGCGGGCCGGTGTGCGGCTGGAGGTAGGGACTCGCGGGTCCCTGGTACGGAAAGTAGCGTGTGGTGCCCGGGACCTCCTGGTTGTCCGCCGTCAGGCAAGTGCAAGCGATACCCGGCGGGGCGGACCACGTGGGTAACCGGCACCAACCCCACTGCGTCGTGCAGATGTTCGCCGGTGCCGGCGTGGCCCCGGGTACGGGTTGCGGAGGCGGCAGGGGCCGTTGCGTCGGAGGAGACTCGGGACGCTGGGCGACCTGAGCATGAAGGCCATTGACCGTGCTCGCGAGCGCCACCGCGACGAGCCCGAGCGCGACGTACGATCGGCGCGGCACCGCGAGACTACTTGAGCCGGGGGTCGAGCGCGTCGCGGAGGCCGTCGCCGAAGAGGTTGAAGCCGAGCACCGTGACGAAGATGGCGATGCCGGGGAAGAGCGAGATCCAGGGGTTGGACTGGATGAACGCCACGTTCGCCTTCAGGTCCCAGCCCCAGCTCGGCGTCGGCGGCTGCGTGCCGAGCCCGAGAAATGACAGGGTCGCCTCCACGATGATCGACGTCGCGATGCCGAGCGTCGTCGTCACGATGATCGGCGCCAGACAGTTCGGCAGGATGTGGCGCAGGAGGATCCACGGATCGCGCACGCCGACGGCACGGCACGCCTCGATGTACTCCTTCTCCTTGATGGACAGCACGCTGCCCCGGACCAGGCGCGCGTAGATCGGGATCCGGACGATGGCGATGGCGCCGGTGACCTTGATAGTGCCGATGAGCCCCGCCGTGGGGGCGAAGATGACCATCAGGATGATCGCGAGCAGATAGATCGGGAAGGCGAGGATCAAATCCATCCCGCGCATGATGACGGAATCGACGCGGCCCCCGTAGTACCCGGCGATCATCCCGAGCGGGACGCCGACGAAGAGGGCGAGCAGGACCGAGGACACCCCGACCGCCAGCGAGATCCGGCTGCCGTGGATGATGCGGCTCAGCATATCGCGCCCGAGCTGATCCGTCCCCAGGGGATAGTCCCAGCTCGGGCGCTGGAAGGTGTGGTTCTGGTCGCTGGCGATCGGGCTCTGGGGCGCCAGCACGTCCGCGAAGAGCGCGACCAACAACAGCAGGGCGACGATGGCCGCGCCGATGAGGGCCGTCGTGCTGCGCCGGAGCCGGCGCACGCCCTGCGAGAACGGCGACTCCGCGCGATCGGCCTTCGCCCTCCAGGCGACGTCCGGGGTTGCCGGGAGCTCGGCCTCCTGGAGGCTGCCTCCACTGATGGCCCGGGGCTTCACGGGGAGTACCTCGCGGTCGTCGGCCATCGTGCCCTCAGGCGTACCGGATCCGTGGATCCAGGAAGGTGTAGGTGAGATCGACGATCAGGTTGATGAAGACGAACGTGAGCGCCGTCACGAGGGCGAAGCCCTGCACCTGCTGGTAGTCGCGCGAGATGATGGCGTCGATGCCGAAGGTGCCGAGGCCCGGCATCGCGAAGAGCGTCTCCACCACGATGGCCCCGCCGATGAGGAAACCGACCTGGAGGCCCATCACGGTCACGGTCGGAATGAGCGCGTTCTTCAGCGCGTGCTTCAGGATGACCGGCCGCTCGCTCAGGCCCTTGGCGCGCGCGGTCGTGACGTACTCGGTGCGAATGACCTCCAGCATGCTGGCACGGAGCAGCCGCGTGAGGAGCGCCGCGCGCCCGACACCGAGCGCCAGGGCGGGCATCAGGACGTGCTGGGTATTGCCCCAGAGGCCGGCAGCACAGACCACGGTCTGGCACGTGCCGGGCAGGTACACCCAGCCCGAGCTCGGCAGAAATCCGCCCAGACCGACGGAGAAGACCAGCAGGAGCAGGACGCCGAGGAAGAACTCCGGAATGGAGACGCCGACCATGGCCACGGAGGTCGCCGTGTAGTCGGCCCACGTGTTCTGGCGCAAGGCGCCGATGATGGCGGCGGGGATCGCGATCGCGAGCGCCACCGCCATCGACAGGACGACGAGCTCGAGGGTCACCGGGAGACGTACCAGCACGTCCTTGAGGACAGGGCGCCCGCTCAGGATCGAGGTGCCCCAGTCACCATGCACGAGCTTGCCCAGCCAGATCACGTACTGGACCATGACCGGCTTGTCGAGCCCATAGTCGTGGCGGGCCTTGATCGCATTTTCCTCGGTGTAGGCGTCGCCGAGCAGAGCGACGACGGGATCGCCCGGAATCGACCGCATCATGACGAACACCACGAACGTGATCATGAGCACGGTCGGTACGATCTGCAGCAGCCGTTTCAGGATGTAGACCCGCATGCGCCCGGCTACTTGTCCAGCCAGACCTTGTGGTAGTGCACCTCGAACTCGGCGTTGTAGACGTAGCCCTTCATCCACGGCTGCGCGACCATGTAGAACGGCGAGCCGGAGATGGTGTTCCAGTACAGCCGGTCCGCGCTGAACTCCTGGAACTCCTTGGCGATGGCTTTGCGCTTCACGGGGTCCATCTCGCGGGCGTAGCGGGCGTAGTAGTCGTCGACCCTGGTGTCGGTGTGGCGCGTGTGGTTCCAGGAGGCCGGGGTGCTCGACAGGAAGGCGTTGCTGTCGAGCGT
>Ga0137394_10004406_pt1 | contig 10685 bp, 4 predicted proteins | sample czobulk116metaG_FD_108278 | JGI IMG/M metagenome (GOLD analysis project Ga0137394, IMG submission 108278) | Vadose zone soil microbial communities from Angelo Coast Range Reserve, California, USA - czobulk1.16 metaG | ecosystem: Environmental > Terrestrial > Soil > Vadose zone | place: USA... | reverse complement strand
TGGTGGCTCGTGGGCGCTTTACAGCAGCTTCACTCAGCAGTGGGTCTTCAAGGACAACCTCATCGACAATCCGGCGTCCGCCGGCTACTCAGGCACCTTCGACAGCGACTACAATGGTTATACCACCAACACGGTGCGCGTCGGCGGAGGTGGATCCCACGACGTGATTTTGACCACAACCAACGTTTCTTACGAGACCGGCTGGTTGGGGCGATTCTACGTTCCCACAAACTCGGCTTTCATCAATAAAGGATCGACCAATGCGAACTACCTCGGTCTATGGCACTTCACATGTACAACCAACCAGGTCAAAGAAACCAATTCCGTGGTCGACATCGGCTATCATTCAGTCGCCGTGGATTCCGCCACCGGAGTTCCACAGGACTACGACTCAGACGGTGTTCCTGATTACCAAGAAGATACAAACGGAAATGGAACCGTCGATTCCGGCGAAACCGACTGGCAAAACGGCTCCGACTTCGGTCTGAGAGTCCGAATCACTTACCCGAAGCAATAAGCGATAGTTCGCGAATTTAACAGCTTTAAGGAGAAATAACCTATGCGAAATCAATCTCTCGTTACGATCCTGGTCGTCGCGCAACTTGTCGCAGTTGCAAATCCTGGCTTGCGGGGGCAGGAACCCACCGTTGCCGATCAGGTGCGCTACTCGCGCATATTTGCGAAACAGTTAATCTACGTCGGCGAAACGGAGCCTGCGGCCCCCGAGACTCAAGCGCTGTTGAACGCAATCAATGAATCAAAGCTCGGAAGTGCCGCCATTTCCAGTCTCGAACAATTCATTGTCGATCACCCGAACTCGCCCTGGATACCCTCCCTCCGAGCGAATCTGGCTTCTCGTTATCGCTACCTCGGAAAATACAGCTCCGCGCTCGATCACTGGCAAGCCGCATGGGAACTGGTCAAGGATTCCTCCGGCGCAAACGCCAGGCTGATCGGCGACCAGATTCTCGGCGAATGGACAGAACTTCTTGCAAGTCTCGGCCGCCTTGAGCTCTTGGACGAGCTAGCCACGATTGGTGACCGTCGGCAATTCTCCGATTTGGAATTTGGTCGTCGATACTCCAACAGCCGTATCAGCCTTCAATTCATGAAGGAAAATCCCGGCCGCTCCTATAGATGCGGTGCTTTGTCTCTCGTCAATGTTGCCAAAGCTCTCGGTCAACTCGACGCAGTCTCGGAGGAAATCAAAACAATCCCCTCGCCCGTCTCAGGATTCTCACTTTCAGATCTGCTCGCGCTCTGCAAACGATCAAACCTTGAATTCGTCGCCGTCAAGCGCGACGCCGGCTCCGAATTGGTCGTCCCGTCTCTCGTCCATTGGCGGCAGAATCACTACGCGGCGATCACCGAGGAAAAGGACGGCCACTACCGAGTTGTCGACCCCACTTTCGGAGATCCCAAATGGCTCACTGCCGACACGATAAATGCCGAAGCTGATGGCTATTTTATCGCTCCCGCCCAGCAGAAGCCCGGCTCGTGGAGGATTGTTCCGGACCATGAGGCCCTCACCATACATCGAAAGGACGTCACACCAGAAAACCCGCCGCCGACCCACCCCCCATGCTGGGCGCCGCCCGGCCAATGTTGTGGCAACGGCGGTCCCGGCTCGCCGGGAAATGGTGGGGCTGGCTCGCCGCCAATGGTGCCCGGCCAGCTTTTAGGTCCAATCGGCGGCGGACTGGGCTCGGGAGGAATTGTAGGGCCCGTTAACTGGAGTTCGGGATCCAGCAGCGGCTCAGCAGGCGGAGGCTGCTCGAGTTGCGGCCGCATCGAGTTCGGACGTGAACTTGTGCCGTTTGGCATGCCCGGATGGCGGGTCACCGAGCCTTATATCACCCTTTGGCTTGAGGACGAGCCCATGAGGTTCCAGGCCGGGCTGCAAAAGGAGATCCCGATCCAACTAACCTTCAATCAGGAAGACGCCACCCCACGCAACACAAATGTCTTTAACATCGGTCCCAACTGGAACTTCAACCTTCTGAGCTATGTCGATATCTCCACCTCGTCGGGAGACGACATGTTTGCCCAGTATAGCGCGACCGTCTATGGTCCGGCTGGCGGCGAGGTGAAATATGCTTCAAGTCACGGCGTCGGCTACCCACCGTTCGACTATTACACAAAAGCGACGTTCACCAAAGTTTCCGACAGCGGCGAGTACGTAGACTCGATCCGACTGACCTTTCCAGACGGCTCAGTTTTCACTTACGGCTGCATGGTCACCATTATCGATCAATGCAACGGGCCTGACTGCAACAAGGAGAAGCTCTTCTTCCTGACCAACAGAAAAGACCCCAGCGGCCGAACCGAACTTGACCTGACCTACGCCACCAACTCCGGCCGCGTGCTGCTGACTGGTGTTAAGGACAGCCTCGGCGCAAATGTTCTCACCTTCTCCTATTCAACGAACGATCCCACTCAGATCCTGGCAATCACCAACAGCCTTGGCGAAACGGTTTCCTTCCTTTACGGCACGAACCGCATCCTGACCAACATCACCGACGTGGCGGGATTCAGCAGTTACATCAGCTACACCTGGACCAACAGCAACCCGTTCGTAGACAAGCTCGTCACGCCCTATGGGACCACTTCCTTCGATTACGTCAACAAAAAGGGCCTGCTCTACAACACCAACATGCCTGATTGTGTCAATCGCGCTATCCGCGTCCGCGAAGAAACCAGCGGAGAAACTCACGTCTTCATGTACCGCGATGACAAACCGAGCGATAATTCCGACCAAAGCTCTAGCTATCTCTCCCGCAATGGATCGGCCGTCCAATTCATTCCCTACCAATACGCGGACGTTCCTTACACTGGCGACACTAACACTTTCGCCACGCCCAGCACAAATTTCATGCGCGCCCACAACAGTTTCTACTGGGCTCCAAATCAATACGCGTCGCTCTCCACGACGAATCTCCTCAACCTAAGCACCAACGATTACCTCAAGGCGCGCCTGCGCAATTGGCTTTGGCAATATTCCGTGGAAGGACAGAGACAAGCTATCGGTGAAACCGTTAATATGGAACGCGAGCCGAGTCCCGACGGTGTTACTGCCGGCCAAAAGACCTGGTACGCTTATTGGGGAAAAACCACCGACAACATTTACACCAGCCCTCAAACTCAAGGCACAAATATCAACCCCTCCTACGTCGCTCGGCTGCTTCCCAACGGAGAAAATCAATATGTTTACCGCGAGTACAACGGCTTGGGAAAGCCGACATTGGAGGTCTCCACGTATTCCGCTGGCGGCTCCATAGCCAGGCGCACCAATACCTTCGTTTACTCTGCCGATAACATTGACTTGATCGCCGCCTACGATCGGTCCGGTATCCTCATCTCATCGAACGTCTACGCTTCCCACCTCCTCCGGACCAACCTGAACGCGCTCAACGAGGCCACGATTTACACCTACAACGCCGATGGCAAGGTCACCTCGATCCAGAGACCGGGCGGTCTCACGACCACGAACACATACGATGCCAGCGGCTTCCTCGCCAAAACCATCGACCTCGAAATTTCCAGGACCAACTCTTATACCTACGCGAACGGTTTGCTCTCCACTCATACGGATGAGCGCGGGCTGACCCGTTCCTTCACCTGGGACGCACTGAAGCGGCTCACCAGCGTCGCCTATCCGGATTCCACGTACGAATCCAATCGCTACACTCCTCTTGACCTCAAAGCTCGCAAGGATCGCTTGGGCAATTGGACAGGCTTCAAGTACGACTCTTTGCGGCGGAAGATCGCCGAAACGAATGCCTTGGGGCGAGTCACAACATTCAGCTACTGCACCTGCGGAGCAGTCGATTCGGTCACAGACCCACTCAACCAAACCACCCACTTCTACTACGATCTGCCGGGAACAGAATCGGGACCGTTTTTGCAGAAGGCACCTGGAGCAGCAACCGCTTCGACCTCCTCGGCCGTGTCGAATGTCAATTCGACAGCGCTGGCAACAGCGTCACAAACTGGTTTAATCACCAAGGCCTGCTCGCCGCCCAAAGCAACAGCCTTGGCCGAATCCAGCGCCTCCTTTATGATCTAGAGGATCACAGGACAAACACTGTCGACTTGGAAGGGATAACTAGGGTTTATTCCTACGACTCACTCGGCCGCCAGACTCATGTCATCACAAATCCCGGTGCTACCGAGGATGAGCAGGCTTGGGAGTATTCAGCTCGAGGGCTCAGCGAGTACGGCACCCAACAGGGAACAGTCACCTACGACCGCGACGCGGCGGGTCGTGCGCTCAGGGAAATCAACAGCAACACCGAGATAACCTCCTTTGCCTACAGTCCCGCCGGCGATCTCACCTATCTGACAAATGCCATGGGGGCCGTCACGAAATGGGAGTACGACCAATACGGTCGCCTCGGAACCAAGCGAGATCCCGCTGCCGACGTCGAACTCTTCGTCTACACCTACGATGCAAACGGCAGACTCGTAGATCGATTCACCCCCGCCAAGGGAAGCACGGAATATTTCTATGACGCCATCGGAAATCTCACCAACGTCGTTTACGACCACAGCCCAAGGCTCTCTTTCGCTTACGATGCGAACAATCGCGTTACCAATATGGTAGACGCCAGCGGCACAACGCGCTATGCTTACACCAGCTTCGGTGCCCTCTCGCTGGAGGACGGTCCGTGGGCAAACGACAGTGTGAGCTACAGCTACGCGAACCATCTTCGCACAGGACTGAACGTCGAGCAGCCCTCCGCCTCCCCATTGTCCGTTATCTATACCTATGATTCGGCCAAGCGCCTCACTCGTCTGTCATCGTGGGCAGGTGCCTTTACCTATGACTATGACCCAACGTTGAAGCTTCACTTCAACCGCCTTGGCCTCCCCAATGGCGCGTACATTACTAATACGTTTAACGCCTTCGGCCTAATGACGGCCACCTTCCTCAAGAACAGCGCTCATGCCGTTCTCAACTCGCACGAATACGCCTACACATCGCCTGATTACCAGAAAGTCACCAGGCAAACCCGCACCGACGGCAGCTACGTCGATTACGGTTACGATTACATTGGCCAGCTCACCAGCGCAATGGGCAAGGAAGCCGGTGGAACAACCAATCGCCTCAACGAAACCCTCCGTTATGCCTATGATGCCGCGGGCAACCTGACCAGACGGACAAACAACACTCTCGAACAATGGTTCAACGTGAACTACCGCAACGAAATCGCCAGCATCAATAGAAGCAACAAACTCACTGTGATTGGCAGCACCTCGGTCCCCGCCACGAATGTCACGGTTAACAGCTCAAACGCCGTCCGTTATGCCGACAACACCTTCGCCTCGACCAACCACTCCCTGGTCGATGGCGCAAACAGTTTCATCGCCTTCGCTCAAGACAACTACGGGCGAACCGACAGCAACGCAGTCTCTTTCAATCTGCCACTCACCAGCAGCTTCGTTTACGACCTGAACGGAAATATGGTTTTTGATGGCAGCAAAGCCTACGAGTACGACGACGAAAACCAACTGACTCAGATCACCGCGACCAACGCCTGGAAATCCGAGTTCACTTACGACGGCAAAATGCGCCGCCGCATCCGCAAAGAATTCACCTGGCAGAATAGCACCTGGGTTCTCACAAATGAGGTCCGTTACATTTACGACGGGAACCTGGTGATTCAGGAGCGCGACGCTGTTAACGCCCCCGTCGTCACCTACACTCGAGGCAAAGACCTGAGCGGGTCTTTGGAAGGGGCTGGCGGAATCGGTGGTTTGCTTGGCCGAACCGATCACCGCGCTGGCACAACGGCGTTTTACCACGCCGACCGATTGGGAAACGTAAGCATGCTCGTCAATGGGCAGCAGGCCTCCGTCGCGCAATACCTCTACGATCCGTTCGGAAAGACGTTGGCAGCGAACGGCGAACTTGCAGAGATCAACCTTTACCGTTTCGCGGGTAAGGAGCTTCATCGCAACTCTGGCTTGACCTATTACCTCTATAGATTTTACGACGCAAACCTCCAGAGATGGCTGAATCGGGACCCGGCCGGAGAACAACGTGACAACAACCTCCATCGCTTTGTCCGCAACACGGCGGTAGGCCGAATTGACCCCTATGGGTTAGCCGACCTCTGTCCCGACCGAAGCACACCTGTTTACGTTTGGATTCACCAGTCAAGAACCACAACCAGCCCGACCACTGTGGTTGCTTACTCGTGGATCGAGCAGGCAGGTTGCTTTTGCCGCACGTGTCACAGAGTGGAAGCTTGGAGCATAACCACTGTCACTAGTTGGGACGAACTCTTTCGACTTTGCACAGTAACCGGACCAAGCGGGACACACATTGACGGTCAATCGACGGGAGGAACGATAAATAACACTTCAACGACACGGACCAGCAACTGGAGCACTGTGCCATCGTGCTCATCTTGGGTACCGTGCCCAAATTCTGCTTAGTTCGTAGTAGACAAAGCCCATGAGCTCCGCTTACTGTAGCAATCTAGTGCGTGGACCAGCTCTGGCTATCGCTATTTATTTAACCGCTGTATTTCGAGCGTTGGCCGGCGATTCCGTAGTGCATACGACAGTAATCGACTGTGGATTGAAAATCACAGCCGAAGCGGACAAGATCCGCGTCGCTGGGTTTTGGCCCGGGAGTCCAGCTGAAAGATCCGGCAAAATACGAATTGGAGACGAGATTGTGGGCATCCTCACCGGGCCTCTAGGGCAACAACTTTTCGTGGCCTTCGAAGGCAGGTCTCTAACGGAGGCTGCGTTTGCATTAACTCGCCAGGAGGTCCTCACATTACAGTTGTCGAGACCCGATGCCAAGGAAGGCGATGGGCGATTTTTTGTGACTTTGACCGCGGCGAACTATGAGTTACCGCCGGGGCAAGCAATAAAACGAGGCCGATCGGTAGTCTCTCAGACCAACGTTCCTTTCCAGCCCGGAACCGCTGAGTTCCAAAAATGGATGGACGAAACGTTGCTTCGCTCAACCAAAGAACTGCTGTCCTCGCCGAAAAAAACAGCCAAACCGGAGAACTCGGTTCCGCAACCCAGTACAGCTGCGAATCCGAACGAAGGGTTATCACCTTCCTCTTTACCGCAGATCCATCCTTCTGCGGAAGATGCCCTTTCCGTCGAACCAACCCAGCCCATGATTACACTACCTGGGATCGGCTGGCACCTTGTGACGAACGGAATGACTGACGTTGCGGTGCTGAGCGTTTTGGGCGCGCCCAAGACAGTTAAGGGCGGCGAAACCGCCCAAAGTGAGTGGATTTATGGATGGCTAAGGTTCCAATCTATCTCAATACCGGTCAACTACACGTTCTCGGTGAACATCGTGGATGGTAAGGTAACGGCCAAAAATGACCCATGGGAAGGTGCGTCGTCCAGCGACGGTAAGCCAACGAAACCAAAGCTCCTTAAGCCGAAGGATAACGCAAGTTTTGACCACCTCCCACGCTTTATTGATTGTCGGTGGGCGCCATCGGCCGGTCGCTATCCTATTGAATATACTGTGGAAGTCGCAAAGAAGCTCCCTTCAGGAGAATGGCACACGGAGCAACGGAGAACAGCAATCCCGTACTATTGCACAATTTTTGAGGGGATCGGGTCCGGCAGATGGCGGGTCAAAGCCTCAAATACCCTCGGCGAGAGCCAATGGTCAGCCTTTGAAACCTTTCAATTCATGAAATAAAGGCCTGCCGGCCAAACTAACGGAGAACGGTCGCGACGGCACCCAAATTTTTGCGGCGAGCGACTTATCGCACGTTGCAGATTGAGATTGTCATTTTGCGGGTCAAAATCACCCACCCTTTGAGGTGACGCGGGGGTGTCGGGTTTCCGAGCTTCTGGAAAAATGTATCTCCGACGAACGACCATGCAGGTAACTCCTAAACGGCCAAGTGCCAGGGATGAGGGTCAAAGAGATCTCAGGAGATGGGGGGGTCGCCCATTACGGCCAGAGTCAATAGGTAAAAAGTTTTCGTTCCCAATTTGCTTTTTCTCTAGAAATCAGGTTGCGTGAACTTTGCTCACCGTAAGACGGAATCATTAACTCGGAGAACACGAGAACGGAGATCTTGTAGAAGGTCGTTGGGAATCCGGGATGACAACGACCGTTTTGTTCGAGAGCTGAACCGAAATTGGAGCCCATTGCACAGACCGACGCGACCGTCCTGATCCTCGGAGACCGGGCAAGGACTCAGCCATGACATCCACCTGCTCAACGAAGCCCTTCAACTGCGCAAATTTGTCGTCGACCGTCGACCGATTCGAAGCACAGCTCTTTGGCCAAACGTTGGCCACACGTGTTCCTGTGTCGGTCCTCACTTTGACACTCGTGAAGGCTGTCCACCACCATTAGAGCATAGCGGGGGCGCCGGGGCTGCGTTGAAATTTTCCTTGCACTGAGCGCGGTTAGGCTGTATAAAAGATCAGTATAAGAGCGCAAGCTCTGGTTCTTTGACATTTTGCAATTCGACTCATGCGGTCTGGTGCTCATGCCGAGGCTCGCCCGCAGCGCCTGCGCTCTGCCCCGAAGGCCTGTCGGTTCAGAGCGGCAGGGCTGTCGGCTTCATCGCATGAACCTGACGAAGCCATGCATTGCTTAAAAATGCCGGGTTTGACGCAATTCCGGACATGCCCGTCCCACTGATTACTGTGCCCTCACCGATTACTGATTACTTTTTTCCTTAGAACTGCCGGCAAAACCAGACAAAACCGGACAAAAGCGAGGGTGGGCTCCAAATGCAGCAATATCAATCAACAGCTTACACGCACATTCTGGAAACAAGTGTCCGGTTTCGCTTCTGCCCTGACCGGGTCACGCGTCAACCGCCTCAATCCGAATCAATGTGCACCAATGTGCACCAATGCTCGCCAAGGCACGCTTTAAAAATATTTTTGAGCCACTCCCCAGCTTTTGGCAATCAGCAGCGCATTCGTTCGATTATCAGTGAATTTAGCCGATTTAAGCCGATTTTAGCTGATTTTAACCTCCTGCGCTTGTTGCCACAGCTCTGTTCGCTCCGTTGCCTCTCCGACTGCGCGCTCGCACGCTCCACGCTCCACGCTCCACGCTCCGACGACATCTGCCTCTGCTGCGCGCTAGACGGCAATAGGCGCCTTGATCGCAGGATGGGGGTCATAGCCGACGAGTTGGAAATCTTCGTAGTGGAATTGGTGGATGTCCTTTACCGCCGGATTCAATTCCATCTTCGGAAGCGGTCGAGGCTCGCGAGCGAGCTGTTGCCGCGCTTGTTCGACGTGATTGCTGTAGAGGTGCAAATCGCCGAAGGTATGAACGAAGGTCCCCGGCTTGAGACCGCAGACCTGCGCGACCATCATCGTGAGCAGCGCGTAGGATGCCATGTTGAACGGCACTCCCAGGAAGAGATCGGCGCTCCGTTGATAAAGCTGGCAGCTTAATTCTCCTTCCTGCACGAAAAATTGGAACAAAGCGTGGCAGGGCGGAAGCGCCATGCGCTCGATTTCACCGACATTCCAGGCGCTCACGATCAAACGGCGGCTATCCGGATTCTTGCGAATCTGCTCGATAACGCGGTCGATTTGGTTGATCGAGCGGCCGTCAGCGGTTTGCCAATCGCACCATTGCGCCCCATAAACTCGTCCCAAATTTCCCTCAGCATCAGCCCATTCGTCCCAAATCGTCACGCCATGTTCATTCAAGTATTTGACATTAGTGTCGCCTCGCAAAAACCAAAGCAGTTCGTAGATGATCGACTTGAGATGAAGCTTCTTCGTCGTGAGCAAAGGAAAGCCCTCGCCCAGAGGAAACCGCGCCTGAGCGCCAAAAATGGCGTGGGTGCCCGTGCCGGTGCGGTCGGCTTTAAATTTTCCCTGATCGAGCACCAGCCTGAGCAAATCGTGGTATTGCTTCATTTTGCTGTCGGCAGGGTACGCGAATTTACCGGGATTCGAAAGCGCATTTCTCAGCGAGTAGCTCTGCCACAGCCGGTAGGTGGGTGGTCGTTCGGACACAGCCGCGGTCCGTCATAGCTTCAAATCGGCGGTATCTTTTCCCTGCGCCTGCAGCGATTTTTTTAACAGTTGCACCGTTTCTTCCGCCTGCTCTTTAGCCTGCAGGGCTCGAAAATTCTGTGCCGCCCGCCGGAGAAAGTCTTCCGCTTGTGCCAGGTCCTGCTGGGCTGCCAGCAGGGAACGTCCACGCCCAGCCATGCTAACGGCAATGCCCTTGGGATCGGCCAGGTTTTCGAACGCCTTTTGAGCAACGCTCCAGGCCTGCGCGGCGTCGTGGTATTTATTCTGCGTTTCCAAAAGCAGCGCGTGATTCGCCAGGACCGTTCCAGCGCCTGTTTCGTTCTTATCCCCGCGGAATAATTGCAGTGCCTCGGTGAATTCATTCGCAGCCCGCTCAAAGTCGCTGATCTTCGAATGCCAAAGGCCAAGTTCGTTCAGAAAAAGACCTCTGAGCGTGCGATTCTGCAATTGGCTGGACAACGGAGTCAGCTTGTCCACTCGCGACGCAAGGTCATTGGTCCGGTCCGACTGCGCTTCCACCTGGAGCAAAGTGATTTGGTTGCGCCACCATTGGTCGTCGTTCTTGAGTGTGGAATTGAGCGATGCAGCCGATTCGAGCAGCGAACGAGCAGCGTCGAGATCACCTGTCTGTTGGCGCGCTTCAGCCAGGTTATGCAAAGCAATGGCTT
>Ga0137394_10004405_pt1 | contig 10685 bp, 8 predicted proteins | sample czobulk116metaG_FD_108278 | JGI IMG/M metagenome (GOLD analysis project Ga0137394, IMG submission 108278) | Vadose zone soil microbial communities from Angelo Coast Range Reserve, California, USA - czobulk1.16 metaG | ecosystem: Environmental > Terrestrial > Soil > Vadose zone | place: USA... | reverse complement strand
CGCGCGCGTCCGTCGCCCACGTTGAGGTCGAACAGAAATGCGCCCGGCACGTGGGGCACGGTGGTGGGCCCGGCCGCGTAGCCGCGCCCCTGAGACTCGAGCCAGCGCAGCACGCCCCACACGGACTCGCCACCGAAGCGGCTGCCGCCGCCGAGCACGACGCCGTCCACGAATCCGACGAGGTGGCGTGGGTCGAGGTAGTCGAGGCCGATGACGTCGTTGGCCCAGCCGCGCATCTCGACGCCGGCGACCGCGGGCCGGTCGCACAGCACGACGCTGACGCCAGTGAGCCCGACCGCGTCGGTGGCATGGCCGACGCGGATGCCAGGTACGTCGGTGATCACGGTCCGCCGGGCTTGCGCGATACCTCGGCGGCGGACAGGCGGCCCAGCGCGACCTCGGCGGCGATGTCCAGCGCGCGCTGGGCGAGCGCGCGGGCGAACGGGTCGGTGCGGATCTCGCGCGTCTCGTCGGCGAGCGCGCGGGACGCGGCCTCGGCCAGCGCGGCCTGGTCCGGCCGCTTCGTTGCCTCGAAGACGAAGGCCATCTCCGCGAGCCGGCGGGCCCAGCGCCGGCGCGCCTCGCCGTCCATCTCGCGCTCGACCACGCGGTCGAGCACGGCGGCCTCGCGCTCGGCCTTGATCTGGTCGCTGACCACCAGCCTGCTCTCGCGGCCCTGGAGGATTTCGAGTGCGTCGCTCTGTACGCGCTCGGGATCGAGAAACCACCCGGCCATCTCCGGCAGCTCCAGCAGCGACGGCGCCTGCTCGATCGCCGCGGGATCGGCGTCGCCGCTGGCAAGCGGCCCGGGCTCGGCGGGCGCGAACAACCGTTCCCAGCGCTGGAAGGCCGCGGGCGGCGACGTGCCGCGCGCGCGGTGCAGACCGAGCGCCTCGCCGACGGCCTGCAGCGCGCGCGCCGGCTCGACCTCCAGCCACGGCAGCTTCTGCGAGGCGCGCAGCGCGGCCAGCTCCGTCTCCAGGCGCTTCTTGGTGATCTCGCCGCCGGCCGCGTCCACGATACCGATCTCGTCGTTGACGATGAGCGAGCAGAGATCGAGCCCGCCGATCGCCGTCTCGAACAGCACCCAGACCGCGCGCGAGCCGCTGCCGTCCACGGCCGAGACCCACCCGCGGGCCGCGCGCTCCTGCCGCCGCTCGACCACCGGCTTGGGCGCCGGCCGCGGCGGCGGCGCCACGCCGCGCTGGCCCAGTCGATAGATGGCCAGCCGCGCGGCCTTGCGCACGCCGCGGTCGAGCCGCGCGGCGGTCAGCGCCTCCAGCACGGCCAGCGCGGCGGCGCCGTGCGCGTCGGCGAACGCGCGCAGCGTCGCGTCGAGCGTGTCGGTGTCCAGGGCGGTCAGCGGGGCCGTGTCGAGGCGCGCGGGATCGGCGACGGCGGCGTCGAGCGCGCGGCGGGCGGCGGTGGCGTCGGGGTCCACGGCGGCGGGGTTACTGGGCGTCGAAGCGGAAGAACGGCAGCATGGGCGCCTCGTGGAAGTGCACGCGCCGCGCGTAGTCCAGCGCCCAGGCGTAATGCTCGAAGCGCTCGGCCAGGCGCGCGTAGAGCGGGCCGCCCTCGCGCACCGCCGGCCGGGCGCTGGCGAGCTCGTGCTCGGAGACGAAGCGGTAGGCGCGCTTGCCCTGGCTCACGTACCAGCCGGTCGAGGCGAGGCGCTCGACGCGCTCGCGGAAGACGCCGGTCATGAAGAGCGTGTAGTCGCCGATGTGGCGGCGCACATCGATCTCGCGCTCGGGGCCAAAGTGCGCGGCGGTCTCGTCCCATGCGGCCTGCGCTTCGAGCAGGAGATCGACCACCGTCTCCAGCCGCGGGGCCGTCACGCCGGGCGGGAAGAGCCGCTCGGTGCGGGCGAAGCGCGTGAGGAGATCGCCGAGGTAGGTGGCCACGGGCTCGTCGTGGAGAGAGAGATCACGAAAGCTCGACCGGACTGCCCGATCGAAGAATCGCCGAAGCTCCACGGCTCCGATAATAACGTAGAATTCGTCCCCGTGACCGACGCACCGCGTGCCCGGCTGCCCTGGCTGCTCGTGGCCGGCAGCATCCTCCTCGCCCTGCTGCTGGCCTACACCCTCTTCGGCGCCTACCTGCCGGCCAAGCGCCGCGTGGCGAGCCTCGAGCGCGAGCTGCGGGAGGTCTACGCCCGCGAGGCCGAGCTGCAGACGAAGGTGGCCAAGAACGAGCAGAGCCACTCGCTGCGCGAGCAGCAGCTCCTCGCGGTGAGCGGCGAGCGCGACGCCCTCGCCCGCCGCATGGAAGAGCTGGAGCGCGAGCTGGCGATCGCGCGCGGTACGCGGCGGCGCTAGCGCGGTTTGATGGACGGAGGCGCGCCGGCCAGGCGCGCGAGGACGTCGAAGACGATCGCGAAGTCGTAGTCGCCCAGCCCCAGGCCGCGCGCCGCCGTCATCCACTCCTGGGCGACCGACGTGAGCGGCAGCGGCACGCCGCTGGCGCGCGCGGCGTCGAGCGCAAGCTGCAGGTCCTTCTGGATCATTCCCACCTTGAACCACGCGTCGGCCGGCATCTGGCCGAGGACGAACGGGCCGCGGTACTTCACCATCGGCGAGGCGATCACCGACTTCAGCAGCGCCTCGACCGCGCGCTCGCGCGTGATGCCGGCCTTCTCGGCCAGCAGCACGGCCTCGCTGAAGGCCAGCATCTGGACGGCCAGGCCGAGGTTGGTCGCCACCTTCATGGTCTTCGCGAGGCCCAGTTCGCCGACGTGGGTGACGGCGGTCCCCATGGCGAGCAGGAACGGGCGCACGCGCTCGGCGGCGGCGGGATCGCCGCCGACCATGAACGAGGCCGCGCCTTGCTCGACGGTAATCGTCGAGCCGGACACCGGCGCCTCGATGATCGTGGCGCCGCGCGCGGAGACCGGCGCGACCAGCTCGCGCACGACCACCGGGCTGACCGTGCTCATCTCGACGAGGATGCCGCCCGCGCCGAGGCCGGCCACGATGCCGTCCGGGCCGAGCGCGACGGCGCGCAGCGCGGCGTCGTCGGTCACCATCACGAACACGGCCTCGGCGCCCTCGGCGGCGGCCCGCGGCGACTTGGCGAGCGTGAGACCGGCCGCGGCCAGGTCGCGGGCCTTCTCCGCCGTGCGGTTCCAGCCGATCACCTGGTGCCCGCCCGCCAGCAGGCGTCGCGCCAGCCGGCTGCCCATGGCGCCGAGCCCCACGAATCCCAGCCGCGCCATTACTCGTCCGCGACCGCGATCGCGGTGATTTCCAGCTTGCAGCGCGGGTGCGTGGCCAGACGCGAGACTTCCACGGTGGTCGTCGTCGGCAGGTGGCCGCCGAGGTACTCGGCCCACACGCGGTTGAGGTCGTCCTGCTCGCTGACGTCGGTGAGGAAGCGCGTGGCGGCGACGAGGTCGTTCAGCGTGCAGCCGGCCGCGGCCAGCGTCTTCTTGAGATTCTCCATCGTGAGCACCGCCTGCTCGCGCATGGAGGCGGGCAGGTTGAACTCGTCCTCGCGATGCGGGTGGCTGTGATAGACGGCGGCGGCGGTGACGCCCGAGAGGAAGACCAGCCGGCCGCGCGCCACCACGATGCCGGGCGCGTACGGCATCATCACGTCGGTGCGCCGGTCGGGATGATGGACAGGCGTCAGCTCCCGGGCCACGCTCACGCCCCGTCGAGGACGCGCAGCAGCCGCTCGTTGGCCTCGCGGGTGCCGATCGAGATGCGCAGGTGGCCGGGGAAGCCGACGGCGGCGCCGTCGCGCACGGCCAGGCCGGCGCGCAGCAGGCTCTCGCGCACGGCGCCGGCGTCGCCCACCTTCACGAGCAGGAAGTTCGCCTGCGAGGGCGGGAACGTCAGGCCGCGCTTGGTGAGCTCGCGCGAGAGGAACGCGCGCTCCTCGCGCACCACGGCCTTGCTGCGCTCCCAGTGCTCGACGTCTTCCAGCGCCGCGAGCGCCGCCACCTGGCCCAGGCGGTTGACGTTGTACGGCTCGCGCACGCGGTTGAGCCGGTCGATCGTCTCCGGCGAGCCGGCGGCGTAGCCCACGCGCAGGCCGGCCAGCGCGCCGACCTTGGAGAACGTGCGCAGCACGAGCAGCCGTGGGTAGCGCGCGAGCAGCGCCACGCCGTCGGGATACTCGGGGTCGTCCACGAAATCGCAGTAGGCCTCGTCCAGCACGACCAGCGGCGGGTCGTCGCCGAGGGCGTCGAGGAAGCGCACGAGCGGGCCGCGCGGAATGATCGTCGCCGCGGGGTTGTGCGGCGAGCAGAGGATCACCGCTTTCGTGGTCGGCGTCACGCGGCGGCGTACGTCGTCGAGGTCGGTGTGGTAGCCGGCCAGCGGGCTGGCGCTGACGCGGCCGCCGGCCAGCGCCACGCACGTCGAGTACGGCTCGAACGACGGCGTCGGCACCACCGCCTCGTCGCCGGGGTCGAACGCGGCCAGCGCGACCAGGCTGATCAGCTCGTCGGCGCCGTTGCCGATCACGAGCTGCGCGGGCTCGATGCCGAGGCGCCGGGCCAGCGCGTCGCGGACGGCGAAGCTGCCGCCGTCGGGGTAGAGGTGCACGCGGGCGGCCTCGCGGCGGACCGCCTCGACCACGCGCGGCGACGGCCCGAGGGGATTTTCGTTGGACGACAGGCGCACCAGCTCGGTGAGCCCGAGCTCGGCCATGAGCGTCTCCAAGGGTTTGCCGGCGTCGTACGGCACGAGGCTCTCGACCACCGGACGCCACAGACGTCGCACGCTCCGCACCTCCGTCGCGCCCGACTGTACCGTCATTTGACACTCTTTGCGACGGACTGTTACGCTCTGCCCGTCATGTCGCCCGAGCTGTATCGCCGGGCCCGGCGCGCCGAGGCGGGCGCCGACCGCGCCGAGGACCGGCGACGTCTCCGCCTCGAATTCTTTCGCGCCGTTCTCGCCGAGGGCCTGGACTCCCTGAAGGCCATGCACGCCGAGGGCGCGTCGGGGCAGGACTCCGTCCGCGCCCACGCCCGCTTCGTCGACGATCTCGTGAGCACGCTCACCCGGCTGATCACCGAGGACGCCGGCGCCGGCGGCCTCGCCGCCACGCCGTCCGTCGTGGTCGCCCTCGGCGGCTACGGGCGCGGCGAGCTGCACCCCTCGTCGGACATCGACCTCATGGTCGTCTACGACCGCACGCTGACGCCCTTCGTGCAGCGGCTCATGCAGGAGCTGCTCTACACGCTGTGGGACCTGGGGCTGCAGGTCGGCCACAGCCTGCGCTCGCTGGAGGACTGCGTGGCGATGGCGCGGACGGACTTCCCCAGCCGGACCTCGATGCAGGCGGCGCGGCTGATCGCCGGCGACCGGCCGCTGTTCGCGCGCTTCGGGCGGATCCTGCGCGACAACGTCTTCCGGCAGGACTTCGGCGAGTTCCTGGCCCAGACGCTGGCCGAGCGCGAGCAGCGCTACCGCAAGTTCGGCGCCTCGCCCTACATCGGCGAGCCCAACGTCAAGGAGTCGGCGGGCGGGCTGCGCGACATGCACACGGCCATGTGGCTCGGGGACGCCAAGTTCGGCGCACGGACGCTGCGCGAGCTGGCCGGCCGGACCCTCATCACGCCGCGCGAGCAGGCCGGCGCCGACGCCGCCCTGACCTTCCTGTGGCGCGTGCGCAACGAGCTGCACTTCTTCTCCGGCCACAAGAACGACGTGCTCACGCGCGACTTGCAGCCGTGCATCGCCAAGAACCTCGGCTACGAGAACGAGGGCGACACGCTCGGCGTCGAGCGCTTCATGCGCGAGTACTACCTGCACGCGCGGGCCATCCACCGCATCTCGCGCCGGCTGATCGCGCGCTGCCAGGAGACGCTCTCCCGCCGCACCTCGGCCGAGCGCCGGCAGCGCCAGCAGGCGCTGGCCGACGGCCTGGTGTTCTTCGACGGCCGCCTGCACCTGGCCGACGGCGACGCCAGCGCGCTGCGCAGCGACCCCGTGCGGATCATGAAGGTGTTCTGGCACCTCCACCGCCTGGGCTGCGAGCTGTCGCTCGACCTCGAGCGCGCCATCGAGGACTCGCTGGACACCGTGGACGCCGCCTTCCGCGCCTCGCCGGCCGTGCGCGACCTGTTCCTGGACATCTGCCGGTCGTGGGGACGCGTGGCCTTCACGCTCTCGGAGATGCACGAGCTGGGGCTGCTGGGCCGCTACCTGCCGGAGTTCGGCGCGCTGACGTGCCTGGTGCAGTACGACGTCTACCATAAGTTCTCGGCCGACCAGCACTCGCTGCTGGCCGTCGAGCACCTGGAGGCGCTGGCGCCCGGGCAGTCGGCGGAATCCGAGGGCGCCGCCCAGGTGTTCCAGGAGGTGGAGAAGCCGGGACTGCTCATGCTCGGGATGCTGCTGCACGACATCGGCAAGGCCAAGGGCCACGGCCACGTGGCCAAGGGCATCCCGCTGATCCGGGCCCTGACGCAGCGCATCGGGCTGCCGCCGGAGGACGCCGACCGTGTGGAGTTCCTGGTCGCCCACCATCTGACGATGTCGCACATCGCCCAGCGCCGTGACATCGACGATCCCCGGACGATCGCCGACTTCGCGGTGACGACGGCCGAGCCCGAGCGCCTGCGCATGCTCTACCTGCTGACCTACGCCGACATGCGGGCGGTGGGCCCCGGCGTGCTGACCGGCTGGCAGGCCGCGATCCTCCACGACCTCTACCGGCGCACCCTGGCGCGGCTGACCGGCGGCCGCGAGGGGAAGCCCAACCGCACGAAGCTCGTGGAACGGCTGCGGCAGGTGGTGAAGGACGAGATCGGCCTGCAGGCGCTGAAGGCCCACGTCGCGATGGTGAGCGACCGCTACATGACGACGACCGGCGTGCAGCGCATGGTCGAGCACCTGCGGCTCATCGCGCGGCTCGATGCCGCGCCCGTCGCCACCGAGCTCTTCCACCATCCCGACCTCGGCTCGTCCGACCTGGTGGTGGTCACGCGCGACGTGCCCGGGCTCTTCGCACTCATCGCGGGTACGCTGGCCGCGCACGGCGTCAACATCATCTCCGCGCAGATCGCCACGCGCGCCGACGGCATCGCCATCGATACGTTCCAGGTGAACGACCCCACCGGCGACACGGTGACGTCCACCGCGCACTGGCAGCGCGTGCTCGACGCCCTTCGCGCCGTGCTGGTGCGCGAGCAGACGGTGGAGGCGCTGCTGGAGCGCCGCCAGCGCGGGCGGGTCGGCGCCGACGGGTTCGCGCGCCCGAAGATCGCCCTCGACAACCGGCTCTCCGATGAGCAGACGGTGATCGAGGTCAAGTGCGCCGACCGGCTGGGCTTGCTCTACCTCATCACCCGCACGCTCTCGGCGCAGGGACTCGACATCGCCAGCGCGCGCATCGCTACCGAGATCGACCAGGCCCTCGACACCTTTTACGTGCACGACCGCGACGGCCGGAAGGTCGAGGAGCCGGCCGGCACCGAGGCCGTGCGCCAGGCGCTCGAGCACGCGCTGACCCAGCCGATCTGACGATGCTGGGACGCTATCGCGACACCGTCCGGTACTGGAGCGATCCGGTCGGCCGCCGCCTCTTCCGCCTGCGCCTGCGGCCGAACCACCTCACGGTCATCGGCCTGATCGTCAGCGTCTTCGCGGCCAGCGCGTTCATCGCGGGCCACCTGCGCTCGGCCTCGATGCTCCTGATCGTCGCCGGGCTGTGCGACCTGCTCGACGGCTCGCTGGCCCGCGCGTCGGGCCAGGTCACCGCCTTCGGGGCCTTCCTCGACTCCGTCATCGACCGGTACTCCGACCTGGTCGTCCTCCTCGGCATCGTGGTGCTGTTCGCGCGCACGCCGAACGCGCGCGGCGCGCTGGTCGCGATGGCCGGCGTGGTGGGCTCGGTGATGGTCAGCTACACGAAGGCGCGCGCGGAGTCGATCGGCGTGGAGTGCCGGGTGGGGATGATGGAGCGGCCCGAGCGGCTGCTGTGCCTCATCGCCGGCGGCGTGTTCGACCTGCTGGAGCCGGCGCTCTGGGTGCTGGCCGTGCTGTCCAACGTCACCGCGCTGCAGCGCATCCTCTTCACGCGGCGGGCGATGGCCGAATCGCCCATGCTGCGCACGCCGCTCCTGGCGGCGCTCGCCGTGCTGGCGGCGGCGACGTGCGCGTACGCGGACCATGCGGAGCCGTTCCGCCTGGCGCCGGAGACCGAGCGCGCGTGGGCGCAGGCGATCGCCGCCCTGCAACAGGGCGATCCCGACCCGGTCGCCACCGAGCTCGGCGAGAGCGCGCTCGGCAGTCCCATCGGCGATCACCTCAGGCTGATCCTCGCCGACGCGTTCGAGCGCCGCGGCGATCTCGGCGCCGCGCGGGACGCCGCACTCGCCGTCGCCCGGCGGCACCCCGATAGCCGGCTGGCGCCGCGCGCGCTGCTGGAGGTGGCGATCCTCGCCATGCGGGCGGGCGACGACGCGGGTGCCCAGACCCTGCTGGTGCGGCTGCTCGACGCGTACCCCGACGCCCCGGCGACGCCCGAAGCGCTCTACCTGCTGGGCCAGACCGCCGAGGCCCTCGGCCGGCGCGACGACGCTGCGCAGGCGTATCGCGAGCTGCGCGTGCTGGCCCCGACCACGGGCTGGGCCGACGGCGCCGACGATCGCCTCGTCGTGCTCGCCACGGGCGGCACGGTCGTGGTCCCGCTCACGCTGGCGCAGCGCGTGGACCGCGCCGAGCGGCTGCTGCGCGGCGGTGTGCCGAAGGCGGCCGCCGACGAGGCCGAGCGCATCGTGGACGAGGCGCGCGATCCCTCGCTGCTCGTGCGCGCGCTGCGCGTGATCGCCGACGGGGCCCAGCGCCTCGGCCGTCACGAGGCGGCGGCCAAGGCGCTCGGCCTGGCCATTCCCCGTGTGGCCGCCGAGCAGCAGAACGGGCTGCGCCTGGAGCAGGCGCGGCTGCTGCTGCGCGCCGGCAAGCGCGACCGCGCGCTCGAGATCCTCGGCCGCGTGGCCGCCGGTGGCGCGGAGCCCGATGCGGCCGAGGCGCTGTGGATGCAGGGCCGCGCGCTCGAGGACGCCCAGCGGCCCGGCGAGGCCGCCACGGTCTACCGCGCGCTGGCCACGCGGTACCCGCGCCGGGAGGTCGCCGGCGGCGCGCTCTGGCGCCTCGGCTGGAACGCCTATCTCAGCGGCAAGCCGGTCGAGGCCGCCGAGCAGTGGGCGAAGCTCGACGCCACCGGCAGCCGCGCCTGGAAGCTGCCGGCGCTCTACTGGCGGGCGCGGGCCACCGAGGACGCGCGCGGCCGGGGCGCGGCCGCGCCGCTCTACGCGAGCGTGCTGGCCGAGGCGCCGCGCAGCTACTACGGCACGCTGGCCACGCGCCGGCTGGAGTCCGTGCCGCCGGGCACGCGGCCGGTGAGCGTGCGGCTGCCCGCGAATCCGGTCGATGCGGTCGTCGACGACCCGGGCTTCGCGCGCGTGGACTTGCTGCGCCGGCTGGGCCTCGTCGAGGCCGCGCTCGAGGAGCTGGCCGACGTCGTCGAGCAGGCCAGCGGCGACACCGTGCGGCTCTACGGCTTCTCGAGCGCCTACGTCCGCGACGAGCGCTATCACATGGCGCTGCGGATCTTCCGCCGGCACTTCGCCACGCTGGCGGCCAGCGACGATCCCGCGCTGCCGCAAGCGTTCTGGGAGATGCTCTATCCGTTCGGCTGGCGTGACGAGGTCAACGCCGCCGCGCAGCGGTCCGGCCTCGACCCGTTCCTCGTAGCCGCCGTCGTGCGGGAGGAGTCGTCGTACTACCCGCGGGCGGTGTCGCGCACCGGCGCGCGCGGCCTGATGCAGCTGCAGCCCTCGACGGCGCGCCCGATGGCCGAGCACCGCGGCCTGGCGTTCGCCGGCGGTGAGCTGCTCGACGATCCCCGCAGCAACATCGACATGGGCACGTCGTTCCTGGCCGGCCTGCTCGGCGAGTTCAAGGACCCGCGGCTGGCGCTGGCGGCCTACAACGCCGGGCCCGCGCGGCTGCGCGGCTGGTGGAAGGCTCGACGCACGAGCGACCTGGAAGCATTCGTGGAGCAGATCCCCTTCGACGAGACCCGCCTCTACGTCAAGCGCGTGATGCTCTCGTGGGACGAATACCGCCGCGTGTACGGCGGCGTCGCGGCTACGGCCGAGACGCTCCCGCAGGCCTCCGCGCCACCTCGCTGAGGGGCTCCAGCGGCTCGAGCGCCGCCAGCCGCTCCTCGATCTCCGGCTCGGTGGCGAGCCACCCGCCCCGCGGCGGCCCGTTGACCTTGGCCGCCTCCCGCAGCGCCCCGGCCAGTAGCCGGCGCGGCGCCTCGTGGCCCATGAGCCCGAGCAGATCCGCCGCCTTCAGGTCGGCGGCGGTCTCCTGATCGCGCGTGTATGCGCGGATCACCAGCGGGCTCACCACGAAATCGAGCAGGCCGGCGCCCGGGATCATCACGCCGAGGACGGTGAAGCCGGCGGAGAGCCCCAGCGACAGCGCGCGCCGCTGGCCGCGATGGCCGAGCAGCTCGTGCGCGACCTCGTGGGCCACGAGCGCGTCGACGATGACGGCCGGCTGGCGGGCGAGGCCCTCCGAGAAGTAAAAGGTGGCGTCGTCGGCGGTGAACGCGCTGACGTCGCGGGTGGCGATGAGCGCGAAGGAATAGCGGCTGGGGTCGTCGCCGGCGGCGGCCGCCACCCGATACAGCGTGGTGGCGAGCAGGCG
>Ga0137394_10004404_pt1 | contig 10686 bp, 12 predicted proteins | sample czobulk116metaG_FD_108278 | JGI IMG/M metagenome (GOLD analysis project Ga0137394, IMG submission 108278) | Vadose zone soil microbial communities from Angelo Coast Range Reserve, California, USA - czobulk1.16 metaG | ecosystem: Environmental > Terrestrial > Soil > Vadose zone | place: USA... | reverse complement strand
TGGCGCCGAAGTGATCGCCGAGTGGACGGTCGCGCCGCAGCACTTGCAGGCCTACGGGATCGTCCATGGAGGGGTCCACTGCGGCGTCATCGAGACGCTGGCGTCCGTGGGCGCCGCGCTGCACGGCCTCGAGCGCGGTCAGGCGGTCGTGGGCCTCGAGAACCACACCTCCTTCATCCGCGCCGTCCGCGAGGGAGAGCGGCTTCGCGCCCGGGCCACTCCCGTGACCCGCGGCCGGACCACTCAGGTCTGGGAGGCGAGCATCACCACCGCCGACGATAAGATCGTCGCGAAGGGCAGCGTGAGGCTCTTGTGCCTCGATCAGGATCGCGAGATCGCCGGCAGGCCGCCAACACGACACCCGGCCCCGCGATGAGAGCCGTCGCCAGGCGGAGATGCAGGCACTTCTATCCTCGCAAGGCGTGAAGCTCCCGCCTTCACGCCATTGGGAGATGGATGCAGAAGACGCAGCCTTTGCCGGGCAGATTGTGGACGTCAAGGGTGCCGCCGCTGGCCTGGATTCCCTGCCGGCTGATCGCGAGCCCGAGACCGAGGCCGGTGCGGTCGGTGCCCCGGCGCTCGAAAGGACGGAACAGGTCCTCGGCGAGACCTGCCGGAAGCCCGCCGCATTCGTCCTCCACCTCGATGCGGACGTCGCCCGCAGCGGCGACGGTCCGCAGCTGCACATGGCCTTTCGAGTGACTGAACTTGAAAGCGTTGCTGAGCAGATTGGAGACAGCGGACGCCAGCTCCAGCCGGTCGCCGTCGACCGCGACGCCTCGCGGCGGAGCAAGGACCGTCAACTGGATTCCTCGCGCGTCGGCTTCCAGCGCCGCAGAAGCCTGCATCTCGTCGATGAACTCGGAGAGATCGATGCGCGCGTAGTGCCGCACGCCCGCTGCCGATCTGATTTCGGCCGTCGATCGGTTGGTGATATCGCGCAGCCCGATCAAGGCGCGCCCGAGCGCAGCACCGGTTCTGCCTTCCATTCGCCGCCGGTCGCGGCGGAGCACCTGGAAGGCGACCAGCGCCACCGAGATGAGGTTGCGCTGCTCATGCGCGAGGGTGGCGAAGCGCTCCACTTCGCCCTTCTCGAGCAGTTCCTCGCGTGCCGCGAGGAACTCCGTCGCTGTGTGCGCAATCGCCTCGGAGAGGCACCGGTTGAGCTCGTGGCGCTCTTCGTTCGTGACGGGTTTACCGTGATCGGCGATCCAATCGCCGAGGCATTCGTAAGCTGCGCCGTAGCGATGGACGAGCCGCGCCATCCCGAGGGCATCCGCCGCTTTCTGGTCCTGGAAGATCTGCGCCAGCTCGGTGAAGAACAAAGTCAGATCGCGCTCCAGCGCGTCCGGAGCAGCACGGGACGACGCACCCCTTGCGAGTGTTGCCCGTGCCCTTTCAATCACCTCCGCACGATATTCGGTAATGAGCTCAGTCAGCATGGGGCCCTCCATGCGCCTCTCGGGCAGCGCCACGCCGGACGGCTGGATCAATAGCGGGTAGCGCTGTCCCGGGCAATCCGTACGAGGACGCAAACAAGCCGACGACCAGCCTTTCCTCAGCCGGCCAAGGGCAGTTGCGATCGCCGAGGGCCCCTTCAAGCCCCTGCTCGGGGGAACGACAGATAAGGCCGCTTCCGTCGCCTCCCTCCCGCCTCCCCGGTCCATTCCAACCTGGCGCTCAGACGCGCACGGGGCGTCCCGGAACCGGACACCGGCGGGCCGTCAGCGGGCGGCTCTGACGGATGCCGGAGCGGACCGCTCCTCCATCAGAAGGGTCCGGATGTCGTTGAGCAGGACGGGCGGCCGCAGGAACGAGGTGCTGTAGATCTCCCGAACGGAGCCGAGCCGGTCGATGAGGAAGATCTTCAGCACGTGCGGCAGCGCGCCGTCCCCCGAGCCGTCAGCCCGCATCCAGACGTCCTGGCCGAAGCCCTCCAGCAGCGGCCGGATCCCGGCGCGCGAGCTGGTGGTGAGGAAGTGCCAGGGCAGGCCGCTTGCGTTCGGGAGGTAGCGGGCCCCATACGCGCGCATCACCTCCGGCGTGTCGTTGGCGGGATCGAAGCTCAGGCTGACGAAGCGCACCCGCCCGTTCATGCCAGGCTCGGCGTCGAGGCGGCCTTTGAGCTGCTGCATCTGGTGGGTGGCGAGCGGACAGCCCGTCCCGTCCCCGCAGCGAGTGTAGATGAGGCTGAGGAGCGTGACCTTCCCGCTGGTGAAGCGGGAGAGGCGGACCCGCTTCCCCTTCGTGTCGAGGACGTTTCCCTCCGGCGAGGGCATGATGTGCTGCAGCGTGTAGGAGCCCGGGGAAGGCAGCGCGGCCTCCTCCACGCCCGCCCCGGCCGCCGCGAGCACGACCCCGAGAGCGAGCGCGCTAATGGCCGGCATCCTGGAACGCCAGCTTCAGCGCCTTGGACCCGAGCTTCATGTGGTGGGCGCGTCCCAGCTTCTCCTTGAGGAAGTCCACCTCGAAGGCAGGCGTCAGCTCCTTGCCGTCCCACTTGAAGGCGCGGAGGAACTGCTCGCCGTCGTCCCCCGTCTTGTCCCAGTGGGCGAGGAGGGAGGAGGTGACGTAGACGCGCTTCCCGTCCCAGCTCTGCGAGATCATGTTCACCTGCTTGCCCGTGATCTTCTCGTAGGCCTGGACCGGCTTCTCGGGATTGGAGAGATCGAAGTACCGGGTCTTGCCGTCCATGAAGGTGTTGATCCACAGCCCCTTGCCGTCGGCGGTGATGCTGATGTCGACCGGCAGCGGAAGCTTCGCCGGATCCCCGATGTCGGCGACGGCCTGCCCCTGCCACTCTCCCTTTGCGTCCTGCTTGACGAGCCAGAGCTTGGAGGTGAGCGCCGCGGCGGTGACCGCCCAGTTATCTTTGGCCTTGAGCGACCAGCGCATCTCCAGCGGCGCGCCGGGAACGCTGAGCACCTTCTGCGGCTTCATCTGCTTCAGGTCCCACACCACCAGGGTGGCCCCGAAGTGCTTCATCGCCTCCTGGTCCTTCACCAGGTCGCCGAGGTCCCTCATGTAGTTCTTCTTTCCAGTGAAGCTCGAAGTGAGCAGCACGTTCTTCTTCGGGTTGATGGCGATGTCGTAGCCATACCCGTCGCCGCCGCCCTCGGCGGGCAGCGGGTACGTCGTCAGCAGCTTGCCCTTGTTGTTGAAGAGCGCCATGCCAGTAACCCCGCCTCCGTCGTTGGAGTTGGAGAGCGACCCGATGAGCATGCGCCCGGGCAGCGCGTAGAACGTATGCGGCCCGACGTAGCCGGTCTTGGCCGGCAGATCGGAGATGGTCTGCACCAGGCGCGGCTTCGCCGGCGCCTTGGAGATGTCGAACACGTAGATCTTGCTGTCGTCCAGGCCGCCGGCCCAGAGGAAGCGCCGGTCGTCCGTCAGCCCCATGTGGTGCGCCTCGCCGCGCGAGCCTACCGAGACCTTGTGGATCACCTTCCCGTAGGTCTTCGAGGAAGGTTTGACGTCGATGGTGATCAGCTTGTCCGAGCCGTCGCCCAGCCCTTCGATCCCCAGGGTCCAGACGTAGACGAAGTCCTCCTGCCCCTTGATCAGGCTCCCGACGTACGGCGAGTTGCAGGTCTCATCCGCCGCCGCGCCGAAGCTCGCCGCCAGCAGCAGGGCCGCCGCGACGGCCGTGGACTTCCTCGAGATTGTCGGCATGAAGGGCCCCCGTTCTATCCAGCCCCTCCTGCTCCTTGCTTCCCCCCGGGGTCAAGACGCGCCCGGTCAGGAAGGCAGGATGTTGATGGGATGCGCTCTCGACAAGACTAGTAGCCGAGCCGGACGACGGCCCACAGCCCCGCCAGGATTGCGACGAAGATCGCGACCATCCAGGCGACGCTCCCGACGAAGTAGCCGTAGGCCATCAGCACGATCCCCGCGACGAGCTGAGGAGCGCGCCGCTGCTTCTTTCCGTAGAGGAAAATGCCCAGGCCGACGGCGCTGATGAGCACCGACGCGAGCAGGGCTCCGGGTTCGAATGACATCTTCCCCGACCGGTACCACGGCCGTCGCGGAACGCTACTTCACGTACACCGTCACGTCGGCGGAGAGGCCGGCGCGGAGGTGCACGTCCGCGGGCGGGTCGACGAGCGCGAGGCGCACCGGAATCCGCTGCACCACCTTGACGAAGTTGCCGCTTGCGTTGTCGGCCGGAATCAGCGAGAAGCGCGCGCCCGTGCCGCCGGAGAGGCTCTCCACCTTGGCCTCGAGCTTGCGCCCGGGGAAGGCGTCCACCTCGACGACGGCACGCTCACCCGGCTTCATCCCGCCGATCTGCGTCTCCTTGAAATTCGCCACGACGTACGTCTGCTCCGGGACGAGCGTCATCGTCGGCTGGGCGACCTGGACGAGCTGACCTTCGTGGACGACGAGCCGCGACACCTCGCCCGCCGCAGGCGCGACGATCCGCGTGTACGAGAGCTGCAGCTTCGCCTGGTCGAGCGCTGCCCTGTCGGAGTCGACGCGGGCACGGGCGAGCCTGACGCTCGCCTGCGCCGACAGATAGGCGGCTTGCGCGTCGTCGAGCCGCTGCTGCGGGACGACGTTCGACTTGTGCAGCTCGCGCATCCGTCCGAGGTCCAGCGTGGCTTTCTGCGCATCGGATTCAGCGCGAACGACTCCCGCCTGCGCCGTCTCGAGCTCGGCTTTCGCCTGCGCAACGCGTGCGCGCGCGTCGGCGTCGTCGATCTCGACGAGCAGGTCGCCTTCCTTCACGTGCTGGTTCTCGACGACCGCGACGTGTTTGATCATGCCCGCGATGCGCGGCGCGATCGGCACCACGTCGGCTTCGATCTGCGCGTCGTCGGTGGACTCCTTGCCGTGGTTCCAGACGACGTATCCGCCGAGGCCGATCAGCACCGCGGCGGCGATGGCGCCGAGGATGAAGAATGGCCGGCGCTTCTTCGCCGGCCGCACGGCCTGGACCGCCTGGTCGAGCGCGGGACGCGGCTTCTCCTGCGGTTCCGGCTCGCGTCTCTGCTTCGCAACGCTTTCCATTTTTCACATCTCCAGGTGGACTTCGGGTTTGTGCCCCTGCTCCGCGCTCCGGTCGACGCGCAGGAAGAGAAGCAGGGGCAGGATGACGAGGAAGACGATCCCGGCGAGCAGGAACACCTTCTCGAACGAGAGCACCATCGCTTGCCGGGCGACCTCGGCGGCGAGCGCGGCGGGAGCGGCCTGGTGCGCGCTCGCGGCGTCGAGGCCGCCGGCGGCGAGGCCTTGCTGGATCTGCGCGAGGCGAGCGGCGGCGAGAGGCGAGTCCACCGAGAGGTGCGCCGCGATGCTCGCCTTGGCCTGCGTGGTGTAGCGCGAGAGCAGGGTGGCGAAGATCGCCAGGCCGACCGAGCCGCCGATCTGCCGCAAGAGCGAATTGAGACCGGTCGCGTCGGTCAGCTTCGTCCGCTCGATGCGCGAGAGCGCGACGGTGGTGAGCGGCACGAAGAGGCACGCGAACCCGACGCCCTGCCAGACCAGGGCGTGGACGATGTCAGGCGTCCCGGTCGCGAGCGTGAAGTGGCTCATCATCCACGACCCGATCGCGAACGCGACCACGCCAACGGCGATGAGCAGCCGGGGCGAGACGCGGTTGTAGAGGCGCCCGATGATGGGGGTCGCGATCATCATCACCAGCGTGCGCGGCATGAGCGACAGGCCGGACTGCGTCGCGGTGAACCCGAGCAGCTCCTGCATGAAGACGGGCAGGAGGAACAGGTTCACCATCAGCATCGCGAACATGATCGAGCCGATTACCGTCCCGGAGGCGAAGACCGGGTCCTTGAACAGGCGCAAATTCACCGCCGGCACGCGCGCAGTCAGCTCGCGGATGACGAAGGCGGCGATGGAGAAGAGCGCGACGAGCGCCATCGCGCCGATGAGCCGGGACTGGAACCAGTCGTTCCGCTGCCCTTCCTCCAGCACGTACTGCAGGGTGGACACGCCGATGCAGAGCAGGGCGATGCCCCAGGTGTCGACGTGCTTGCGCTGCTCCTCGGCCGCGACGCGATTCGCCTCGCGGATGTCCTCCGGCTCGTGGACGAAGCGCGACACCATCACCAGCCCGAGGACGCCAACCGGCAGGTTGATGAAGAAGATCCAGGGCCAGCTCCAGTTGTCGATGATGAAGCCGCCGAGCGTCGGACCGAACGCGGGGCCGAGCATGACGGCCATGCCGAAGAGCGCCATGGCCATGCCCTGCTCCTCGGGCGGGAAGGTCTGCCGGAGGATGGCCTGCTCGGTGGGCTGCAACGCGCCGGCGCCGAATCCCTGGATGACGCGGAAGATGACCAGCGCCGCGAGCGAGTGGGCGGTGCCGCAGAGCGCCGAGCCGACGAGGAAGAGCACGAGCGACGCCATGTAGAGCCGCTTCTGACCGATGAACCGTCCGAGGAACGCGGTGAGCGGCATCACGAGCACGGTCGCGATCACGAAGGAGGTCGAGATCCAGGTGATCTCCTCGATGGTGGCGCCCACCGCGCCGCGGATGTGCGTCAGCGCGACGTTGACGATGGACGAGTCGATCGCGCCCATCAGCGTCCCGAAGCTCACCGAGACGGTGACGAGCCACTTGTTCACCGGCGCGCGCGCCTCGCTGCGCGGCAACGGAAGTGCCACGGCCTCGCTCATCGCCGCTCCGCGCCTCGCAGGAAGAACGCGGCGATCTGCGGCGCACGCTCGGCGATGGGAACCTGGGTGGGGGCGTAGAGCTCGCGCGCCAGGACGCTGCGCAAGAGGCCCATGAGGAACACGGAGTGCAGGTCGGCGTCATCGTGGCGCAGCGCCCGTGCGGCAATGCCGCGCTCGAGGAGCTGCTGGACCCGCTTGTACACCTCGACCAGCGCGGCGTTCGGCCGCGCGCCGCGCGCGCCGACGGGCGCCGTCCGGGAGTGCTCGCTCTCGAGCAGGATGGAGAGGAACGGCCGGTGCTCCTCGAAGTGCGACAGCAAGGCCGCGACGAACCCCTCCAGTTGCCGCGCGAAGTCCGCGCTTTCGCCGCGGCGAAGCTCCTCATCGAGCCGGCGGGCGAGCTCGTGGCGCCGGGAGACGATCAACTCGGAAAGCAGGGCGTCGCGATCGTGGAAGTGGTTGTAGAGCGTCCCGACCGCCACTCCGGCGCGCGCCGCGATGTCTTCCATACGGGCGCCGCCGAGCCCCTGCGAGCCGAACACCTGCTCGGCCGCCTGCAGGATGGCCTTGTTGGTCTCCTCGCGCAGCCGGACACGGAGCGGCAGAATCTTGCTTCTAGTTGATGAATTTGAATTCATCTTCTGAGCAGAAACTCTAAGGCGCGTCCAGGGGCCTGTCAATTGCCTCTGAAAAAGACCGCAGAATCCGCTCGAGTGCGCGACTGAGGCGATCGAGATGGTCGACCGTGATCGTCATTTGGATTCGAGATGGGCGGGATCGCGATCGTCTGCGAGGCCCCAGTACCGATCCGCGGGAGTCACCTGCGTCGCGAGCCACTTGGCACTCCGCGGCGTTTCGTCGCTGCAACGCTGATGCCAGTCCCGGCATCCACGACTTGGACGGAGTACGAGATGAGTCGATACGCAATCGCGTTTTTCCTGCTGCTGCTCCTCGGCGCCGCCACAGGAGAGCTCGTGCAGCGGAGCACCGCGGACCCCGACGCAAGCGTCGGCGCCGCGATGGAGGACGACAGATGAAGCTTGGGAGCACGGCGCAACTGAGGGGGATGGATGGCCCTGATGGGCCTGCAGGAGAAGGTCATGAAGTCGTGGACGTTGGTGTTGGTCGTAGCGGGCATCTTCTCGTGCTCGCATGATTCCGCGGCGGCGGAGCCGCGGCTAATGGCAATCCAGGAAGACGCGGCCGTCTCTCCGCCGCCTCCTCCGCCGGCGCAGGAACAAGAGGCACCGGCCCCGCCAGTCAAGGGAGAACCGGTCGTGCGCAAGACGCCCGAGGAGGTGCAGCAGCTGGTGGCGCCGATCGCGCTCTATCCGGACGAGCTCGTCGCGCAGATACTCGCCGCTTCCACGTATCCGACCGAGGTCGTCCAGGCGGACCGCTGGCTGCAACAGCATCCCGGTCTGAAAGGGGCGCCGTTGGCCGAGGCGGTCGATAGCCAACCCTGGGACGACAGCGTCAAGGCAGTGGCGCAGTTTCCCTCCGTCCTGGGGAACATGGACACGAACCTCTCCTGGACCTCGGCGCTGGGTGACGCTTACGTCAACCAACCGCAGGACGTGATGGCCGCCGTGCAGGTCATGCGCAGGCGCGCTCAGGATGCGGGCAATCTCAAGACCACGACGCAGCAGACGGTCTCCACCCAGCGCGAGACGATCGTGATCGAGCCCGCAAGGCCCGAAGTCGTCTATGTGCCCGTGTACGATCCGTGGGTGGTGTACGGTCCGCCGCTGATCGTCTGGCCGGGCTGGTACTGGTATCCGGGCCTGTACGCCGTAGGTCCCGGAATCGGGTTCGGGATCGGATTCGGCATCGGCTTCTGGAGTGGATTCGGCTGGGGTTGGCACCACTGGGGAGCCGATTGGCACCACCACAACGTCTGGTTCCACCATCACCAATGGGCCTCGCACAGCCGGACCTTCATCGGTCACGACCATTTCTTTCGCGGCGGTCCCGGCTTCCATGGGAGGCCCGGCTTCCGTGGGAGCTCCGGCTTCCGTGGTAGCCCCGGATTCCATGGCGGGCCTGGATTCCATGGCGGCCCGGGCCCGGCTGCCCACGCCGGTGGCGGATTCCATGGCGGCCCGGGCCCGGCTGCCCACGCCGGTGGCGGATTCCATGGTGGCGGATTCCATGGTGGCGGATTCCACGGCGGCGGATTCCACGGCGGCGGGTTTCATGGCGGCGGATTTCATGGGGGTGGAGGACGCCGATGACTCGCGTGGCTTCTTCGATTTCGCGTAAGGCCTTTGCATCCGCTTCGTGACCGATGCCTTGCGATTCGTGCCCGCTCTAAAACGATGTCGTGCCAAATGGTCGCACGAAGCGTGGAGCGATGCAGATTCCTCTCGGGGAGATGGTCAGGATTCACTTCAAGCTGGATCCGCCCTGTGGCGGCATCGTCGGGGAGACGATGTGGGGCGAGAAGGTCGCCGAGCGGCGATATCGGATCCGGAACATCCCCTGCAGTGTCTACGGCATCAGCGAGCACGACATCGTGTTTGCCGATGACTTTCGGGGACGCTTGAAGTTCGCCGGAGTGTCAATGCGCGCCGGCCACTCGACCTATCGAATCCTCAAAGCGCGCGATCTCGACCCCGCCGTGTTCAGCCGGCACTGGGGGCCTCTGAAGCGATTGGGCTGTTCCTCCGAAGGAGATGGAGCGCGGCTTGTGGCCATCGATGTCCCCCCGCATGCGGACGTTCACGTAGTGCGCGATCTGCTGGTCGCGGGCGAGGACGCCGGCATCTGGGAATTCGAAGAGGCACACTGCGGTCACGTGCCGTAGCGTGCGCGAGCTCCGATTACCTCGGAGGGAATCGACCTGCATCCGTGAATGAGAAGAATCCTTCGGCAGCAAATCCGGAGGATGACATGAATCGTCTGCTCGTGCCGGCGTTGGTGATTCTTTGCTCGTGGTCCGCGTCCGCCGAGGACAAGAGGGCGGCGCCAGCCGAAACCCAGCGAGCGCCCAACATCAACGAAACGGTGGTGCGCTACCTGGCCGCATGGAACGAGCGCGATCCGAAGCGGCGCCGGGAGCTGATCGCCAGGACCTGGGCGGAGGACGGAAGCTATATCGACGCACATCGCCGGGGAGTCGGGCACAACGCCATCGACGCCATGATCGAGAAGGCGCAGGTGCAATTTCCCGGCTACCAGCTCCGCCTGGTGAGCGGAATCGAGGCGCACAATGGCTACGTGCGCTTCAGCTGGGCGGCCGGCGGACTGGAGCAGGCGCCCCTCTACATCGCGGGCACCGACTTCGCCACTGCCGGAGACGACGGCCGGCTCAAGTCGGTGATTGGGTTCGTCGACGCGATGCCGGCGCCGGTGCAAGCCGCCAGGCAATAGGCCCAAGGCTTCCGCCGGAGCCGGCCGAGCGCGATCCATTCGCGCACCTTCACCAGCAGGAGCTGCTCGTCCACCGGATTCGCCAGATAGTCGTCGCGCCCACATTGCAGCGCGCGCTCCTCGGTGCCCGCCATGGCGTGAGCGGTCACGGCCACGATCGGGATCCAGGCGGTTTCGGGATTGCGCCGCAATTGCCGCGCGGTTTCCCAACCGTGGGTCGACATCCACAGGTCCAGGAGGATGATGTCCGGCTGCTGGTCCCGTGCGGCGTTGACGCCCGCGAGCCCGTCGGAGGTCACCAGCAGATCGTATTCGTCCTCCAGGTTCTGGACGAGGATCTCGCGATTGCAGGTAGGGTCGTCGATGACGAGGATGCGGGGCCGTTCTTGCATGTCGGTCATCGGCTGCGTGTCGTGCTGCGCTACCGCCTTCTGTTGCAAAGTGGGCATGGTCGCGCCTCGTCGGGACGCCACTCCAGCGTGCCTCGGTACCGCCTGTGGAACGTGAAGGGCCTGATTCGACAGTTGCCGGCCCGGCCCATTGATCGAGTTGCTCTGGGAGTACAGAGGTCGACGCCGCGGGAAACAGAGGAAGCGTCGAACGATCGTTTTCGCGTGCGTCACCAGAGGGAGGGAGCATGCGCACTCCAGGACTCGTGCAAGTCGTTGCAGCCGTTGC
>Ga0137394_10004403_pt1 | contig 10686 bp, 14 predicted proteins | sample czobulk116metaG_FD_108278 | JGI IMG/M metagenome (GOLD analysis project Ga0137394, IMG submission 108278) | Vadose zone soil microbial communities from Angelo Coast Range Reserve, California, USA - czobulk1.16 metaG | ecosystem: Environmental > Terrestrial > Soil > Vadose zone | place: USA... | reverse complement strand
GAATTTTATTTACAATAATGATTTGGCACGGTGACAGGGGTCTTCACATTATATAACTTGCGGCATTCCATCGGCAGAGCGGAGTTGGGCCAGTGATATGTGTGACCCAAATGATTGCCGTATTGGCATTCCAACACACGCATGCTAAGCGCCACCGTGCCAGTGGAGCGGGGGAAGCTCACTACTGGACTGGTGACCGCAATGATCGCGTTAGGCAATGGTAGGGGGAACGGGTGTCAGGGCGAACAGTCTGCAAGAGGGGGAATGAGAAGTGTTGATCGTGCAGCAATGCATCCGCATCCGCATCCGCAATATGATTTGCATATTCAATCGTTCCGAGTCGATTCCGAGGATGCGCTCTGCCATGCAATCAACCTGAATTCCCGGTTTCGTTTCGAGTTCTACCAACGCAAGGGGTGCTATCACCCTGACTGGAGAGCGTAAAGACATCATGGCGATTAAGCAAACAAGCAAGCAATAACCACAGTGGGTGGTTCTACCTCCGCCACCGCCACCTCTACAGTAACTCACGCCCTGGGCCACTAGCACGCATTGACCCCCGCACTGGAAATAGGTGAAAAATTGACTGGCAGGGAGATGCTCTGCACACTACCCCAGGCAATAACAGTCTGCCCATGGCAGTCCCTGGCCTGATACCGACCAGGGAGAACCGGCGCAGCGGCGGGGCCCCGGGCCGCGATCCGGAGAAACGAGCTTGGAATCGCAATGTCGCTTGTTAATCCTTGTCCCTAGCCCTAGACCCTGAGTTGTCGAGAACCTTACGTTGTCAGCACACTACTGCCTTGGGCTAGGAGTACAGCATACGTATGTCATCAAGCAGAGACAGTTCACGACGCATATGACCGTAGTGGCGCCTGGTTACTATGCGACGATTCGATTGATCGATATGTAAGAACGCGAAAACTTTGTGTAGATCCGCATTCTGTGGCTAGCAAAGGGTGGTCGGAAGCACAAATAGATCTTCCCTGTGACGCGAAATTGTCATTTTCAGTGAAAACGAATGTTGGACTCAGACACCCACGTTTTTGTGAGTCCATTTGGGACAAAACGACTTCACTTTTACATAGATCTGAGGGAGTAGGCCTACTTCAAACCTAACGATGCGGTTTCTGTTTTCATGAGGGTGATGTGATACCAAGTGGCCTACGCTATCATTGGTACGTTCCGCTTGCGACGTCTTCGTCTTGCATATCTTCTGTAATCCGGCCAGGTCACATCGATACCTGATTCCCGTCAACCAAAAGACAAGCCGAACACAGTCGCATTCCTAATCCAAAAAGGACCCGTGTATGTATTATGCTTCATGATATCGTGGACAACCTCAAGGGGTGGTCGAGCTCGGGCGCTGTGGTCGTGCAGACCTCACACGAGGTCAGTCTATCCAGTCTCTGCGGTTCGGTGCTGCAGAGGCTGGATAGACTGAACCGCATCGCCTCGACCTCGATCGCTCCCAGGGGTGTGTCTTTATCGGCTCGGATACGTCGTCTCCTAGAGTCAGGTGGCCAACAGTCCAAATTGCAACACTCACATCGTCGTCCTTGCTTTGATATGTTTGGGCATGAAGGCGATGGTAGTGAGGAAATCCCATCTTTGTCTTTGACAACAATCTCTCACGGGTCGCAAAATTTGGCATTAGCGATCAAAGGCAGTTCAGGACGTGTTCTATGGACTCGGGCAGGTCCGACGGTGCACCATTAGGCTGTGCTGACATCTTCGATAACCATCTGATAAACTTGAACGTCAGATGGATACACAGATAGTCACCATCACGGTCAGATGAAACGCAGATAAGATAATTGGAGCAATGTGCCCGATGTGAGGAAATGAGTAGAAATTGCGAGGTGGGATTTTCAATGATAGATGGGTTCGATAAGAGGCTCAGGTGACTCCATAAACCTAAATTAGGGTTGAACTTCCACGTGTTAAAGAATGAGCTTCGCTTGATCAGAGGGAGTCAGGGATGCCGTTACTCATGTCACCATTTAGAATCCCCATCAAGTAGAAGGCTATGGAATGTCATCTCCAGCTGTATTCCTGCGGTAAAGCCGCATCAACAAAGGGGGCTGAATACCTGATTCTTTTTGTTCCGCGTTTAAGGTGAACGGTACAGACCGCGAAGACACGGCAAACCGCATGAGAGAAATCTCTAGTCATACAAGTAGGTCGTCGCTTCGAAAATATACAGATAGCGTAACATTGCATGAAAGGGTGTCGGATTGACTGCGATCAGAAATACACAGAAGTCAAGAGAAATTTTAAAAGGACGCGGGCGCCGTGAAGAGCTTTTTCTTTATCAGGCGAAGTAGCCGAGTGCGACTGCCGTCAATGTTGAAGAAATGAGGTTGACCTGGCAGAGCAACGGGTGACTCAAGGTAAGTACGGTGTGAGCGGACATATTAATAGTCGACGTGCGCACGTTATTGTTTGAGAGGACATCAAGGCCGCTCACGACTTTGATATCAGAAGTGTCTTGTGGTATTGCCGATGTGTCGGTCAATATACGTTTGCTCGTGTTGGAATATTGTGTCCGTTGCAACGTGGCGCCGAGAAGCGAATCAAGCTATGCGTCGCCACCCAAAGAAAAGCATCAAAGCGGGTGTCACTCTAAGTCCGACGATCATGGAAAACCTAATACGCACGAGGGATCCCAGCCCACCAGCCACCGCACCCCATCCGAGCAGGAGCAAGAACAGATCGCCGGTCTGATCGCGACACGCGGCGTTTTCCACAGAAAGGGCCGCCCACATAGTCCAGCCCATCGCCATGCCCCCACCGATAGACGCCGCCGTTCCTAGTAATGAAAGCGCGCCATTCGTACCCGGCGGCACGGTCCTGAGCGTCGTGAGAAGGATAGGCGGTGTGCTCGAGAGGATGCCGAGCTCCGATGCAAGCGTATCGCCCATGCAACACGCAAAGTGCCTGCATGAGAAATCACGGGCATACGCACATGAGAAAGGTATGGACGGGAAAGCGGGGAAGGGTGGAGGGGGGTTAAACAGACCCTAGAACAACGAACAGCAGCGCCCGACTCCATCCTTGAGTAATGCCCGTGTCGAGCGGACACCATGTCTCGTCCGCGTACGGCACGCTACGCACGCCAAAGAGCGCCTCCACGACGTGGACGCCAGGGAACCCTGGGGCATGCAGCGCCCCCCACGCAAGGGTCGCGACGAGCGCGCTGGCAGAGTTGGAAAATACTTGCGCGGCGGTGCGGTATCCCGCGAGGGTGTGGTCGTGGCCGTCTTCGAGCGCGGCTTTGCGTGGCTGGCCGGCGCGCGTGGCACTCGAGCCGAGGAGGTAGAAGGCGGTGAGAACTATGCCTGGCGTTCGGAGGGGCAGGGAGAGCATGGATATGCCTGTGAGGAATGCGGCGGCGGCGCCGGAGGGAGAGAGGGAGCGCTTGCGGAGGCCATTGACGGAGAGGGCGGTGGCAAAGAGGAAGGGGACGAGAGGAAAGTCGTAGTGGAGCATGGTCTGAAGGGAATGGGAGGACGAGATGAGTCTGCTGGCGGATTTCTCGGAACGGTCGACTGGCTTTTTGTCCGGTTCATAAGCGCCTGTTTTTTAGCCCTTACGGTGATGCATGCTGTAACTGCATACGCATGGCGCCCGACGTCGTGCTTCCCCTCGGCTCTATTACAATGTGCTGAACAAGACCTTAGAGTAATCCACGTAACCCCTCGTTGCGCGCTTCCTGGCCTTTGTCAATCTGATCGTCATCATCCGACCCAACACACTCCTCCGATCGCTACGGATAACACCCCCAACACCTGATGTCTGAGTCCTTGGCCGGCACATACGCCCCAATACCCCTCCAGGGCAAACTCGCCCTCATAACCGGCGCAACGTGAGTCACCCCATCTCCACGACATATTGCTCTTTCACGCTAACGCCGCAGCGCGCAGGGGCGGTATCGGAAAGGCGACGGCACGCCTCTTCGCTGCGCGCGGCGTTCACCTCGCGCTACATTATTTCTCGCAGTACGATGTGGCTATCGCCCTGGTCGAGGAACTGCGTGCTTCTGGTGTGCGCGTCGCTGCGTTCCAGACAGACCTTGCCGATTTTGGCGCGGTGCGCGCCATGCACGCGAAGATAGTCGAGGAGCTCGGGCATCCAGATATCCTTTACAGTAATGCCGCGATGGCGGGGACTACGCTCGGTATCAAGGCAAAGATAGAAGACGCCAGTCTAGACGAATTCGAGAAGGCTTGGCGAGTCAATGCAGGTGGCGCTTTCCTGGTCAGTTGCACTGTTTTCCATCTGTCCCGAGGTGTGAATCCCGGGCCCCAGTTGACCCAGCTGTGCGTACCGCATATGGAAAAACAAGGGTACGGAAGGATCGTCTTCTGTTCCAGTATTGCTGCGGGTAAGCTTGTTTGTTTTCTTCATCTGCCAGTATTCGAGATAAATGGCTATGGTTTCAGCCACTGGAGGGGTTTTGGGGCCCCACTATTCCTCCTCGAAAGCCGCGATACACGGAATTATGCACTGGGTTGCCAGGCAATACAGTAAAAAGGGAATTGTAAGCATCACCATCTCCACAGTTCCGACATCTCACGTCCAGCCTATTTGCCATGACAGACCTGCAATGCCGTCGCCCCGGCCCTGATCGCCAACACGGTCATGTTCAAGGATCCCACTCCTGCGCATCGTGTGCGTCGAGCCGATCTCCTTTGATTATTTAGCGATTCAAATGTCGTGACAGGATCTTATACCTGTCGGACGCTTTGGCCAACCGGAGGAGGTCGCCCAGGTAGTAGAGTTGTTGGTTACGAACTCGTACATGACGGACAAGGTTCGTGAGCTCTGCTCTTTTCATTTTCTTGGGGGTCGGGGGTAAATGATCTACAGATCGTAACGTGCGACGGTGGGATGATCCCGTCATCTCTCGCTTGAAAGTAGCCGCGATTCGCCTGCTAGCAACTTTGTGTGCTCTCTCAGGCCTAGTGTGGTTGTCAGACCGAATTCATCGTAGGGATAGATGGAAGAAAGAAATTGTAAACAGAGATGAGACGCTTTTCTGTTGTTGTCAAGTTAATCGGATGAGTGATAAGATAAGCGCCAAGCGCCAAACGCTCCAATGGGACGAGCGCCAATAGCCGTACCGTGCGACCAACTGGACGTCTGGTCCTCCTGCTCTTTGTCCAGTTTCACCGTTCCCCACTGCCCAATCTTCTCCCTCTCAGATCCCGCACGTGAGCATCCGTACCATATCTTGACTCTCCCATGCATACACACGCAAAACCCTGGTGGGCGATTTGCGGACTCCAGTGCCGGATGGAGGAATCGGGTCGGAGAACAAGCGGGCACGATGACGAGTTCGGCCTCTCTGAATCCGTTCCTCTTTCTCCCAACGCTCTCATCTCCAACCCCCTCGTTTTCAGCAACGGGTGTATTAGCGTCGGTGGGTACTAAGCATATAACTCCCTCTCCCCTTCGCCATCCCATCCTGCACTCCATCCCCCTGCGTCCATGTTCTATCACTATCGTTTGTTCCCTTGAGCTTATTTTTTTCTCGAAAACAGGTGGGGCTCGAGTTTATGCTAATTTTCCGGACGGATAGCGACAGCCCCACAACAACTTACTTCTGCATGGCGCCTCACCACCGCCTCACCTAGTGTTTGCATCGGCCTCGTGGGTTGGGGTCGACCACAATACGCAAGCTGGCATTCGACAACGTCTCATTTGAACGGCCGTAGTTGGCTTTGATGCGATGCTCCGCAATTTCCGTGTGGTCCCGTTGTTCGGGTCTTTTGTATGCGTGAGGTTTGCAGGTGGCTTACTCGTGCTCGCGGGGCATGCCCACTCACTCACCCACTCACTCAGGATTTCTGTGATTAAATTTCACGGCTTATGAACATCACGCCGGTCCTTTTCCCATCCAACGAAGCAGAGGTTCGCAAGATATAACTCGTTAGCATCCTACGACTCGTGAATATGTCATCGGCTCTAATGGAGGGGACGGGACACGAAATAGGTAAGTCCTACGATTATACATCAGACGCATATATTCACATCTAATTGACTAGCTCGTCGAATACCTTTAGCCAATTGTGCTTGTGCGTCCCGCCCAACCCTCATCTCAAATCAAATCATTTACGTGGAATGGACGGGTACGTGATTATTCCTCTACCATTCCTTATGTCTGTCGAGCGTTGAATGATGCTGACTGTCAACATCCAGGCTCGTCTACTTTTTCCATCTTGTGTGTTCACCCAGTCTTCCGTCCATTTCTTTCTGATTCCCAGTCATCTGTCAGGTTTTCTTTGCGCAATTGATATTGGTGCATTCATCCGTGAGTCGCTTGTCGTTCGCATGAGCAGACATTTCATATGTGGCTGGTTTCGATACCCTGTCAAGTTGTCTCTGCCTCAAAAGCTACTGCGATAAGTCGCAAGTTGGGGGGTAGAACGTAGAATAGTTATTAGCGTAGTGTAGTAACGAGAGGAACGTGGGTGCCAAGGTAAGCGCCACAAGGGCGGCATCCACATGACCAAACAACGATGGGCGGCCAGCTTTTTGCTTTTTCGGGCCGGAACATCGGAGCAACTTCCCACGCCCGGTTCTTTCCCCCGCAGCGCCGTGGCCCGCCAAAGAGAACGAAAGCCGACACATCCTGCGTAGACAACCCCCCGCCCTAATTTATCCTGCATCGTCCCCATCCTTCTTCTCCATGACATGCCCCGTGCACACAACCCCGGCCCCTCTACCCTTCGCAACCGTAATCGTGTCACAAACAAAACCCGACTCCACATCGTTCATGGTAGCCTCGATGCGGACCCCCTGGTGTTCGATGAGGACGAGGAGAAGGCCAGGATCGTATCCACCGCTGGTGTTGATGCAGAGGATGCCAATGTGAGCTCTTATTTTTCGCCAAAACATTCCCTTGGTCCCCTCTTGTTGGGTGGCGCCTGGTGGCATGATCCTATTGGCTGCCACCGTGAGAGTTTCATCCCGCGGAATGCTGACTCATCACCCTTTTATAGGAGCACCACCTGCAGGCTGTGCTGTCCGCTGCCTCGCAACGCCACTCCTCGCGCTCCTCCCGTGGTCCTGGTGATAAGCCCCCCAAACAACAGGATGCATATATCCCAATCCCGGATAACGCCGGCCTTGTGGAAGACTACGAGTCACTTTACCCGCCCAACCGATGGCGTGACCCCGTCTCATTCCTCAAGACGTCCGAAACGATCGAGGAAACCACGCAAGACTCCCTCGCACATGGTTTCACCTATTTTATGGACGAGCGCGACAAAGAATGGCTCGACAAGAACAACGAAGAAGCTCGTGGCGAAGGAACATCCGCTCAAGGCGCGGTATCGACGTCTGGCACGGCAACGAGGACCTCGCAGCGCAGCGCCAAGGCGAAGGGCAAGGAGCCCGACGTTGCGCCACCCGTTGTCATCTCTGAAGATGAATTTGAACTTGTGATGGGGCTATTTGAGAAGGTGACCCACGAGAAGACAGAGTTTTTACACCACGTGTGTTACTTTCTTGACTTGCCTTGGGACGTGCGAAACTAATCTCCGGTCGTAGGGTCTCGAGCAGGGGTCTCCTTTCCCGCCATTTTCCGACTATCAGGAAACTTTCTCTAGCAGACTAACGCCGGACATGTTCGCCGGCTTCACTATTCCGTCGTGGATTCCGCAACCCCTTCAATTAGTGCGCTTTGCCAAGGCGATCTACCCTTACTGGAAGGAGCGTCGCATTGAGCGAAGCGGCCACCGGATCATCCCCACTCTGAATGTGAGTCCCGCTCTATCTTCGTGCCCTACTCACGTAACTGACACTTCCTGGCCTAGTTCGACGAGTCTGATGTCAAGAACGAGTCTTACATCAGCTTCAGGCGGCGTGACGTCAAGGCGATGCGCAAGACCCGCGCCTCACAGGCATCGTCATCAGAAAAGCTCATGCGCTTGAAGCAAGAGCTCGCCACCGCAGCCGATCTTGTGAGCGCAATCCTCAAGCGTGAACAACTGAAGCGGGAGGCATCGCAACAAGCAAAAGCGGTATGGGAGAAGCGCGAAGACTTTGCCAGCCTCAAGCGCAAATTTCCTTCGTTACTCAACGCGAAGGAGGACGAAGAGCTGTTTTATGACAAGGAGAGGACCAAGAGGGTCAAGCCAGGAGAACAATCGTACGCTCCTCTCTTTCCCACCATGTATGGGAGCTAACGAGCATTTCAGTCGCGGGGGTGTCAAGCTCAAGCCACGCGACCATACTGGCGATCTCGTGTCGCCTGGACCGCACTATGACGCCGTCGTTCGCCCAAAGGAGCGCACTGCGGCAATCCTGGCACAGGTTGACCGGGAGATGACTCGGATCAAAGACCGCGACCATCATTGGGAAGACGGGATCGAGGTGAGCCATTTGCGTACTACTACCGTCATCTCTACTCACATCCCTGTAGAATGCGTATCAACCTCAACCCGTCACTCAAGCCCAGCGCCACTTTAAGTGGGTCCCGTCACCCGAGGTGTCTCGATCGTCACCACCAATATCCGGCGTGGATGAGGAGCCTTCCGCTCCACAGTGGCGCGCCGTTCGTGTACGTCGTGGCCGCGGAGGTGTCTTACGTGTAGACCGTCGTACTCCTCGCCACTCTCCTTCCGACGAGTTGTTGCGTTACCCTCGACGCCTATCGAGCCCCACAAGTGCGGGTTCGGGAATGTCTGATGAAGAGTCAACCGCTGCCAAAGAGACCTCGTGGCGCATTCGGGATCGTTGGTTATTCGACGCCGACGACGACCCATCTGTTGGACCTGACGGCCCCGACGAGAAGGACAGGGCTCTTGTGGATGAATTTCATCCGAAGTGCGTTCTCATCTATTACGATTCTCGCCTTCGCTGACCGTTTTGTTTAGGTATCTGCTCAAGGGAATGTCAATGTACCAGGAGGACGATCATCAGCGCCTCACCACCGACCCCACGATTTATACGCCTTCATCCGACGGGCGTCTACTAGGTTATCTTCCCTACAGGACGGGTATCACACCTGCGTTCCGTCGCGACGCCATTATCGTGGGGCCCCGCCCCCTTGTCCCTCAGACCCCTTCCCAGGCCGCTGCGATGCAGCAGCACCAGCACCAGCTAGCTCAGCACCAGCACCAGCAGAATGCTCTCGGCATGCCGCAGACAACGGGGACGCCGATCTCGCAGTTAAAGAAGCTACCCTCCGCGATGAACGTACAGCAAATGCGCATTGCTTCCAACGGCAATTTACGCCTACCCATGACTCCCGTTTTAGCAGCGATCGCTCCTTCCGCTCCTCTGACTTCCCCGCAGTCGTCTCCAACGCCGACGGCAACCAATGGTCAAACCAGCCCTACGCCTGGTCCTCCGTCCGTCAACGGAGCGGATGAGTCGCGTTCCTCTTCCACTCCTGCTCCGCAACAAGATTCTGCCACACCATCCGCTGAAGCACCACCTGCTGGTGTGCCCGCTGCGTCTTCCCCTATGCCCATGAAGCCAGCCCAACCACACCATCCCATCTCGATTCCCAACGGGTACCATATACAAAATAACTACGCGGCCGCCATGCCCAATGGAACCCCGGCATACCTTCACCCGAGTGCGCAACAGAACGGGCTCACCGTACAGCAAATCCAGCTGAAGAATGCGTTTACCAATAGCCAACCGGAAATGGCCATCGCAGTGAACGGTTCGCGGTCTGCGAATTATATTGGACATGTAGTCGGCAATGGTGCCAATTTCAATATCCCGGTGGGAGCCGTTGGTGTCAACGTTGGCATGAATCTGAATATGAACCTGAAGCTTCCGCCTTCGCGAACAATGCAATGGACGACGGCGCAACGCAGCTCACCAGCTGTAGCCATTGCTCATTCGCTCTCGCCTCATATACATGCTCACAGTCCGACACCTCAAGTGTCACCGTCTCGTGGTGGCCAGACACCGACGGCATCGCCTTCGCTTCATCAACAGCAGGTGGTAAGCGGGTCGGGTGCAACATATTAGGTACAGGAGAGACTATCGATATCCAACCCCACCTCACTCCTACTTTTTTTCTGCGTTGTGGTTATGTGGACGTTGTTACCTTTTTCTGCGCTGTTTGCTACTGATTCAGTTCGTGTATTGTAGCAATGATTTATTTGGAATTCAAAGACGCGTGTGCAGTATCGGCTTAAGAACTTTTCACGTGCATCGGGGTGTTATTGCCGATTGCAAACTGGCGCTGCCCATCGATGCATCAACGTGCATCAACATTTATCACGCGGGAGTGGGAGGGAGCGGAACCAGGAGCTTGTCTCACGTCGTCGGCGCACATGGTTGATATTTCGCCGTGTCGCGCGCTTTCAGACGTTCAACAGAAAAAGGGGAACAAAACTGTGCGTTTAGCCTCTACTGGGGTTGCGTGCTTTGATATCGATATCGATCTTGCACACTAGTGCCGCCGGCACACAGGCGCACACACACACACAGACCAATTTGTCCTGTGCCTATCTATACGATACGTTGCCGCCGCCCGCGACTACTGTCCTGTTTGTTGGTCTTTCGTCGTGTCGGAGCGCTCCGGACGGGAGTACAGTAATCCGAAACTGTCTGAGTTTATTTCTATATACGATATAGATTGTATGATAGCGTCCAGGGGTGTTCGTAAGTGTTCATTTTTGTCCCGAGAGCCCGGGCTGACGAGTGCGTGTACTG
>Ga0137394_10004402_pt1 | contig 10687 bp, 6 predicted proteins | sample czobulk116metaG_FD_108278 | JGI IMG/M metagenome (GOLD analysis project Ga0137394, IMG submission 108278) | Vadose zone soil microbial communities from Angelo Coast Range Reserve, California, USA - czobulk1.16 metaG | ecosystem: Environmental > Terrestrial > Soil > Vadose zone | place: USA... | reverse complement strand
TCTTACCATTGTCGTCCTCAAACCGGATGCGTGCGCAGTGCTTACCTCTGGCCTTGCGGATTGTTCGTTGAAGTATTTTCATCTTGCACCTTCTGTTTTAGTCGTCTGTTTGGTTTGGCATGCCCTCTCTTTATCCCGGTTTCTGTTTGCCTAAAGACCCCGTTAGTGTACCCCTTTGGCGTACCCCTTTCTACGTGGTTTACAGGACACGACGGTGTACTTCGTGACACTGAGTGACACAAGAAAACGGCGTCTTTATTGACGTTTTACGATTTTGTTGATGAAAGCCGGAAGGTAAATTCTGCTCCGGAGGCGAACGCTCTAATCCACTGAGCTACGCGGGCAAACTTGTCAGAACAAACTTTTCCGGAAGGCAAAAAAGATAACACACCGTTGCGAGGCTTGCCACGAGCGGTAAGGACGATCCACGAAGTTCCACGAAATTTCACTAAAAATAGTTAGTGATGCTTCGTGTGACTTAGTGGATCGCTTACTGATCTTCCAAGTTATGAGACTACCGAGGGTTGAGGCTGGTAAGTAATTAGGTAACGACCTCAGCAGCATTCTGGTTGTTTGATTGGTGCAGATCAGTCGGGATCACGGGCTTGCCCTCCTGCATGTCGACGATATCCCAGGCTGAGCGCATGCGCAGGAGTTTTGACATCAAGCCGGCGTGCATGATGTGACCGCTTCTCTCCGCCACAACTTTCCCCAGGATTGGCATCCCCAGCAGCGCCAGGTCACCAATGATGTCAAGAATCTTGTGACGCACAAACTCGTCGCGAAATCTCAGACCGGTTTTATTCAACATGCCGTCAGGGGTGAGAACGATAGCGTTGTCCAGGGAGCCACCACGAATGAGGTTAGCGCGGCGCAACGCTTCAATCTCATCGGTAAAACCAAAAGTGCGCGCGGCAGCTATCTCGCGGCTGAAGGCTCCATCGTTTAAATGAATGGAAAACTGCTGCATACCAATCATTGGATGAGGGAAATCTATCAGGCAATCGATCTCATAATGATCGCCCGGCTCGACGCTAATTCGCCTCTTTCCCTGTTCGAAAGAAATCTTCTCGCGCACTAGTAAAGCGCGGCGCGCCAGCGGCTGAGGAACGATGCCGGCTCGCTCGATCATCTCGGCAAAGATTTCAGCGGAACCATCCAGAATGGGAATCTCCAGGTTATCAACCTCAATATAGACATTGTCCACGCCCAGACCGCGCAGGGCGGACAACAAATGCTCGACCGTTGAAAGCATGACGCCAGTCCGCATCAAGGTCGTGGCGTAACCGCAGTGCGCGACCGACTCGACGTTGGCTGGAATTTCAAATCCACCGAGGTCGGTGCGGCGAAAGACATAACCTGTGTCGGGTGGCGCGGGGATGAGTCGAATGTGAACCGGCACCGCGGTGTGAAGTCCAATGCCGTCTGTTTCAACCTCTGATCCCAGGGTAGTTTGTTTTATCAAGTTTTCGTTGGACCGTCTCAAACTATTTTAGCAGAGCGGCTATTCTGAGCAACGATCATGCCCATCGAAGACTCCTCTACAACTGAATGAATTTCCGGACCGCTGTGGCAGTGAGGCAACAATCGTTTGAGAAGGCGTAGCTTTTCCGAGACTGAGTCCGCAGATTACGCAGATTTCACAGACAAAGACACGAGGAGGCACTTCATTGTTCTGCTGTTGTATCTTGCTTTGGCCATCTGCTTTTAATCTGTGTAATCTGTGGATATCTCAACCGTTGACACCCTCAAAACGCAACTCTATGATCGAGATACATGCCAACACCGCAAGCTTCCACTGGTGACAAACCAGCCGAACGGGTATTTCTGATTGATTCGATGTCGCATATCTTCCGCGCATTCTTTGCGCCAATGTCGAATCGTGTCGCGCCCCTATCAAACTCGTCGGGCCAGGTGACGCAAGCCGTCTACATATTTACAAACATGCTGCGCAAGCTGCTGCAGGATGAGAAGCCAAACTATATCGCAGCAATATTTGAGTCTGGTGAGAAGACCTTTCGTCACGAGACTTTCGCCGACTACAAAGCCAATCGACTGGCAATGCCCGAAGATCTGGCCTCCCAACTTCCTTACATCATTCGCCTTTGCGAGGCCTTCAATATTCCCGTGATCAACTCGCCGGGATTTGAGGCTGACGACGTGATTGGAACCTTGGCTGCGAAGATTGCATCCCAGAAGTTGCAGGCCGTGATTGTTTCTAATGACAAGGACATGTGCCAGTTGGTGGCCGATCCTTACGTCGTTTGCATGCGCACGAATTCCCAGGTGGTGAAACGAAAGGAGTATGTCCCTCCGATTGAATGGTGCGATGAAGCCTGGGTGGAGAAAAAGTTTGGGGTTCCGGCCAGTAAAGTAGTGGATCTTCTGGGACTGATGGGCGACTCGATAGACAACATTCCCGGCGCGCCCGGCATTGGTTCGAAAGGCGCTGTGCAGATCATCACGCAGTTTGGTTCGATCGAGGAAGCGCTTAATCGATGGGAGGAAGTGAAGCACAAGACCTATCGCGAATCGTTGCACAACAACCCCGACTTGATTCGGCAATCAAGAGAACTGGCGCGGATTCGTCTTGACCTCGACGTCGACCTGGATCTGGATCAAATCAAGGCGCGCCCACCAGACCGAGCGGCTGCATATGAACTTTTCAAGGAGTTGGAATTTTCAGCGCTGACGCGGGAGTTTGCAGACGCGGCCACAGCAACCTCTTCCACTGCTGATGGTCCAGTCAATTACCAGCTCATCAATTCGCGCGCTGATTTGGATAGTTTGATTAAGACGCTTTGGGATGCGGAGAGTGTTGGTATCGCGATAGCCGATTCAACTCAGCCGGATAAGAGTGTTGATAAAGGCGAAGATGTGGCCGACTTGCTGTGCGAGACTAACTACGCTGCGCCGCAAGCAGTGGCCTTCTCAACTGCCGTCGGAACTTCGGCCCTGGTTGACTTCAAAACGTTTGCAGACGGTAGCGAGTCGGCGATTGCTGCGATTCGCGAAGTTTTATCGAACGGCTTGATCGAAAAATCTGTCCACGATTTGAAACGCACGGTAGGATTGCTGGACCGGTTAGGCATCAAGCTCGAAGGCGTTAAGGACGACACTTTCCTGGCTGCCTACTTATTGGATCCCAATCGAAGCAAGTATGAGCTTAGCGATCTTGCCCGCGAGGCGGTCGACGTCGAGAGCATCGAAAAACCAACCAACGGTTGGACAGATTCGCAATGGCAAACTGCCGTGGCTGCGGATCTGACAGCCCGTACGGCAACAGTTCTTCATCAACGCATCCTGGAAAAGAAGTTGGAGACGATCTATAGCGAGATGGAGTTGCCGCTGGCGCCGCTCCTCTTTCAGATGGAGCGCGCCGGCTTAAAAGTAGATCGTGCAACGCTGTCCGACTTGTCGAATTACCTGGGGCTGGAACTGAAAAAGCTGACCGTAAAGATCTATGAGCTTGCGGGAAGGGAATTCAACATTGGTTCACCGAAGCAGGTGGGCGAAGTGCTTTCGGAGTTGGACATGGCGTCGGGAAGAAAGACTTCGACGGGCCGGGTCTCCACCAGCAAGGCCGTATTGGAAGAACTGGCTCAGACGCACGAGCTGCCAAGATTAATAATTGACTACCGGGAGTTGGATAAACTCAAAAGCGTTTACACAGACGCGCTGCCTCATCAGATCGCTGAGGATGGAAGAATCCATTGCCTGCTGAATCAAACTGTCGCTGCCACTGGCCGTCTTTCGTCGAGTGAGCCAAATCTTCAGAACATTCCCATTCGCACTGAGCTTGGCCGGCGAATCAGACGCGCTTTCGTAGCTGAAAAGGGTTACAAGATTATTTCCGCAGACTATTCTCAACTTGAGCTGCGTCTGCTGGCGCATATCACCCAGGATGCTGTAATGCTCGAGGCGTTTCAGAATGGAGAAGATATTCACTCGCGGACGGCGCGGTTAGTGTTTGGCGCTAAGACCGACGAGGAACTAAAAGAGGCACGCCGCTTTGCAAAGATAGTTAACTTCGCAATCGCTTACGCGATCGAACCGTGGGGATTGTCGCAGCGAGTTGGCATATCGCGGCCGGAAGCGAAAAAAGTGATCGAAGATTACTACAACACTTATAAAGGTGTGCGACGCTACATGGAAGAGGTGCCGTTGCGGGCGCGCGAACACGGTTACGTTCGTTCGATCTATGGTCGCATTCGTCCACTGCCGGGAATCAGCGATCGGAATGCCAACATTCGTAAGGCCGCAGAGCGCGAAGCCATCAACATGCCGATTCAGGGTACGGCCAGCGATATCGTGAAAATTGCGATGCTGAAAGTTGAAGAGGAATTCAAACGCGAAGGTATCAAAGCACAACTCCTGATGCAGGTGCATGACGAACTGTTGGTGGAGGCCTCTGCGGATACGGCCGAGCATGTTGCCGAGATTTTGAAACGTGAGATGGAGACAGCGGTTAGTTTGGATGTGCCGCTAATCGTAGACGTTGGTATCGCAGACAACTGGATGGATGCTAAACCGTAATTTTGGAGTGCGGCGGCTCGACGCCGCTTTGGTTTGGTAACGGTTTCTGTTGGGGAAAATTCAGCAAGCTGGGAGGTCCTTATTCGAAGCAAAAACGGCGTCAAGCCGCCGCGGACCAAAGCGGCGTCGAGCCGCCGCACTCCAAAGGGAAGCGATGAGCGACAACGAACCAAAAGGCAATATCGGGGAAACTTCGAAGAGCACCGCGCCAGGTGCTTCGGAAGATTCGCGCGCTGTGTCGCCGTCTCCAGCTCCCGACGACACTGAGCCGAGAGTTGTCTACCGCCGTACAGACGCCGCCAACGACGCTACGCAATCGGCTTCGTTCAGAGCGACAAGTATCTGGGCCCGTGAACTTGCGCCGGCAATCATGCCGTTGATTGTTGGGTTTCTGTTGCTGCTCATACTCATCTCTGTCGTCGGCGTCCTCAGTGTTCGGCGCATGGACGAAGTGAGTGTGAGCGTTTTAGGTCTTGAACAACGTCACGCGGCCAAACTGAGTTTGCTACTGAAGCTCCGCCTGGCGGTCACGAAACTCAATAACGAAGCGCGCGCCCGGGCGGACTCGGAAGCGCGCCGTGAGTTAAGGCCCCCGATAGACATACGACTCAACAGCGCACACGATGAAACGGACGATCTGTTACGCCAGCTTCAACGGCCACCGCTTATCGAGGATCCCGGTTGGCAGCGATTCCGAAATGACCTGAAGACATTTCTCGAAGTTACCGGCGATCTTCATCGCTACTCCCTGGAAGGCTTTGACAAGTTCAAGATCGTAGACGCGGAACTTGATAACTTTCTGCGGCAGTCGTCTGAGGAACAGGTTGAGATCGTTCGCCAGAGTGAGGCCATCGAGAAAACTGCCGAGCAATCTATTCAAAGATGGACTGTGATTGCGCTCATCGTCGGCGCTTTGGTGGCGGCCGGAACTATTTGGGAAGTGCAGCGCCGCTTCGGCCAGATGCGGCGAAGCATGCAGGAAGCCAGGCGAGAGCGGATCTTTACCAGCCAATTGCTCGAGGGCATGGTCAGCGCCGTCGCGGCGATCGACGAACACGATCGGATACGTAGCGCGAACGCAGCCTTCTTCCGAATCTTTCCCGGCGCAAGCATTGGCGCTTCAGTCTATGAAAAGTTTGGTTCAGAAGCCGCATTGAAGATGCTCGAAGCCGCTACTGGTACCCGCGCTGATAAGGCTACGTACCGCGGTCGCTGGGTGTGTCCGGCGAGTGAAGGTGAACAAGAGAAGACGTTTGATGTTTATTCGTCGCCGTTGGTTATTGATGAGGCGCTGGGACAGATACTGACTATGGTAGATGTAACCGAAGCGGCCAAAGCCGAGCGTGGTTTGCGTCAGCAGGAGTCGCTCGCGGCTGTGGGCCAGGCGACCGCCCAGGTGGCCCATGAGATTAGAAACCCGCTGGGCAGTATTCGCTTGGGGGTGTCGATGTTACGCGACAACGTAGTGGATGACGACGGATTGAGGACGATTGATCTGGTCGAGCGCGGGATAATGCACTTGAACAAGCTGGTGGTAGACGTGTCTCAGTTTTCGCGGAGCAAGGCACTCGAGCAATCAAATGTCGATCTTCACGACTTGATTCGTCACAGTCTTGAATTGGTCGCAGACAAAATCAACGAGAAACACACTCCAGTTCAAGAGAAACTCGTCTCTCAGAAAGTGGTGGGCCATTGGGATCCGGACCAACTGAGCCAGGTCTTTGTAAACGTGATTGCAAATGCGATCGATGCCAGCCCAAAGTCCACGCCTATCTCGATCTCCACAGAAATTGTGAAGCTTGGCTCTGAGGGCGGTGATGGTGCAGCGAAGAGCTATGCGCGCGTCGTTATTGCCGATCAGGGACAAGGAATCGACAAGACCACACTCGACCGCATCTTTGAGCCGTTCTTTTCCACCAAGAAACGCGGTACTGGATTAGGCCTCGCCATCGTGAAACAGATTGTCGAACAGCACGAAGGCACGATCAACGTCGAGAGCGAACCGGGCAAAGGAACGACGTTTAGAATCGACTTACCGCTTTAAGAGTGACTTCAAATCAGGAAAGATCTCATAAGCAGCTTCCTCGCCGGGCAAAAAGTGAAAGAGGAAAATTCGGTCGAAGGAATTTGCATCGCCATCCACCACTTGAGACGCAAAGGTAGCAGCCTCTTCAAAACCGAAATCGGGAGTTTTATAAGGCGTGTTGTAAGCAAAGGCTTTGAAGTCGTAATGGATAAGCAAAAATACCTTATCCAGCCCGGCTTGCGCTTTAAGGTCTTTGTATCGATCGTCGCGCCCATGGGAAAGAAGCAAGCTCTCTAAGGTCTCCAGCATTTCGCTGGGGGAATAATGCCTACTTGCGTCAGGAAACCGGATCCAACGCACAGTACCGCGACTTCGGGTCGCGGGTCTAAACCGAACCCTGTGCAGGTATTTTCCCAAAAGTGGAAACTCCTCAAAGCGGTCAACGTCTCCCACACACATCTGCTCAAATCCTGGTTTTCGCGTCCAATCATTATCAACTTTTGCAATCAGTCTGAACAATTGATCTCGGAAATCTGCGGCATCTCGCACGTCGAACCGCACGTGCTTGGGTGAAAGCCAAACGTAACCGATGTTTTCCGTTTCGTTAGGTGGTTGCTTTCCGATTGCATTCAGAATGATATCCTGGATTCTCTCTCTCTCTCTAGCTTCCGCTATTTGCTCCTGATTGACCCAGCCCTTGAGTTCGATGCCTATCCTTTTTCCAGAAACGGTTAGCGCCATAATATCCGGGCGCTTGTCAAAGGGTTTAGGCGGCGGAGCAAGAGCGCGGTTGGGATACCATTTGTCAACCACATCCCATTCTTTTATGCGCTCGCCGGCAAACTCAGGACAAACGTTTAGAAAAGACTCAAAAATCAACTTCTCTCTCTGTACTCCCGCGACGGCGGCTCGCAACTTGTTTACGATTTCGATTTTCTTTTCGAAGGGAAGACTGGCAAGGCGTTGTTGCCGTTCCATTTTGGCGCGGAAGATATCCTCAGTTGTTTGCTTACTAAAATCGATTGTATTACTCCTCACTTAATCCTCCAGATCGTAACGGAGTTTAAAGTCTTCCCACTGGTCAGCCAGGTCGTGTCGGCGAACGATGTTTCGAAAAACTCTCATATCCAATTTTCTTTCTTGAATCAAATTGATTACTCGTGAATGATCCTTAGGTCGACCTGATCGGAGCAGTTCGGCGGCGAGGTGCTCTGCTGAAAAAATTAGAGTCTGCGTATTTCCATAGGTGACTTGCCGCGCCTCGAGTATGGCTTCTTCCTGGATGGACTTAAAAGGAGCGACAAATTGCACCGGCCAATCCTCTATCAATACTCCTTCCTTAATAGGATAATACCCGAGTTTCTCCAAATAAGAGTAAATCGGTTCGAGCGAGACTGGCCCACTCTCCGTAACAAGTACCGGCAGGAAAAATACGTCGACATCGTCTGTGTTGTAGGGCGGCAGATAATATATCGCGGCTATTCCGCCGCCGATCGCAAACTTCTCAATGATCCCATCGGCTTGCATGCGATTGAGGACTTGAATGACCTGTTCCATTGCTGTTCACTTTAACTTTTCAGCTGATTAGTCTGAAGGCTTTCCGCGCAGCTGCGATCGTTTCGTCAATGATCAGATCGGTGTGCGCAACGCTCACGAAGGCGGCTTCGAATTGCGACGGGGCGAGATAGACACCTTCACCCAACATCGCATGGAAAAATCTTCCGTAGAGTTGTCTGTCGCTCTTGTTGGCGGAGGTCCAGTTTGTCACAGGTTCGCCAGTGAAGAAGCTGGTCCACATCGAGCCTACGCGATTAGTAACAGTTTGAATTCCGGCCTCTGATGCCGCTCGGGACAATCCTTCGCACAGTCTCGCCGAGGAGCGCTCGAGTCGTTCGTAAATCGATTTATCCCTTAGCCGCCGCAGCGTCAGCAGTCCGGCGGTCATGGCGAGCGGATTCCCAGAGAGTGTTCCCGCTTGGTAGATAGGACCGGTCGGCGCGATGTTTCGCATTAACTTTCGACTGCCACCATAGGCGCCTACAGGCAAGCCCCCGCCGATTATTTTTCCCAGACAGGTAATGTCAGGCGTGATGCCATAAAGTTCCTGCGCGCCGCCGCGAGCGAGGCGGAAGCCTGTCATCACTTCATCAAAGATCAGCAGGGCACCGTTGCGTGACGTTATCTCCCGAACGAAATTCAGGAAACCCGGTTCGGGTGCAACGACTCCCATGTTACCGGCAACCGGTTCGATTATTACCGCCGCGATGTCGGGATGTTGCTTGAATAAGTCTTCAAGTGCAGGAGCATTGTTGAAGTTTACCGTCAGAGTATGTTGGGCCAGAGATGCGGGAACACCAGGACTATCGGGCAATCCCAACGTTGCTACGCCCGAACCAGCTTTCACCAGCAGACTGTCAGCATGGCCATGGTAGCAACCCTCAAACTTCACCAGCTTATCGCGCCCGGTAATTCCGCGGGCCAGACGAATACCAGACATCGTTGCTTCGGTGCCGCTGTTAACCATGCGCACCATCTCGATTGAAGGCACGGCATCAACGATCTCTTCCGCGAGCTCAACTTCCAACTCATTGGGCGCCCCGAAGCTTGTGCCGCTGGCAGCGACTGCCGCCAGAGTGTCGACAATCTCCGCATCTGCATGTCCCAGGATCATCGGGCCCCAGGAGCCTACGTAGTCGATGTATGTTTGGCCGTCGACATCGGCGATCGTTGGACCGCTGGCGCTCTTGATAAACAGCGGCGTTCCCCCTACGCCACGAAATGCGCGCACCGGTGAATTCACGCCGCCGGGCATTAGCTCGAGAGCGCGGGCATACAATTGTGCAGATTTGTTCTGTCGCTCTTCCGGAGTAGCCATGGTGGCCAAAGCATACCAAGCGTGGCGGGCAGTTCACTAATTGCTGGGAGCGCAGGCATCCCGCCTGCAACAAGAGCGCCTGTCGGTGCTGGGAGCGCAGGCATTCTGTCTGCAAAGCGCCGTCAGGCGCAGGGGGTTAATGGAATTCAACGTTGAATGATCACGCAACAAAGAGCGCCTGTCGGCGCTACTGCAGGCGAGACGCCTGCGCTCCCAGCATTTCGCCGCCTCTGGCGGGCCTTACTCTACGTCGCCGGAACGAAAAGGCTACGCACGCTTGCAATAACTTTTCGTTTAGAGGTGGGCATCGCCCACCGGGTACAACGCAGATGAAACCGATGCCCGCTCAGAACAAAACGTAGGTTGCTTATCTGATTGGTTTCACCCGACGGGGAACCGGTGGGCGGGGCCCACCTCTAGACGAACGGACCGACGGGGAAATGCAACGGACAACGCTTTCAGCGTATGCCTAGCCTGTGTTACTCAAGTCGGATAGAATCAGGCACGCACAAAACCAACCTTGGCGACAGGCGGCGAACAGAATCTCCCATGGACTCCGCTCTCTTATCAGGCGCAAAAATCAGCCGCTACGAAATTCGCACACGACTCGGAAAAGGCGGAATGGGCGACGTTTATCTCGCACGCGATCGCAGCATCAATCGCGATGTGGCGCTCAAAGTATTGCCCACGAATTTTGCTTCGGATCGGGAACGACTGCAGCGCTTCAAACAGGAGGCGCAGGCCGCTGCTTCGCTGAATCATCCGAACATCGCCCACATCTACGAGATCGGTGAATTTGAAGGCACTCACTTTATCGCGATGGAGTTTATCGACGGTCAAACTCTCCGCGATTGCATTCACCTGGCCCATGATGAGCTTCCGAAGTTGTTGCGTTACCTGCAACACGTTGCTGAAGCACTCGCCAAGGCCCACGCCGCGGGCATCGTGCATCGGGACCTGAAACCCGAAAGTATTATGATCAATCGCGACGGCTTTGCGAAGTTGCTGGATTTTGGTCTCGCAAAACTTGTAGAGCCGCAGAAATCATGGGCTGATGGTTCGAGTTGCAGCGATGTGGCCACGGTGTTGGAAAATCTCTCGAGGTCGGGAGTAATTCTTGGAACCGTGGGCTACATGTCACCTGAACAGGCCCGGGGCCGTACCGACGAAATCGATCAGCGTCTAAAAGATAGAACTCTTTGGAGAGGCTACTCTTTGGAGTGCGGCGGCTCGACGCCGCTTTGGTCCGC
>Ga0137394_10004400_pt1 | contig 10691 bp, 7 predicted proteins | sample czobulk116metaG_FD_108278 | JGI IMG/M metagenome (GOLD analysis project Ga0137394, IMG submission 108278) | Vadose zone soil microbial communities from Angelo Coast Range Reserve, California, USA - czobulk1.16 metaG | ecosystem: Environmental > Terrestrial > Soil > Vadose zone | place: USA... | reverse complement strand
TTCGCCGGCACAGGGGTTGATTGTCCACAAGGTTAAAGTCGAAAAGGGAAGTCTCAAGGTAGGCGATACGGTTTCGGCTGAGGTAGATGTCGAGAAGCGTGATGCCACACGGCGCAATCACACGGCGACACACTTGATGCATGCGGCGTTGCGTGAAGTCCTGGGAACTCACGTCAAGCAGGCTGGTTCAGTGGTAGCGCCCACGTACCTTCGTTTCGATTTCACCCACTATCAGCCGCTGACCAACGACGAGATCGAAGAAATAGAACGCCTGGTCAACTATCACATCCTGCGCAACGAACCCGTGCAAACGGATGAGATGGCTGTCGAAGAAGCCATGCGTTCGGGCGCTATGGCCCTGTTTGGTGAGAAGTATGGCGAGAAGGTTCGGGTACTCTCAATCAAGGGCGCAGAGGATATTTTCTCCAAAGAGTTATGCGGCGGCACGCATGTGCGTGCGACTGGCGACATCGGCTTATTCAAGATCACGAGTGACGAATCGATTGCCTCGGGAGTGCGGCGGATCAGGGCAGTCACTGGTGTCGATGCGTTTGAGCGTTTTCGCGAGGCGGAAACGATTCTGGACCGAGTCGCCGGCGGCTTGCGCACTTCGCGAACAGAGCTTCCAGCGCAGGTCGAGAGACTTCAGGATGAGTTAAAGAAAGCGCGTCGCGAAGCAGATGAGCTGCGCATGAAAATCGCAAGCGGCGCTATCAGTTCTTCTTCAAACGGCGACGAGTCGCGCGAGGTCGCCGGCGTGCGCGTCGTGGCACGCGAAGCCAGCGGACTTGATGCCGCGGGCATGCGCCAACTTTCCGACAAGTTGCTGGCGCGAATCAAATCCGGAGTGGTTGTTCTGGGCCGTAGCAGCGACGGAAAGGTTTCGCTGATAGTTCGCACGTCGGCAGATCTGGCAGGCAGGATTCCAGCCGGCCAGGTCATTAAGGAATTGGCGCCAATAGTCGGAGGACGAGGCGGCGGCAAAGCTGACATGGCGGAAGGCGGCGGCAGCCAGCCGGATAAACTCGGTGAAGCTCTCGAAGCCAGCTACTCTGTGGTAGAAAAACTGCTAAGTTGAAAAAGCATGTCCGACACACTTCAGTTTGTCGCGTCTGAGTGAATACTCAAGTATGGCGACAAACTAAAGTGTGTCGGACATTTGCTATCGGGGCACGCGTCACTTACCACGCACCCCGATCCCCCGCACCAGCTACATGGTCTTCTGTTTGTCCGTCAGAGTGATCGCCATCTTTTCAAGAGTTAACTTGTTTAAGGTGCCGGTATCCTTGACGCCCTCCGCAGCCTGGTACTTTTTTAGCCCCGCCCGCGTGCCGTCATCGAGCTTGCCGGTCTGTTCACCAGCATAGAAACCGCGAGCCTTAAGAATGGCCTGGGCTTGCTTGATCTGATCTTTGTTGGCCCTGAACACCGGTCCACGTTTCTTAGCAGGCTTCGCAGCCGCCGTTGAAGTCTGGGGGATTGAATTGTTGTTGTTGTGAGCCGCAATCGCCATTGCAGAAACGAAAAGCAGCGACAAGAAGATTGAGATTAGTTTTTTCATGTGGGTCCTCTTTTTGTGAGGCGCGCAGATGCGCGCTGGTTAACTAAACAGAGTTTTGGAAAAGCGCGAGTATCATGACCAGCACCTATCGAGAATTCAATTGCCTGGCTCAACCATGCCCAACCAGAAAGATGCAAGCACTTTTGCAACCCACCTTTTTACAAAAAGTCGACTCGCTGAATGCTCATCTGAGCGACGCACTTTCCAACTTCTGTTTCGCAGACGGTCGACGGATTAACCTTCATGGACCATAGAGTTCCGATCTACAAGAATGCGGGGTGATGTAGTGCTTGCCCTCAGCACAACGAGCCGTGCGATTGCTAATGCTCCTACGGAGCTTCGGAGTAAAGAAAGGACCGCCACGCCATAAACATCTCGCCCCCTCTGGGGCGAAGCGACAAACAATCCTGCAGACATCGTACGGAAAGATGCGGTACACGAGTGTATGATTGTGTATCGCAGGTTTGCTCCCAGTCTTTTAGAAATAGCCAATAAAACAGCCAAAGTCTGGAAGGTGCAGGGGTCTTTTCACCGATCCTCGCTGGCATAATCCTTGCCACTATTAAACTGGACTAGCCTGTAAATTCCCCCGGCACAACTTAATAGCGATTGAGATAAAGGAAGGAGCAAGTCAAACTCATGAGTAAACGCTTTTCTCTTCTGGCGGGGGCGCTACTGATTCTTTCAATGGTCGCGCTCGTGTCAGCACAAACGCAACAGACACAAACCACAACCACCACAGTTACCAAGACAGTTCAAAATTCCGATGGTACCTATTCTGTGATCGAATATCCGGTGGGCAAAGAAGTAAAGATCACGCTGACGCCGGTAACCGTGCCAGGCGCGAATGGGATCGCAACGATTCTGCGGGATGACAATGGTACGAGAATAAAACTTAACCTGACGGGATTGCCGTCTGATCTATCGGCGCTGAATCTTTATGCAGTAGACCAGGACGGGGTGGTCACGGCGCTTGGGCCAATAACGGTGGCGAAGGGCACGGGCGCTCTCGAAGTAGCGACGCCGCTCAACAAGTTCATGCTTGTCGCTTCTCCAGAAAGTGATTTAACCGCCTACAATCCGGAGACCGTATTTTTCCGTAGCGCGGTGCCTGAAGGGTTCGCGGTGATTCCACACACCACCAACCCGATAGGGGAAAAGGTCGGAGCCAGCACGGCGGAGGTCAGCACAGCTGCGGCGGCATACACGGTGCCGATGCTCAACATACCGGCATACAAGAAGGGCGACGACACTAAGATGAAGGTTAATTTTAGCGGTGCCCTGGAAGGCGCGCGGGCGAATATTTTCATCACTCCACGAAAGAGGGGAGTGACGAAAGTCAACATGCGTTTCCATGAATTGAAAGACGCTCCTGCCGGCAAGGTGTATACACTTTGGGCGGTCTCGCCAGGTAATCAATTCCTCAAACTTGGCCAGATCATAAACACGGGCGGACGTAACGAAGCCGAGATTAAATCGGAAGTTACACTCCCGGATTTCGGTTTGCTGGTGACGATGGAAGATGCAAGCGCCACGATTGTAAATCCGTTGGGGCCAAGCATCGGCGTGGTTCAAATAGTCCCTTAGACTAACCATGATCGTGAATTCTTTGTTGGAGGCCGCCACCATGGCGGTCTCCTTTTTTGTCAGAACCACCATCCGATTGCCAATTGCCAATTGTCGATTGGTTTACGGCCAGATTTGAGCCAATTGGCAATTGGCAATCGCCAATCGGCAATGTAGGCGCCCCGCTCACACAGGTGGTTCTGACATTTTCCTATGGCGCTGGCCGCATCCTGAGTTAATATGCGGAGAAGGCCCGGTGAGCTGGTAAAGACACCCGGCCTTGTCGAGTCTCCCGACCTCGATGCCGCAGTAAACGCCGGCGCACGCGATATCCGCCGCATCGGCACCCCATCAACCCAGTAATATTAGTCGCGGTTACAATTCAATATGTACAAACGCATCTTCCCCCAGTTGCTGCTGTCAGGCGTAAGCCTCCTTCTCTTTGTTACTCCAAGCTTCTCGCAAGAGACTCTTCCCGAATTGGTCAGGCGCGTTAAGCCATTCGTAGTTGCCATTGCAACTTACGACTCGCAGGGTGAAGCGCTGATGACCGGAAGCGGATTCTTTGTGCGCCCCGGACAGGTCGTGACAAACCTGCACGTCATGCGTGGCGCGAGACGTTGCGAGGTCAAAACCCTGGATGGAAAAGGAAGGGTGTTTCCTGTCGCCGGCACTTTAGCCGTCGACGAAGAAGGTGACCTGGCGCTGCTTAGCGTGGAGATGCCGCCCGAGCGCGCTCGCGCCAGCGAGGTGACTGCCGTCCTGCCCGACGAAGGTGAAACGATTTTCGTGATCGGCAATCCGTTGAAACTTGAAGGCTCGGTCAGCGACGGAATTGTTTCAGCCGTTCGCGAAGTGCCAAACCTTGGCAGGATTATTCAAATCACGGCGCCCACGTCTCACGGCAACAGCGGCAGTCCCGTCTTTAATCTCAAGGGTCAGGTAATCGGCGTGGTTACAGTTAAAGTGACGAATGGCCAAAATATAAATCTCGCCATTGCAGCAGGCCGACTCGACAAACTGCGGCCAGGCCAGCTACGCCCTCTGCCGACGAAAGACAAAAGCGGCGACGTAGCGGACGCGTCATATCGAACCGGTTTGGAATCGCTTTGGCTGGGTAACTATGACAGCGCCCTCGGACATTTTGAAACTGCGGCGTATCGAAACCCCAGGCGCGCGGATGCCTGGGTGCAAGTTGGCTATTGCAAAGTTAAGCAGGGAAAAGCCGAGGAAGGTATTCGCGCCTACCAGCAGGCGCTCGAACTTAAGCCCAACTCCGATGAGATACACAATAAGCTGGGCGATGCCTTCTACTACGCTGGCAGAATGACGGAGGCTATCGCTTCATACACCCGAGCGGCAAACCTTAGTCCGCGCAACCCCGACGCACATTACAATCTTGCGGTCGCCTATTTTGAGAGTGGGAATGAAAGGCTGGCGTTATCCGAAGCAAATATTCTTCGGCAGCTTGATGAAAAACTCTACGAAAAGTTTGAAAGCGAAACGCGGCTGGGGCACTAAGTCAGGAGGCAGGCAGCAGGAGCAGGAGGCAGGAGCAGGAGGCAGGCCGAACGCATTTAACAATAAGAAGGCGCTACGGAGATCGATCTTCGTAGCGCCTTTCTTCTTGACTGTCGATTTTCTACGGGCTGCTTAACAACCCACCCGCTCACGCAGGCGGTTCTGACCTGCCGACTGCCGCCTGCCTACTGCTCCTGCCGTCTGCTCCTGCCTCCTGGGTCTAGCCGCCTGTAAAGATCTTCGTATCGATGCTTTTTGGATTACCCAGCACGACAAAGCGAATATTGCGCATATATTTCTGAGCCACCCGCTGAACATCAGCCGGGGTGACGGCGCTTAGTTTTTCGATGAAACCAATCGAATTGCGCCAACCACCACCGAGCAATTCATATTGAGCCAGTTCGCCGGCCTGGGCGGCATTTGTTTCCTGGCCCATGTAGTACGAGGTCAGATACTGGGCTACTACGGCCTGGATATCTTCATCGTCGACTGCTTCTTTTTGCAGCCGCGCCACCTCATCCAGCATCAGTTGGACCGATTGATTGGCATCGACCGCCGTAACGTAGATTCCGCCAATGTTCGCACCCTGGTTCCGCAAAAACGCGTCGGGCGCATAGGATAAATTTCTTTTCGAACGCACTTCCAGGAAAACCCGATCACGCAGAATTGAGCTGGCGATGCGCATGGGATAGATGTCTGGAGAGTTTGGCGGGGGCGCAGTGAAAAGTCCCTGAACATAGTTTGTCGGCAGATTCCGTGGCGTGATTTCGACACTGGACTTATCAAACGCCAACTGCGGGACCGGATCGGATCGATAAGTGCCTCGCGGCAATTTGCCAAAACTTGCCGCCACCAGGGCCCGTACCTTCGCCGAGTCCAAATCGCCTACGATGACCAGCAGCAGCTTTGACGTTTCCATGGTCTTTTGATTGTAACGACGCAAGTCTTCCGCGGTTAACCGGCTCACGGACTCAGCAGTTCCTTCCATGCGATTTAGATATGGATGGTTCGAATATGCAACTCGTTCCTGGAGCCGCTGGAGATAAGTGTCAGGATCGTCAGTGTCATCGCGCAAGGAAACAACAAGGCGCTCCTGCTCGAGGGCCACGTCTTCTTTTGCGAAGGATGGATGGAGGGCAATATCTGTAAACATTTGCCACGAGCGATCGAAATTTGGGCGCGTGCAGCGTAGCGCCAGCACTGAATAGTCGTAGTTAACGCTGGATGTGATCACTGTTCCCATCCGCGATTGTTCATCGCGCATACGGCCGCGCGGAAAGGATGCGCTGGCTTCAGTTGACGCATCAAGCATCAAGGCTTCAATGCCTGCGTTATCGGCTGTAATGTTCCGTGAACCGCCTTTGATGAAAAGCCCTGCGGCGACCGTCAGACTCCCTTCGCGTCGTTTGACTAAAACTTTCAACCCGTTTACGTCAAACTCACTAACCAGGGCCGCTTGCTTGGCGACCAGGCTTTGGGCGCGTTGCAAATTACGAGCAGGCTCAACGGCCTGGCCGCTCGCCAGGGAAGCCGACCCTCCGGTAAACAGGGAAACAACGAGCAGCAACAATGTCGCGGCGAATCCAGGCGCTCGTGTTTCCCATCGCTCCGGTTTTCTACATTTGGTGGCGGAGTTCCTGGACTGACGCCCACTTTTTAGCTTACGCGTAACGCTTATTTTCTTCATTGACCTATTAACTCTTCCGTCTGGATTTTGATCTTGTCTTGAGCTTCCTGAGAAAGCAGGGCCAGGCCCACGTGAGGCTTCTCCTGGACGTATGTGGTTACATACCGGCTGATATCGTCACGCGAGGTTGCGCGCAAGCGCCCCAGATAACCACGAAAGTATTCCAGCCCAGTGGACGACCACCAGAAGCTAAGGGTATGGGAATAGTCGCTCAGTTTCTCTCGCGAGTAGAGATCGTCAGCTTCCAATAAAGCTTTGGCACTCTCGAGTTGCTCGTCCGTGTAATAGTCCTTGTCGTTGAAATGCGCGACCTCGTTGTAAATGGCCTTAATGGCCGCGTGCGCTTTCTCAGGCGTTGTCTGAACGATGATTTGGATGGGGCCGACGTTGCGTTGTGTGTAATAGCCAATGTTTGCTCCGGTCGTCACTCCCGAATCCACCAAGGCGCGTTGAAAACGCGAGTTGGGCTGAGTAAGGATGAACGAGAACACGTCGGCGGCATAAGTGCCCTCGTTGTCTTTGCCGATCGAAGGTCCATGCCAGCCAATGTTGATGATCACGTTTTGAACCGGCTGCGTGATCACGGTGCCTTCACTCTTTTTGAGTGGCGGATGTTCGACGAGGGGAAACTCAACAAACGGTTCTTTCTCGCGACGCGGCCAATCGCCATAGAACTCCTGCGCCAGTTTGAAAATTTCTTCGGGATTAACGTCACCAGTTACAACCAGCGCGGAATTATTCGGCACGTAATAACGCGCCTGAATCAGGCGCATCATGGCCGTGGTTGCCGTGGAAACAGTCTGACGGTTGCCCAATGCCTGTTTACGACTCGGGAATTGATAAAACAGCCGTTCCTTCATTTCCTTATCGAGATAGTAGAAGGGATTTGATTCGTTGCGATCGATTTCGCCAATTACGACCTGGCGCTCCCGCTCAAACTCTCGCTCGTCAAATAGCGGGTAGCGGATCGAGTCGCGCATAAACTGCATTGCGGTGCGCAGGTTTTGGCTGGTCGTGGTGAAGAAGTAATTGACTACCTCTTCGCGAGTTGAAGCGTTGTAGGCAATGCCCAGTTGCCCAATTTTACGCAGGTATTCTTCCTGGTTTGCCACCGCCCGGTTGGTCTTAAAAAACATGTGCTCATAGAGATGTGAAAGCCCATTCAACTCCGGTGGTTCGGTGAACGACCCGTTTCTTACCGCCGCCTCAATGGTGATTAGGGGAACTGAATGGTCTTCCAGAATGATCACTTCCAACCCGTTAGCCAGTATTCGATTGACAAGCTGAGCCTGTGGCAACCGCGCTGGCGCCGCCGCAGTTCCCTGGGAGGCGGAAGTCCGGGGCTGTTGAGCAACTCGTCGTTGCCCGGCAAGAACCGTTGTCGTAAACGGCGTACTGATTGCCGGATTCGCAAAGAGAGACCAAACGAGAACTAGCAGAACTAAACTACGTTTCACAAAAAGCTCCATTTGATTTTGATATTCGGTCGCACCTGGGTTCTACGGATTTTGCGCATTTTGGGGGGATGCTGTTCGATGTCGTTTGGCGCGATTTAGATGTCAGCCCCTTTAATTAACCTGCGTAAGATTCATCCTGCTCGATCCGTGAAAGCACCCAATCAAACTCACCCGAGGTTATCTTTCCGCCGCAGAATTCACAAATGCCGACAGTATTTACCTTGAGCGGCGCACCGCAATTTGGACAATTAAGGTCCGCGCGGGCCGCGGTTGGCTTAGCCTGGCGGTTTCGAATAAACGTCCAGTACTCGCTCCATTGCCGCAAGTTGGTCTTCGAGCCGCTGACAATCCTGCCGCTGGGGTCAACGGTGTAATCATACCCTTGGGCGCCGATGCGGAGAGTTATTGAGTTGTAGAATGCGTCTTCCTTGATCTTCACCGGCTGCATCGCGGTGACGCTGCACTGGTCGAGCACATTGCGCAGGTGCTGGCGCTTGTAAGCGTCAATCCAGTATTGATGCATCTGAAACAGGTTGTCCGTTTCGTGGGGACGCGCCCGCTCCCAATCGAGCGTGGACCAGGCGGCCTGAAGCTCATCGAAAATCAGCCGGGCGCGCGCCTGAAAATGCCCCCACGAAAAACTCGGATTATTCTTCTCAAACTCGGCGCGAATGTTTGCAAAGCCAGGCTGGATCACGCTCGGGTAGTCAGTACCGACCTCGGGCACGTTAGACGTGAGCAATGGGCCCTTTGCTTCACGACTCAGGAGCGTAATGCTACGGACATACCACTGAAACTCGCCGCTATCGATACGTGTGCCACAGAAGGCACAGGCTCCCACAGTGTCCTTCTGAAGGGGCGCTCCGCAACGCGGGCAATGAAGCGCTGTAGCCTGCGCTGGAGGTGGAGACAAGACGTCGCGTTTGCGCTCGAGTTGCCAACGCTCCCGAACGTAGTAGGACATGTCCGCTGGCACTCCGCCGCCAACGGCCACTACCTCTGTGTAGTTTGCTTCAAACAACAAAGTGACATTGACGAGCGGTGTTTCCAGTCCGCGCACGTTTTCGACATTCAGGGCGCCGACGATTATCCCTTTAACTTCTCGAAGCCCGGGTGGGTTCCGCTGGAGCAGTTGCTTGCGGGCAATCTCGCTGAGATAAGGCGAAAACTGATCAAGCGCGGCAGCGCCATGGCCGCGACCATCGTGCGCCTTTCCGTAAAGCGCATAGGCAAAATCGGTAAAAACAATTTCAGAGAAGTTGGGATCGAACCTACGTAGCTGCTCAAGCTGACGCGGAACATTTTCTGAATGGCCCTGATTAGTATCCAGTCCCAGCGGCGTCGATGGTTCAGTTCTCCTGGCACGCCTTACAAAATAGGCAGCCACTCCACAGGCGACAAGGATGTCGAGTGGAATGCCAATCACCGGATACTCAATCGTGAGATAGATGAGAAAACGAAATATCTGGAAGATGAGCCAGATGATCGCTCCCGCCGCACCGTCACCACCACCGCCACCGCTGCCGCTACCTCCGCCGTAGGATTGTCCCCCACCGACACGCGCCGATGCCTCTTCAGACAGAAACAGGAAAGCCAGCGTCACGCCAATAAAAATCGACGCGAGAAACGACCAACGAGTGACAAGCTGTGCGGTACGCGATCTTTTCATTTCAACTCAAAACGCGGCATGTCAGGCAGTTCATTTGGGTTTTCTCCCGTGGCAGGCAGATGTTGCGCCAGCAAGTCTCCAAGATCGCGTAATCCCTTCAATAGAGTTTCCGGCTCCGGCTTTTTGCCGGCCTGGTGTAACTCAAATAAGATCCGGTTCCAGTCGAGCGCAGGCATACCTTTCAAAACGCCGCGGTCGGCGATGAGCTCAAGCCGGCGTTCAAGCAAAGAGAGGTAAACGAGCACGCCCATTTCGGCTGCGGTATTCGCAATTCCCGCTTCATAAAACATTGCCGCGGCGCCAGTGCGAACCGCTTCTTTGCGATGCCTGTTATTCGACAGCAGTCGACGGATGGCATTGCTGCGGGATGAAAGAAGGGCTCCAAGTCCAAACAGTATCGCTACGTCGATAGCAACCCAGTAGACCTGGAAACTGACGGGCGAGAAAAGCAGAAAGTTGAGGCCTGCAAAAGCCAGGATTGACCCAAACAAGTAATCGGCGTGACGGTAAGAACCGGAGCGGGCCCGAACAATGAGGACCAATTCGGCATCAGAAGACTTCTCGATCTCTCTTACGCAATCGCGCAGGGCCTCGCGTGCGGCGTCATCGAATTTGGGCTGGGTCATGTTTTAGGGTTGATCGACTACGTTGGGAATCCAGAACGTTTGACCATCAACCTCGACGTTCTTCAGTCCGTTCTTAGGCAGGTCTTTCTCTTTCAAGCCGAGAAAGGTGAAGTGTGGCAAATCGCTGAGGACGGTTTGAAACCAACCATGCTTTGCCAGAATCTCGCGCACGCGCGGGTTGTCAAATTCGATAACGTCAAAAGCGAGCATGGCGATGTGCTGTGATGTGCCCGGCGCGGCTATTGAGTAGAGGATCGATTTTGAAAGATCCTTACTGAAATAGACCCCTCTCTTTTCAAGTTCCAACACTTCGGCTATCTGATTATGGAGCGGCAAGCCTTTCAAGCGCGCTACCTGCGCTTCGGTTAATCTCCCCTGGGCCAGCCAGTAGTCGAGCGCCGGGAGAAAACGGGTATCCCACAAATGCAGGCTATCTGCATACGTTCGGCGAGCGGCTTCAGCCCCGTCACGCGGCGTAATATCCAGGCCCTCTTTTTGCGCCTCCTCGCGAGCTTTCATCAACGCTTTCATTGCTTCCGGCTGCAACTCGATATCGTCAAAGCCAATTCTCTCGGTTGTATAACCGGCTCTTTCCTGAAACTGG
>Ga0137394_10004399_pt1 | contig 10691 bp, 11 predicted proteins | sample czobulk116metaG_FD_108278 | JGI IMG/M metagenome (GOLD analysis project Ga0137394, IMG submission 108278) | Vadose zone soil microbial communities from Angelo Coast Range Reserve, California, USA - czobulk1.16 metaG | ecosystem: Environmental > Terrestrial > Soil > Vadose zone | place: USA... | reverse complement strand
ATGGTCAATGTGCTCGTTTTCGGTGACATCGAAGCATTCGACCTGGCCGCTGGCGGAGCGCGCGGCGATCACCGAAATCTCCCGCTCGAACGGAATGAAGGCCTCGAGGATGGCGGATTTGGTGCCGAGTTCCTCCCAGATCCGGTCCGGATCGTCGCCGTCGCGGATGATCGCCTGGCCCTTGCCGTCATAGCCGAAGCGGCGCGTCTTGATCACGGCGGGAAGGCCGATTTTCCCGATCGCCGCGCGCAGTGCCGCGGTCGACGATACATCGGCGTAATCGGCGGTGCCGATGCCCAGCCGTTTCACGAAGTCCTTTTCGATGAGACGATCCTGCGTGGTTTCCAGGATTTTCCGGTCGGGCAGCACCGGACGCCGCGCCGCCAGGATCATCGCGGTGGCCGACGGCACATTCTCGAATTCGTAGGTGATGATGTCGACGTCGTTGGCGAACAATTCCAGCGCCTCGACATCCGCATATTCCGCGCAGGTCGCGTTCAGCACGACATCGAACGCGGGAGAATCCGGATCGGGCGAAAACACCTGGCATCGCAGGCCCAGCCGCGCCGCGGCCATTGCCAGCATCCGGCCCAATTGTCCGCCGCCGAGAATTCCGATGGTGTCGCCGGGCTTCAGCTTCACCTGATCTGAGGCCGTCACGCAGATCCCTCCGGGCGCTCGCCGACAGCCTCGGTCTGCTGCTTGCGCCAGGCCGCAAGCCTGTCTGACAGCGCCGGATCGTTGAGCGCCAGAACGCTGGCGGCGAGCAGCGCGGCGTTGATGGCGCCGGGCTTGCCGATGGCGAGCGTTCCAACCGGAATCCCGGCCGGCATCTGGACGATGGAATAGAGCGAATCGACGCCGGACAGCGCCTTGGACTCGATGGGAACGCCGAACACCGGGAGTTCGGTCAACGATGCGGTCATGCCGGGCAGGTGCGCCGCGCCGCCGGCGCCCGCGATGATGAGCTTGAAGCCGGCCGCCTTGGCGCCCTTGGCAAAAGCATACAGCCGGTCCGGGGTGCGATGCGCGGAAACGATGTGTTTCTCGCTGGTTACGCCGAGCGCGGTCAGGGTCTCGGCGGCATGGCGCATGGTCTCCCAGTCGGACTGGCTTCCCATGATGATGGCGATCGGGGCGGTCATTCGGTCAATTCTTTTCGGGAATCCAAAAGCATAGGCCGGATTATAGGATCGGCCCAAACTTCGGCAAGGCGTGGCAAGGGGTCCGGAATGGACTATCCTGTCTTGGTGAATCCCGGCAAGCCTTCAAGGGCATCCATGAAGAAGAAAACCAGGGCGACCGCCGCGGCGGCCTCAAAACGCCGCAAAAGCGGGGCGGGCGGGCGCAAGGCTGCCCCTCGCACGCGGCCGGCGAAGGCCGCGCCTGCCGCTTCGTCCGCCCTGTCCGTCGCGGCCAATGGCGCCAAACTGACCATTCGCCGGCTCAGGACCCAATTGGCGCAGGCGCAGGCCCGGATCGACGAGCTGGAGGCTTCGGCGGATACCGACTTCCTGCTGGATATCCCGAACCGGCGCGGCTTTGAACGCGAGCTCAATCGCGCGATCGCCTACATCAAACGCTATCATGCCTGCGGAGCGCTGATCGTGCTCGATGTCGATCGCTTGAAGCCGATCAACGACGCGTTCGGGCACGCCGCGGGCGATCAGGTGCTGAAAGCCATCGTGGCGGTGCTGCTGCGCCATGTGCGTTCATCTGACGTGATCGGGCGGCTGGGCGGCGACGAGTTCGCGCTGCTGATGTGGAATCTCAGCGAGACCGACGCGCACGCCAAGGCGGCGTCGCTGGAACAGACCATCGATGGGCTCCAATTCGTGTTTCGCGGCCGCACCGTCACCGCGGGCGCTTCCGCGGGCGTCGCTGTTCTCGACGCTCATGCGGAAGCCGGCCGGGCGCTGGAACAAGCCGACAGCGCGATGTATGTGCGCAAGGCGCAACGCCGGCATGAGGCGTAAGGCGAATTCGTAGGGGAGAGAGTAGCATCATGACCATCAAACCAACCCCATTCACGCTTCGTATCCCGGACGCCGACATCGCCGACCTCCGCGACCGTCTTGCCCGTGCGCGCTTCCCCGACCAGGCGCCTGGCGATGCATGGGCCTATGGCGCCGATGTCGCTTATCTTCGCGAACTCGCCGAATACTGGCGCAACCATTTTGACTGGCGGGCCGAGGAAGCCGCACTGAACGTCTTCCCGCAATTCCGCGTTCCGCTCGACGGCATCGATCTCCATTATCTGCATGTGCCCGGCGTCGGCCCGGATCCGATGCCGCTGTTGTTGCTGCACGGCTGGCCCGGCTCGGTGTTCGAGTTTATCGAGTTCATCCCGCGCCTCACCGATCCCGCGCGCTTCGGTGGCGACGCGCGCGATGCCTTCACCGTGGTGGCGCCGTCCTTGCCGGGGTACGGCCTCTCTTTCCAGCCCGGCCAAAAGCGATTTGGCGTTCCCGAAATCGCCGATTGTGTCGCTGCCCTCATGCATGACGTACTCGGATATGCCCGTTTCGGCGCGCAAGGTGGCGACTGGGGAGCCGCGGTCTCGAGCCGGCTCGGCTACGCGCATGCCGATCGCATGATCGGCATCCACATCAATCTGATGATGGCCGCAGGCCGCGATCCCTCCTCCTTTCCCAATCCGAACGAGGAGGAGCGGCGCTATCTGAGCGAGCTTGCGCAATGGACGCGCGAAGAGACCGGCTATCAGTGGATCCAGGGCACGCGCCCGCAGACGCTTGCCTTTGGTCTCACGGATTCGCCCGTTGGCCTGGCGGCGTGGATCGTGGAGAAATTCCGCGCCTGGTCTGATTGCGGTGGCGACGTCGAGAGCGCGATCAGCCGCGACCGCATGCTCGCCGACATCGCGCTCTATTGGTTTACCGGGGCGATCGGTTCGTCGTTCTGGCCCTATTATGCCCGTCTTCACGGTTCAGCGATCCTGCCCGCCGGCGACACGATCCCGGTGCCCACCGGCTACGCGCAGTTCCCGCGCGAAATCCTCAAGCCGCCGCGCACGGCCGCGGCACGGGTGTTCACCGATATTCGCCGCTGGAGCATCATGCCCAAGGGCGGACACTTCGCCTCGCTGGAACAGCCGGAGTTGCTCGCCGGCGAAGTGTGCGCCTTCTTCCGGGAATTGCGATGAGCCTACAATCCGCTCAGATCATCCGGCACGTCGCCGAATTTTTTCAGTAATTTCGCGTCGCTGAATTCGCCGATCATGGGGTCGCCGGTGCGGCTGAAGGCGACCGCGCCGACACTGCCGGGAACCTTCGACAAAACCTCCGCGCGCCGCAATGCGCCGGATGAACTCTGGCATTCTTCCGCGGCGCCGGCGACCGGTGAGCCGGTGTCGTCCTGCAGGAATGGCAACGCGACGTAATAGGTGACATCGGCCATGGTGTCGCTCCAACCTTGATTCTGCGATCAGGCGGCGTCGATCTGGGTGTGCGGCAATCCTGCCGCAGCGCAACCGCGCTCGACCGCCTCCTGCAATTCGCTCAATTCGGCTTCCAGATACTCGTTCGCCATGATCAGCGCCTTGATGGTGCTGCGCATGTTTCCGTCGCACATTGCAATCGCCTGGTCGCAGGCCCGCTCGTAATGATTGTTGTCGGACAGTGAAGCAGGATCGGACATGGCGAAATTCCCGATGGTGAGAGGCAGGAGTGATGTTCCTATTTTGTTCTTAAGGAGTCAAGCGTGCTGTTCACGTTTTCCCCTCGGGCAGCTGGATTTGAGTGTGGTGGGGGCCTGAGTGGAGTCGGCCGATGGATCGTCGACGCTTTTGACCCAACGATTGCAACCGAATCGCCTCGGCGCCCGTATCTCGTCAGTGGCGGAACCTTTGCCTCCTTTGGTTCCGTCGTCAGCGGCCCCATTCAGCACGCCCCGCTTGGATGGGGTCGTCTGGCAGGGGGATTTTCTCGCCGCCGCAATATCTGCTCGGCTGCTTTAATCTGCCGTGTCTGAGAGCGGCATCCGGAACGTGAATCGCGTCTCTTGCGGCGATGACGTCACGTCGATCCTTCCGCCATGCGCCCGCGCGATTTCCGAGGCGATGTAGAGTCCCAATCCCAGCCCTTGATGGGCCTCCTGCGCGGACACGCGATAGAACGGCTGGAACAGCCGGTCCATCGCTTCGGCTGGAATCGGTTGACCCGAATTGGCGACCGACAATTCGAACGCGCCGTCATGCGTTCTCGCCTGCACCTGAATGGGCCGCGCCGCCGTGCCGTGGGTGACCGAATTGCCGAGCAGATTGGAAAACAGTTGCGCGATGCGTCCGCCGTCGCAGTTGACGGCTTGCGTCAGATCGAAATTCGTCTCGATTTTCCGCTCGGGCGAGCTGGTGCGAAGTTCCGCGATCACTTGATTGAGAACCGGCTGCAGCGATTGAGGCGCGCGTTTGAGCGTAATTCCGCTGCCGAGCCGGCCGCGCGCGAAATCCAGCACGTTGTCGATCAGCGCCGACATCCGCGCCACGCTCTTCTGCATCAATCCGAGGATTTCGCCGGTGGCTGCCTTCGAGCCCTCTCTCGCCAGCATCTTCGTACCCGCCGCGATCGAGGCGAGCGGGTTGCGCAGATCGTGGCCGAGCACGGCGATGAACTGCTCGCGCAACTCCGACGTCTCGCGCTCGTTCAACAGCCGGGCTTCGCTCGCGGCCAGCCGGTCGACCGCCTCGAGATGGGTCGCAATCAATTCAGCGAACAGCTTGAACATGCCGACCGTCTGCGGCGTGTTCAGACGCGCCGGCCGGGGATCGATCGCGCACAAGGTGCCGAAGAACGTCCCGTCGGCGAGGATGATCGGCATCGAGATGTAGCTCTGGAACCCGTATTTTGCAGGCGTGTGATGTCCGCAATAGGCATCGTCGTCGGCAACGTTATCGATGACGACGGCCTCGTGGCTCTGCCGGATCTCGTGGCAAATGGTGGTCTCGACCTCGAGTTCCCCGCCGGGCACGAGGCCGAACTCGATTTCGTCGCGCACCGCGCAGCAAACCCAGCGCTGCTCGGTGACGCGCGCTACGGCGGCGAAGCCCATGCCGGTGGACCGGCACACCACTTCCAGAATGCGCGGAACCGCCGCGATACCCTGCACGGCCGCTATGTCCGCGCTGAGGTCGGTCGCCATGATCAACCTTCAGTCAAGTCCCCGCCAAAACGCTAGCGCAGCTCCAAACAGGTGTCGAGATCATCAAGCAATCCGGAACTAAAACAATATCCGACGCTTAACGCCTATTCGCAGGGGAGAAGAGGTATGGGTTCTTCAGCGTCCAGGAGAGCCGTGGTGCTGATCGTCGAGGATGAGTTTCTGTTGCGGGTCGACGCGGTCGATATGATCAAGGCAGCCGGGTTCGATGTTGTCGAAGCGGCAAATGCGGATGAAGCGATCGAAATCCTGGAATCGCGTCGGGACATCACCGTGGTTTTTACCGATATCCAGATGCCGGGCTCGATGGACGGGTTGAAGCTCGCGCGTGCGGTCAGGGGTCGCTGGCCGCCGATCAAGATCGTCGCAACCTCCGGGCATGTTCACGTCAGCGAAACCGACCTGCCTGAAGGCGGACGGTTTTTGCCGAAACCCTACAGCCCGCTCGAGGTGACAGGCCTGTTGCGCGAGTTGACGGGCGACGCGTGAGTTCAAGAACGGCGAACGACAAATCTACGCAATGATATCGGGCGTGATCTGGTCTTCGATGAAGGCGATGCGGTCGCGTAACTGCAGCTTGCGCTTCTTCAGCCGTTGCAGCCGCAACAAATCCGGCGCCGGCGATTGATGCAGGGCATCGATCGCGGCGTCGAGATCGCGGTGCTCCTGCTGCAGTCGTGCGAGCTCGGTTTCGAGTTCGCGCTCATCTTCGTCGGTCATGGTGTACGTTAACTGAAAAACGCTGATGAGATTGCTAAACGTGGCGGAAGCTTGTGGAAGGAATATCGTCCCTGCCGGCCCGGTCCGCAAGCTATGGCGGTGGCGGTTCAGAAGTTGTCTTGTTTTTACTTGGTTGCCCGCCCAGGGATGTTCGACCAGATCGACGCCGGAATCACAGGTTTTTGACGGTCGTTAGAACCCTGGGTTCGCCCGGTAGGGGGGCCCAGGACGGCGAGGTTGGGTACACATCAGGCGGGTTCCGTCGTCACGATTCGTTACATATGACACCCAAATATGAGGACGTAATTTTCGATAGTCATCGACAGATTCGGGGGTTCGTGTACACTTGGCTGTCCGGATCGAATTGAAGTCTCATCCCACCGAGGAGGTTTCGTATGGCAATTCAGGCGCATCTCGTTGAACTGGAACGCAAACACAAGATTCTCGAAAACGAACTCCACGAAGCTCTCGTGCACCTTTCAACAGACGACCTGCAAATTGTCGAACTCAAGCGCCGGAAATTGATGGTCAAGGACGAGATCGAGCGGTTGAAGCATACCACCGCCGAAACTGTGCACTAACCAGCTTTTACAAACACCATCGTCAGACCGGGATGAGCGCATGTTCGCTCACCCGTCGGGGTTGCTCAGACCCCTGCCAACTCGCCGACATAATCGGCGATCGCCAGCGATGATGTCAGGCCCGGCGACTCTATCCCGAACAAGTTGATCAGCCCGTCGACGCCATGGTCCCGCGGGCCCTGGATCAGGAAGTCCTGCGCGGCCACCGCTGGCGGCACGATCTTCGGTCGAATTCCCGAATAACTCGGCATCAGCGCGCCGTCCGGCAACGTCGGCCAGTAGCGCCGGATCGCCGGATAAAATCTTTCCGCCCGCGCCGGATCGACGGCGTAATCGATGGCGTCGACCCATTCCACGTCGGGACCGAACCTGGCCTGTCCCGCCATATCCAAAGTGAGGTGCACGCCGAGCCCGCCGGGTTCGGGTACCGGATAGATCAGGCGCGAAAACGGCGCCCGCGTGCTGCAACTGAAATAGTTTCCCTTCGCCAGATAGGCCGGCGGTATCAGCTCGATCGGCATGCCGTCGATGCTGCGCGCGACCGCGGACGCGTTTAGACCCGCGGCATTGACGAGCAGGCTGCATTCAAGGCTGATCGGCGCGTCGCCGCCGGCGTCGAGTTCGATCCGGCCGGCGAGTGCCTTGGCGCGCTGCAGCGGCGTATGAAAGGCGCACGCCGCGCCGGCATCTTCGGCGTCCCCGCGCAGCGCCAGCATGAAGGCATGGCTGTCGACGATGCCGGTCGAAGGCGAGAGCAGGGCGGCGTCGCAGTTCAGCGCCGGCTCCAGGGCTCGCGCCGCTTCGCCTGAGAGGGTTTGCAGATCGAGCACGCCATTGGCCTCGGCATGCGCCCTGATCGATTGCAACTTCAGGGTTTCCTTCGGGCTTGTTGCAACGATAAGCTTGCCGCAATTGCGATGCGGAATGCCGTGATCCCGGCAATATTCATAGAGCGCCCGTTTGCCGCTGACGCACATCCGCGCCATCAGGCTGCCGGCCGGATAATAGATTCCGGCGTGGATCACCTCGCTGTTGCGTGAGGACGTAACGGTGCCGATCGCCTCCGCCGCCTCCAGAATGATCACCTCGCGGCCGGCCTGGGCCAGACGCCGCGCAACCGCAAGACCGACCACCCCCGCCCCGATAACGACGCACTCAACTTTGTCCATTTGCAGTTCGGATCCGGCCCTTGTGGAGGATCGATCCGACCCGCGCCTCACGCCGTGGCGCCTGTCGGGATCCCTTAAGTTCACACACTATCACGCTGTTCGGGGTGATGTTTTCGAAGAATCGGTTGCATCCGCCCCGGAGCGTTTACTAGGCCGAGTTCCCGTTAGTGAAGCATTAATCATGTCAGGGCAATTGCCGTAATTTGACTCACATTTTTGGGTTGCACGGGTAGGCGTTTACCCGATCCAAACCCGTGAAGCCAGACACTCCGGCGCGGAAATGCGCGGGTGATTGATGGCTGACAAGAACTGGCTGGCGGGCGGCAAGGTTGTGATACCTGCGCAGGCTGTCGTGTGCCTGCTCGGAACCGTTGTGCCGTTCGGCGCCGCCCGGGCCGCATCGAGCTATTTCTCGCCGCCGAGCTTTGCCGGTTCAGCCGACCCCAATATGATTTGGGAGCTGCTGATTGGCGGTATCGTCGTCGCATCCTTTCTTGCGGCGATCACGCTGTGGGTGCTCTCGGCGCTGCGCAAGGTCAAGCATTCGGAATTGCGCAGAAATGCATTTGTCAGGTCCGCCCTGAACAATCTCAGTCATGGCGTCGTCATGACGGATGCGCGGCATCGGATCGTATTCTGCAACGACCGTTATCTCGAGATCTACGGCCTGACGCGCGCCGATATCGCCAGCAACATGACCGGACCAGACTTGCTCGAGTTGCGACGCAAGCGCGGCGACCTCGACATCAGCGTCGAGAATTTCTATGCCCACGCCGGCACTCCGGAAGGTCTGGTTACCGAGCTGCCCGACGGACGATCGGTCCTGGTCAAATATTTTCGGCTGCCGAACGGCGGTTCGGTGGCGACGCACGAGGATTGCAGCGAGCAGCGCCAGCTTTCGCGACAGCTTGCAACGACCAAGCAGTTCCTGGAATCGGTGCTCGATAATGTGCCGGTATGCGTGGCCGCCAAGAGCATTGAGGACGGCCGCTATATCTTTGCCAACCGCGCGTTCGAGCGTTTCTCGCGCTTTTCCCGTGACCACATTCTCGGCAAGCGCGCCGATGAGATTTTCCAGCCGGAGACCGCGGCAAGGATAAGAGCGGCGGATCAGGCGGCGCTCGCCTCTCCCGAAGGCCAGTATCGCAACGAATTGGTGGTCGAGCGCGGTTCGAAGAAACGCGTTCTCGCCAGCACCCGCGTGGTCGCGCGCAACGAAAAGAAGCAGCCGGAATTCCTGATCGCACTGTTCGATGATGTCACCGACCGCATGTCGCTTTCCAAGGAACTCGAGAACACCAAGAAGTTTCTCGAACTGGTGGTCGATAACATTCCGGTCTCGCTGATCGTCGAGCGCGTCAGCGACGGACGATACCTTCTCGCCAATCGCAGCGCAGAAACCATCCTCAACCGCCGGCGCGAGGACGCCACCGGATTGACGGCCGCGGATATTTTCAATCCGAAAGAAGCAAGGCTGATCATTGCGCGCGACGAGGCGGCGATCAGGAAGCGCGGCCTGCTCACGGAAGAGCACCCCATCAGCACCAAAGACGGGCTGCGGCTGTTCCTGACACGCCGCATGACGGTGCTCGATGAGACCGGCGAGCCGCAATATCTGATCAAGACCCATGAGGACGTCACCGACCGCCGCCAGACCGAATCGCGGATGGCCCATATGGCGTATCATGATGGCCTGACGGATTTGCCGAACCGCGCGGCGTTCCTGCAGGCGCTGGCACAGATGATCGAGGCCTGCGGAGGCACCAACGAGGAATTCGCGGTGCTGTCGGTCGATCTCGACGGTCTGAAGGAAATCAACGACGTGTTCGGCCATGCGATCGGCGACAAGCTGCTGATCGAGGTATCGCGCCGCATCCAGAACTCGGCGCGCGGCGGTGTCGTGGCCCGGCTCTCGGGTGACGAATTCGGATTGATCATCGACGGCAAGCAACCCGCTGCCGGCAAGGCGCTGGCCGAACAACTCGCCGAAGCGCTGGCCAACGAATTCCCGATCGACGACAAATCGGTTCGCATCGGGGTGACCACCGGCATCTCGATATTCCCCCATAACGGCACCGACGCTGCGGCGCTGCTTGCCAACGCCGGCGCGGCGTTGTTCCGCGCCAAGGCGAAATCGCGCGGCTCGATCAGCGTCTACGAACCCGAAATGGATCAGCAGATTCGCGATCGCCGCGTGCTGCACCAGGACCTCTCGCTCGCGATCAAGAACGGCGAAATGTCGCTGCATTATCAGCCGCAGGCGACGGCGCGCCAGACCGTCGCCAGCAGCGAAGTCATCGGCTTCGAGGCGCTGGCGCGGTGGCTTCATCCGGTGCGCGGCTTCGTTCCGCCGGGCGATTTCATCCCGCTCGCGGAAGAAAGCGGCCTGATCGTCGAAATGGGCGAATGGATCCTGCGCGAAGCCTGCCGGGAAGCCGCGTCGTGGTCGAAACCGATGCAGGTCGCGGTCAATCTGTCGCCGGCGCAATTCATGCACGGCGACGTGGTCGGTCTCGTGCATTCGATCCTTCTCGAAACCGGTCTGGCGCCGGGCCGGCTCGAACTGGAAATCACCGAAGGCGTCCTGATCGAGGATTTCGATCGCGGTCTGGCGCTGCTGCGGCGGCTGAAGGCGCTCGGCGTACGCATCTCCATGGATGACTTCGGCAGCGGCTATTCCTCATTGAGCTATCTGCAGGCGTTTCCGTTCGACAAGATCAAGATCGACCGCGCTTTCGTCATGAATCTCGGACGCAATCCGCAATCGGCGGCGATCGTGCGCGCCGTGATCGGCCTTGGCCACGGCCTCGAAATGTCGATCGTCGCCGAGGGCGTGGAAACCCAGGAGCAACTCGGTTTCCTCGCCGACGAGGGCTGTGACGCGGTGCAGGGCTATTTCCTCGGCAAACCTGCGCCGATCGGACAGTATGCCGCGCTGGTCGGCCGCAGCGGTGGCCACGCGACGGAGCCCGCGCGCAAGACAGGTTAGAGCAGGATCCGGAAAAGCATGCCCTCGGGCCGCGACCCGATGGGTGGACACCGGTTT
>Ga0137394_10004398_pt1 | contig 10691 bp, 10 predicted proteins | sample czobulk116metaG_FD_108278 | JGI IMG/M metagenome (GOLD analysis project Ga0137394, IMG submission 108278) | Vadose zone soil microbial communities from Angelo Coast Range Reserve, California, USA - czobulk1.16 metaG | ecosystem: Environmental > Terrestrial > Soil > Vadose zone | place: USA... | reverse complement strand
GGGCTTCACAAGACACGCAGGAGCGATTCGAACGGGCGATGAGTAACATCGTCGACTTTATAGATGGAAAGCCGCTCAAACTTCTAAATCCGGAAGCTCTGTCTGATTAACCAATCGTAGGACAAGCGTCAACAAAATCGTGTTGCCCGTTTTTTTTCAGGGTGCTTCGGTTTTGGTTTCAGCGCTCATCCGGAGTTGGGATTTGATCGGACGGAATCCGACAAGTCACTCTTGTGTCAACTTGGAGATCGGTTTAAGTAAAGAAAGGTCAACAGCGATCTGCTGTGATCGTTGGTTTTTCCAACTCTTTCATAGTACGCTTAGCCGCATTCAATCATTTTATATTAAAGGGCTTTACTTCACGTAGTGTCTGATCCCGTTTTGATTCAAGCTACGGAAGTATAGTTCTCAACGGCGGGAATTCAAAGAGGCGTTTATGCAGACGAAGAGCTGCTTCGTTATCATGCCGTTCGGCGAGAAAACTGACGTGAACGGCGAGGTCATCCCATTCGATACGGTGTACGAGCATATTCTCAAACCCGCGGGGAAAAAGCTGGAAAGCCACGGGATCAGCGTTAACTCGGTACGCTGCGACGAGATCGAACGGGCGGGCTGGATTCATTCCACGATGATCAAACATATCATGGAGTCTGATATCGCCATCGTTGACGTGACGACCGCCAACCCTAACGTATTCTACGAACTGGGCGTTCGCCACGCGCTGAAGCGCAAAGTGACCCTTCTGGTGCGGCGGCGCGGCACCAAGCTGCCATTCAACATTCAAGGCTTTAACGTCATTGAGTATGACCTGCGGATCGACGCGGCCAACAAGGCCATCGACGAGATCGCAGAGTTTATGCGCGGAGGCATAGAGGCCGACGAAACGGACAGTCTCGTGCATCAGGTTTTGAGCGATCTGAAAGTTCAGTACGGCGACGCGACCGGCGGAGCGGGCATGGAGATCCAAAAGAGCGATCGAATCGAATACCGCTTGCAGAACGCGCCCACCCAGCGTATCGCCATCATCACCGGTGACCTCCGCAACGTGCGCGGCATGGATGTCTGGGTGAACGCCGAAAACACCAATATGCAAATGGCGCGGTTTTATGACCGGTCCATGTCCGGCATCGTGAGATACTTTGGAGCACGAAAGAATCAAGCGGGCCACGTCGTTGAAGATGTCATCGCCAATGAGCTCGCGGCGGCGATGGAAAATACCTTTTCGGTGCCGCCGGGACACGTGATTGCAACCGGAAGCGGAGAGCTTGCACGTCAAGGTGTCAAACGGATTCTGCACGCAGCTGCTGTCGATGGCGCAGTGGGCGGAGGCTATCGCCCGATTCAAGACGTAGCCCAGTGCGTACGCAATGCTTTGGAGAAGATGGACCAGGAGTTAACCGCGGAGAACCTGCGCTCGATTTTGTTCCCGCTCTTGGGCACTGGAACCGGAGCTGGAAACGCCAACGCCATAGCCAAGGAACTCCTACTCGCAGCGATCACCTATCTGGATGACCATCCAAATTCCGGCATTCAAACCATCGCGTTTCTAGCGCAACGGCGAGATCAACTTGAAGCCTTGAATCTTGCCCTGGGAAGCTGCCCGGGGCTTGAGTTTGTCTCTGCTGCGACTGCCAAAGCATAAGGCAGAGCTGATTTCCTATTGATTCTTCTCAGACCATGCTGACGCCGATCCAGGCCGTTTTAAATGATACCTTCCTACCGGAGCGGTTGAATCTGGCCATCGGCAAGCGCTGTTTCGTCTCTTGCCAAGGCTGCTACACCAATTTTGGGCAGCACGAGCCCGAGCTTAAACGATTGCTCGAAAGCGTTTCTCGTTTTGTTGACCTCGGCGTGCGTGACATTACCATTTCAGGAGGCGACCCGCTCACGATCAACAACCTCCTCTTCTTCCTCGATGACCTTCGTCAGCTCAAAGTGCGTTCGATCAAACTCGATACTGTCGGGACCCATCTCATTCAAAACACGCTGCGTGAAGAGATACCTCCAGCACTTGAAGGGCGGCCTTCTCTACACTCCCTGCTGAAACGATTGGACTTTGTGGGGATTCCTTTGGACGGATGGTCCAACGCAACGGTGAGCTTGTTCCGCGCCGGCCGGCCGCAATTATACGAAGAGACTATAGAGTTGCTCGACGCTATCGATGGTACGGCAGGTTGTCCGATAGTCATCATCAATACCGTGGCTCACGCCATGAACCTGAGCGGTCTCTCTCTCATTGGAGACGAAGTTGTACGACATCCGGCGGTCTGCCATTGGAACATCTTCCAATTCTCACCCACAGATCAGGTTTCAGCGGAAATCAATGCAGCGTATTGCATCACCGACCCGATGTTCCATACGGCGGAGAAAGCATGGCGCAACAGCTCGGCCAGTCACTCTGCAACAGCAAAAGGCATCACGACTGAGTTTAGAAGTGTCCGGTCTCGCCTCGGTCAATACCTGCTGATCAATAGCGATGGCGTGGCGTGGGTTCCTGACGAGTGCGGTCAAACGATCTCATTGGGTGCGGTTTACCAAAATGAATACCAGATCATATCCGATTGGAGCAAAACGGGCTTGCGATTGAGAGCGCTTCGCAATCCGGCAGCCTGCATTGAGACATGAGCATTTTTTTGAGCTACAGCCGTGAGGACAACCTATCTGCTGTGACGCTCGAAGCAGAGCTCGAAGCAGCGGGCCTGAATGTTTTCCGAGACCCGCCGTTATTGGCCGGTGACCCCTTCTGGCGCGAACGCGTCGCCACACAACTTGCAGCAAGCGACGCAATGGTCGTTCTATGGTCCAGCCAGGCTGACGCCTCGCCTTGGGTCGATCAAGAGATCCGCGCCTACTCAGGTCCGATCTTATTCATACTCATGGAGGGAATGCCCCCACGCCAATACAGTTCTGAATACCAGCGGTGTATCTTCGCCAAAAAAACCGATGCGATCTGTGCCTTGCGATCTCTCCTGGCGGAGACACCCGCGTATGGCGCGATCGCAAATGATTGCCGGCCTCCCCACGTTCAAGATCAAACATTGTTCAATGCTCGCCGAAAACACATGCAGAGCACGAGCGCCGAACTGCGTACCCTGCTCAAGCGCGTTAAACGCCCGGCAATGCTGTCACCGACACTGAATGGTGATTTTGCGATCAATGAATGGGACGGAACGATGTTAAGGCGTATTTCGGTGGGCAAGGATAAAACGGTTTATGTCGCCACCGAACCGGTGACGAACCGCGAGTATGAGATTTTTTTGCGTGCATGGAAATTCGACGCGTCGCCGACCTGGGAACGACCGGAGTTCAGAATTCCGGCGTTGCCTGTTGTCGGTGTCTCTTGGTTTGAAGCGTATCTTTACGCTGCCTGGGTCGGCGGCGGGCTTCCTACGGAAACCCAATGGACGCGCGCAGCAACCCTGTCCAAGCCGAAGGCTATTTTTGCTACTACAACCGGGGACATTGCCCCCGAGCTTGCCCACTACGAATGTCGACTCGGCGAAGGGCGCCCGGTTGCCGTGACGAAATTTGCCGCCACTGCAGGGGGATACTACGGCATGTGCGGCAATACCTGGGATTGGTGTGACTCCGACGGTGATGCATATAAAGTGATCAAGGGAGGCGGTTATTCCGACAGTGCTCGTTTTTGCCGGATTGAGGCCCGCTACCGCAATAGCCCGTTGGATCGCGACTGTACAGTAGGATTTCGGATCAAAGTGCTTGAGGACAACGAATCGTCTTTTTGAAAGGAGAGACCCTATGTCCAACGAAGCGGAGATTCTTGAGAACACACGTGGCATGTCCCCGCGCGAAAAAGCCGCAGCGATTTCTCACGCGATATACATTCTTGCCGGGGAGTCGACGCCGGGCTGGCAGGTTCGAGTACCGGCAGCTTGGAGCAATCTGTCCAATGAAGCCAAGGAAATCAACCTGGCAACCATCGACGTGTGGGTCAAAAATGAAAAGCTGGTTGATGCCTGGATCGATGCCATCAATTCACTCAGAAAAAAGTAGCGAGTCAACAATTAGAGACTTGCCGATGCGCAGGGAACTCATTCACGCGCATCATTGATGATCTGCATGAGCTTGCTGGCATCTCTCAGCTGAGCAACCGACCAGGCAGTCTGGATTAAAATCGACTGCGCGGTCTCATTCAAGATGCCGTCACAGCACGAGCGCACCTTCGCCTCCAGATCCGCATCGCTCAGCGGGTTTTCCGGCCCACCGCGGTAGCGCTCATCGGCCCACCCTCGACGTTAAGCAACTATCGATAGGATCCCAAAGTCTGGAGGGCCGATTGCACGAATTTCAAATCCACCATCTTGTTCACCTCGACCTTGGTTTTGATCAAACCCTTTTGGAAATACCAATCTTGGTCATCCCGAATTTCTTTGAGATCCATCTCGCCGTTGGGCGTGAGTTCCGTTCCATTCAAGCCGAATCGCAGCAACTTTTTATCTCCGGCGCGGGAATATTTGGCGACGATATCGACGATGCTATCCAGGGATTCCTTCTTTTTGACTACCGCGTCATAGAAATCGCGCTGACCCTTGAGAAAGCCCGCCATGAACTTTTCGCCGACCATTGGACGGTTCCGGATCAACGTGTCCGAGTAGAACAGATTATTGGTCATATGGCCAGGAAAAAGCTCCCACAAATCAGCGATGCCGACACCGATGCCCTTTTCCTCAACGATGGTAATAAAAGGCTGCACGAGGAAAGCCACGTCAACCGCACCCTGGGATAGCGCGCCGACCATGTCGTTGAACGGCATCACACGCACCACAACGTCGCTTTCCTTGAGCCCGCCCTTTTTTAATAGACCGTCCAGGTACAACCGCGATAATCCTCCGACGCTGTTAAGCGCGATCACCTTTCCCCTGATGTCTTTGATCGACAACGGCTTAACGGCATCAAGCAAAGAACGGCGGACCATGTACTTGCCGCTCGTCCGGGGGCCGACTCGCGATTTGCTGGCGACGACTCTCGTGTTCACTCCACCGGCCACCGCGTTGTAAATACCCGGACTGATGCTCCCACTGCCCACATCCAACTCTCCGGTGGTCAGAGCAGCCATTTGCAGCCCTGCGGAAGAAGCAAAATAGTTTAGCTCGACCACCAGCCCTTGCTCCCGGAAGTAACCCTTCTCCAACGCCAAGAAGACACCGGCGTCGGCGTTGATCATGAGCAGTCCGACTTTGACTTTCTCTTCCTGAGCCGAAGCAAACGCGGGCGCTATCAGGACGAAGCAAAGTAAGTGGCGCGTAAAAATTTGCTGAGCTGATTCTTGTCTCATTGGGCCACCTGTAATATGTTTTGGTTGACTGCTGCTTTCATAATCCCTATGGGCTTTTGATTCAACATGAGGGATGTAGTCTGCGACAGAGCCGATAATTTAACAAACGGAAAGCTTTGTCCAAAGCGGAGAGGAGAAGACGATGGCGCCAGGCACGAATAGAGTTCTCTATGTTGGCACTGAAGATGGGCTGTACCTGGCCGAAGAAAAAGGAAAAGAGTACCAGTCTCGTCCATTGGGACTGCACGGCAAAGGGGCGATGCGATCGCCGGTGGTGATTGACCGAGACAATCGTCAACGCATTTACGCGGTGACGGCTCGAGGCGGCGTGCAACGAAGCGAGGACGGTGGCCAGAGTTGGCAGGAGATCAACAATGGAATTCTGTATAAGGAGACATGGTGCATCGTCCAGCATCCGAAAACCGGCGAGGTCGTCGTCGGCACAGGTCCGTCGTCAGTGTTTAAGAGCGTTGACGGTGGCGATAGCTGGGTCGACTGCGAGCGGCTCAGGGACTTGCCCGAAACTATCGATTGGACTTTCCCGCGGCCGCCTCATGTGAGCCATGTCAAGGGACTAGCGCTGCGCCTGGATAATCCGATGCTCATCTTTGGCGCAGTCGAGGAGGGATGGGTGATCCGCAGCCAAGACGGCGGCACGAGCTGGCAGAATATCAAAGACGGTGTCGAATTCGATGCGCACTCCGTCGCGGTGATGCCGGATAACCCGGAAGTCGTGATCGCAACCTCCGGCCAGGGCGTATACAAGAGCACCAACGGCGGCGATAGCTTCGTCAACTCCAGTCAGGGACTGGACTGCCGTTACATGGCGCAACTGGTCTGCCATTCTGCGCGGCCCAAAGTGCTTTTTACGGCGGCGGCCTCGGTTCCACCGCCTTTTTGGCGGCGGCCCGAGGGAGCCGCATCCGCCTTTTATCGTAGTGAGAACCAAGGGGAATCTTGGGAAAGACTTTCAGGAGGACTACCGGGCCATTTCAAAGCGGCGCCTCGCGCAACAGCCGGCGACCCAGAGGAACCGAACGCGTTCTTCGTCGGCATGAACGATGGCACCATCTGGTCGAGCGCGGACGGTGGCGAGTCGTTTCGCCAGATCGTCGGCGGCCTGCCATCTGTCTCGAGCATACGGGTTGCCCACACCTAGTGGCACTCATGTCCTTCCCAGCGCTTGAGTTCGGCCTGTTGCTGCACACGCGCCACCTCATACGCGAAGGGGAAGTTTCGTCTGCCGTCGAAGAGTTTTGGGAGACGGCAAGCTTCGCGGAAAAAATCGGCTTCGACCATCTCTGGCTGGGTGATAGTCCTAGGCTTTCATTATTGGATCGAGCCCATGCGGATTGCCTTACCCTGATGGCTGCGTTGGCAGCCAAGACGAGCAAAATAAAAATCGGCACGGTGCCGCTCATCATGGCGCTCAGAAATCCGGTCTTGCTGGCGCATAGTTTGGCGACCTTGGATGTCATCTCAGCCGGCCGCATTATCATCGGCGTGAGCGCGGCCCATCAGTACCCGTATGCGCAACGAGAATTTTCCGCTTGCGGGGTGCCGTATCATGAGAGAGCCGGCCGCCTTAACGAATCAATTCAACTGATCCGTCGCTTGTGGACCGAAGGCGCTTTTACGTTTGCGGGAAAGTACTTTCGGTTTGAAGAGCTTGGCGTTGAGCCCAAACCGATTCAAAAACCGATTCCAATTTGGATTGCGGCCGGCGACAATAAAAACGCTTTGCGGCGGGTGGCGCGCTTGGGCGATGGCTGGTTCACCGTTGCTCATACGGCCGAGGAATTTGCTGACCGCCGGCGCAAGATTGACGCGTGCGCCGCAGATTGCGGGCGCGCAGGGAAAACGATCCCGTCTGCCCTCTTCGCTACCTTCTATTTGAGCTCCGATGGGGCCAGGGCTGAGGAGAAGGGTTGGAGCTTGGCCGAGCGCTACTTCCGACAGCCTCGCGCTAAACTGAACCATCTTTCTGCCTTCTTTGGAACGCCGGAGCAATGCGCCCAGAAGCTACACCCATATATCGGCGCCGGTCTCACATCCATCGTAGCGAGATTGATCGCCCCGGATGCGCAAGCGCAAATGCGATTATTTATGAACGACCTGCGGCCCCGATTGGCGCCACGGTCTGGAAGGTCTGAAGGAATGCGGGAATAATGAACGGGCCACAAGACTCATGAATGAGAGTCAGGAGGTAAAATGGAACGGTCGCGGAAGCTTCTGATCGCCATGCAAGGTAAGGGAGTTTTTGTGGTCGATCTGGAGACGGAGAATTTCGTTTCTGGTCTCAATGACTGCATTGTCGTGGCGGCGAGCCACGAAGGGTATTTCTTGGCCGGGACTGAAAGCGGCGTATACAAAAGCACCGACGGGGGAAAGACATGGCAGCTTAAGGGATTGGAGGAATACAAGGTATTTTCTCTGGCATTCCACTCGTCCGATCGGATGACTGTCTATGCGGGCGCGGAGCCGCCATTGCTTTTTAGAAGCAGTGACGGAGGAGAGACTTGGACGGAGCTGGACGGCGTGCGGAAGCTGCCGGGGCGAAAAAGGTGGAGCTATCCTCCCCCACCCCACATTGCGCACATCAAAGGGATTGCCATTCATCCAGAAGATCCGGAAGTGATGTATTGTTCAATTGAGGAAGGCGGAGTGATCCAAAGCCTCGATGCCGGGGAAAGTTGGCGCTACGTGAGCAAAGGCGAGGCCGAAACTTTTCGGCCGGTCAGCCGTGTCACCGGCGTCTATCAGGATTGCCACGTGGTTAGACTTTCACTCCAGGATCCGGATAGCCTTTTTGTCTCGACGGGAGACGGCCTCTACCGGAGCGACAACTGTGGCAAAAGCTGGAGGAGGTTAGATCGAGGTTACCGGATGAAAAAATATTTTGGGCCGGTGGTCCTTCATCCCCACGAGTCCAACATCATCTACACGGCCGCCTCTGCGGCGCCGCCCAGCGGAGCCAAGAACGAGAGCTCCATTTACAAGAGTACCGATGGTGGGACAAGCTTCAAAGAAGTCGCCACGGAAATCCGACCTCTCTATATCGTCGGATGGAACGCTCTGGTGATGGATCCATTGGACGCTGAGTCGCTTTATTTGGGCGCTGCGGACGGGAAGCTTTACAGCAGCTCCGACGGCGGTGAAAAATGGCATAAGCTTGACGTTGAGCTTCCCAACGACGGAAGAATCCGTACACTCGCATGCGCGCCCTAGGTAGAGATGACTCCTGGAGATGGGTGCAATAAGACCGAGATATTGAGCAAAGGTTTTCTTGGTGTTCGTCAATCTCCGGCGTATGCTCGCGCAAGAACTTCATTGCAATACATCATTTACGATCTGCATGAGCTTGCTGGCATCTGGTAACTGTGGAACCGACCAGGCAGTATCGATCAAAACTGATTGTTTTTCCGTATCCAAGACACCTTCACAGCAGGACCGCACCTTGGCTTCCAGATCTTTATCGCTGAGCGGGTTTTCCGGCCCACCGCGGTAGCGCTCATCGGCCCAGCCTTCGACCATGCGGCCGTTTTTTAGTCGAATGGCGATGCGCGAGCGCATCTTATCGAAACCCATTTTCTCGATCTCTGCATCAAGCTCGGTGGCTATGCGCCGCTGCATCCCTTGCATGGGAGCGGCGCCGACGAACTCGTCGGAGAATTCACGCTTTCCGGCCTTGCGCTCGAGGGCGATCATGGCAAGTGCCGCCGGCAGAGAAAATTTGGCTTGGAGATGGTTTGCTGCGATGGGGAAACGAATCGGTTTTAAAATGTTTGTCCCTGCGTAAACTTTGACCGCGTCGATCTCTTCCGGCTTCACGTCATGCTCGGTGACAAGCTTCAGCATCAAGTCGATGGTCGGGTGGGTGAGCACACCGCAGGGATAGGGTTTGATCGACACTCCCGGCTCGACGATGCTCCATGTCTTGCCAAAGCCTTGTGAAGTCTTTTCGGCACTGACGCCGCCTCCCTGCACGGCATAGAAACCCCAGGGCCCGTCTAACGCGTCCGGATCTGCAGTGAACCCGCGCGCGGCAAGCAGCGCAGCAGTCACCCCATTCTCTGCGGCCCGGCCGACGTGTAAAGGTTTGGTCATAGTGCCAAAGTTGCAGCGAATGCCCGCGGCAAGACTGGCGGCGAGGCCGAAACCGCTGCGCAGCTGGTCGCCTTTTAAACCGAGCAGCTTTGCCGCCGCCGCATAGGCGCCGAATGTACCCACCGTCCCGCTCGAGTGCATTCCCCTCACGTAATGCTGCGGCAACATCCACTCGGAGATTTTGCACTCCACTTCGAAGCCGGTCAGAAAAGCGAGCATGAATGTTTTGCCGTCGATGCCGCTAAGTTTTTGGCTCATGACGAGCGCGCTCGTCAATGGCGGAATCGTTGGATGGGTCAAAAGTCCATAGATATGGGCGGGGTCGAAGCTCACCTGACTGTCGTCCCAATCGTGGGCATGACCGGCCGTACCGAGCACGCGGGCCGCCATGGGAGCCGGAACTTTCGTATTGCCCAGCCCTAGCAAAAGCGCATCCGGCCGGCCGCCGGCCTGCTCCGCTTCCTCGATAAGAAGCCGCACGGAATCTTCCTCTGATCCGGCAACAAAGAGGCCAAGACCATCGAGCAGGCAGCGCGTACCGATGCGCATCGCTTCAGTGGGAATATCAGCGAAACTCACGTCTTCGACGAACCCGGCAGCGGCAGCTGTCGTCTTTAGGTCGTCGGGAACCGTAGCAAAAACATTTTGTTCGGCGGTCATGATTATTGCTCGGTGTTCGGTCCCCATTACAGTAATACAGTGGAGACCAGGGAACGTTTTAAATAGACGCTTTTCCGAGGATCTCGGTAAAGCTCGGCTGGAGAAGTTGTTTTCCGGAAGCTAGGACGACGCCCGTTTCATGAAATCGCTGAAGAGCGCGGCCATCTCGCCTGCCTTTTCATCCCATTCCTCTCGCGGGCTGAGGGGTTCATCGTAATGCTTCGGGAAGAGGATATGTACCTCACTTTTTCCAAGGAGGCGACCGAGGTTCTCGCCGGTTTGACGCCCATGGGTGTTGTCGTTTCCAGGAACGATGCACGCCGGAACCTTGATGGATTTGAGCTCTTCCTCGCTGGCCCCAATGACAGGCAGGTCGGCACCCTTGAGAAAATATTCGCGCCAATGCGACATGACGGCGATGAAACGTTCGGGGTTCATTCTCATCAATGAGTCGCGGTTCTCAGGTCTGGCTTCGATTCGTTCTTTCCAGTGTTCCATCTCACAGACTTTGGCCATGCCTCCTTGTTTGGCGGCTTCAATGAACTGGCCGTAATACTCTTCAGCGAGCCGCTCACACGCAAAGCGTCCGCCGGTGACGCGCCAAAGCAGTAAACCCTTCACTGCTTCC
>Ga0137394_10004397_pt1 | contig 10692 bp, 9 predicted proteins | sample czobulk116metaG_FD_108278 | JGI IMG/M metagenome (GOLD analysis project Ga0137394, IMG submission 108278) | Vadose zone soil microbial communities from Angelo Coast Range Reserve, California, USA - czobulk1.16 metaG | ecosystem: Environmental > Terrestrial > Soil > Vadose zone | place: USA... | reverse complement strand
CTCAAGTGGAAACATCAGTTTCAGTTCGCCGGCTACTACGCCGCGATCGAAAAGGGCTACTACCGCGACGCCGGCTTCGAAGTGAGCCTGGCCGAGCCGAGTGGCAACGAAGACCCGGTCGACATGGTGCTGACCGACAAAGCGCAGTTCGGCGTCGGCGCGTCCGAGCTGGTTCTGCATCGCGCGCGCGGTGAAGCGGTGGTGGTGCTCGCGACGATCCTTCAGCACTCGCCGCTCGTATTGATCGCGGCGGGTGGCGGCGAGAAATCGGTGCACGATCTTGACGGCAAACGCCTGATGCTCGTGCCGTACGAGCTCGAACTGTTTGCATATCTCGCGCGCGAAGGGCTGTCCGCCGATCGGCTTCGGTTGCTGCCGCACACGTTTTCGCCGGACGATCTGATTGGCGGCAAGGCGGACGCGCTCTCGGGTTACTCCACCGATGAACCGTGGGTGCTCCGCAACGCGAACTTTGCGTACAGCGTCTTCTCGCCGCGCGCCGCGGGGATCGATTTTTATGGCGACTCGCTGTTCACCACGAAGGCGCGCGCGCACAAGGAGCCCGCGCGGGTTGCAGCTTTTTTGAACGCCAGCCTGCGTGGCTGGCAGTACGCGATGGCGCATGCGGAGGAGGTCGCAGACCTGATCCTCGCGCGCTACAGCAAACGCAAGCCACGCGAGCATCTGCTATTCGAGGCGGCGGAGATGCGGCGCCTGATGCAGCCCGACCTGGTCGAAATCGGCCACATGAACCCCGGCCGTTGGCGCCACATCGCGGACGTGTACGCCGAACTCGGCATGCTGCCGCGCAACCCTTCGCTCGAGGGTTTCATGTTCGACCCGAACGCGCGCACGGATGCCGAACTCTCGCTGGTCTATCGATGGCTCGCCGCTGCCGTCGTCGCGTCGTTGGTGATTGCACTGCTCGCTGCGTGGCAGGTACGGGCCAACCGGCTCCTGCGGCGCGAGGCACGCTCGCGTGAGGATGCGGAGCGCGGACTACGGCAGGCGAACGAACGCCTGCAGGAAGGCATCGAAGGTGTTCGCGCGTTGCAGACGAAGCTGGAAGAGCTGGCGATTCGCGATCCGTTGACAGGGCTTTATAACCGGCGCTACCTGGACGACGCGCTCGAGCGCGAGTTGCAGCGTGCGCAACGGCAGGGCTACCCGGTGAGCGTGCTGGTGATCGACATCGATCACTTCAAGCGGTTGAACGACGTGTATGGCCACCAGGCGGGCGATGAGGTGTTGACGGCACTCGCGAAGGAACTGCACCAGCGCGTACGGGCGGACGACCTCGCGTGCCGCTGGGGCGGCGAGGAGTTCGTGCTCGTGCTGCCGACAATGACGATCGAGGCTGCGGCCGAGCGCGCCGATGCGTTGCGGATCGCGTTCGAGGCCAATGCGATGCGTTATCGCGACACGGATCTGGCTGCCACGATCTCGGTCGGCGCCGCCGTGTTTCCCACCCATGGCACGGGCGCGCGCGACCTGCTGGGTGCGGCGGACAGCGCGCTCTATCGTGCCAAAAGCGACGGCCGCAACTGCGTGCGCGTGGCAACTGCACCCGCCCGCTGACCAGCCGGGGCCTTCGCGGCAGTGCCCGCGTCGGTCGCTAGTAAGAGGCCGGCGGCACCAGCAAGCGCGCGAAAGGTTTGGTGCTCCCGAACATTTCGTGCGAGACGTGCAACTCGTCGGTCCACCGCGCAAGAACCTCCTGTTCTCCCGCGCGTGTCGCATCATCAAGCAGGATCACGCAGCCTGAGCGAAGGTGTTGGCCCAGGACCGGCAGCAGGCCGTAACGCCCACCCGGCGTCGTCCCCTGCGGCCCGTCGCAGACGACCAGCGCGAAGTCGGTGGAAAGCTTGTGTCTTGGCGGGTCGTACCACTGAAAGTCGCCATAGTTGCGTAGCGGCGACGCACAGACCTCGACCGTATCGATGTCGAACCGGGCCAGGGCAGAGCGCACCACCGAGACCCAGAACGGGTCATCCTCGAGCGACTGCACGCGTTGCCCGCTCCGTTGCGCAGCAATACCAAGCACGAGGCTGGAAAGCCCGGAACCGCATTCCAGGATCGGCCCAGGCGATTCGGTGGCGTAGCGGAAAAGGGCCTGTAGAAATTCCTCGCCAGCTGACATTTTTTCATTAGCCCACCCGTAGACCAGCTGGTGCGCCAGCGCCGCCGGGAGGCTCCCGCCCGGTACCGGATCCGGACGGGCCAGCTGATCCATCGCCTGATCGAACAGGGCTCGGCGCCGTCGCTCACGCAGATAGCGTCTCGCGCGCCGAGGAACGACGGCGCGCGCAAGGTCGAACATCATTCCCATTTCGAGATCTCTCCGCGAGGGCGGCCAAGGGTTGGCATCCGCGGCAGGCCGCAAGAAACGATCCTTCGTCGCGATCCCGACGGGCAAAAAGCGTACCGCCGTTGAGCGACCCAGCACTGCGGGAGCGCTGGCCGAGCCGCTTGTGCGGCCGCGCGGGCGTCGTTCTGCTTGCGTGAGGAATGCCGGATCAGGGCTTACCCTGATCGAGTCGCTTCCTGCACTTGCTCAGATGACGCGCGCGGCCCTGCGTTACCGGACGACGCATGGCGGCCGCAGTCGCTTGACGTGCTTGTAGTCGACAACGAGCTAGAGCGCGCGTGCCCACGCCTGAGCGCGGGCACGCAAAGCTCGCTTCACGCTTCTACTTTTTCGTCGCTTCGCTTTTTCTTCGAACGATCTGCCTTCGACGGCTCGTCTTCCGAACGTGCTTCGATGCGCACTGTGTTTTCCGCCGGGTCGTAGGTCAGGGTCACGTGCAGCCCGGTGCTGACCTCGCCTTTGAGCAAGGCGTTGGCAAGGCGCGATTCCACCTCCGCCCTTATCTTGCGCTTGAGCATCCGCGCACCGAATTCCGGGTCGTAGCCCACCTCGGCGAGGTGATCGATCAGTGGCTGGGCGAAATCAACGTGCACACCCTGCGCGGCGGCGGTCTGCGCAACGCGGCGCAACTGCAGCTCGACGATGGCGCGGATCTGCTCCTTGCCGAGCGCGCGGAACACCACGACTTCGTCCACCCGGTTGAGGAACTCGGGGCGGAAGTGACGTTTCAACAACTCCATCAGCCGCTCGCGCACCGTGGCGTAGTCGATTTGCTCCTTGCCCTGCGCGGCGAGATTGCGCTGAATGATGTCCGAGCCAAGGTTGCTGGTGGCGATGATGATGGTGTTGGTGAAGTCCACCACCCGGCCCTTGCCGTCCGTGAGCCGGCCCTCGTCGAACAATTGCAGCAGTATGTTGTGCACCTCGGCGTGCGCCTTTTCGATCTCGTCGAGCAAAAGCACGCTGTAGGGCCGGCGCCGCACGCGCTCGGTCAGCTGGCCACCTTCTTCGTAGCCGACATAACCCGGTGGCGCGCCGATCAGACGCGCCACGGTGTGACGCTCGGCGTACTCGCTCATGTCGATGCGCACCAGCGCGTCTTCGCTGCCGAACACCGTGGCGGCGAGCGCCTTGGCGAGTTCGGTCTTGCCGACGCCCGTGGGGCCGAGGAACAGGAACGTCGCGGTCGGTTTGCCTTGCTCCTTCAACCCGGCTCGTGCCAGCCGCACCGCTTCGCTCACCGCATGAACGGCCTCATCCTGTCCAACCACACGCTGGCGCAGCCGATCCTCGAGCTTCAGCAGCTTTTCACGGTCCTCGGTCGTGAGTTCGGCGACCGGGACCCCGGTCAGCGCTGAGACGATTTGCGCCACATCCTCGGCGGTCACCTCCTTCGAGCTCGTGCCGCGTTGCTTCTTCCACGTCTCGGTCTCCGCGGCGAGCCGCTTTTCCTCGGCCTTGATGCGTTCTTCGAGCTGCTTTGCCTTGTCGAACTGCTTGGCCGCACTGGCTGCGTCCTGCTCCTGGCGCAGGCGGCGAATCGTGGTCTCGATGTCGTGCAACTCGGCTGGCCGCGAGCTGACCGCAATCCGCACGCGTGCCGCGGCCTGGTCGATCAGATCGATCGCCTTGTCCGGCAAGAACCGGGCGGTGATGTAGCGGTCCGAAAGTTTCGCCGCGGCGGCGATGGCTGCCTCGGTGATCTTCACCTTGTGGTGCGCTTCGAACTGATCGCGCAGGCCGCGCAGGATCTCGATGGTTTCTTCGACACTCGGCTCCGGCACCATCACCGGTTGAAAGCGCCGCTCGAGCGCCGCGTCCTTTTCGATGTGCTTCTGGTATTCGTTGAGCGTGGTCGCGCCGATCAGGTGCAGTTCGCCGCGTGCGAGCGCCGGCTTGAACACGTTGGCGATGTCCAGCCCACCTTCACCGCCGGCCGAACCCGCGCCTACGATGGTGTGCAGTTCGTCGATGAAGATGATGAGTTGGTCCTGGCGCTCGACGATCTCGTCCAGCACCTGCTTGACGCGCTCCTCGAACTCGCCGCGGTACTTCGAACCGGCCACCAGGCTGTTCACGTTGAGCTCGATCAACCGTTTGCCGCGCAGGACCTCGGGAACCTGGTCCTGGACGATGCGTTGCGCCAGTCCCTCGACGATTGCGGTCTTGCCGACGCCCGGCTCGCCGATGAGTACCGGATTGTTCTTCTTGCGCCGGGCCAGCACTTCGATCGTGGTTTCGATCTCCTTCGCCCGGCCGATAACAGGATCGAGCTTGCCCTGGCGCGCGAGCCCGGTGAGATCGCGGCCGTATTTGTCGAGGTTCGGCGTCGCGCTGCGCTCGGCGACCTTGCCTTCCTCCGCACCCTTGCCGACGACCTTGACCACTTTCTGCCGCAGCGCGTGCGACGACAGGCCGTATTTGCGCAGCATTTCACCGGCGAAGCCGTCCTCCTCTTCGAGCAGTCCGATCAGGATGTGCTCGGGTCCAAGATAACTGTGGCCGAGTTCGCGCGATGCGACGAACGCATGCTCGAGCGCGCTTTTAGCGCGCGGGGACACCCCCACTTGCGTCGGGCCACTCTCGGCCTTGCGGGTTCCGCGCGGCGCGTTTTCCTGGACATTCTTCTTGAGATCGCCGGCCGAGAGCTTGAACTCGCGCAGGATCTCTTGCACGACCGGGCTGTCGGCGAGCGCCAGCAGCAGGTGTTCCGTGTCGACTTCGTCCTTGCCGAATTCGACCGCCTTCTCGGCGGCCGCCTGCAGCCGGTCGAGCGCCGCCTCACTTAGAAACGATTGCAGGTCGACGGCGTCGCGCGAACGCGCTGCTGCCCTGCCCCTTCTGCGCGCCGAATGCGCCGGCTGCGTTTCGTCGCCGCGCTCCTCGAACGGCGCCTCGAAGGGCGACCAGGAATCGTCGAAGAACCGATCGAAGAGGCTGCCATGGAACAGCGATTCGAGCGGCGATGTCCCCATCATGCGGTTTCGCATCATCTCGGCATAGTGTTCGTCGCACAGATACATCTGGCGCCGCGTGCCGTTGTCGATGACGGTGACCTGGGTGGTTGTCGGTTTTCCACAGATGCTGCACTTGGCCATGTCGAGACTCCTTGCAATCTGATTTCAAGCGTGAGAGGCGTTCCTCATTCGAATTTCACTTGATTTCGATGCGCCGCTGATCCGACTTTGCCGGCGCGCCTTTTGGAACGCGAATCGTGAGTACTCCCTTGTCGAACTTCGCCTCCGCACGCTGAAGGTCGGTGCCCTCGGGCAGCGGGATCACGCGCAGGAAATTGCCGAAGGCGCGCTCGACCCGGTAGCAGCCCTTTTCTTCGCTCTTGGTTTCGAGCCTCTTTTCGCCGCGCAGGATGAGCGCATCGTCTTCGGCCAGGATCTCGACGTCGCCGCGATCCATGCCGGGCAGTTCGGCCGTGATGCTGAGCGCGTTGCTGTCCTCGACCACGTCGATGCGCGGCTGAAACATGCTCGGGCTGAAGTCGCCGAACCAGCGATCAAGCTGGCCCAACCCACCCATCGGATCGCGCGTCGCCTCCTGCATCAAACGAAACGGATCTGCGCTGAACAGGCGCGACAGGTCAGGCCAGGTTGCGGGCATGCCGCCGGCCGCCGTTGCCAGCGCAAGCGGCGCTTGGGATTCGTTGCGTTTCTCATCGGGAGACTTGCGCATGAATTTGAATGGATTCCACTTGCTCAGATCGTATTTCATCGTTACCTCCATCAGTTACCTGGTCAATCAATCAACGATCCATCAGCGCTCGCGAATCAGCCAGTACGTGGTCCCCAATGCGACGGCAACAGCGGCCAACGCGAAGATGGTCGGCGCAGAATATTCGTTGACATCGAGGATGATGAATTTCCTGGCGAGCGCCAGTACTGCGATCAGCAGAACTGTTTTCACCTGAATGATCTTCGTGCCCGCCGCCACGACTTTGACGACGGTGTGTTTGAACTCCAGGGCAATCAGCACGGTGAGAATCTGGCCGAAGACCTGCAGCAGGACCCGATGATCGAGCGGCTCGAGGGTGCCATGCCAGGCCAGTAGAAAAACTTCTTTCGCCAGATCCAGGGACGCGACAACGATGATCACTGCGATGAACACAGTGAGCGCCGCTGCGACGACCTGCTCAAAGCGCTCATAGATGCTCAACCCCCGCCAGTTCTGCCTGAATGCATCGCGACGGGTGTCCAGTGCGGTCGTCATGATGTTCGTGCGTCAATTGGTTGTGCTTGGAGGCGGCTGCCGCCCGCCCCCAAGCGAGCGACTCAGAAAAGGATCGACAGTTGGTTGTCAACCGATGCCACGCCTGGCGCTGACCACGCAGCGCGCTCGGCTTCCTGCTTCTCCGCCCAGGACCGAACCGATCCCTTCAGGATGACCTTGGTGCCGTCGACCTCGACCGTGATGCGCTGGGCGTCGGTTTCGGCGCTGCGGACCAATGCGCGCTCGATCTTTTGTTTGAGTTCCGTCGGCGTCACGCGCGGCTTGACAACGATCAGGTTGCTTACGCCAGTGACACCCGTGAGGCGGCGCACCGCCCGCTCGGCGTCCTGGCGCTTGTAGTGCCACTCGACCTCGCCCTTGAGCGTGACCCAGCCCTTGCTCACCGTCACATCGAGCTTGTCGATGTTCAGCGACGCATCCAACTCCAATGCTCGCACCGCAGCCGCGGCGATGTCGGCGTCAGAGCGCGTCTCGTTGCTCGAGAGTTTGATTTCGATCTCGTTGGCGACCGCCTTCACGCCGCGCACGCGATGGGCGGCTTCTTCAGCGGCCCAGCGCTTGACGTACGAGTCGACATAACCGGTCAGAGTGACGATGCCGTCCTTGACCGCAACGCCGATTTCGTTGGCCTGGATACGCGGCTCCCACCGCAACTCGGCGATCACTTCGCGCTGGATCTGCTCGTCCACGATGTTGTTTGCTTTGGTATCCGTTGCAATTGCCATCTCGTTTTCCTTCCACTGCGAAATCGCATCTGCGTCATTCAAAATTGACGGGGTTCGCGACCGCGGCGCGCAGACACGGAGCACCGCGAGCCAATCCCGATAACGTAAGCCTCGCTCGCTGACACTTCTTCCGCGTTCTTGCCGACCTCTGTTCGAATCCTGCCGTCGTGCGCGCAGCGCACGCTCAGGAGAGTTCTGCCGCCCGCTTCGCTGCGGCCTCGCGCGTGTAGAACCGACCGTCGAGGACGAAGCCCGCAATGACACAACTTTCGACCGCGCTCACTCGACCAAGGGCGCTTCTTTCAACGACGAGCTCGTCGGGCAATCCGTCAAGAACATGAATGGGAGCTGGTCGCCCATCGGCGAATCGCGAGGGGTGGATGGTCCCGCTGCGGCTGTCGAAGAACGCCGGTTGGAAACCCAGGCAGCGGTTTTCCTCGCTGATGCCGCCGGTGCCACGGAACGACGCGTTCTCGACCTGCAGAGCGAGCTGTGTCATCCTGCGATTGGGTCGATCGCCGCAGATACTTTGCTGTTGAGCGCTCATGACCGTCTCCCGTGCGGCGTGGAGCGCGTCGCCTGTTGAACGACGCTCCCCGCTGTTGGTTCGCGCGTGAATCTCTATGCGCAGAACCTTAGAGGACGGTCTGTCTCGAAACTATTGCACCTTGGTGCAAGCCGTCGCACCGTTTCGATGAACGATGTCGCTCGCGGCGTTACGCGACTCTGTCAACGGAAAACAGGTGCAGGCTGCGCCTTAGCGTTGCTGTGGCAGGCGTAGTGCCGAAAACACGGCATCCAGCAATTCTTCATCGTCGAACGGTTTGGGCAAGTAGGCGATCGCACCCGCACGCAACACCTCATCGCCGATGCGACGGTCACGGTCGTAGTGGGCCGTGATGAAGACAATCGGAAGATCGATACCGTTGGCTGCCAGGTGTTGTTGCAGATCCGGGCCGCTCATGCCCGCGAGCCAGACGTCGAGCACCAGGCAGGCGGCCTGGTGGCGCTGCGAGGAACGCAAGAACTCCTCCGCCGACGCAAAACTCTTGGTTCTGAAGCCGGCCGTCTGCAGCAGACTATCGAGCGCCTCGCGCAGCGCTCCGTCGTCGTCGATGATGACAATCAGGAACGTCTCTTCCCGGGGTCTCATAGGCACATGCTCCGGTATGTGGCGCGAGAATAATCAGCGCCATCTGCCCGGGTCTATTGCACTTAGGTATACGTCGCGCCGCCGCCCGCGTTCTCCAGCGGCGTTTTTTCCGCGATCCGGACGAGATCGGCCAGGGATCTGGCTTTCATCTTTTCCATGATGTGGCGGCGATGTACCTTGACGGTGATCTCGCTGATGCCGAGCTCCGCGGCAACCTGCTTGTTCAGCTTGCCTTTCACGATCAGCGTGGTCACCTCGCGTTCGCGCGCGGTCAGTGTCTCGTAACGGTCGCGGATCTGCGCCAGTTCAGCCCATTGGTCTCTCGTCGCACGGTCGCGCTCGATCGCCGTACGGACCGCGTCCAGCAGCTCCTGCTCGCGGAATGGCTTGGGAAGGAATTCGGCCGCGCCGGCCTTCATGGCGCGCACCGTCATCGGTATGTCGCCGTGGCCGGTAATGAAGATGATCGGAATTCTTTCTCCTGCGTTGGCGAGTTCGCGCTGCAGGTCCAGCCCACTCGGGCCCGGCAGACGCACGTCGAGCACCAGGCATGCGGCGGCGTTGGGGCGCGGGTAACTCAGAAACTCCTGGGCGGAGCTGAACGTCTCGACGCGCAGCCCGATCGAACGAATCAGACTGCTCAATGCCTCACGGACGGACGCATCGTCGTCGACGACGAACACCACGGATTCCTGTGGCTTCATGCGAAGACCGGCAGGGTGAAGCGAAACGTCGCACCGGGCCCATCGTTGGGCATCGCCCAGAGCTGTCCACCGTGCGCATCGATGATCGAGCGGCTGATAGCGAGACCCATTCCCATACCGTCCGGCTTGGTCGTGTAAAAAGGATCGAAGAGCCGCTCCATACGGCCCAGATCCAACCCCGGCCCCGAATCACGAACCGCAACGACGACCTCGTCCGCGCCATGCTTGGCGGTGGCCACCTCCAGCACCCGGGCGCGCTCAGTGACGGTGCTCATCGCCTCGATCGCATTCAGAATCAGATTCAGAAGTACCTGCTGCACCTCGACTTGATCCGCGAGCACCGGAGGCAGGTCGGCCGTCGATTCGACTCGCATCGCCACTTCGTGTGTGCGCGCTTCCCCTTGCGCCAGGATGACGACTTCGCGCACGATCTCGCCCATCTGCAACTGCGTCTTGCGCGGTTGCCCGCGCTTGAGGAAGGCGCGAATCCCGACGATCACTTCGCCCGCTCTGTTCGCGTCGCGAATGACGCGCTGGACGGCGGCGTTCGCCTCGGCCATGTTCGACGGTGTGGCGGCAAGCCAGCGCAGGCACGCGCTGGCGTTGGTGATGACGGCGGCCAGTGGCTGGTTGACTTCCTGCGCGATGGAAGCGGCGAGCTCACCCATTGTCGTGACGCGCGCCACGCGTGCGAGTTCGGCCCGCGCTTCCACCAACGCGTCCACGGCCTGCTTGCGTGCTGCTTCGATCTGCTTGCGCTCGGTGACGTCGCGCAGGAACGCGGTGAACAACTTGCCGCCGGGAAGATTCAGTTTTGAAATCGACGCCTCGGCGGGAAATTCGCTGCCATTCTTGCGGCGTCCAAACACTTCGCGCAGTTCACCCATGCGCCGCGCCGTGACGGAAGAGTGATCGAAACCCTCGATCAGCTGTCGATGCGACGCTGCGGACCGGTCCGGCAGCAGCAACTCCAGCGGCTGGCCGATGACTTCTGCCGCGGTGTAACCAAAGGACTTCTCGGCGGCGCGATTAAAAACCGTGATGCGTTGATCCGCGTCGACCGAGATCACGGCGTCTTCGGCCGTCTCGAGGATCCCTGCGAATCGGGCTTCAAGGGAACGCAGTTCGTCGGGAATTTGCATCGTCAAATCCCTCAATGCAAGGCCAGGCCGGAAGGTACAACGATACGCCGCGGCGCGATATGACACGACGGACAGGCGCTAGCGCGTGTCCGTACTCAGATGAGGGATTCGGTGCTCAAGTCCCGCTTACGACGCAACCTCCTCGACCAGCGTCATACGCCGTTCCGTTGCCGCGAGAGCGGCACGTATGTCGTTGCGCAGCCGGTCCAGTTCCGGTTGGCCGAGCGTTTCTTTTTCGAGCAGCAGTTGCGCGCCGCGCTCCAACACCTTGCGCCCGCTGGTCAGGATACGCGTTGCATGCTCGAAGGCGCGCTGGACTGCTTCGCGCACGGCACAGTCGATCTCGCGCGCGGTCTCG